>Ga0137367_10003017_pt1 | contig 13623 bp, 10 predicted proteins | sample SagtaG_14_FD_104939 | JGI IMG/M metagenome (GOLD analysis project Ga0137367, IMG submission 104939) | Vadose zone soil microbial communities from Sagehorn Ranch, Mendocino, California, USA - Sage1_L_80_16 metaG | ecosystem: Environmental > Terrestrial > Soil > Vadose zone | place: USA... | reverse complement strand
GGCCGGTGCGCTCGAGGGCGCCGGCCGGTTGCGAGGCGAGGTGCTCTACGAGGCGGCCCCCTTCGGGGTCGGCTACCTGGTCGGGGTCCTCGAATCCCAGTGAACGCCACCGAGCGTCCCGGTCCGGTGCTCGCCCTGGTCGGTCCGACCGCGGCGGGCAAGACCGCGTTGGCGCTCCAGCTGGCGCCGGCCCTCGGCGCCGAGATCATCAGCGCGGACGCCATGCTCGTCTATCGCGGCCTGGACATCGGCACGGCAAAGCCGACCCCGGAGGAGCGCGCCCGCGTGCCGCATCACCTGGTGGACGTGGTCGATCCCGGCGAGGAGTTCTCGGTGGCCCGGTTCCAGCCCATGGCGCGAGCGGCCATCGCCGACGTGCTGGCGCGCGGTCGCACTCCGCTGCTGGTCGGCGGCTCAGGGCTGTACTTCCACGCGGTGGTGGACGAGTTCGTCTTCCCGCCGACCGAGGAGGCCGTACGCCGCCGGCTGGAGGCCGAGGCCGAGGTGGTGGGCCTGCCCATCCTCTACCAACGGCTCGTCGACAAGGACCCGGAGGCGGCTGCCCGCGTCCAGCCGGCCAACCTGCGCCGGATCGTGCGCGCCCTCGAGGTCATGGAGCTGACCGGTCGCCGTTTCTCGTCGTTCAGGGGCGCGATGGATGCACCGGTCTCGCGGTACCGGCTGCTGGCGCTCGGGCTCGATCCTGGCCAGGAGCTGCTGCGGGAGCGGGTCGCCGAGCGGGTCGCCGCCATGGCCGAGGCCGGCCTCGTGGGTGAGGTGCGCCGGCTCGCCGGTCGCCCGCTCTCGCGCACGGCCCGCCAGGCGCTCGGCTACAAGGAGTTGCTGGACGCGCTCCAGGCCGGCACGCCACTGGACGCGGCGCTCGACGAGGTGGTCGCGCGCACCCGCAACTACGCGCGCCGCCAGCTCGCCTGGTTCCGCAGGGACCCGCGGGTGCGATGGGGTACCCTTCCTCCCGGGCCCGACCTGGCAGCATGGGCGATGCGAGCGTTCACCGAGCAGGCTCGACACGAGGGGTAGTCGTGGAGTTCGTCAAGGCGCATGGGACCGGCAACGACTTCGTGGTCATCGACGATCTCGAGGACCGCATGGAGCTCGATCCCGAGTTCGTGCGCCGGGTCTGCGACCGGCATTTCGGCATCGGCGCCGACGGGGTGATCCGGATCGCTCCGGGCTCGGCGGCTCCGTTCTTCATGGACTACCGCAATGCCGACGGATCGGTGGCCGAGATGTGCGGGAACGGCGTCCGGGTGGTGGGCAAGTACCTCGCTGACCGTGAACACGTGGGAAGCGCCTTCGACCTCGAGACGCGTGCCGGGGTGAAACGACTCGAGCTGACTTTCGACCGCAACGGCATGGTCGACCTGGTGTCGGTCGACATGGGAGCGCCGAGCTTCGATCGCGCCGACCTGCCGATGACGGGCCAGGGCGAGGCGCTCAAGGAGCCGCTGGAGGCGGGAGGGCAGGTCTTCGAGGCCACCTGCCTGTCGATGGGCAACCCGCACGTGATCGTGTTCGTCGACGACGTGGACACCGCGCCGGTGACCAGCGCCGGCCCACTGCTGGAGCGGCACCCCGCCTTCCCGAAGTTCACCAACGTGGAGTTCGTGCAGGTCGTGGGCCCGCAGCGGCTGCGGCAGCGCACCTGGGAGCGCGGCGTCGGCGAGACGCTCGCCTGTGGCACCGGCGCTTGCGCGGTGGCCGTCGCCAGCCAGACCCGCGGGTTCACCGGCCAGCGCGTCACGATCGAGCTGCTGGGCGGACCCTTGGAGCTGGAGTGGGCGAGGGGGGGGCCGGTGCGCATGACCGGCCCCGCTCGCGAGGTTGCCCACGGGACCTTGGCGCCTGACTTCCTCGCCGCCATCGGCGACCCGATTTCCTCACGCAAGGAGTGATCGCTCGACATGCAGACGGCGCGTCGGATCGCAGCGCTTCCTCCCTACCTGTTCGCCGAGATCGACAGGCGCGTCGCGGCCGCCAAGGCCGCCGGCGTGGACGTCATCTCGTTCGGGGTCGGCGACCCGGACCTGCCAACCCCCGGCTTCATCGTCGAGGAGTTGGCTCGCGCCGCTCGTGACCCCTCGACCCACCAGTACCCGAGCTACTTCGGCCTCCCCGAGCTGCGCGAGGCCATCGCCGACTTCTACGAGCAGCGCTTCGGGTTGCGGCTGGATCCGGCCACGCAGGTCCTCCCGCTGATCGGCTCCAAGGAGGGCATCGCCCACCTGCCGTGGGCATTCGTCGACCCCGGTGACCCGGTGCTCGTACCTGAGCCCGCCTACCCCGTCTACGAGGTCGGCACGATCCTGGCCGGCGGCGAGCCGGTGCACATCCCGATGTCGGCGGAGGAGGGCTGGTACCCGAACTTCGCCAAGGTCGACGGCGCCATCGCCGACCGGGCCAAGGTCCTCTGGCTCAACTACCCGTCGAATCCGACGTCGGCCGTGGCCACGCTCGAGCAGTTCGAGCGGGCGGTCGGGTTCTCCACCGGCCATGACCTGCTGCTGGCTCATGACAACGCCTACTCGGAGATCACCTACGACGGCTTCGTGGCCCCGTCGATCCTCCAGGTTCCAGGTGCGCTCGACGTCGCCATCGAGTTCGGCTCGCTCTCCAAGATCTTCAACATGACCGGCTGGCGGATCGGCTGGGCGGTCGGCAGCGAGGTGGCGGTCGACGCCCTCGGTCGGGTGAAGACCAACATCGACTCTGGAGTCTTCAACGCCGTGCAGCGCTCGGCCGTCACGGCGCTGCGCAGCGGGATGCCGCACCTGCCGGAGCTGGTCGCCACCTACCAGCGTCGGCGGGACCGGATCATGGAGGTCTTCTGGGACGCCGGCTGGAAGGTCGAGGCTCCAAGGGGCGCTCTCTACATCTGGCTGCCGACGCCACCAGGGGAGTCCAGCGTGGCGTTCACGGCCCGGCTGCTCGAGGAGGCCGGGGTCGTGGTGGCTCCCGGGAGTGGTTATGGGCCGAGCGGCGAAGGGTTCATCCGCCTCTCGCTCACCATCCCCGACGCCCGCCTCGAGGAGGGTTGCGAGCGCGTGCGCAAGGCGCTCGTCGGGGGGTAGCGCCGGTCGTCAGCCCCGAGCGTCCGCCCGGCCGGCACCGGAGGACGGTTCAGTCCGGACGACCTCCAGCATCGTCCGGTAGGTCTCGGTGACCACGCCATCGGGGAACCGCGCGCGCAGCGCGGCGCGCTCTGCCTCGAGGAACGCCGCCGCGCCCCTGGGGCCGAGCGCCGCGACATAGGACTTCGAGTTGAGGTTGGTCAGATGCGCCTGCAACGGCACCAGCCTCGCCCAGCGAAACTCGGCGGCCCGCATCGGGAGCCCCCCGTATGGCAAGGCGGACGGGTCGTGCACCCGGGCGTTCGGGTAACGGGCTCTGGCCTGGTGGTAGGTCGGGCACGCGGCGACCAGCCGCTCCTGCTGCGCTGCTGCCCATGGCTCCTGGCGGTCGGTGAGGTTCCACCAGGCCGCGAAGGTCCCTCCGGGGCGCAGGACCCGGCGGAACTCCGGCACGGCGCGGTCCGGGTCGATCCAGTGCCAGGCCTGCGCGTAGGTCACGAAGTCGACGCTGCGGTCGCGCAGCGGCAGCGCGTTGCCGTCACCACGGACCACCCGCACGCCCGGCGAGGAGGCGGCCAGCTCGGCGAGCATGCCCAGCGAGGGCTCGATGGCGATCACCCGAGCGCCCCGGTCGCGGAGCTGCCGAGCCGCGATCCCCGTGCCCGCGCCCACGTCCGCGACCAGCGCCCCGTCCAACCTCCGCCCGGCCAGCTCCGCCAGCCTGTCGTACAGCTGCTCCGGATACGGCGGCCGCCCCTCCGCGTACGCGCCGGCCACCGCACCGAACACCGCCGTCACCGCCATCCCGGTCCCTTCACCGTCCCGCCAACCCGTGTCCACCCTGCCGCGCCTGTCCGCTCCGCCGGTTCGGTCACGCTCGGGCGTTTTCCTGTCCCCGATTCGGGGCTGATCCAAGCCTACCCATCGTGCCGGCCACGGTTTGCGACTGCGCCAGGGGTCAGTCGTGCCGGCCGGGGGAGCGGTCCGCCGCGGTGGCTGAGAATTCCCGCGACGAATCGGCCGCGGCTCGCTACCGTGGAGCGCATGGCTGACATCACAGAGCGGACCAGTCCGACCGGGACCCACCGGGACGACTCCGAGATCAAGATCGTCGAGCTGCGGAAGCTGAGGCTCGAACGAGTCATCCTTGTGGGCGTTGCGGTTGGCGGATCGATCGAGGTCACCGAGCGCTCGCTCGAGGAGCTCCGCCGCCTGACCGAGACCGCGGGCGCCGAGGTCGTCGACACGACCATGCAGCGCCGTGCCCGCCCGGACGCCGGCACCTTCGTGGGGAAGGGCAAGGTGCTCGAGGTCGCCGAGATGGTGAAGGCGCAGGGCGCGGACACCGTGATCATGGACGACGAGCTGTCCCCGGGGCAGCTGCGCCGTCTTGAGGAGCTGGTCGACGCCAAGGTCATCGATCGGACCGCCCTGATCCTCGACATCTTCGCCCAGCACGCGACCAGCCGAGAGGGCAAGGCCCAGGTCGAGCTCGCCCAGCTCAACTACCTGCTGCCACGGCTGCGCGGCTGGGGCGAGAGCCTGAACCGCATGGGCGGCGGCATCGGCACCCGCAGGGGGCCGGGCGAGACCAAGATGGAGGTCGACCGCCGCCGCATCCGCCGCCGTATCACCAGGCTGCGCCGCGATCTCGAGGAGATGGCCAAGACCCGTGATGTGAAGCGTCGCGGCCGTGAGCAGGCCGGCCTGCCCGGCGTGGCCCTCGCCGGCTACACCAACGCGGGCAAGTCGACCCTCCTCAACCGCCTCTCCGGTGCCGGCGTGCTGGTGGAGGACAAGCTGTTCTCGACCCTGGACCCCACTACCAGGCGGCTGGACCTTCCAGCCGGACGCTCGGTCACCCTGACCGACACCGTCGGCTTCATCGCCAAACTGCCCCATGACCTGGTCGAAGCGTTCAAGTCCACGCTCGAGGAGGTCGCGCTCGCCGACCTCGTCGTGCACCTGGTCGACGCCGCCCAGCCAGAGCCCGTGGCGCAGGTCGAGGCGGTGCGGAAGGTGCTCACCGAGGTGGGCGCGGGCGGCGTGCCCGAACTGCTGGTGCTCAACAAGGCCGACCTGGTGGACGATCTGTCCCGCGCTCGACTCATGCGTCAGTTCCCCGGTGCCCCACTGGTGTCCGCCGCGACCGGCGAGGGGATCGACGACCTGCTCGTGGAGGTCGCCGCCCGCCTGCCCCACCCGGATGTCTACCTGACCGTGGTGCTGCCGTTCCAGCGCGGAGACCTTCTGGACCGGGCCTACCGGGAGGGCGAGGTGCTCCAGGTCGAGCATCAGGCCGAGGGCACCCGGCTCGTGGTCCGCGCCCCCGGCGCACTGGCCCACGCGCTCGACCCGTTCGTGCAGCCGAGCGCTGCTGCCCGCGCCACCGCCGGCACCGCGGGAGCGCCTGGGTCCGTGCCGACCTGAGCGGCTGCGGGTGGTTACAGACGGCGTAGCACGGCGACCACCTTCCCGAGGACGGACGCCGCGTCGCCGTCGATCGGGTCGTAGGCCGGGTTGGCCGGCATCAGGCGGACATGCCCGTTCTTCATCGACCAGGTCTTGACCGTCGCCTCATCCTCCAGGTTCGGCACCAGCGCGGCGACGATGTCTCCGTTCTCGGCTGTCGGCTGGCGCCGGACGACCACGTAGTCGTCACCGAAGATGCCCGCCTCGATCATCGAGTCTCCTCGGACCCGGAGGACGAACAGCTCACCCTGGCCGACCAGGTCGCGCGGCAGCGGCAGCATCTCCTCGATCTGGTCGTCCGGGAGCACGCCGGTACCGGCGGCAATGGGACCGCTGAGCAGCGGCGCATACGCGGGCAGCGGCCGCGGCACCACGGGAGCCGGCCCCTCGACATAGACCTCGATCGCCCGCGGCTTCGTCGGGTCGCGACGGATGAAGCCCTTTTTCTCCAAGGTCTGAAGCTGTGAGTGCACGCTAGAGGTCGAGGTGAGGCCGACCTCGTCGCAGATCTCACGAATCGAGGGCGGATAGCCGCGCTCGTTGACCGCGTCGCGGATGAATTCGAGGATGCGGCGCTGCCTGGTGGTCAGCTCCTCGCCCATCACCGTGTACCCCCTGAACACTCGTCCGGACTCGCCTGACCGGCGACCGCTTCCTCCAGCTTGGTCGGACTTTAACAGTGTGAGAAAGAGAAAGCAAACACTTGTTCGATCTTGTGGATGTGGATTGACATCGAACATATGTTTGCCCCACCATGGTCTCGAGTCGAACGCATGTTCATCATCGGATCGGGGCCGGCAAGGACTTCTGGTCCTCGGCTTCGAGGTGATGGAAGGAGGGGTCGACGGTTGTTGCGTCCCCGCACGCTCGCCAGCCTGCTCCTGGCTGCATCGATCCTACTGGTGGCACCGAGCCTGATCAGTGGGCGTGGTCCATGGCGGGGCGAGACACGCGTGGCCTATGCCGAGCGGGCGAGGATCAGCTACACGGTCAAGCCTGGCGACACGCTATGGAGCATCGCGCGGCGGGTCGCCCCCGGCCAGGACCCTCGACCAGTGGTCGAAGACTTGATCGCCGAGAACCACCTTCAAGGGGACCTCCAGGCTGGACAGGCCATCGACCTGCCAGCTCCGATCCGCTGACCCGTCTGCCTCCTCGCGTCGGGCTACGGATCCGGACCCGACGATCGGGCGACGGTGCGGGCCGCCGCCGAGGCGGCGGCTCCGGACATTCCTATCGCCCGGGCTGCCGGAGTCGGCGAGGCTGGAGTCCCGCTCTCTCGGGCGGCCGGGCGACGGAGGGGAGGGGCGAATGGAGCCGCGTCAGGAACGTGTCGCGCGGGACCGGGGCTTGGGTGGTGTCGTCTTCCGCAGGGATTCGAAGGCGTCGAGCTCCCGTTCGAAGTCACCCGGATCCTGGAAGTCCTTGTAGACGCTGGCGAAGCGCATGTAGGCGACGGCGTCCAGGTCACGCAGCGCGTTGAGGACCTCGATGCCGATCTCCTGGCTCTCGACCTCGCGCTGCCCGCGAGCCCTGAGCGACTCCTCGATGTCACGCGCGATGCGTAGGATGTGGCTCGGCTCGATGGGCCGGTTCTTCGAGGCCTTCTCCAGCCCGGACATGAGCTTGGCGAGATCGAACTGCTCCTTGGAGGCATCACGTTTGAGGACCAGCAGGGGCGCTTCCTCCAGGCGTTCGAAGGTCGTGAAGCGCCGGCCGCATGCGGCACAGGCGCGGCGGCGGCGGATGGTCGTCCCGTCCTGGGACTCCCGCGAGTCGACGACCCGATCGTCGTCGATCGAACCACAGAAGGGGCAACGCACGGCTTCCTCCCCGCCCGGCCCTGCATCGGGCCACTACAACATATAGTGGTACAATAGCCAATCGGCAGCCAGTTATCCACAACATCTTGTGTCAGGGGCTTGACCTCGGCCTCGGTTCGTTGCTAAATCACAGCGCTGTAAGTTCCATCGGTCGTCCCGCCGGCATGAGCGGAGCTATCTCCGAGACTCGGTGCCACCTTCACTGGGGGACGTGAGTTTGGCCCTGTGGGGGGCCGCTGGGAGGTCATCATCGTGGCGAAGACCAGGGATGCTCTGTCCGTTCAACAGGGGCAGACGCGCAAGGGTCTACAGGTCCGCCGCCTGTTCACGACCGATGACGCGCATCCGTACGACGAGCTGACCTGGGAGCGGCGCGACGCCGTCATCACCAACTGGCGCGATGGCTCGATCGCCTTCGAGCAGCGCGACCTCGAGTTCCCGGCCACCTGGTCGCAGAACGCCACCAACATCGTCGCGCAGAAGTACTTCCGGGGACCGCTCGGGACGCCGCAGCGCGAGCACTCCGTCCGGCAGATGGTCGACCGGGTGGCGGGCACCATCACCAGCTGGGGGGTCAAGGACGGGTACTTCGCCGGCCAGGCCGATGCCGAGGCGTTCCGTTGCGAGCTGGCCCACCTCCTGGTCAACCAGCGTGCCGCCTTCAACTCGCCGGTCTGGTTCAACGTCGGCGTCGAGCCGCACCCCCAGTGCTCAGCGTGTTTCATCCTGTCGGTCGAGGACACGATGCCCTCCATCCTCAACTGGTATGTGGAGGAGGGGCTGATCTTCAAGGGCGGCTCGGGAGCGGGAATCAACCTGTCGACCATCCGTTCCTCAAAGGAGCCGCTCGGCAACGGCGGGGAAGCGTCGGGCCCGGTCTCGTTCATGCGCGGTGCCGACGCCTCGGCGGGGACCATCAAGAGCGGGGGCAAGACCCGCAGGGCCGCCAAGATGGTCGTCGTGAACGTCGATCATCCGGACATCCGCGACTTCATCTGGTGCAAGGCTCGTGAGGAGCACAAGGCCCGCGTGCTCAGGGACTCCGGCTTCGACATGGATCTCGACGGTCGCGACTCGATCAGCATCCAGTACCAGAACGCCAACAACTCCGTCAGGGTGACCGACGAGTTCATGCGGGCCTACGAGAGCGACGGCGAGTTCGACCTCAAGGCCGTCCTCGACGGGCACACGGTCGAGCGCACCAGCGCCCGCGGGCTCATGCGCGAGATCGCCCAGGCCGCCTGGGAATGCGCCGACCCTGGCATGCAGTACGACACCATCATCAACGACTGGCACACCACGCCGGAGTCGGGCAGGATCAACGCCTCCAACCCGTGCTTCACGGGTGAGATGCTCGTCCATACGGACAAGGGGCTCATCCGATTCGACGAGCTTGCCAGCCGAGCGGTGACCGGTGAGACCTTCGGGATCTTCACGCACGATGCCACCAGTCCCGATGCTCCTGCCGAGACCGTCACCCTCAGCCGGCACGACGCGGTGATGGTGACCGGGATCAATCCGATCGTCCGCCTGACCTTCTCGAATGGCTCGCAGATCCGGTGTACGCCCAACCACCGTTTCTGGACCGCAAATCGGGGATGGGTTGCCGCCCGGGACCTGGAATCAAGCGACGAGGTCCGGCTCCTCGACCAGGCGACGCCGGCGACCTCGGCCGACCGTCGGCTACCGGTTCCCACCGACGTCGCCGCGTACGCGGGCGAGGGCGCTCACCTGGCGCCCATGATCCTGCCGGAGAAGTGGGATCCGGAGTTCGCCCACCTGCTCGGGTGGCTCGTCGGTGACGGCTCGTTCAGTGGCAACGCGATCTCGGCGATCTACGGCTCCCCCGAGGACCGCGAGGCCGTCCTTCCGCAGCACCGGGGGCTGTTCAGCAGGCTGAACGGCGGTCGTGAACCCAAGATCAGCATTCAAGAGAACGGAACCGCGCAGCTTCGTCTGTCGCGCCGGGCGCTGGCGTCGTTCTTCGACGCGCTGGGTCTCAAGCTGGTCAAGGCAGCCGAGAGGGATGTGCCGTGGTCGGTCCTTCAGGCTCCGACCGACATCGTCAGCGCCTTTCTGCGTGGTCTGTTCGACGCTGACGGCACAGTCGTCAACCAGAGCGCCAAGGCGACCCGCTATGTTGGGCTTGGGAGCCGTTCTGTCGACCTGCTTCGCTCTGTGCAGACGCTGTTGTCATCGCTGGGTATCGCCAGCCGCATCTATGCGAACGCCAAGAGCGGTCCGAGTGGATTCACCGACACGGGTCACGACGGGGTGCAGCGTGCAGATGAGTCGGCGGTCGGCTATGACCTGAGGATCGTCGGCGAGGGCATTGACCGGTTCGCCGCGCTGATTGGTTTCCAGCTTCCGAGCAAGGCCGCGCGCCTGCAGGAAGTCGCGCCAGCCGCCAAGTACCGCAAGGCCCGCATCTCCAGGCTCGTACGCAGGGACGACGACGGTTTTGCGCTCACCTACAACTTGAGCGAGCCAAAGAACCATTCCTATATCGTCCAGGGCGCAATCGTCTCGAATTGTAGTGAATACATGCACCTCGACAATTCAGCTTGCAATTTGGCGAGCCTGAATTTGTTGAAGTTCCTGGGCGCGGATGGCGTGTTCGATGTCGAGGCATTCAAGCACGCGGTCGAGGTGGTGTTCCTCGCGCAGGAGATCATCGTCGGCAACTCGTCGTACCCGACTGAGAAGATCACCAAGAACGCCAACGACTACCGGCAGCTCGGTCTCGGTTACGCCAACCTCGGCGCGCTGCTCATGGCGCAGGGCCAGCCCTACGACTCCGACGGCGGTCGGGCGTGGGCGGCTGCGATCACGGCGCTCATGACCGGCCACGCCTACCGGACGAGCGCCCGGGTCGCCCAGGTCCTCGGCCCGTTCGCCGGCTACGCCAAGAACCGGACGCCGATGTTGCGAGTCATGGGCAAGCACCGCAAGGCAGTGGACGACATCGACGCGAGCCTGGTGCAGCCCAGCCTGCTCGACGCCGCCAGGAAGGCCTGGGACGAGACGCTCCAGTTTGGCGCGGAGCACGGGTTCCGCAACGCGCAGGCTTCCGTGCTCGCACCGACCGGCACGATCGGCCTGCTGATGGACTGCGACACCACCGGGATCGAGCCGGACCTCGCCCTGGTCAAGACGAAGAAGCTGGTCGGTGGCGGGTCCATGTCGATCGTCAACCAGACCGTGCCGCGGGCGCTGCGTCGCCTCGGCTACGCCGAGGAGCACGTCCAGGCGATCCTCGAGTACATCGCCGAGTACAACTCGGTGAAGGGCGCGCCGGCACTGCGTGAGGAGCACTACCCGGTCTTCGACTGCGCGATGGGCGACTCGCCCATCCAGTACATGGGCCACATTCGAATGATGGCCGCGGTTCAGCCATTCATCTCTGGCGCGATCTCCAAGACCGTCAATATGCCCGAGTCGGTGTCGGTCGAGGAGGTCGAGAAGGCGTACCACGAGGGCTGGAAGCTGGGCCTGAAGGCACTGGCGATCTATCGGGACAACTGCAAGGTCGGGCAGCCGCTGTCGGCAACCAAGTCGAGCAAGGACACGGCCTCGGTGGACACCAAGGGTGACCACAGGGTCGTCGCCGACACAGGGGCGGTCCTCGAGGTTGACAACGCTCCGATCCGCCGCCGGCTGCCGCGGACTCGGCCCTCCAAGACGACCTCCTTCCGCGTCGGCGACATCGAGGGCTACCTGACCGCCGGCTCGTACCCCGATGACGGTCTCGGTGAGATCTTCGTCAAGGTGTCCAAGCAGGGCTCGACACTGTCGGGCGTGATGGATGCCTTTGCGATCGCGGTCAGCATGGGTCTGCAGTACGGCGTGCCGCTCGAGGTCTACGTGGCCAAGTTCTCCAACATGATCTTCGAGCCCAACGGCATCACCGACGACCCCGACATCCGTATCACCCAGAGCCTGGTGGACTACATCGCCCGCCGGCTGGCCATCGACTACCTGGACGTCGAGAGCCGGCAGGCGCTCGGCGTCAAGACGACGGCCGAGCGGATCGAAGAGGTGAGCGGCTACGGCCCGTCGGCCGCGGCATCGCAGCCCGGTCCGGGGTCGACCGGCGCAGCGACGCCGACGGATGCCAGCGCGACCGCAGGCGCCGAAGGTCAGACCGCCGAGGGGGAGCCCCCCGCACGGCCCGGCGAAGGCAGGTCCAGCGCGGAGGTCGAGGACACGCCGACCGTCGCACCAGCCTCGCCGCGCGGCGAGCTTGCGTTCACGCCGGGGATGGCCGCGGTCGACGCGCCCTTCTGCTCGACCTGCGGTGTCCGTATGCGCCCGGCCGGCTCCTGTTTCGTCTGCGAGTCCTGCGGCACCACGAGTGGATGCAGCTGACTCCAGGCGGAATTGCATCCGATGCAACAATTCATCGGTCGGGTGCAACGTGAAGAGCCGGGTGACGAGGGGTGCTGGTGGCGCGGCGAGCGCGTGCAAGGCGTACTGAGCTGCGTGCATAGCGCCGCCATCGCGACCAGCGCTCAGGCTGATGGCCATGTTCGGGCCTGCCCTGGCGGCCTTCTACGCTGACGCATCGCGGCTGTAGGCCGGCGATCCTCCGCTGGCCTCCACGACGCACCTCGTGGGACATCTCATGCGGGAACTCGAGTCGGCGCTGCGCCAGATCCTGCGGCCGATGATCCCAGCGGCGCAAGCGGCCAGGCTGTTCGCCAGACGCAACGGGGAAGGTCACCACGCGAGGGAGATCGACGCGATCGCACTGCGCTGGGCTTTCCTCCCGACGATGAGGCGCGCTCGCTGTGGCAGTCACTCCGGCTTCACCGTGTTGGCCAGGTTCGCAGCTGGCGCCTCGCCCGGTCGACGACGACTTCCGCGCCCGGCGGGACAGGGTCCAGATCCTGCTGCTGCGGCTGGGCCGCCAGTCTTATTTGAGTTTTTCATAAGTTGGGTTGGTCGGGGTCGTCAATGGTGAGGGCGGTATGGGCCAGAAACGACCAGACCAACTGCTGGTCGTCGCAGACCCGATGCACGCCACGCTCGGCGACATCAGCGACCTGGACCACGGTGTCGCCGGCGAAGTTGGCCAGCTCCACGCCCTTGAGGTTGGCCCACAGGTACTCCACCGGGTTGAGTTCGGGCGCGTAGGCGGGCAGCCGCTCGACCGTGAGCCAGGCACTCTGGGTGTCGAGCCAGTCGCGCATGGCATGGCTCCAGTGCGCCCCCAGCCCATCCCACAGCAACACCACCTGCTGGCCGGCGTAGAAGGCGCCCAGCTGGGTGAGCACCTCGATCAGCGAGACCGTGTCGTAGCTGTCTTTGTGCACGTGGAAGCACAACCGCGGGCCGCGCTGGTGGTCGCTGGCGTGGTAGCCAAGCGCCGCGGCCATGGAGGCGCGCTTCCAGTTGCAGCGATGCCGCAGGATCGGCGTGACTCCCCGGGGTGACCAGGTCCGGCGGGTCACCGGCAGCAGCGAGATGCCCGACTCGTCGAAAAAGACTAGCCAGGCGCGTTGTTCCGCGGCCCCTTTTTGATCCGCGGCCACTCGTGGGCCACCCAGCGGGCGATCGCCTGCTCGTCACGCTCCCTGGCTTTGCGTTCGGGCCGCTGCAGGCTCCAGTCCAGCCGCTGGGTCAGCAGCCGCCACGCCGAGGGGCGCGACAGCCGCACCCCGGTGGTGCGCCAGATGACCTGCACCACCCGGTCCAAGGTCCACAGGTCGGTGTCGAACCCGGCTGCCTGGGCCCCCGCCCCCAGTGCCTGCTTGACCGCGGTGGCCTGCGCCGCCGACAGCTTGGGCGGCCGGCCGCCTGCCCGGCGGCGGCGCAGCGCCTGCACCCCGCCCTTGCTCCACTGGGCCCGCCAGCGTCGGGCGGCTTCGTAGCTGACCCCGACCAGCTCGGCGACCTCGGCGGGCCTGCGGCCCTGGGCGAACAGCTCGGCGGCGCGCAGCCGGCGGGCCTCGCAGACGTCGGGGCGGGTCAGTGGCTTGGGCTTGGTCGCGGCGGCGCGAGGCATCAGCTACCTCCGGCGGCGGGCGAGGGCAACGATCCCTCGGAAGCGATACCTCAATCCTCCCACACCAGACCCGCTCTTACCATCCAACTTATGAAAAACTCAATAGCGCTACTTTGTTGATTATGGCGGTAGGTAGAGGTAGATGGGTCGTCCGGCCCTGACCCAGTCAAGCGCCTGCTGCAACTGCCGGGGCGGCGGGCCGGTCGACCATCCACGCCAGCAGCGCTGC
>Ga0137367_10003013_pt1 | contig 13627 bp, 10 predicted proteins | sample SagtaG_14_FD_104939 | JGI IMG/M metagenome (GOLD analysis project Ga0137367, IMG submission 104939) | Vadose zone soil microbial communities from Sagehorn Ranch, Mendocino, California, USA - Sage1_L_80_16 metaG | ecosystem: Environmental > Terrestrial > Soil > Vadose zone | place: USA... | reverse complement strand
TCCGTCTACCGGGCGGCCGACAGCGAGCGGACCGCGACGTATCAGGCACATGGTGTCCTTTTCCGCTACCCGGCAGGATGGCATGTGGGAAAGGTCGGGATAGCCGCCAGCGCTGGCGCTCAGCCGCTCTGGACCACCGGCGTCGGCCCAGACCCCCTTGATGTGGTCGTCGTGGAGGCGTTCCGGTTGTCCCGTCCCATCACAGCGGCCAACATCGATGCGGTCGCACCTGACGTGGCGAGGCTGGCCAGAAACCTTTTCCGGCAGCTCGGCGGCAGGCTCCAGGCTGGTCCCGAAAAGACCACAGTGGCGGGGGAGCCCGGCTTACGGTTCCAGGGGACGGGATTGGTGAACGGGTCGGCGACCGACAGCACGGTGGTGTTCGTATTCGCCGGCACAACGGAGTATTCGGTGAACTGTCAGCACACGCCGGAGAACGCGGCCGAGATCGACGCGGGCTGCGACCAGATCTTGCGCACGCTGAGCGTGCCGACGAAGGACACTAGCTACGCGCTGATGCCAGCCGGGCACGGACCTGGCGGGCAACCTCCAGGTCCTCGCGTGCGGTGATGACCAGGGTGCGGACAGGGGCGCCCTCGGCCGTGATGTCGGCGTCGCCCTGAGCGTCGGTGTTGCGGCCGTAGTCGACGCGGACACCCAGGAACCCGAGGCCGGCTGCGGCCTCCGCACGAACGGCCGGTTGGTGCTCGCCGACGCCGCCTGTGAACACGAGCGCGTCCAGCCCGTCCATTGCGGCAGCCATGGCAGCGGTCTCACGCCGCAGCCGGTGCATGTAGACATCCAGCGCGAGCCTGGCCCGCGGGTCGCCGGCCTCGGCCGCCAGCCGGACGTCGCGCAAGTCGCCGGAGTTGCCGCGCAACTCGGCCAGCCCTGCGAGCCCAGCGCCGTGCTCGAGCCTTTCGGCCAGCTCATCGAGCCGAAGGCCGCCCCGCTGCAGCAGCCAGATGAGCAGGCCCGGATCTATGTTGCCTGGCCGGGTCGCCATGACCAGGCCCTCCATAGGCGTGAAACCCATCGTGGTATCGACGGACCTGCCGCCGTGCACTGCCGTGACCGAGGCTCCCGCGCCGAGATGGCATACCACCACGCGCAGCCGTTCGGGAGTCCTGGCCACGGAACCTCCTGCGGCGAGGCTCAGCATCTCAGCGGCCCGGTGTGACGCGTATGCGTGCGAGAGGCCGTGAAAGCCGAAGCGCCGCAAACCGAACCGCTCACGCCAGGCCGCCGGTAGCGCATAGGTGGCGGCGGCCGGTGGCAGGGTCGCGTGAAATGCCGTGTCAAAGCAGGCGACCGCGGGGACGTCCGGCAGCAGCTCCCGCACGATCTCGATGGCGGCGACCGCACGCGTCTGGTGCAGTGGGGCGAGGTCGCTAAGGGCGGCGAGCGTTTTCACGACGCCGTCGTCGATCAGGGTCGCTCCGGTGAAGCCTGTGCCGCCATGAACAACCCGGTGGCCGACCGCACCTACGCCACCAATCTGGTCGACGAACGTGACCAACTCCCGGCTCGCGGTTTCACCGTGCCAAGGATCCAGGTCCAGCGTCGCGTCGAGTTGGTTGTCCGGGCCGAGCAGCCGTAGCTTCAGGCTGCTCGAACCGGTGTTGACGACCAAGACGCGCATCAGGACGTCCCGGATGAAGAGCTGGTCCCTGGGCGCTCATACGGCCATACCCAGTCCCTGACCTCCGGAAGATCCTCACCGTGCTGGCGAGTCCATGCGTGGTGCCTGGCCCGCGTGTCGACCATGAGCTGACGGAGTGCCGCCGCGCGCTGGCCCAGGCCGGGCACGCGGTCGATGACGTCCATGACCAGGTGGAACCGGTCCATGTCGTTCATGACCACCATGTCGAAGGGTGTCGTCGTCGTGCCCTCTTCCTTGTATCCGCGCACGTGAATGTTGTGGTGGCCAGTGCGGCGGTAGGTGAGCCTGTGGATGAGCCAGGGATAGCCGTGGTAGGCGAAGATCACCGGCCGGTCGGTGGTGAACAGCGAGTCGAACTCGCTGTCGCTCATGCCATGCGGATGCTCGGTTTCCGGCTGCAGCCGCATCAGGTCGACGACGTTGATGACGCGGACCTTCAGGTCCGGCACGTGGTGGCGGAGGATGTCGGAGGCCGCGAGCACCTCGAGGGTCGGAACGTCCCCGGCACAGGCGAGCACGACGTCGGGGTCGGCCGAGCCGACGTCCGCGCTCGCCCATTCCCAGATGCCGACTCCGCGGGTGCAATGCAGCACGGCGGATTCCATGTCCAGCCACTCCGGCGACGGATTCTTCCCGGCGACGATCACGTTCACGTAGTCGCGGCTGCGCAGGCAATGATCGGCCACCGAGAGCAGGGTGTTCGTGTCTGGCGGCAGGTAGACCCGCACGACCTCGGCCTTCTTGTTGACCACGTGGTCGATGAAGCCGGGGTCCTGGTGTGAGAAGCCGTTGTGATCTTGACGCCAAACGTGGGACGTCAGCAGGTAGTTCAGCGAGGCGATCGGCCGCCGCCAGGGTAGCGCCCGGCTGGTCTTCAGCCACTTGGCGTGCTGGTTGAACATCGAGTCGATGATGTGAATGAACGCCTCGTAACACGAGAACAGGCCGTGTCTGCCAGTCAGCAGGTAGCCTTCGAGCCAACCCTGGCAGGTGTGCTCGGAGAGAATCTCCATCACACGCCCGTCTCGCGCCAGATGCTCGTCGACCGGCAGGGTCGCCGCATCCCATGCCTTCTGAGTGACCTCGTATACCGCGTCGAGCCGGTTGGAGGCTGTCTCGTCTGGGCCGAAGATCCTGAAGTTGTGCTGCCGTGCGTTCAGCCTGAACGTGTCGCGGATCAGGGCGCCGAGCACGCGGGTCGGCTCGGAGGCGTGTGCGCCGGGTCTGACCGCGGGCACGGCATAGGAACGAAAATCGGGCAGCACGAGGTCGCGCAGCAGCAGGCCGCCGTTGGCATGCGGATTTGCGCTCATCCTGCGCTCGCCACGGGGCGGAAGGGACGCCAGCGCAGACACGGGGCGGCCGTCGGCGTCGAACAGCTCACCGGGCCGGTACGACCGCATCCAGTCCTCGAGCTGGCGCAGATGCGCCGGATTGGTCCGTACACCAGCCAGGGGTACCTGATGTGACCGCCATGTGCCTTCCACCGGCACACCATCCACCACATCCGGCCCGGTCCAGCCCTTCGGGCTGCGCAGCACGATCATGGGCCAGGGCGGCCGCCCGCCGTCGTGTGCGCCCGGCCCCCCGTCGCGGGCACGGGTCTGTATGGCCCGGATGCCCGCGATCACATCGTCGAGGGCGGCGGCCATCTGTTGGTGCATGACGGCCGGGTCGCCGCCGGACACGTAGACGGGGGCGTACCCATACCCGCGGAGCAGTGCGTCGAGTTCGTCATCGCCGATCCTGGCGAGCACGGCCGGGTTTGCGATCTTGTACCCGTTCAGGTGGAGGATGGGCAGCACGGCACCGTCACGAGCCGGATCGAGGAATTTGTTCGAGTGCCAGCTAGTGGCGAGCGCGCCAGTCTCGGCCTCGCCGTCACCGATGACACAGGCGACGAGGAGGTCCGGGTTGTCGAAGGCGGCGCCGTAGGCGTGCGCGAGTGAGTAACCCAGCTCACCGCCCTCGTTGATTGATCCCGGCGTCTCCGGTGCGACATGGCTAGGCACGCCGCCCGGGAAGGAGAACTGGCGGAAAAGCTCCGCCATCCCATGGGCGTCTTGCGGCACGCTCGGGTACACCTCGCTGTACGTGCCCTCAAGCCAGCAGTTCGCCAGGGCCGCGGGGCCGCCATGACCAGGACCGATCACATACATCATGTTCAGGTCGCCCGCCACGATGGCCCGGTTCAGGTGCACCCAGATGAAGTTCAGGCCCGGCGTCGTTCCCCAGTGGCCAAGCAGCCGCGGCTTGATGTGATCTGGCCGCAGCGGCTCGCTGAGCAGCGGGTTGGCCAGCAGGTAAATCTGGCCGACGGACAGATAGTTGGCGGCTCGCCAATAAGCGTCTATGAGAGTTAGATCTTCGCGGGTTAGCCGGGACTCCTCGGCCAGGGTCATGAAACGCTCCTCAGCTTGGCCCGCTGTGTCTTGGTCGCGCTGAACCGGCGGAACTGGCCCCGCACTCCGGCCACCGCCGCACCGCCTCTGGTCACGATAACCGGGTTCAATTCAAGCTCGGTGACGTGGGGGACACCCACAGCGAGACGGCTTACCCGCTCTAGTAGACGAGCCAGGGCCGCGAGATCAAGCGTCCCGGCCGAGGCTGGTTCGTCCGTCTCGCCTGCGACCGCCTGGCCCGCGGCCCCTGCGCCTGCGGCGGTCTCGCCTGCGGCCCCCCCGCCTGCGGCCCCCCCGCCTGCGGCCCCCCCGCCTGCGGTCGCTCCACCTGCGGCCCCTGCGCCTGTGGCCGGGTTTGCGTGCGCCGACCTGCCGTGCAGCTCGTCCAGCATCTCGGCGGCGTCTCGGGCGGTAAGGGGTGCGTTGCGGCTGACGCGCGCGCCGACAAGCACCGCGGCGGGGCCGCTCAGGAGGAGGGTCACCTGTGTGGTGCCGCTACCATCCCGGGCGACGCGCACGATGACCTCCGCACCCTGCTGCGGCTGGCGCCGAATTCGAACCCCGGACATTGCTGGCCCGAGTGCGGAGGCGAGCTGCCAGTACGCCGCCCGGACCTGCCCCGGTGTGGCCAGCCCGCAGCGGGTGATCCCAGCGTGGTCGGCGAGGCGCGTGCCATCGGCGACCAGGGTTACCGGGAATCTCAGCCACCACGCGGCCTCCACCGCGCTGTCGGCGCAATCGGCGGTGACGGTCTCGGCAATGGGGATGCCGTACCGCCTGAGCAGCACCGTAAGCAGCCGCCGTGATGAAGGATCATCGGCATCGGCGCTCGAGGTTGGCACTTTTCCTGCCGATGTGGCCGCCATCACGGCTCCTTAGGCTCGGGCCCTGGCCGACAGCTAGCGCAGCCGCCGCAAGAAAGGGTCTTGCGGTTCCGCCGGAGTGATTCGTACCCGCGCATCGACGGCGCTGACACCGTCCGGACGGGCAATAACTGGGTTGAGATCAAGTTCGGCGACCTCAGGCAGATCGTCGGCGAGCCTGGAGACCCGCAGCAGTGTGTCGGCGAGCGCGGCGACATCGGTGGCCGGGGTGCCGCGATGGCCGAACAGCAGCGGGGCAGCGCGCACACAGCGGATCATTTCGGCCGCCTCAGCGTCGGTGAGCGGAGCGAGCCGTACCCCGTGGTCGCCGAGGACATCTGTGGCCACGCCACCCAGGCCGAAAACCACCAGTGGCCCGAAAATCTGCTCCTGCACGACGCCCACAAGCACCTCGACGCCGCCGCTGATCATCGGCTGAACGAGGGTCTGGTGCAGCTCTGGTCCGAACGTGTCGGCCAAGGCGCGGTAGGCATCACGAACCTCGTCGTCGCCGGCGAGGTCGAGCTTCACGCCACCGGCGTCACTCTTGTGCACGAGCCCTGGCACATCCGCCTTGAGGGCGACCCGCCCGCCCATCTCCGCCGCGACCCGGACCGCGGCCTCCTCGCTCGTGACGGGCCGGGTGGTGACCAGTGGGATCCCGTAGCAGGAAAGCAGCTCCAGGGCCTGACCCGTGGACAACCACCCTCCGTGCCGGTAGCGGGCCAGGAAACGCCGCAATAGCGCGCGGGCGTCGGCCTCTCGCACGTCGTGGAGTTCCGGGACCACTCCGCGCTCGCGGGCCTGCCATGCGTGGTGGCGTGCGGCGTGCCCGAACGCGCGGGCAGCGCTCTCCGGATAGGCGTATGAGGGCACCATCTGCCTCGAGGTGGCCAACGGGCGAGGAGTGCCGCCGGAATGCCCCGCGCTGTCCTGCGGCAACAGCCGCACCGCCTCCGGTTGTGTCAGGCGTGCCGCCGCCAGCGGCTTGGTGACCTTCGCCATGGTGATCGCGGGAACGAGGTCGGCGATAGCCGTCGGGACGGTAATCGCCAGCACCATGTCTACGCCTTCGTCGGACGCGACCTCCTCGAGGCAGGAACGGAAGGCATCTGGGGTCACGGCGGCAGTGGTGTCCACCGGGCCCTTGACGGCCGCGCCCGGGGGCAGCATGTGCCGCAGCTTGCGCTGCGTGTGCCCGGCGAGCGCCGCGAGGCGCAGCCCCGCGTCCTCGCAGCCGTCGGCGGCAAGCACGCCGCCACCACCGGCGTTAGACACCACGGCGACGCGGTTGCCATCCGGAAGTGGCTGGCTGGCCAGCAGCGCGATTACTTCGACGAGGTCACCGAGACTGGTCGCGGCGATGATGCCGGCCTGGCCAAACAGCGCCTCCCTGGTAATCAGCGGTGTGGCTACGGCCGCGGTGTGTGACGCGGCCGCAGCTTGCCCAGCCGCGGAACGGGCTGAGAGCACCGTCAGCACCGGCATCTGCTGGCCAACGTGGCGGGCGGTTCTGGCGAACTTCCGCGGGCTGCCGAACGATTCCAGGTACAGCACGGCGAGGCGGGTCAGCGAGTCCTGCTCCCACCACATCAGCAGGTCATTGCCTGACACGTCGTACTTGTCACCGACGGACGCGAATGAGGAGATCCCGATGCCGAGCCGGGACAGCTGCTCGAGCAGGGCGACGCCGACACCGCCGGACTGAACAACCAGGCCCGCCTCGCCGGGCGCGGGGTGGGCGGCGGAGAAGGTGGCGTTCAGGCCGAGGTGGGGTACCGCGACGCCGAAACAGTTAGGCCCGACCAGCCGCATACCGTGCCGGCGGCATATCGCCAGCAGGTCGGCGCCGGCCCCCGTGTCGAGCCCGGCGGCAATTACAATCAGGGCCCTGACACCGCGCCTGCCGCACTCTTCCGCCACATCCCGAACGGCTGCCGCGGGGACCGCCACGACCACGAGGTCCACCGGCTCGGGAAGGTCGGTCACCGACGCCACGGACGGCACGCCCTCAACCTGCCGAGCCCGCGGGTTGACCACATACAGGTGGCCAGTGAAGCCACCGGTGACAACGTTGTGCAGAATCGCGCGGCCCACCGTACCCGGCCTGCGGCTCGCTCCCACCACGGCGATAGACGTTGGCTGAAGCAGATGCCGCAGGCTCGCGACGTCCGCCAGGCCTTCCCTGCGCGCCACTGTGTCGAGATAGCTGTCCAGGCCACTGTCGCCCTCGTCGTGGGGAAGCGGGAAGGTCAGGTCAATCACCCCGTCAGCCGCCTTCCGCGTCGCCGGCAGGCCAGCATCGGCGAAAACCCGCAGCATGGCGGCGTTGGTCGCCAGTGTTTCCGCGGAAAATGCGTGCAACCTCCTGCGTCTGGCGATCGACACCAGATGCTCCAGCAGCAGCGTCGCCACACCACGGCCATGCATGTGGTCGGCGACCGCGAAAGCGATCTCCGCGAACCCCGCGTTGCCCGTGGGTTCGTAGCTGGCCACCCCGATCAGTTCACCACCGAGCCAGGCGAGCAGCGCGGTGTGGTCTTCCCCTGGCTCGCGGCACACCCGTTTGGCCTCCTGCTCGGCAGCATGCGGGCTCAGGTTGAAGAACCGCAGGTAGGCGTTGTCGGGGGACATCGTCGCGTGCATCTGGCGCACCGCATCGAAATCGTTCTGCCTCGTCGGCCGGATCTCGACCGTGGTTCCATCCGTGAGCAACGCGAATACGCCAGTGTCGCTGGCCAGTTCCTTCATGAACGATCCCTTGAACGCTTGACTGGACTCGCGGAGAGCCGTGCGGTACCCGCCGGGTGGCTGGCAGGCACTATCCGGGCATACGGGCCAGGGAACACGAGCGCGACGTGGCCATCGCTTAGCCATTTGATGACGTATGGCGGGGTTCCATCCTCGTGCCGGACACCGATGACCAGGCCGACACGATCCCCGTCCCCGTCAACGACCAAGCGGTCGCCCACAGCTGCTTTCATGGCGGCCTCCTCTCATTACGTGAGGTTCTACCGCCATGATCGGTCGCAGCCCGGACGTGACGCACCGGGCCGAGGTCCCGCAGCAGCTGGGCGAAGGTCCTCGCGAGCCAGGCCGTCAGCCCCGGGCCGGTACGGTCATGCTCGGTGCGGGCTCGGTGTTTCTGGTGTTCCTCAGCCCCGGTGCGGCCGGGCACCGCGCCGTTCACGCTCCCAGATCGCAACGCACTCAGCACACGTGTCGAGGGGAGGCTCGTCGCTGAACTCGCCACGTACGATCATCGGCTCGCCGCAATACGCAACAACGATGGAACCGGCAGGCTGGGCGGGCGGCGGGTAGCCGTGCACCAGGCCAGGCGGCCGGACCTCGATCAGGAGGGCGGTCGTTTCAGACGCGGTCCGCGATGTCACGTTTCTAGCCTACGACGCCAGACGCGAAGAATGTGATCACCGTATCGGTCCGTATCTGACCGACTTCAACCATCCGGATGGGCGCACGATCGTGCCGATCCGTCGGGCCCGCCGACCCGATCACCGGCGGTTCGATGTAGTGGTGCAGTTGGGGCCACTGGTAAGCGGGTACACCAACACCGTGAAGCTGGTCCTGAACCTGATCTGGCTGGTGTTCTGTGGCATCTGGATGGCCATCGCTTACGTAATAGCTGCGGTCATCTGTTTCATCCTGATCATAACGATCCCGTTCGGGATCGCGTCGCTGCGGATCGCCAATTATGTACTTTGGCCATTTGGCCGAACGATTGAGCCGCGGCGCGATGCCGGTATCGGTTCGCTGCTGGGAAACATCATCTGGATCCTGCTAGCCGGTTGGTGGCTCGCACTCGGGCATCTCGTGACCGGTGTTCTGCTGTGCCTTACTATCATCGGGATCCCACTCGGGATCGCGAATTTTAAGATTATTCCGATTTCACTCACACCGCTTGGCGTGCAGATCGCCCCGACGGACGTGCCACGATATGAAATGTGACGCGCTCGGTAGTCAAAAGCAGGTACGGCTGAGGATTTAGGCTTTTCCTGGCGGCCAGGCGAGTGGCGGGGCTGGTTCGACGGGCGCCACGCGCAGCGCCAGCGTCCACCACCCGACGTCGACCCAGCGGCCGTGCTTGTAACCGGCGGCCGGGAACACCCCTACCGGGGTGAAGCCAACGGCCTGGTGAAGCCCAATGCTCGCCTGGTTGGGCAGTGCGATCCCGGCGTAAGCCCGCACGTAGCCGAGCGCCCGCAGGTCTGCGAGCAAGCGTTCGTACAGGTTTTTGCCGATCCCGCGGCGCCTCGCGGATGCCCCCAGGTATACCGACGTCTCCACCGACCAGCAGTAAGCATGTCGGCTGCGGAACGGCGCGGCGTAGGCGAAGCCGGCGATGCCTTGCGGAGTCTCGGCGACCAGCCAGGGTAGCGGCACGATGCCCGCCCGCATGCGCCGCAGGATCTCGTCGGCGCCCGGTGGATCCGCCTCGAACGAGATGGTGGTATCGCGCACGATGGGCGCGTAGATATCGCGAATCGCTGCCGTGTCGCCAGGAGTCGCGGGGCGTACACGCACGTTGCCGACCGCCATGATCACAGGTTAGAGCCTGCTTGAGAACTCCGGTCCGTCTTGAGTGCGCCACATTAAGAGCCTGTTTGAGAACCCCGGTTCGATCAGCGAGCGGGTCGCGCGGCTCACTGGCTGAACGCCACATTCGTGCCGACGATGTGGATCCTTACGCCCTGCCGGGAGACGCTTACGTTCTGCAGACTCATTCCCATGGGAAGCGATGGCAGCGACAGCGTGAAATCGGTCAGCGGGCCCAGAACGTCAAGTGGGATGTCTCCCGTTGAGATCACCCGGACGTGGACCTTGTTCTTGCCGACTTGGGTGACCCGCGCTATGCCAGAACCGCTGACGACGTCGAGATCGACCGTAAATCTGACCTTGTCGCCAGTCACCGACGTCACCCTGACCGATGGCCCGCCCGCCGACCCGAACAAGTCCCCGAAGGTGATAAGCGCCGTGCCGGACAGGTGCTCGACGGTGCCGCCGTTGAAGCTCGAGTTGAGCCGCACGCCGTGCAGCGTCGCGTTGAGCCCGCGGATGTCGACCGGGCCCTCGCTCACCTTGTCGGCGCTGATGTTCACGTCGTGAAAATCGCGGCCGGCCAGTTGCGTGAGGAAGGGGAAGCCCTGAATCGACACGTTCGGCTTGGTGTTGAACCCCTGGTCCTTTATCTCCTGCCCGATCCTGTTCTCCGTGTAGGCCGAGGCGACGCGGTCACCGATGACCAGGACGGCAATCACGACAAAAACAACGATGCCGACGATCAGCCAAGGGCGGGACCTCCTGTTCCTGGAGGGTGCTGGCTGGGTCGGCAGTGGCGTTGTCGGGTAGTGGGTCACGGGGCTTCCCCTCAGGGCAGATCGGCGATGGCAACGGCCTGCAGTTGCCCGGAGCCGTAGTTGGTAACAAAGAGCGTGTTGCTATGCGGCTCCACGGTGAACTGGCGAGGCACGTCGCCCGTCTTGAGCAGTCCGAGCAGCGCCGGTCGGCCAGCGAGGGCGGCCGAGGTGTCGATCACGGCGAGATTGGCATTCGCACTCTTCGAGCCGAACAGGTTGGAGTCGGCGACCACAATCCGCTTGCCGCGATTGACGAAGGTCAGCCCAATGGGCGCCGCACCGACCTTGAGCCAGGCCATGAGGGCGTGTGCTGGATCGTGTACCAGCTTGGCCGCGGAGAAGGCGAGGACCGCGTTGCTGTCCCGCGCGGTCACCCACACGACCGACGCGTCATCAGAGCTGATCGCCCGGACTGGGCTGCACCCGGCCGTCACCGTGGCCTTGACCGAGGTGGCGGGCCGCGTCTCGGCACGGCGCAGGTCGAGGACGCTGAGCGTGCCCTCACCGGAACCGGGCTTGCGCATCTGGCTTGTCACATACAGCCAGCGGCCGTCGCTCGACACCCGCAATCCTGTTGGCTGCACTCCGAGCCGCACGGATCCGACGACGTCGGCCGGACCGAAGCCGCTGGCCAGCGCCTTCCGCAGGTTGAACACCACCATCGCGCGGCTTTTCTCGAGGGTGACGAACGCGAACCTGTCATCAGGCGACACCGTCACCTGGACGGCGCCCGTGCCGGCCCGGCTGGCAAGCGTGCCGACCACGGTGTCCGGGCTGCCCTGCTCGGCGCGGACCGCATCGATGACCCTCGCACCGCTACCGGTCGCGACAAGGAGGTAGCGCCCGTCGTGCGTGAGCGCTTCGCCCTTGGGCGCGGGCACGGCGATCGTGCGGACCAGGGCCGGGGCCAGCGACGCGCCGTTCTGCAGGACCGCGACCGATTTGCCGAGCGTCACGAACGTCCATTGATTGTCGGGCGTCACGGCGACGGCGAAGGGTTTTCCAGGCAGCGCGACGCTTGATTGGCCTACCTTAGGGAGGGTCTTCGCGGTCGCCACCGCTTTTGTGCACCCGGGCGCGGTAAGGGCGCCGCCGCCGTCACCGCTGCCCGTGCCGACGGCGCGGATCGCGAACGCAGCGCCCGCGATGGCGACCACGGCTACGCAGGCGGTAATCAGCGCGGCGCGAGACCGCAGCCAAGGTCGGCGGGCCGGTTCCCCCTCGCCCGGCGTGGTCACAAGTGGTGGCGGGCTCGGTGGCCGCTCGGACGGTGCGCCGCCGAACGGTGCTGCCGGGCTTGCGGCCTCGGTCTCGCGCCCGGTGCCTTTGTCGCCTTTGTCGCGCCCGGCGCCGGGGCCAGGGCTTTGCGGTCGGCCTCCGGCCGCGATCCAGCCGCCACCGAAGTCCGCCGCGCTCGCGCCTGTCCCACGTGAGCCCGCTATTTCAGTGCCGCCGTGACCTCCGGGACCAGCACCTCCGGGACCAGCGGCTCCGGGACCAGCACTGCCCGTACCGCTCCCCGCGGCGGCCACTTCCGTCCGTTCCGGGCCAGCGGCGCCGGCCGCGCCCGCATCGGCCGCGCCCGCGCCGCCCGCGGCCGCAGCAGCGACGCCTCCTGGACTACCGGCGTCGGCCGCGTTTGTACCGGCAGGCGCCCGGCCCGCGACTTCGGTGCCTCCTGGACCTCCGGCCGTCACGCCCGCACTACCCGGTGCGCGGGCGGGTCCCCCGAACGGCGCATCCGCGTCGGCGACCGCGCATGCCGAACGCAGCGCCGCGGCGAACTCGCTGCATCGGGGGTAACGGTCCTCAGGGGACTTGGCCAGCGCCTTGGCCATGACCTCGTTGACCGCCTGAGGCAGGTCGGGTCGGCGCGAGGTGAGTGTAGGGGGCGGCTCTGAGAGCTGTGCCCACAGGACCGCCATGCGCTGGTCGCGCTCGAATGGGGGCGATCCGCACAACATTTCGTAAGCGGCACACGCCAGCGCGTAAAGGTCGGCACGACCGTCCACGGGGCGGCCCTCGATCTGTTCCGGTGCAACGTAGTCAAGCGTGCCAAGGAACTGACCGGCCGAGGTGAGGTCCGCTGGCGCCAGTGACTGCTTGCTGAGCCCGAAGTCGGACAGGTAGACGTGATCGGCACCGCCGCCGCCCGCCGCCGGCGCGTCGAGCAGCATATTGGCCGGCTTGACGTCGCGGTGCACCAGGCGGCGCGAGTGAGCCATGTCAAGCGCGGACGCGATTTGCGCGATGAAGGTGGTGACGCGGGCCGCACCGAGCGGTCCCTCGCGCTGGAGCAGGGTCCGGAGGTCATAGCCCGTGACGTACCGCATGGCGATGAACAGCACACCGTTCGCCTCGCCGGCCTCGAAGACCGGAATGATGTTCGGGTGATCGACGGCCGCCGCGGCCCTGGATTCCCTTATGAAGCGCTGCCGGAACTCCTGATCTCGGGCGAGTTCAGGCGCGAGGACTTTCAGGGCGACGGGCCGGTCCAGCCGGGCATCGTGAGCGCGGTAGACAACCGCCATCCCGCCGCGCCCAATCTGCTCCTCTAGCCGGTATCCGGCGATCTGACCGCTGGGCGCGAACTCGCCCGCGTCCCACGGGGTCTCGTCACTCACTGCGCCCTACCTCCCCGCCCGTGCCAGCGTTTGCTGGCTCCCCTCAAACGCCGGCCACATTGCCGGGTCCGGCCAGGCCAGGACGGTCCGCAGGACGCAGTTAGGGTCCCTCGTGTCGGCGGCCAGAGCCGTCCCAAGCGAGCCTAACTACCCGTACCGCCGACCTTCGGCCGCCAACCCTTGCGTAGACTGGAAAGTTTGAGCAGATTCTACTTTACGCCGAATCGATCTAGACTTGGAGGATGACGACCGAGCGTTCTGTCTCGTCGCATGCCGGTTCGGTACTCGTGGTAAAGACGCGGGGATCAGATCAAAGGTTGCACCCGGGGCAGTCATACCTCATGGGCCGCGATCCGCAGTGTGACGTCGTGGTCGCCGATTCCCGTGTGTCCTGGCGGCATGCTGTGGTGCAAGCGGACGGCGACAGGTGGATTCTTGAGGACACGGGAAGCACCAACGGGACGTTCCTGGGGAACCGCCGCATGCACCGGGTCGAGATCGATGGGGACTGCATCCTCCGGCTGGGTCACCCCGAGGACGGGCCCGTGGTGCTGTTCTCGATCCCACCGGAATCCCCGGGGGGTCGGGGCGGGGCGGTCCCCGCAGCGGGGCTGAGCGTGGACCGGCGCCCCACCGCGGTGCGCCGTGCGCCGACCCGGGCCGTACGGATCGGGCGGTCGCCTGACAACGACATCGTGCT
>Ga0137367_10003008_pt1 | contig 13643 bp, 19 predicted proteins | sample SagtaG_14_FD_104939 | JGI IMG/M metagenome (GOLD analysis project Ga0137367, IMG submission 104939) | Vadose zone soil microbial communities from Sagehorn Ranch, Mendocino, California, USA - Sage1_L_80_16 metaG | ecosystem: Environmental > Terrestrial > Soil > Vadose zone | place: USA... | reverse complement strand
GGTCAAGTTCGCCTCGCTGCTGAAGTGAGGCGCGGATTGAAACCCAACAAGGCGATGACGACGTGCAGGTCGCCTTCAGTTCGCCTCGCTGCTGAAGTGAGGCGCGGATTGAAACTTCGGCATTGCGCCTCCTTATCGGCGGTCATAGCGTTCGCCTCGCTGCTGAAGTGAGGCGCGGATTGAAACGCCATTGGGGAACGGCGGGCGATTGACGGGCGTCGGTTCGCCTCGCTGCTGAAGTGAGGCGCGGATTGAAACTCAATGGGGGACGGCGGCGGTGGGGAACACGATCGTTCGCCTCGCTGCTGAAGTGAGGCGCGGATTGAAACCGCTCGATAAATGGTGATATAGATGGTTGTAGGCGTGTTCGCCTCGCTGCTGAAGTGAGGCGCGGATTGAAACTAGTCGCCCTGGTCGGCGCTGACTACACCCAAAATGTTCGCCTCGCTGCTGAAGTGAGGCGCGGATTGAAACCCGGTTCTGACTGCCCTTTCGCTTCCTCGACAAGGTTCGCCTCGCTGCTGAAGTGAGGCGCGGATTGAAACTTCGGGCGGCAGCTCGCAGATACAGGGCAAGTCAAGTTCGCCTCGCTGCTGAAGTGAGGCGCGGATTGAAACGCCGCGCTGCAGGAAGATCAGAACCATCTGCACGTTCGCCTCGCTGCTGAAGTGAGGCGCGGATTGAAACGAATATCTCTTCGATCTGGAAGTCTTCGACGCGTCGTTCGCCTCGCTGCTGAAGTGAGGCGCGGATTGAAACATCTCCTGCCGCTCATTACGGTCGGCTCCACCAACGCGTTCGCCTCGCTGCTGAAGTGAGGCGCGGATTGAAACGCCGCGGAAGTTGCCCGCAGGACCGTGACGCCGGGCGTTCGCCTCGCTGCTGAAGTGAGGCGCGGATTGAAACAGTCGTTTCCATTCCCCGCTTCGAGTTTCACGGCGCGTTCGCCTCGCTGCTGAAGTGAGGCGCGGATTGAAACTAGAGACGAGGCGTCTCTGCTCCTCGATGCCGTGGCGTTCGCCTCGCTGCTGAAGTGAGGCGCGGATTGAAACACGATATTTGTGCTCGTAGTAGGCCCGGATTCTGGTTCGCCTCGCTGCTGAAGTGAGGCGCGGATTGAAACATCCTATTTCGGCCAAATCGTTCACAACCTATTGCGTTCGCCTCGCTGCTGAAGTGAGGCGCGGATTGAAACGCCGATATAGACAGCGAAGACATCGCCCGTCGTCGTTCGCCTCGCTGCTGAAGTGAGGCGCGGATTGAAACCCCGGTGGGACGCCGATTGAGAACTGCTACGTAGCGTGTTCGCCTCGCTGCTGAAGTGAGGCGCGGATTGAAACGGCGAGCGTCAGATCGTCGGTAAATGCGCCGTGAAAGTTCGCCTCGCTGCTGAAGTGAGGCGCGGATTGAAACAATGCGCTCATCGAGATCGAGAAAAAGATCGGTTCGCCTCGCTGCTGAAGTGAGGCGCGGATTGAAACCTCCTTTCCATCCTCAAGCATCTCACGACGAATGGTTCGCCTCGCTGCTGAAGTGAGGCGCGGATTGAAACGTCACGAAAGAAAAAACCGAGTCAGGTTTGCGCCTGTTCGCCTCGCTGCTGAAGTGAGGCGCGGATTGAAACGCGCCAGGTCGTAAGCCATTCGCCCGTCAATATGTTCGCCTCGCTGCTGAAGTGAGGCGCGGATTGAAACGAATTATTGATGAGCGGTTCAAAGTCAGCGGCGCGTTCGCCTCGCTGCTGAAGTGAGGCGCGGATTGAAACTCATTTGATCACGGATAATTACCTGGCCCGGTTTAGTTCGCCTCGCTGCTGAAGTGAGGCGCGGATTGAAACATTCAGTTATGGCATATCCCACCCTGGATGATTGGTTCGCCTCGCTGCTGAAGTGAGGCGCGGATTGAAACCGCCCCCCTGGGGCTGCCGTGAAAGGAAAAACCTTGTTCGCCTCGCTGCTGAAGTGAGGCGCGGATTGAAACTTCTCTTTGCAGTCGGGAACTGGAGTAATCACGATGAGTTCGCCTCGCTGCTGAAGTGAGGCGCGGATTGAAACAACGCCAAGATCGCCAAGATCGCCGGGGGCGTCTAGTTCGCCTCGCTGCTGAAGTGAGGCGCGGATTGAAACTGTCCGACACGACGATCGCCGCTGCAGGATTCGCCGTTCGCCTCGCTGCTGAAGTGAGGCGCGGATTGAAACGTATCGTTCGGCGCTGTATGGCGCGCAGTGCCGAGTTCGCCTCGCTGCTGAAGTGAGGCGCGGATTGAAACAAAACACTGATGAATGAGGGGCACGATTTCGGCGTGTTCGCCTCGCTGCTGAAGTGAGGCGCGGATTGAAACGAGATCATCGAGCGAAGTCGGAAAATTTATGACGCGTTCGCCTCGCTGCTGAAGTGAGGCGCGGATTGAAACACGGCCGCCAATATGGCCGGCTCGCCAAGGACAGGTTCGCCTCGCTGCTGAAGTGAGGCGCGGATTGAAACGCAGATCAGCGAGCCGCCGGGCATTAGAATGCGAGTTCGCCTCGCTGCTGAAGTGAGGCGCGGATTGAAACAAATTTCGCAATAGCAGGATGTGGTATTGAGATCTGTTCGCCTCGCTGCTGAAGTGAGGCGCGGATTGAAACAACCGTAAGTCAATTGACCGCGCAGGTACTGTGGGGTTCGCCTCGCTGCTGAAGTGAGGCGCGGATTGAAACGGAAAGGATGGCTACGATGGCTCAAAAAAGCGGTTCGCCTCGCTGCTGAAGTGAGGCGCGGATTGAAACGTCGCAGGCGAAACGAAGTTAACAAGAATACGACGTTCGCCTCGCTGCTGAAGTGAGGCGCGGATTGAAACACAGATCACATTGTAGGCAGTGAAGAATATTATCTTGTTCGCCTCGCTGCTGAAGTGAGGCGCGGATTGAAACACAGGGTTGAGATTAGAGTCGGCGAGATAAGGCAGAGTTCGCCTCGCTGCTGAAGTGAGGCGCGGATTGAAACCTGCCGGGACCTGATCGACGGGCCGACGCCGAATGTTCGCCTCGCTGCTGAAGTGAGGCGCGGATTGAAACTTGAAATACGCGCTCCGAATCAACCGCGATTCATGTTCGCCTCGCTGCTGAAGTGAGGCGCGGATTGAAACCTTACGCGGCGCATAGAACAACAATCCGCAACGCGTTCGCCTCGCTGCTGAAGTGAGGCGCGGATTGAAACTATAGATAAAATACGCGGCGACTGCAACGCCGCCGAGTTCGCCTCGCTGCTGAAGTGAGGCGCGGATTGAAACGAAGCAAAGGAGTAATGATTCCCTCACAAGATCAGTTCGCCTCGCTGCTGAAGTGAGGCGCGGATTGAAACCCCGACTCTCTGCCGTGTCGCGATCGCTTATGACATGTTCGCCTCGCTGCTGAAGTGAGGCGCGGATTGAAACGTAGATGAGGAGCTTCAAGAGGATGTCGCGGAGAGGTTCGCCTCGCTGCTGAAGTGAGGCGCGGATTGAAACTTTTTGGAAAGGGTATGCGAAAATGGAGAGAAGCAGGTTCGCCTCGCTGCTGAAGTGAGGCGCGGATTGAAACCGGTATGGATGAACTAGCAAGGGGGCTTTGTTCTGAGTTCGCCTCGCTGCTGAAGTGAGGCGCGGATTGAAACTTGCGCCCGCATTTATCGCAGACCTGATAACCCTGTTCGCCTCGCTGCTGAAGTGAGGCGCGGATTGAAACAAGATAAAACCGCCGATTCAGGTTTTCATAAACCGTTCGCCTCGCTGCTGAAGTGAGGCGCGGATTGAAACTACCTGGTGATGGCGGATTGGCCGTGGCTGGAGGTGTTCGCCTCGCTGCTGAAGTGAGGCGCGGATTGAAACTTGTCGATCCAAATCGAACAAGAGAAAAAGCGATGTTCGCCTCGCTGCTGAAGTGAGGCGCGGATTGAAACCTTCATCAACTGCAATAACTGATTGAGCTTTTCGATGTTCGCCTCGCTGCTGAAGTGAGGCGCGGATTGAAACAAGTTCAAAGAAGACATCGCGCTGTCGAATTGTGCGTTCGCCTCGCTGCTGAAGTGAGGCGCGGATTGAAACTGGGCGAAAAAGTTGATTGAGATGCGCGAGCTGTTGTTCGCCTCGCTGCTGAAGTGAGGCGCGGATTGAAACAGAGTTAAACCCGGCAGACTCCGCGTACATAGTGTGTTCGCCTCGCTGCTGAAGTGAGGCGCGGATTGAAACTGTCTGATATTCGTAGTAAGAGATAAATTCGCTGCGTTCGCCTCGCTGCTGAAGTGAGGCGCGGATTGAAACGCCTCAGTCGCAACCCATAGCGCTTTTTCTAGCCGTTCGCCTCGCTGCTGAAGTGAGGCGCGGATTGAAACACGTTATCAGCCCAGTAGCCGCGAGAAAGAATTAGTTCGCCTCGCTGCTGAAGTGAGGCGCGGATTGAAACTTTGAATTGTCGGTCGAGTTGTTGGATGCGCCTTTGTTCGCCTCGCTGCTGAAGTGAGGCGCGGATTGAAACTCTCTGAAATCAAGTTCTGCCCGAATTGCGGCTGCGGTTCGCCTCGCTGCTGAAGTGAGGCGCGGATTGAAACGCGGTGGTCAGTACGCTGTTGACGCCGCGCGCCGGGTTCGCCTCGCTGCTGAAGTGAGGCGCGGATTGAAACGCGTGCGAATTGATGATAAAGGTTGCTGGAATTGGGTTCGCCTCGCTGCTGAAGTGAGGCGCGGATTGAAACAAGGACTTGGTGGCGATCGGAGCGGACGCGCTCGCGTTCGCCTCGCTGCTGAAGTGAGGCGCGGATTGAAACTTTCTATTTTCAGGAAGATAGAGGCTTGTTGAAGGTTCGCCTCGCTGCTGAAGTGAGGCGCGGATTGAAACGTTCAACCTGCGCGCGTTTGGATGGGAAGATGGGGTTCGCCTCGCTGCTGAAGTGAGGCGCGGATTGAAACGCCAAGTTGAAATCGAAAGCCGCTCAGCGTGAAGGTTCGCCTCGCTGCTGAAGTGAGGCGCGGATTGAAACTCCATCATTCCAAGGATTTCCTCGTCAGTTATCGTGTTCGCCTCGCTGCTGAAGTGAGGCGCGGATTGAAACCTTCTTCGCGAAGAACGTGCTGCCCGCGCCGCTCGTTCGCCTCGCTGCTGAAGTGAGGCGCGGATTGAAACTGCGCAGATTGCGCTCGGATTCCCGCTGTCTGCGGTTCGCCTCGCTGCTGAAGTGAGGCGCGGATTGAAACACGTCGCTCAATAAGTTATACGAAGCGGCGGATAAGTTCGCCTCGCTGCTGAAGTGAGGCGCGGATTGAAACGAATAGGCTTTTCGATAACGACAGGATTGTGATTTACGTTCGCCTCGCTGCTGAAGTGAGGCGCGGATTGAAACCACGCCGGCGACAACTGGAATGGCGCTTTTGTGGTTCGCCTCGCTGCTGAAGTGAGGCGCGGATTGAAACGCTTGACGCTGGGGGCGCTGGTGGATTTTCGCTTTGTTCGCCTCGCTGCTGAAGTGAGGCGCGGATTGAAACTACGGATGCCAGCACGGGCCGATTTAGTCGATTGCGTTCGCCTCGCTGCTGAAGTGAGGCGCGGATTGAAACGCTTATTTTTATCCACCGTATTACCTCCGCGCGCGTTCGCCTCGCTGCTGAAGTGAGGCGCGGATTGAAACTCACAACACAGCAACGAATCCAGCGCGCGCGCGCGTTCGCCTCGCTGCTGAAGTGAGGCGCGGATTGAAACGCCACTTTAGTAGCTCAATCGGCTCTTGCTCCTTAAGTTCGCCTCGCTGCTGAAGTGAGGCGCGGATTGAAACCGCAATCGTCAAGCCGAATCTTATCAATGGAGTTGTTCGCCTCGCTGCTGAAGTGAGGCGCGGATTGAAACTGCAATGGCGCGCTGGCAGTAGCATTGCCGAACAAGTTCGCCTCGCTGCTGAAGTGAGGCGCGGATTGAAACACGATCATTCCGACGTTGGCTACATCATAATTACAAGTTCGCCTCGCTGCTGAAGTGAGGCGCGGATTGAAACACGATCATTCCGACGTTGGCTACATCATAATTACGTTCGCCTCGCTGCTGAAGTGAGGCGCGGATTGAAACTTTGTGTAGCATCAGACGAAATAGATCAAATAGAGTTCGCCTCGCTGCTGAAGTGAGGCGCGGATTGAAACACAGAAACTAGCAGAATCATTTTTACAAGAGAGTAGTTCGCCTCGCTGCTGAAGTGAGGCGCGGATTGAAACCTCTCTGATAAACAAGCGGTTGGGGTTCTTCTCAAAGTTCGCCTCGCTGCTGAAGTGAGGCGCGGATTGAAACTACACATTGTAAATTGGAATAACTGGATTAATTATGTTCGCCTCGCTGCTGAAGTGAGGCGCGGATTGAAACTTATCAATTTACAAGCGCCTGAAGTACAATGTACCGTTCGCCTCGCTGCTGAAGTGAGGCGCGGATTGAAACTCAGCGACATACAGGAGGCGTATCAAACATACATTGTTCGCCTCGCTGCTGAAGTGAGGCGCGGATTGAAACGTGACCCGTTTCCTGCTCGCGACGGGAGGAACAGAGTTCGCCTCGCTGCTGAAGTGAGGCGCGGATTGAAACATCGTGACATTGCTATGCACTATCGTTGCATTTCAAGTTCGCCTCGCTGCTGAAGTGAGGCGCGGATTGAAACTGGATCTTTGATCATCATAGCCATGATGATGTACTGTTCGCCTCGCTGCTGAAGTGAGGCGCGGATTGAAACTCGATTGCTACGCCTGATATAACGGTAAACTTGAGTTCGCCTCGCTGCTGAAGTGAGGCGCGGATTGAAACGACTTAAACTTGTCGAATATGAATCTTTATGATTGGTTCGCCTCGCTGCTGAAGTGAGGCGCGGATTGAAACCAAAGCGGAGCGCAAATTGCGGCCGCCGAACGATGTTCGCCTCGCTGCTGAAGTGAGGCGCGGATTGAAACTCATTGACAAACCACAGCATCGGCTTCCATCCGACGTTCGCCTCGCTGCTGAAGTGAGGCGCGGATTGAAACTGCCGCTATTAGCCGGGCAACCCCTGAATTCACGATGTTCGCCTCGCTGCTGAAGTGAGGCGCGGATTGAAACACATACTCATTTGTCGGCGCAGTACAATTTGGCGCTGCGGCGCCTACTGCAACGTTCGCCTCGCTGCTGAAGTGAGGCGCGGATTGAAACCCGTGTCGCCTAACACTCAATGCAACCGATAGATGTTCGCCTCGCTGCTGAAGTGAGGCGCGGATTGAAACTTCACCTACCGCAACGACGGCCTTAGTATCCTGCACGTTCGCCTCGCTGCTGAAGTGAGGCGCGGATTGAAACTGCGGGATAAGGCGCGTTGATTGAGACGATAACTTGTTCGCCTCGCTGCTGAAGTGAGGCGCGGATTGAAACGTTTGAACGCAGGCTAAAAAAATGGAAAGGCGCTGGTTCGCCTCGCTGCTGAAGTGAGGCGCGGATTGAAACTGGTGTCAGGCCATTGCGAGCGGCTCAAACGCTCACGTTCGCCTCGCTGCTGAAGTGAGGCGCGGATTGAAACGTCAGCGTCGACAGCTTTCACCACCCAGTCCAACTGGTTCGCCTCGCTGCTGAAGTGAGGCGCGGATTGAAACATATATTTAATTTTTTACTTGACGCCGCTAACGCCGTTCGCCTCGCTGCTGAAGTGAGGCGCGGATTGAAACACCTGCTTCATCTTTAAGTGTCGTACCGAAATTAGCGTTCGCCTCGCTGCTGAAGTGAGGCGCGGATTGAAACCCCGCCGGTTGGTGCATTAACAGTAACCTCGTCTGTTCGCCTCGCTGCTGAAGTGAGGCGCGGATTGAAACGGAATAATATCCGCCAACGTGGGGAGCCCGACCCCGTTCGCCTCGCTGCTGAAGTGAGGCGCGGATTGAAACTCCGCTTCCGCCCCGACCTGAAGACCGACCACTTGTTCGCCTCGCTGCTGAAGTGAGGCGCGGATTGAAACGTTGGTCTGGCATTTTCTACCTCACTGAGATTGGTTCGCCTCGCTGCTGAAGTGAGGCGCGGATTGAAACCGAAGAGTTTTTAGATTCTGTGCGAGAGTACGTGTTCGCCTCGCTGCTGAAGTGAGGCGCGGATTGAAACATGATTCGTGAGCATCGCAACGCAAGTGAAGATCGTTCGCCTCGCTGCTGAAGTGAGGCGCGGATTGAAACGCATTCAATGTGTTCATTGCGGATTGTATGTGTGCGTTCGCCTCGCTGCTGAAGTGAGGCGCGGATTGAAACCAAGTCGGGTTTTACTTTGATGGCGATTAAGGAGTAGTTCGCCTCGCTGCTGAAGTGAGGCGCGGATTGAAACGCTTTATACATAGGCGTTAAATGTCGTAATTCGTGTTCGCCTCGCTGCTGAAGTGAGGCGCGGATTGAAACTTGACGTGAAAGATCATACCAGAAATTTATCTTCAGTTCGCCTCGCTGCTGAAGTGAGGCGCGGATTGAAACAGTCCCGCCCTGAAGCGAAAATGGCTCCTCAAACGTTCGCCTCGCTGCTGAAGTGAGGCGCGGATTGAAACTTCAAATCGGAGTAATGGAGGTCAATCGAGATGAGCGTTCGCCTCGCTGCTGAAGTGAGGCGCGGATTGAAACACCGTTTAGATGGGGCAGCAGGCAGCGCAAGCGACGTTCGCCTCGCTGCTGAAGTGAGGCGCGGATTGAAACATCGTAGCAGCGGCGGCGGTACTATCTTTGGTACTCGTTCGCCTCGCTGCTGAAGTGAGGCGCGGATTGAAACATCAGTACAATTGACCACATTGTCAATGCCGCGCCTGTTCGCCTCGCTGCTGAAGTGAGGCGCGGATTGAAACTAATCGGCTCATCTTCGCCTTGCACTGTATTTGCCGTTCGCCTCGCTGCTGAAGTGAGGCGCGGATTGAAACCGGCGGATTTCGCCTCAACACCGCAAACAAGTATGTTCGCCTCGCTGCTGAAGTGAGGCGCGGATTGAAACCCACCAGAGACGAAAAGTTTCTTTTGGAAGGTAGGTTCGCCTCGCTGCTGAAGTGAGGCGCGGATTGAAACTTCGTGGAAATAGAAAAACTCATGGTTTCTCAGGCTGTTCGCCTCGCTGCTGAAGTGAGGCGCGGATTGAAACGGAAATATCAACGACACCATGTACGCGGAGTCTGCGTTCGCCTCGCTGCTGAAGTGAGGCGCGGATTGAAACACCGCCTTCGCGCTCACAGTCTTCTTTTGCTCGGTTCGCCTCGCTGCTGAAGTGAGGCGCGGATTGAAACTAGTTACCACCACCGTCCAATGCAAATCCGCGTTGCGTTCGCCTCGCTGCTGAAGTGAGGCGCGGATTGAAACAAATGGTTTACCGGTTCATATACAGATAACATAAAGTTCGCCTCGCTGCTGAAGTGAGGCGCGGATTGAAACGCGTTATGAGTAGCAAGGCCACATCCAGCGATATTGGTTCGCCTCGCTGCTGAAGTGAGGCGCGGATTGAAACTCTTCTATTAAGGGGTGGCGAAATGGAAAACGCGGTTCGCCTCGCTGCTGAAGTGAGGCGCGGATTGAAACCATTCGAACTCTTCGGCTCTTAAGGCTTCGAAGCTGTTCGCCTCGCTGCTGAAGTGAGGCGCGGATTGAAACATGCACAAACAAAAATACATTCGACAACAATTGCTGTTCGCCTCGCTGCTGAAGTGAGGCGCGGATTGAAACAAGTGATGCTACTTTGCGAAATTTGTTGTCGATAGTTCGCCTCGCTGCTGAAGTGAGGCGCGGATTGAAACCCGTACGTTGTCGCATACGCGATAAAAAGAATAACGTTCGCCTCGCTGCTGAAGTGAGGCGCGGATTGAAACTACTTATATTTATATCCACCCCTCCCCCAATTGAGTGTTCGCCTCGCTGCTGAAGTGAGGCGCGGATTGAAACAAAAGAATTACGTCTTGAACTTCGTAGACATTTGAGTTCGCCTCGCTGCTGAAGTGAGGCGCGGATTGAAACGCGGGCGCGGAGAATGACGCTCGCGCGAATTTCGGGTTCGCCTCGCTGCTGAAGTGAGGCGCGGATTGAAACGAACCACAGCTCGCAGCGGTAATAGCCCCAGAACTGGTTCGCCTCGCTGCTGAAGTGAGGCGCGGATTGAAACGGCCAGGCCGCGAGCATGGGCGCGCGCGTCGCGGCGGCGGGGAAGGGTTCGCCTCGCTGCTGAAGTGAGGCGCGGATTGAAACGCGGCACGAATTGGAATAAGCGATAGATCATTTGGGTTCGCCTCGCTGCTGAAGTGAGGCGCGGATTGAAACAAATTACTTGCTTATTCGCGTACAAGCTACTGTGTTCGCCTCGCTGCTGAAGTGAGGCGCGGATTGAAACTGTTCGACATACGTGATTTCTCGCCATTACAGGCGGTTCGCCTCGCTGCTGAAGTGAGGCGCGGATTGAAACTATAAGGACTTCTACCCATGGACGATCATCATAGAGTTCGCCTCGCTGCTGAAGTGAGGCGCGGATTGAAACTTCGTTAAACAGGCGTGCAGGTTGTAGCCATTGAGTTCGCCTCGCTGCTGAAGTGAGGCGCGGATTGAAACATGCGACAGCGGCGAAAATTCGCAAGAGGATTTGCGTTCGCCTCGCTGCTGAAGTGAGGCGCGGATTGAAACTACGTATTTATTCGCTGATTGTATCCAGCAAATCATGTTCGCCTCGCTGCTGAAGTGAGGCGCGGATTGAAACTACGTATTTATTCGCTGATTGTATCCAGCAAATCAGTTCGCCTCGCTGCTGAAGTGAGGCGCGGATTGAAACTACGTATTTATTCGCTGATTGTATCCAGCAAATCAGTTCGCCTCGCTGCTGAAGTGAGGCGCGGATTGAAACTTTGTGTAGCATCAGACGAAATAGATCAAATAGAGTTCGCCTCGCTGCTGAAGTGAGGCGCGGATTGAAACAACTTGGAAGTACTAACTACTTTCCAGCAAAACTTGTTCGCCTCGCTGCTGAAGTGAGGCGCGGATTGAAACGCATTCGATTGCGCCTATCAACGCCTATCAAATGCGTTCGCCTCGCTGCTGAAGTGAGGCGCGGATTGAAACTTAGGAAATAAACAATTCAGATCACAGATTGACGGAGTTCGCCTCGCTGCTGAAGTGAGGCGCGGATTGAAACTAGCTTTGCCCACAGTACCTGCGCGGTCAATTGACGTTCGCCTCGCTGCTGAAGTGAGGCGCGGATTGAAACCCATCTATGAAACGACATATCGAATATCGAGAAGTGGTTCGCCTCGCTGCTGAAGTGAGGCGCGGATTGAAACGCTAGCGGCGTACGTAGTGACGGCATTGACCGCTTGTTCGCCTCGCTGCTGAAGTGAGGCGCGGATTGAAACTCGGTATTGGCGATGATGATATTACATATCTGTCGTTCGCCTCGCTGCTGAAGTGAGGCGCGGATTGAAACGAGTATCGTACGCCTACGGCGTGGAAAACGGCAATGTTCGCCTCGCTGCTGAAGTGAGGCGCGGATTGAAACACCACCTTTCTAGGGCGTCCACGTTTTACAACGGGGTTCGCCTCGCTGCTGAAGTGAGGCGCGGATTGAAACGCAACACAGGATAAATTATGGATCAGTTCATTAGTTCGCCTCGCTGCTGAAGTGAGGCGCGGATTGAAACTTGTTGAAAAAATGGGGGCCCTTTGTTGGATGGGTTCGCCTCGCTGCTGAAGTGAGGCGCGGATTGAAACTGGACTCTTCATGCTATTCCGCTAACATATGACGTTCGCCTCGCTGCTGAAGTGAGGCGCGGATTGAAACTACTGAAATGGGCAGGCGTTCATCGGCTAAGGTTGCGTTCGCCTCGCTGCTGAAGTGAGGCGCGGATTGAAACGCTGTCTGGGCCGGTAGTATTCAAACGGAAGAGGGTTCGCCTCGCTGCTGAAGTGAGGCGCGGATTGAAACGCGGACCTGTATCTCTTCCTTAAACTCGGTAACGTTGTTCGCCTCGCTGCTGAAGTGAGGCGCGGATTGAAACATCACTTCCGGGTTCGAATCCCGGCCCCTTAATAGGTTCGCCTCGCTGCTGAAGTGAGGCGCGGATTGAAACGTGTTACTCCTTAAGCTACTTTCACAAAAGGCTTAGTTCGCCTCGCTGCTGAAGTGAGGCGCGGATTGAAACATCGAGAACGTGGAAGGCGCGCCACTCTATGACCTGTTCGCCTCGCTGCTGAAGTGAGGCGCGGATTGAAACTACCGGGTCGCTAGCATTGATCTGGCGCCCGATCCATGTTCGCCTCGCTGCTGAAGTGAGGCGCGGATTGAAACAAACAGTCACGATCGCCATAAAGAGAAAAGAGACAGTTCGCCTCGCTGCTGAAGTGAGGCGCGGATTGAAACGCAGTTATCATCATATCCGCACATCGACGATATGCGTTCGCCTCGCTGCTGAAGTGAGGCGCGGATTGAAACAATTGAGCGTCAGCGCGGCGCACCTGCTCTCTCGTGTTCGCCTCGCTGCTGAAGTGAGGCGCGGATTGAAACCCAGCGAGACCAATCCAGTCAATTGGCGAATCTTTTGGTTCGCCTCGCTGCTGAAGTGAGGCGCGGATTGAAACTCCCTGGATGAAACCGCGCTGAGGGAAATGATTATGTTCGCCTCGCTGCTGAAGTGAGGCGCGGATTGAAACACGTGGGGAGGCTTATCATAGTCGCCGGAGCAGGTGTTCGCCTCGCTGCTGAAGTGAGGCGCGGATTGAAACACGGGCCATGCCGAGACAATCGCCTTCTCATCCGGTGTTCGCCTCGCTGCTGAAGTGAGGCGCGGATTGAAATGTCTCCACCCGAAGGAGAATCGATGGACGCGAGTGAGTTCGCCTCGCTGCTGAAGTGAGGCGCGGATTGAAACTAGTACTTCTTGCCCCTTCTCTTCTTCCGTGTTGACAGGTTCGCCTCGCTGCTGAAGTGAGGCGCGGATTGAAACCTACATATCGGGAGCAGTCCTCCAGGTCTTCGTGTGTTCGCCTCGCTGCTGAAGTGAGGCGCGGATTGAAACTGGCATATAGGAGAAAATCTATATGGATACGACCGAGTTCGCCTCGCTGCTGAAGTGAGGCGCGGATTGAAACCTATTCAGGGGGCCTGCGGAGGGCCCCCATTTTTCGTTCGCCTCGCTGCTGAAGTGAGGCGCGGATTGAAACTGTTACTCCCAAGTTACCCGGCCCGCAAATTCGGCGTTCGCCTCGCTGCTGAAGTGAGGCGCGGATTGAAACTGTATTTTTGACACTAATACCGATGAGGATATTAGCGCGTTCGCCTCGCTGCTGAAGTGAGGCGCGGATTGAAACATTTGGCCACTTCTGGTGACCTTCGCCATCGCCTAGTTCGCCTCGCTGCTGAAGTGAGGCGCGGATTGAAACGCCGCCTCGGCTTCACGCTTGCGGGCCTGCGCGTGTTCGCCTCGCTGCTGAAGTGAGGCGCGGATTGAAACATGGCTCGACGCTCACAGCGATATACGCTCGACATGTTCGCCTCGCTGCTGAAGTGAGGCGCGGATTGAAACAACAGACTCAGTAGTCCCAAAATTCCGGCGTCATGCCGTCATGATGGCGCCGCCGCTGGCGCTCTGATTTTATTCACCGTGCCATAGATACGTTCTAAAGCATGTTTCAAAAAGTTGAGAAAGCG
>Ga0137367_10003004_pt1 | contig 13659 bp, 9 predicted proteins | sample SagtaG_14_FD_104939 | JGI IMG/M metagenome (GOLD analysis project Ga0137367, IMG submission 104939) | Vadose zone soil microbial communities from Sagehorn Ranch, Mendocino, California, USA - Sage1_L_80_16 metaG | ecosystem: Environmental > Terrestrial > Soil > Vadose zone | place: USA... | reverse complement strand
GTAAAGCGGGCAGTGAAGCGTTGCAGCCGATCGCACAAGCCATGCCGCTACTCATAAGCGGCAGCGCCGATCTGCATGGATCGACCTTGAATTATATCAAGGACGGTGGCGATTTCACCCGGGACAATCCCAGCGGACGCAACATCCGCTTCGGCATCCGCGAACACGGAATGTGCGCAATCATGAATGGGATTTCTTATCACGGCATGTTCCGCGCGTCGGGCGCGACCTTCATGGTCTTCACTGACTATTGCCGCGCGTCGATTCGGCTTGGCGCGCTCGCGCGTTTGCCGAACATTTATATTTTTACGCACGATTCGATCGGTGTCGGCGAAGATGGTCCCACGCATCAACCTGTGGAGACGGTGAGCTCAGTTCGTTTGATTCCTCACATCGATGTGATTCGTCCTGCTGATCCGGAAGAGACTGCCGGCGCGTTTGTCGCCGCTGCCCATCGAACGGACGGTCCGACACTTATCGCGCTGACGCGCCAGGTCGTTCCAATTTTGAACGAGATCGATGTGAAGCAGCGCCGTGAAGGAGTGCTGCGGGGCGCCTACATCGCACAGAAGGAGAAAGGCAAACTCGATCTGATTATCATGTCGTGCGGGAGCGAATTACAGCACGCGCTCGCCGCGGCCAAAGAACTCGGCAACGGTGTGCGCGTGGTTTCCATGCCATGCTTCGAGCGTTTCAACCGCGAATCTTCGGAATATCGCGAGGAGATTCTCCCAAATTCATGCCGTCGTCGCGTCGCAATCGAAGCTGGCGTGACCGAAATTTGGTACCAATACGTCGGCCTCGATGGCAAAGTAGTCGGACTGCACGAATTTGGGCTGAGCGCGCCCGGCGCCGAAGTGATGAAAGAGCGCGGCATCGACGCGCAGCATGTTATCGACGCGGCGAGCAGTTTGTGATTCTGGGGAGCACAGGCTGCCAGCCTGTAGTTGCCGGCAACCCTGCCGGCAACATCTTTGCACGCGCGATGTCCAAAGTTTTCCAACTGCCCGGTCTCGGCAAGCTGCCGAGACCTACAGGCTAGCAGCCTGTGCTCCCCAGAATTTCCCTAAAACGCTTCTTCCCGCTCGCTCACATTGCGCGCCCGAGTTTCAAAGCGCGTGAATTCTTTCAGGAACGTGAGTGGAATCTCGCCGACCGGACCATTGCGCTGTTTCGCGATAATAAATTCGGCTTCACCTGCTTTTTCCGCGCGCGCCTCTTCGTCCTCCTCGTAGATCTCGGGCCTGACAAGTAATCCGACCAGGTCCGCGTCCTGTTCGATCGAGCCAGATTCGCGCAGATCGCTTAAGCGTGGTTTGCCGCCGGAACGTTGCTCCGGCTGTCGATTCAACTGCGCCACTACGATGATTGGAATTTTTAATTCCTTGGCTAAACCTTTGAGCCCTGCGGAAATTTCGGAGATTTCCAGCTGCCGATTGTCCTGCGCACGGCGCGACGTCGATCTGAGGAGTTGCAAATAATCGACGATGATCAGTTGGACATCCTGCTGCGCTTTGAGCCGGCGCGCCTTCGCGCGTAATTCGAGAATGGTGAGACTGGCGCTGTCATCGATGAAAATCTTCGCTTCCGCCAACTTCGAGGCCGCGGCTGTCAGGCTGGGAAAATCGCGCTCGCCCAAAAAACCATCGCGCACTTTTTGCAAATTGACTCGCGCCCGCGAGCAAAGCAGACGCTGCACGAGCTGCTGGCTGCTCATTTCCAAGCTAAACACGCCGACCGACAGTTTTTCGTTTATCGCGACGTGTTCGGCGATATTCATGGCCAGCGCCGTCTTTCCCATGCTCGGCCGCGCCGCGATCACGATCATTTCCGAGGGATGCAAACCGCTGGTCATGCGATCGAACTCGACAAAGCCAGTCGAGATCCCAGTGATGCCGCCTTTGCGCTCGTACAGCTTCTCGATCGCCTCGATCGCTTCCATCACCTGGTCTTTCATCGAGAGCATCTGACCTTTGAAGCGGTCTTCGCCCACGGCGAAGATTCTCTGTTCCACTTCGTCGAGAAGATTGTTCACTTCGTCCTGCTCCTCGTAAGCCCGGCGCACGCTCTCGGTGGCGGCAGAGATGATTTCCCGGAGAATGTATTTGTCGCGAACGATGTCGAGGTAGTACTGCACGTTCGCAGCCGTTGGAACGAACGTGAACAGGTTGGTGACGAATGCCGCCCCGCCCACGCTTTCGAGTATATTCCGATCACGCAACACTTGCGTGAAGGTGATCAGGTCAATCGCCTGCCCTGCGTTCCAAAGGTCGACAAGGACGTTGTAGATCGTTTGGTGCGCCGGAACATAAAAGTATTCTTCGTTAATTTTCTCAACGCACTCCGCGATGGCTTCGCGCGGCGAGATCAGCATCGAGCCGAGCACGCCTTGTTCTGCTTCCACGCTGTGTGGTGGGGAGCGGTGAATATCCTGCGCAGAACTTGTTGGCGGATTGGGAAAAACTCTTCCGCTATTTCCAGCCGCCGAACCTCGGCCAGCGCCATTTCCCGCTGTCTTACGAGGTTTCCCAGGCTGAGAGCCTTGAGAACCCGGCATTTATTTGGTTTCTTTTCGCTTCTTGAAAAATCGACGATGTTTTTTCTCAGCTTCCTCGGCCGCAGCGCCCATCGGCTCAGTCTTTGGCTCCTCTGCGGATTTCACCTGAAAAACAAGTTGTGCTGTCACATCGTGATGCAGCTTGATCGCCACTTCGTGCTCGCCCGTATCTTTGATCGGCCGCTCCAGAACAATCTTGTGTCGATCAATCTCCGCCCCGAGCTCGTTCTTGAGACGATTAACGATGTCTTGCGCGGTAACCGAGCCAAATGCTTTGCCGGTTTCACCCGTTTCGAGTGTAAACAGCATTCGCGCTTTGCTAATTCGACGGGCCAGTTCTTCCGCCTCGTTCAGTTCGCGTGCTTCACGCTCGGCGCGTTTCGCCTTCAGCGTATCGAGTTGCCGCAGACTTGCCGGCGTAACTTCGTGCGCTTTGCCGTGCGGCAATAAATAATTGCGCGCGTAACCGCGACGGACTTTCACCAGATCGGCTTCCGCGCCCAAACCAGGAACGTTCTCGGTTAAAATGATTTCAGTCTGGGGCATGGTAACAATTTTCCCGCGCAAAAAATTTTTTATCAGCGGGAGTGCGGGTCACGAGTATAGAACCAGCAAGAAAACTGTCAACGCCGCGAAAAAGAAATTAATGCAACGTCTCATAACTCACAGAGCGTTGCTAGAAATCGAAGACGCTGCCGCGCGATTTTGCGTGTACCAATCCTCGCGCGTGAGAGGCAGGTTGGTCCGGCTGGATGGGTCCAACTTTGCGAGCAGTGTTTGGTAAACGGCAATGTGACCACTCCGAAATCCGTGTGCCGAGCCGGCAATATAAAGACGCCATACGCGATACGTTGCTTCATCGACGAAGCGGAGAGCTTCATCGTGGTGCGCTTCCAATCTGCGCAGCCAATGGCGTAGAGTGAGCGCATAATGTTCGCGCAGATTTTCTACATCCCGGATTTCGAAACCTGACGACTCCGCTGCGCACAGCGTGATTGGCAGGGGCGGAGTATCCCCGTCAGGGAAAACGTATTGTTCGATGAATGAGCTCCCAAAGCTTTCGGGCTTGCCCGGTCGCGCGATAACATCGTCACCGATTGCCTGATTAAAAAAAACGCCGCCAGGCTTGAGCGCCCGATGCGCGGCCGCGAAGTAATCCGGCAGCCGCTCACGTCCGACGTGTTCGGCCATTCCAACGCTCACGATTGCATCGTAAGGTTCGCGGCCTTCTGCCGCGATCTGGCGATAATCGCGCAGCTCGATCTTGGCGTTGTTTCCCAATCCAGCTTCGGCGATTCGTGCCCGACCCCATTCCGCTTGCGGTTCGCTTAGCGTGATTCCCTCCGCATGTACACCGAAGTGTTTCGTAGCGTGAATGACCAGCGCGCCCCATCCACAGCCAATGTCGAGCAGCCGCTGGCCGGCCCGGAGACGTAATTTGCGGCAGATGTAATCAAGCTTTTGTCTTTGAGCTACATTCAGGTCGTCACTTGGCGATTTGAAATACGCGCAGGAATAAACCATTTGGCGATCGAGCCAAAGGCTATAGAAATCGCTCGAAACATCGTAGTGAAACTTCACCGCGCGCCGATCACGCTCCGGAGAATGCTTTTTGTGGCCGCTGCGTAACAGCAAATCCCTCGCGGCACATCGCACTATCGATCTTCCATTACTCCCGGGAAGCGTGATCAGCAGACTGCCGAGCTTCAGCTTTTTCTTGCAGTCATCTGGGCGTTCGATCAAAGAATCGCCGATTTCGAATGCAGCCTCGATATCGCCTTCGATGTCGAAATCGTTGTGCAGATATGCTTCGGCCAAGCCAACTTCTGTCCCACGCAAGAACATGCGGCCGAGCGCACCAGGATGTTTCAGTGCGAGAACGGCTTTACGCGGCCGATCGTCTGGCCACATTGTGCCGTCCCACAGCCGCACGCCCACATTCTCCACCGGGCAGCCAGCGAAAATTTCGCTCAGCACACGACGCGTTTTCTCCTCGAGCGTTCCTTCTCGGGACGTCGCATGCACGACCCCAACCTAAAGCGCATCATTGGATCATGCCAAGCTTCCTGCCACCGGCTTCGCAATCAGTATCGAGTAGCACGGCGTGCTTTTGGTAGCTGCGCCTCTCGCCCAACTGGAAAAAAGCGCAGGTCTCTCTGTCGATCTAGCGCATCGCAACTAGACCAACGCTAGCTGCGATGCGCAGATCAGGCGCACAATGTCTACTGCCTCGGCGAGCCGACGCTTGAGATGTACCCTTGCCAGGGGAGGACAAAGGAGGGCGGCTCCGTGGTGAAGTCGATTTGCCCGCCCAACTCAAAATGGCCGGTGGCAGTGGTGAAGCGGCCTGTGCCGCCTGTCACCTCCGCGGTTTCATGGTTGTCGTACACTCCCGGCGTTTCCGTCGGGCACAGGTACCCCTCGAAAGTGCCGGAGATTTCGTCGCCGTTGGCCGCAAACCAGTCAAAGGTGCCAGTGTAGGGAATATTATTTTCACAAAGATCCGGGTCGGGTTCGCAAGGGCGCGGGAAGAATTCCGCGGTCCCGGTGAAGGCTCCCAATTGGTTCGCGTGTCCGAAGTTGACCACGTGTAGTGAAGGCTCGCACTCCATACCGGACTGAGACTCAACGTACCCCGAGACAGTGCCATTGAAGGGCACCATCTCGCTGGCTGCCGGAGTAGGGGCCGAGATAAACACTGCCGCAAAGCAGGCGAGCAGCAGCGGGATCAGAACCCCTGCTGTTGGTTTGAAGTGAATGTTTCGATTTTTCATAATATGATTTCCTTTTCTTGCTTAGGCTTTCAATGACTTCCCGTCATGAGAGGTCACTTCTGGCCGTTTTCATTGTTTGCTTGGTTTTGGTTTTGAACTGACGAAATGTTTACCGCCTCGTCGAGCCGACACTTGAGATCCACCCTTGCACGGGGAGGGAAAAAGACAGCGGCTCCGTGGTGACGTCGATTTGCCCACCCGAGTCCCAATGGCCGGTGGCGCTGGTGAAGCGACCTGTGCCGCCTGTCACGTCTGAGACTTCATGGTTGTCGTACACTCCAGGCGTTCCGGTCGGGCTAAGGTACCCGTCGAAGGTGCCGGAGAGTTCGTCACCGTTAGCCGCAAACAAGTGAAAGGTGCCAGTGTAGGTAATATTTGGAGGGTCCTCGCAGAAGTTTTCGTAAAATTCTCCGGTCCCGGTGAAGGCTCCCAATTGAGTCGCGTTTCCGAAAAGGGCCGCGTGTGCGTGAATAGTGCACTGGTCCACAGGCTCCTGAGTTTCAACGAGCCCCGAGAGAGTCCCGTTGAACGGCACGATCTCGCTGGCTGCTGCCGGCGTGGTTGCCGAGATAAACACTGCCGCAAGGCAGGCGAGGAGAAGTCCCGTGTTTTTGGAGCGTGGCGCTGTTGCTTTGAACTGAATGTTTCGATTTTTCATAAGTATAATTTCCTGTTTTTGGCTTTGCTGGCCTTGGTTCCGGGTGAACCCGGAGACGTAGACCGTTTCCCATTCCTTCCCGAAAGTTTGGGTCGCGTTGCAAAGAAAGTTTGGAACTGATGCTGCGTATCGCGCAGGCCGCCGCTATGTTTTCGGCGTAGTCAGTCGAGAACGAATCACTACCAATGGCACTGTCTTGGGTTCTGCTCCGGCGATGGCGACAGCGCTTGCCGAAATGGGGGAAGCGGCAGGTCTCTTCGGCGTCACGCATCGCACCTAAACGACGCCAGGTGCGATGCGGACACCGTCCTCGGGTCACGTCCTAATTGGCCAATCCGATGTAGGTCAGCGACTCGTAGGTGCGGAGGGTACAGTTGTCCGTGAATTCGACGTGCCAGAAGAACGTCGCGGGAGTCGTATTCGTATCGAGGGTCAGCGTCACCTGAGTTCCGTACGTGTAGGTGTAGATGCCGTTTTGGAGCGAGATCGGCGTCAACTCGATGTACGGGAACACCAGGTAAGGGCTGCCGTTGTTGAAGACGAGCATTGTGAGGTGAGCCGGCGGCGGGACCTGTGTTTGTGTCATCCTATCGATGTTCAGAACCCACGTGCCACCAACCGAGTACGGCGGCGGATCCAGGATCTGACCGTCACAGGAGATGAACTCGCCGTGCGTAAGCGTGCCGTAGTAGGTCTGTCCGCGCGCGGCCGGCGACGAACTCGCTGAGGTCACGAGGATGGAGAGTACGGCAACGATGTAAGTCAGGATATTTTTTCTGTTTTTCATAATATGATTTTCTTTCTTTGTTTTGGGTTTATGGCCGTCGTTCTGGGTACTCCAGAGACGCAGACCGTTTCCCATTCCTTCCCGAAACTTTGCGCGCCGTTGCAAAGAAATTGCGGGATCGAAATCGGAACCGGTATCAACCGGGTTTGAAGGCGCTGCTGCGCCTGCGCCTGGTCGATGATGGACGCTGCCGGTCCGGTGTTACCAGACTTCCGCGCGTTGCGATTCGCAGAGCAGCCCTGCGCAATTCCGCTTATTTGAGCTTAAAAGTGGCAGAACCGACGGTTGCGCCGTCGATCATGATATCAACGCGATATGTGCCCGCCCCGAGTGCGCTCGAGCTCAGATTATAGACGTACTGGCAACCATCGATCCTGAAGTTTGAGCCGTTGTCGGCAGACATTACGTAAACGGATTCGTTAACCATTCCGATATTGGCCCCGACGGTGCGGGTCAACGCAATGGTTGCCGGAGGCAACGCACAAGTTGGAGAACCATCTTGCGTGAGGGTGAACTTTACCGGAATGACCCCGCGGTTAGCGTTGAAGATACTTGTCCCGTCGGCGTTGATCGGAGGCGTAATCTGCGCGCTGTAGGCAGGTGTTGGAGTAGGTGTTGGTGCCGGTGTCGGTGTTGGCGTCGGTGTCGATGTCGGGGTTGGCGTCGGGGTAGGGGTTGGCGTCGGGGTAGGGGTTGGAGTCGGAGTTGGAGTTGGGGTCGGGGTGGGCGTAGGAGTCGGTGTGGGCGTAGGGGTCGGTGTGGGCGTAGGAGTCGGTGTGGGCGTAGGCGTAGGCGTTGACCCGCACATGCCCGACGATCCGGCGACGTAGATAGCCTGAACTTCGCTGGGAGTAAGCGCGCGGCGGAAGAGGGCGACTTCGTCTATTTGGCCGGTGAAGAAATTCTCATCTGCAAATCCTTCGGTGCAAAAATCGGTGCCGGTATTCCCTCCGCCAATATGCGCGTAATAGCAACTGATATTGACCCCGACGACCACCGGATTCGTATCATTATTTTCTTCGACACCATCAACATAGATACGGCCAGTCTTGTCCGAGCGCACACCGACTACATGGTGCCATAACCCGTCGTTCAATGTCGTTGTACCACCCACACCGACAAAGTTGCCGTTAAAGTCTCGAAAAACGAAATCGACACGATTGTTCCCGTCAATATAGAGTTCATATAAAGAATAACCTGAGTAGTTCTGGAAGATCGTGGCATATACGCCAGGCCCAAGAGTGCCAGTAAACCGCACCCAGGCATCGACGCTAAAGTCACTGCCTTGGAAATTGAGTTCTCCTTCGGTCCCCTGGTTTGGAATATTCACGGCCCCGGTTCCATCGAAGCTAAACGCCTGGCCTACCTTTCCGGGCGCAAACGTCACTCCGCCTTGCAACGTGCCGCTATTGGTGATGTTATGGATGTTATCGGCATTGCCTTCAGCCGGCCACCAGGCAGCCATGTTTGCCGGTGGCGGCGTGCAAGGCTTGCACTTGCCGGCACTGCCTGCATTCACGATGGCTTGGATTTCTGAAGCAGAAAGGGCGCGGTTGAAGACCTCGACTTCATCGATTTCGCCGGCCCAGAGGTACCTGTTAGTCGGACAGGCCACCGGGATAGAGCCTATCCGATCCTGGGCGTCCGCTCTGGTGAATGTTCCGGTGGTTGCGTCTGGAAGAGAGTGTACCAGCGTGCCGTCCAAGTACAAGCTGACTGTATCACTCCCAACGTCTCGCACCCCTACGACGTGATGCCACTGTCCGTCCACAATAGAGCCTGGCGACGTTACGTCGATGGCGGTGTTGTCGCTGTCCCTAATCGCGAAATCAATTCTGCCGTCGGTGAGTAAGATCAAGAGGATTGATTCGGGACTACAGACATAGGTCAACGATAGTGCGACTCTTTGTGTCCCCAACACTGAGGTGGAGGGCTTGAGCCAGGCGTCAACGGTAAAGCTATCGCTAGGTCCAAAATTTAGCGCAGGCGTATGCGCTATGGAAATCTCGTCATCCACGCCATCAAAACTGAAGGCCTGCCCAACCATGCCTAGGGCAAACGTCGCGCCATTTAACAGGGTTCCGTTGTTACTGCCTTGAATATCATTTGCATTCCCGTCACCCGGCCACCAGGCAACGATGTTTGGCGGTGGTGGGGTGCATGTCGGGATAACTTCGGCGGGAGCGGTATTGACGAGGATGCAGGTGGCCACGGCTATCAGACACGTGCGGAGAGCGAATTTGGCAGTGGCGGCGATTAGTAGTGTTTTCATTGTGGGTTCAAAGACCGTTTCCCGTTCCTTCCCGAAAGTTTGCGCGCCGTTGCAAAGAAAAAATCATGAACCGTGCGCTGAGCCTGCCCTCAGCGAAGTCGAATGGGCCACGCCATGTCCTGTAACGTTGTGGCTTTGCCGCATCTACGAGATCGACTGAAGTCGCGCTCCTCAGCGTTGTTTCCGGTGGGATGGAGCCGGCGCTCGCGCTAAGAAAAACAGCTAGCGGGGACAGACTCTTGTTACTATGACGACGTGGCGAGGGGCCGTCGGTCCAAGAGGAGAAAGTTTCTCAGCGCCTACTTATAAACCGTCTTCGGCTCTGGGCCTGCAAGAATTTTCTGGAAACGCGGGTCGGTGCGCAGCGGGTCCCATTGCCAACGGAGGCGAAGCTCCGCCAGCGTGATGCTGCCTTCGAACGCGGGCAGCACAGCCGCGGGAGTAACGAGCAACCGCTCGGCTAGGTCGAGCGCCTGATCGCGCTCGCCTGTCCACGCGTAGATCACAGCGAGCAGGCCCAACATTTGCGCGCCGTAGATGGCGTCTTTCTCGATCGGCCATAGCTCGACTGCGCGCCGGCCTACGCGCAACGCATCTTCTTTGCGTCCGAGGAACGCGTAAAGTAGTCCAAGCTGGGCGTGGCGGAAAGGCTCTTGCGGCGTGTTGGCAAGCTCCGCCTCCATGATTGCTCGCGCCTCGTCGAGAGCGCCGCGTGCATGTTCCGGCTTCCCACGCGCGACGGCGACGCATCCGACAAAATAACTCCTCGGCACAGGCGTTCCGTGGCCTGTTAAAATTCTTTCCCGCGTGCAATTGTTCACCGCCAGTTCTGCTTCGCCAAAGTCTCGGGCGAGCAGTGCTGTGTCCCAGCGCGCGAGGGTCACTGCGCCATCCGGGTCGTAACCCGCCGGCGCCGCAGCCACAGCTTCGAGGAGAGGGCCAAGATCATTATCGCTCCAGAGCTTCAGGTAGCTCTTCTCGATGCGCAGGAGCGTCGCTGGCCCGGTCGCCGCGGCGAGGGCCGCTTCGCTCGTCTGTTTCGCCGCCGCCCAATCGCGCAGGAAGTAATCCGTTGCGAACAGTCCAAGGATAATCGAGTCGCGAGGATCAAGTGCGCGGGCTCGTTCCAGACCGGCACGCGCTTCCCTCCAACGTCCTTGTCGCCGCCGGATGAACCCCGAAAATTCTTCCACCTCGACGGCGTTTGGGAGCAGCCGCCCCGCCGTCTCGAGCTCGCGCAGCGCGGCCTCGTAATTGTTCTCGATCCAGTAGAGACAAAGCGCGCTCGCTACGTAGCCCTCGCCGAGATTCGGCTGCAACCGTAGGGCCTCCTCGGCTTCTGCACGTGCGCGTGTTCTAACCGCGTCGTTCGGCTCGAAATCGTGGTAGCGGAACGCAAGTGTCGCCGAGAGCTGGGCACGCGCCAGCGCGAAGTCGGGATCAAGCGCGACCGCTTCGCTGTAGAGATTTTCTACGATCCGGGTCCTGTCCAAGCCTTTGAACGTGGCCGCGCCGCGGCAGCCGCGTTTTTCCGCCTGCAAGTAGAGGAGGTAGGCCTCCGGATTCTGTGTCGGCTTTGCCGTAAGTTGCGTTTGCTCCTCGATGCTCAACCGCACGCGCAGAGCCGTCGCGATTTCCGTAGCTATTTCGCCTTGCAGCGCAATCGAATCGGCCAGCGTTCGTTCATAATGTTGCGCCCAGAGCTGTCGCTCGTTGCGCGCTTCAACGAGACTCACGTTGATCAGCACCCGATCACCGGAACGGCGCACGCTCCCTTCCAAGACGTGAACCACGCCGAGTTGCAGGCCGATTTCGCGCAGGTTTCTTTGGACGGTGGCTGGATATTGCCTCACAGAGGAGCGTGAAATAACCTTGAGTTCCCGCACTTGAGCCAGCCGCGTGAGGATATCGTCTCGGATGCCGTCAGCGAAGAACGCGTCGTTTCTGTCGTCGCTCAGGTTCTCGAATGGAAGCACAGCGATGCTTTTCTCCGAGATATTTGCAGGCGCCGCGTTCTGGGACATGGCTCGGTTGTGCCACCTAGGGAACAGCTCGAAGGCCGCAGCCGCCATCCGGATCAGACCAGTCGCACCAGCCAATCCGCGCGCGGCTTTCCAGCGATCGAGGATCTGGGTGCGGCAATCTTGCAATTGCGATGTGAGTGCACAGACACCCGGGCGCGCGGCTGGTTCGGGGGCAAGCATCGACACCAGCAGCGACACGAGCCGGCTTGGAACGCGTGCTGCCTTCAGCTGTTCGATCGGCAGAGCTTGCGAGCGCTGGCTCACACGAATCTGTTCGATGGTCGCGCCTTCGAAAGGCCTGTGGCCGGTAAGCAGATACCAGAGAGTTAAGCCTAACGAATAGATGTCCGAGCGAACGTCGACCGGCGCATCGGTGAATTGCTCCGGACTCGCGAAAGCTGGCGTGCCGACAAATCCTCCGTGCGTCAAGCCCATCGCATCCGGCTTTTCGACAAGTGCTTTCGCCACGCCGAAATCGATCACCTTTACGACGGTGTCGGCTTTTGCGGCTTTGCCGGGACTCGAATCGTTCGCATCCGGCGCGGCGGCGACGAACATCAGATTCGCCGGCTTCAAATCCCGGTGCACCAGGCCTTGCTTTTCCGCTGCGGCCAGTGCGCTGCTGACCTGCAAGGCGATGTCGATGGTCGTGAGCGCGTCGAGCGGCCCGGTCCGGCGAACACGCATCTCCAGCGTTTCGCCCTCCAGCAGTTCCATCGCGCAGAAGCACTGCCCGTTATCTTCACGGACACCAAAATGGTAAACGGTCGCGATATTTGGATGCCGCAAAGATGCGGCCGTCCGCGCTTCGCGCATGAACCGTTCGCGTGCTTCCGCTCCGCGTTTCACCCATTCCGAATCGATGAGCTTGAGTGCGACCGCACGTCGCAGCGACGTATCAAGCGCGCGATACGTCACTCCCATGGCGCCGCGGCCGAGTTCCCACAGCGATCCATCGTCGCGTCGCTCAATCCGGTAATTTCCGAGTCGATCCGCTACGGAAGAAAGCGAGGCTTCGTCAGGCTCTTCCGCGTCGTCGAATCCGACGCGCAGCAGGCAAATCATGCAGCGCCCGAGATTGCGGGAGAATCCTCCCTCCAGCCGTGTCCCGCATTCAGGACAGACCGCCGCGCTAGTCGCCTGTGCCTGCATTAGTCCGCCGCGAGTACTTCGCAAAGATATCGCAGCTCCGCGTCAATCTCGGACGCTTCTGCCAGGGTGCCACCCACTTCCTCCCGCAAAATCGCGCGATACCTCGAGCGCAGCCGGGCCACATCGCTGCGCAACGTTGTGATCGGCCGGCCCAGCCTGAGAGACATTTCTTCGTATGGAACTGCCGCTTCGCTGGAGACCGAAAGGTGTGAGTTCAACTGCTTGAACAACTCATCTTTTCCCGCCAGCGCGCATTCCTCGGCCAGCCGGTCCAGCGCCTGCCGGAGCAAGGTCTCTGCCCATTCACGTTCGTAAACGCGTTCAGCACTCCAGGGCTGCAAGCTCGCGGCTCGTGCATCCGCCTCGGCAATCGCGGCCGTGTCGAGCTGCCCTAGGATTATGCCTCCGCCGCGCTTCTGCCTCCGGTCGTGAGCGCGCGCGTGGGCCAAGAAATGTTTGAGGGCACCCAGCAGAAAGGAACGGAAGCGTCCCTTCTCAGGGTCGGCTCGGGCGTAGGCACGTGACTCGATCAGATGCGCGAAAAAGCCTTGCGTCAGATCTTGCGCATCGTCTGGGTTTGAGCCCTGGCGGCGCAGGAACAGAAAGATTGGTCGCCAATAAATCCGGCACAGTTCCGATAGTGCGCTTAGCGCCTGGTCGGGCGGTGTTTGCGATTCCCCGGCATCGAGCACCATCGTCCAGCGAGTGGAGGCGAACAAACGTTCGCGCGTGGTTTCGGCCAACGTCGCAGGCATGCGACGTTTTTATCCGGTTGGAGAAAAATAAGCAAGTCAAATACGCGAGAGATGCGCTGACTTCACTAGCGGGCGACGCAACCGGCTAACTCACCCGTGCGGATTGGAAAAATTGAAAAGGAATTCAAACCATGCCGAGCTTCATGCGCCCCGCTTCACTGATCATGTTTTGATTCCAAGGCGGGTCCCAAACCAGCTGCACATCGGCCTCATCTATGCCGTCGATGGACAAAATCTTGCTCTGCGCGTCGTGCGCGATTGCCGGGCCCATGCCGCAGCCAGGGGCCGTGAGCGTCATTTTCACTTCCACTTTGGTGCCGCCTTCCGGTTTTTTTATCAACCGGCAATCGTAAACCAACCCAAGATCGACAATGTTCACCGGGATTTCCGGGTCGTAACATTGGCGAAGCTGGTTCCACACATCTTCTTCTGAGACTTCACCGTTTGTGGTGCCCGCAACTTTTTGAACTGTTTGCGCCTGCGGTTTTTCTAAACCGAGAGCATCGAGATCTTTCTCGGCAATCCGCGCCAAACCCTGATACGTGGCAATGGTATAACTTCCGCCGAGACTTTGCGTAATCACGCCCTGCGTCCCAGCCGGGATTGTCGTTTTTTGCCCGCTCGGAATTTGGATTGCCTCGCAATCGCGGCTCAATGTGAATTCAGTGTTTTCGTACATG
>Ga0137367_10002988_pt1 | contig 13684 bp, 12 predicted proteins | sample SagtaG_14_FD_104939 | JGI IMG/M metagenome (GOLD analysis project Ga0137367, IMG submission 104939) | Vadose zone soil microbial communities from Sagehorn Ranch, Mendocino, California, USA - Sage1_L_80_16 metaG | ecosystem: Environmental > Terrestrial > Soil > Vadose zone | place: USA... | reverse complement strand
TCGTCGACACCATACCTGCCGCGATGGCCTTTCAGTCCATCACGGCGCCGTCGGGATGGAGTTGCACCGCTCCGGCAGTCGGTGGCACGGGGCAGGTCAGCTGTACCGCGCCAACTCTGACCAACGGCAGCTCGGCACAGTTCACGTTGACCCTTAATGTGGCCTGTGCGACGCCTAATGGTACGGTCATCGGAGATACGGCGACTGTCACATCGGCCACGCTGAATCCGAACCCGATGCCCGCCAACTCGGCTTCCGTAAACTTCACCGTAAGCAATCCGCCACCAGTGATCTCGGCAATCAGCGTCAGCAATCCAGTGCTCTCGCCTCCAAACGGCAAGCTGGTTCTTGAGACCCTGAGTTATGGAGTGACGGCTACTTGCGACCCGAACCCAGCATTGGCATTGTCAGTAACCAGCAATCAACCCGTGAACGACGACGGCACGTCGCCCGACTGGATCGTGGTTGATCCGCATCACGCGCAGCTTCGCGCGGAAAGGAGCGAGGCGACGCGCATCTATACCCTAACTGTAACTGCCACCGACTCGGCGGGCACGACCAGTAACGGCTCGACAACTGTGAGCGTGCCCCTGGGCGGGAGCCACTAAGCTCCAGGCTTAAGCCACAGCAATCAATAAATGGAAGGGTGGGTCGTGAAGTCGGGCCTGGTGCATGGCTACCCACCCATTCATACGATCCGGTGTGTGGTTCCCACGATCAGCAATGGCTTTTGAATCTCGCCACCCAGATGAACACCGAGGTCTTCTCACGTACAGTGTCTGGCGCACTCTGCTCAATCTCATTTGAATCGGCGAGGTTTGCAAAGCTTCGCCGATTCTCCTCGATCGCAGTATTCATGAATTGGAGCGAAACACCCAGAATGAAACATCTGGCCATCACGAACACCGAAATCGAACTCTGGATTCGCATTGATTCAGTCTGCTTTCGGAGTCAACAGTGATAATGAACGGAAGGATTGTCCCCACCGCGCTTTTCCGGAAAACACCACGTCTCACGACTGCGTGCCAAGTCACCGTCGCCGCTCCGATCTCAACGCATCGCGGCACAGAGCACAACTAATCCAACTGCCGATGCAATCAGTACCGAGAAAAGCGTGTTGACCAATGCGATCAACTCCCGGTTTGTCAGCAAACGAGAAGTAATCCAATTCCGGAAGCATGCCCCGTTCGCAAGGGAATCGTGAACCCACATGGAAGCCACTTTGACTCTGATTTATCGGGTTCCGGGACCCTAAGCAGGTATGGGGAAATGCTGCTAAGTTCGGCTGCATTGCATCAAACATCCCAGCTGACGTGGCGCATGAGATCCGAAAACCTGGGATCGCCGCGTATAGGATCGAACACCGGTTCCGTGCTGAGCTCTATCAAATCGGGATTGCCTTCCTTGTAGGCTACTGCGAGCCACTCGATCCCGTATCCGCTGCAGCGCCTCCCGTGCCACCGGGGAAGCGTGCGCTTGTTCCAGATCGTAGAACTTGCGCCGCACATGCGCCCAGCATGCGGCTTGCTCGATGCGGCCATTTTCGTAAAGCTGATTGAATCCCGCGTAGGCATCGGCCTGCGCCGCGCTTCAGATGGAATGACACGCTTTCCCGATGAAGGATGTGCCGGACGCATCACCATAGATGTGTCCTAAGTTGTTAATTCCATCCACACTGAAACTTGGGTTCGCGGCGTATTCCACAGTACTGAATGTTCCGTTTTTGTAGAGAAACCCCCGTGAAGTGCTAGCGCCTTTCGGCAGGTACCAGCCAACCATCGAGCCCCAATCATTAATGCCGAGGATGACGGTATCCGAGGCGCCAGGAACATTGACTGTGACCCATTGGCCATTGCTGTATGCGAACCCATGCGTCTTGGACGAGCTGTCGAGATAAGACCCGACGATCACTCCCTGCTTATTAATCGCCTGTGGTTGCAGGAAGGACCATCCAGAGTGGTAGAACGTTGTATACGCTCCGTTCAGGTACGTGAAGCCCTTTTGCACCGACGTGCTGGTCACATAGGCACCCACCACCTTACCCACATTGTTGATGCCGTAGGGTACGGTTGAACGAGCACCGGTCGGACCTTTCAACGTGACGATGCCGCCGTTGCTGTAGCGCTTGTAACCTAGCTGGTTCCCCGACGTCGCACTCGGGAAATAACTTCCTACGATGGTGCCGTAATTATTGATCTTGTTTGCAAGGTTCGGTTGGCCGTTCACTAGAAACGTCGTGATTGTTCCCCTGGGTTTCCGCACGAAACCTTCCATCATCCATCGGTGTCCCAGTTTGTACGCTGCCGGAAACCCAATCGGAATCGTTGATCCCTCCCGCACCGCGCTGGCTGCCCTGCAGTACCTTGAACGACGTATAAGTACAGGTGACTTTTCCAGTTTGCGCGTTGGCGGCCATGACGATGGCCAACATTGCGGCTGGCACCAGCGCGATATGGAAAATCCGTTGCATGTTCGCACTCCATGTTTTTGACTTCCGATTTTTTCGGTGGTGGCGATGATCGGATGTGGCTGTACTGCCGCAGATTGCTGGCCTTAGTCGGCCATTACGGAAAAGAAGGTAGAGAATCGGTTGTTCTTGGCGGGTTTACGATAGATCTCCATTGCACGCATTGACCCGCGAGGGGGTTGCGTGCAAGCGCCGGAAAGAGCCTCAGGATCGATCACGTCCCAGACGCCACCGACAATGAACGGCCCAAACAGCCCGCTCCTCGCGGTCAGCGGGTCAGGTGGAGACTTGTATGAAATTTGCGAAACGATCTGTCTCTGCACAGCATTCCCCTGAATCCAGCGTCTCCGGCACGCGGAACGCAATTCCCTTCACCTGATTCAAGACCTCGGCCCCACATAGCGGGGACACGAAGTATTGGTATAGGAACCGCAACTCAACTTGCCTGTGCCAGCCTAACGACATCCGCGCGTCGCATGAGCTCTGCGGGAAGCTTCACCCCCAGTGAACGCTCGTTTTGCGCATCGGCTCTGACCCGCTGTTCCCACTGCTCAACATCGGCGGCGCTTATTGTCGACGTCAAACTTTCCAGAATCAGTCGACACTTTTGTTCGACCTCGCGGGAATTTCTCTCCGCATTGCGCAACCAGTAATATGCAGTTTCATGTGACGGCGTGACACCATAGCCTTCCAAATACGCCAAGCCCACCACAAATGCAGCCAAGGCGAAGCCCTCTTGCGCTGCGGCCAAATATGACTCAAACCTCTTTTCGACCGCCGCCCTGATACATAGAGCCGGATCGGAAACGTGGTTGCTCTGATCGAGTAACGTGAAAAGCAGTTCCACTCGGTTTGAGACTTGCAGCTTCTCGAAAATTCTGAACACGTAATTCTTGATCGTGTGGTGACTGAGCCGCAGATGCCGGGCAATATCGCTGTTGGTCTGCCCCTGGGTCACAAGCTCTGCGATTTCGAGCTCTCGAGCCGTCAGCGTACCCAAACGCCTACGATCAAGCAGGTCGAACGATGGGCTAGCGCGAAGGTGTGCCAACAGATGCGTAGCTTCGCAGGCATCGATAGATAGCTCTCCCTGGCTTACCCGTTCTACGCGGGCATGAAAAGTCGTTAGTGGGGCAGTCCGGGAAAACACTCCTGTTGCGCCAGCCCGAAATGCCGCAATGACTGGCTCTCGTTCGGGTGCGTCTAATAGCACAAGCAAATTCAGTTGAGGATGTTGTGCTTTGATGTGGCGGCAAAGGTGCAACCCTTTGAACCTTCGAGATTCATAACCGGAGTCGATCACCAGGACGTGCGGCGCGTGTGCTGAAACAAAGTCCAGTATGTCAGCTGAACGGGGAACAGCAGCCGCCTGGAAGCGGCGATCTTGCGCAAATGACTGGACGAGGAGCTGAGTCGTCATGTGGTCTCGATCAGCAACCACAACTCGGATCATATGCTCCTGTGCTGCGTGGCTGGAGTGAATTTTAGTTCCAGGCATGTTCATACGCTCCTGAGAACAACGGAATAGCCCTTCGCGCGTGGGAAACGAACCTGGTATCGCACGACCACCAGGAAATGGTCTTGTCGGATCCTGGCTCCATCGAAGGGTAGAGTATACATTTCAGGAGTTCAGACCTTTGTCACTGGATTGTAATCTCCAGTGCAGGGCCTGGTTAAAGGACGTTGAAGAACCAACTCGGTTTTCTAGCTGTGCAGCTCTTTTGGCTGGGGCACATGGGGCAAGCAGGAATCGCGGAGTGATCTTCTCCCAGCAGCTCCGCTCCGTAGGAAGTTTGCTTCGTCGTAGGGTAAACCACACTACATGAAATCCTGTATTTCTAGCAGGTCCGCTACGTAGGAAGTTTGCTTCATCGTAGGTAAATCACACTACATGAGATCCTGTATTCGCGGTCGGTCCCCGCCATTGGTTTAAACGTACAACCCTATCCAAGACCAAACATTCACCTTCTTGAACTCTGGATCGCCAAGGAATATTTTGCGAGAACAATGATTCCATCTTTGTCCTCAGAGCGAAGATCCAAAGCTCGCTTTCAGCTGACGGTTCCGGTGTTGATTCGTTGGGAGGATCGAAGCGAACAGGTTCAGGTTGGTTATTGCAGAAACATCAGTTTATCGGGAATGCTCGTCTTCACGAGTTCCTGTCAGCCGCTGGGCTCGGTCGCAGAGCTCGAACTGGTTCTCCCGGAATACCAGGAGCGGCGCAAGGTGCGCGTAATCTGCCATGGAACAGTCGCGCGAGTGCAAGATCAGAGCCCGGAATCACGGTTGGAGGCTTTTGCAATTGCCGGTCCAGTAGAGGAGCTATCGCCCACTGAGAACTGGGCCGGGCCCGTGATGGCAAGAGCCAAGCTATAGCGATATCGAAGGTATACCCATGACATTCGGAACACACAGGATCTATTACTTGTCCGATTTCGCGCATGAGGAAAGGAAACGGCGCTCCAGCGTAAATCCGCTGTTGCGCCGCTCGTAAAGGCGATGAAAATTAGCGTATTTGGATTAGGATACGTTGGTTCAGTGTCGGCGGCATGCCTAGCACGAGATCGGCATCGAGTGATCGGAGTCGATACTCAACTCGACAAAGTCGAGATGGTGAACCGCGGCCTTAGCCCCATTGTTGAACCCGGGCTGGATCAACTTATTCGATCAGCGGTGTCGCGTGGGCTTCTCATTGCAACGATGAGTGCAAAGGAAGCGATTCTGAATTCCACGATGTCGCTCATTTGCGTAGGCACTCCCAGCAAGCGTGATGGCTCACTGGAAACGCAATACGTACGGCACGCATGCCAGGAGATCGGAAGCGGACTAGGGAACAAACATGAGTTCCACGTGATTGTGATGCGCAGCACGATGTTGCCGGGTACCATGCGCCAAGTCGTCATTCCTGAGCTTGAGAGGAGCAGCGGAAAGAAGGCGGGCAAGGACTTCGGAATCTGCATTAGTCCCGAGTTTCTACGCGAAAGTACTGCCGTTTTCGATTACGACAATCCTCCGAAAATTGTAATCGGCTCGAGCGATGTCACTACTGCCGCGGTTGTGGCCCAGGTGTTCGAGCATCTGCCCGCTCCACTGATCAAAACCAGCATTGAAGTGGCCGAGGCCGTAAAGTACACCGATAACGCGTGGCACGCGGTCAAAGTCGACTTCGCAAACGAAATCGGCACCCTATGCAATGCTGTGGGAGTGGATGGCCAGGAAGTAATTGACATTTTTCTGCAGGACCGCAAACTCAACATTTCCCCGTATTATCTGCGGCCTGGATTTGCTTTTGGCGGTTCATGCCTACCCAAAGACGTTCGCGCCCTGACCTGCTTGGCTCGTACACTTGGCGCCCGATTCCCTTTGCTCGAAAGCATTCTGCCGAGCAATGAGGAGCATATTCGTCGGTCGCTTGATCTCATTGAGGATCAGGGGCACCGCGAAATCGGAGTTATGGGGATCAGTTTTAAGGCTAAAACCGACGATCTTCGTGAAAGCCCGATGTTACGGGTAGTAGAAGAGTTGCACCGCCGGGGTTACTCGCTCCGCATTTTTGATCCGACGGTGAGCCACTCGATACTGACTGGCGCCAATAAGGAATATCTGAAAGAACACTTACCCCACATTTACGAGATGCTGACCGATGACCACCGCGAAGTGCTGAAACATGCGCGAACCGTCGTCATCGGGAATCGAGACGAGCACTATAGAGATCTTCTTAGAGACGCTGGGCCTCATCACTGCATTCTTGACTTGGTGGGCCTTGGCATACCGATGGGCGTTGCCGTCTCTGCTGCGGCGGATTAAGGAGTACACAAAAACATGTCTACTATTCCAAAACCGGTCATTGTGAAGCGGGAGCCTCCATCACAAAGGCGACACTATCGCCTGACTGCACCCGCGGCAGTCATCATCGATGGCGAACAGCACACGACACGCGACTGGGGCTTGGGTGGATTTGCCATTCCCTACTTCTCCGATGTCCCGCTGCTGGGAGAAACAGTTGACGTGCAGTTTTTATTGAATTTCCAAGGCTTTGAGATTTCGTTTCGCACCCAAGCAGAGATTGTCCATCGAAGCAAGAACCGACTTGGAGCAAGGTTCATTGGCCTGAGAGAGCGCGAGGAGGCGCTCATCAAGTATTTCGCTTCCGCCGTAATCGGCGGCGAAATGATCGAGGTAAAAGGTGCGCTTGCCCGGGTGGATCGCCCTGTGACTCCGGCAGCCGGTCTTGCGATACCACATACCAGCGAGCAGCAACAGCAGCATGGCTTCAGAAGAAGGTTCATTGCCGCCGGATATATTTTTGCCGGCTTTGCGCTGGGTGGATACCTGCTTCTCACCTTGATCAATTTTCTGTCACGGATTGAGGTGGAAACTGCGGTGATCAATACCGGAATTGAGCAAGTAGTCTCGCGCGACGTGGGTCGAGTGGCCGAAGTTTATGTTCGTGCAGGCGCAGAAGTTCTAGCCGAGCAGCCACTCTTGCGGGTCGAGGACGACCAGGTCACCCAATGGGTAGCGACTGCAACACAGGACTTGGGAACGGCAACGACGCGCCTTCACGAGGCGCAGGGACGGCGAGCCCTTGCTGCGAAGAAATTTCAGGTTTACCAGTCCATAAGTTCCGACCAGCTGACATCTGCCAAATCGGAGGTCGTTGCTCTAACTGCCGAACGTGACGCCGCAAAGATAGAGGCGGATCGCGTCAAGACCTTGGTCGATGAAGGCATTTTGGCCCAGCAGAACTACGACCAGCAAAAGGCCATCCTTGCGGGTAAACAGGGTGCCCTGGATCGTGCTCTGGCGGAGCTAAAAACCGTGGAAAGCGGCGCGAGCGCAACCAACAATGGGTTGATGTTTTCGGCGAATTATCTCGTTGCTGATGTAGCTAGCCTTGCAGCGGAAGAAACCGCTGCGGCTGAGCAGGTTCGAGTTGCGGAAGCCACTTTGCGCCAGGCCCAACTGCGCCAGCACGAACTAGTCTATCGGGCTCCGTACGCAGGCACGGTCGTGCGTACATATAAGAGCCCAGGCATGACGGTGGATCGGGGCGAAGACATACTGATCCTGAGGCATGGCGGCGGCGAGCGCACCATCGATGCGTACCTAACACAAAATGAGGCAGCTTACATCCGGGTGGGTGCACGTGGAGTTGCCTATGTACCTGGTACGGGCAAGCGATATTCCGTTGAAGTTGTGGAGGTAGATCGCACGCGAGGTTTCGTCAAAGAACTGGAGGCTCCTAAGTCAACCCAGCCTGGTTACAACTGGCGTGGAGTAGAAGACAAGTCGGCCTACGCGAAGCTTGTGTTTGTATCTCCGAACGACAATGCCAGCCAACAATTGGCGGGGGGAATGCCCGTATTTGTCAACCTGCCAAAGAAGCGTTATTTATCATTCCTGGCTTTGTTCCAACATGATAAAAACGGCATAACTCGATCGACCACCGGCTCGAGTTCGGAAGGTTCCAAGGATCAGGAACCGAAGAAGAAGGAATCTAGTGGAATTTCCTTCAACCTTGTTCCTGAAGCCGCCGCTGCGACCCATCCAGACGCAACCACGATTGTGCTTTGGCCATTGCGTAGTGCTTTCATCCGCGATCCGGCAGGGTTACACGCCTCCAAAGACTTTGTGCCGGTTAGAGCAGAAGTTCTAGAGGAAGGTCAAAAAGCGCTGCGTGAGCCGCCTGCGCCGGTCGAAGCGTTGCACAGCTCCGGCGTAAGTAATAAGGACGACCCTTCCTTCCAGGCAACTCGAAAGGCGTTCGGCGATGCCGACAAGTTCGCTCTTCTCGCCATGGCCTATCGCCTTTCGGGTGAGTCCAAGTATTTGGACGGCGCGAAGCGTTACGTTCTTGCCTGGGCCCAAGTGAACAAGCCCACCGGAGAGCCCATCGATGAGACGCGGTTGGATGGTTTTTTATGGGGTCTCGACTTGGTTCGGTCCGAGTTCAATGTGGACGAAAAACGTCAAATCGACGCTTGGCTTGAACGCTGGCTGGTCGCGAAACGCTCGTTCAGTTTTGGGCGGACAAGTGACACTAATAATCACAAGACCCATGCTCTCAAGATTGTAGTGATGCTCGATAAGTTGCTCGACCGCTCCGCCGACTACCAACATGATCTTGCCGATGTGGAGAAACAACTCGACGCTAACCTGCTCCCGAATGGAGAATCGATCGACTACCAGCAGCGCGATGCCATGCATTACCACATCTATGATCTCGAAGCCTGGAACGAAATCGCGCTGGTGACGGGATGCTGCGGCGAGCGCATCGACCGTGCGTTCGCATTCTTTGACAACACGATTAAGAACGACCCCGCCCACGTCGAGTTTGCTAAAACCACGGCACCCATTGATCGGAGGCGCGCTGAAGCCGGGTTCGATTACGCGCAAGCGAAGAGCTTCGACGTGCAGGACGCCGCCCGCGCAGTCTTCAGCTACGCGACCCTTCCCGGGCGAAAGGTTGACGGTCATTTATGGAGTGCCGCGATGGAGGGCAAGAGCCGGAAGAATCTCTTTTATCTCGCTCGTTTTTATCTTTGGTCGGCGAATTGAGGGATCGCGAATGCTCCCGCCACGAATGATGCGGATGGTCCCCCCGGCCAAGCTATTTCTGCTGGCGTGCAGTCTTGTGCTGCTCATCATCCGCCTTCCCAACCACATCTGGGATCCTGTCAACTCGATGTTTGTTTTGACATTTGGGCTGATTGCTCTTTGGCGATATCTGTGGTGGACGACTCACTTTGTTCGCTCACGGATCTATCGCCTCCTGGTTTATCCCAAGAAGCGCATGAAGGCGGCGGCTGTCTGGAGCGGCGGCTGGCGCCCTTCATTTCTGCATTTTATGGTTGTTACATTCCGCGAGCAGTCGCATACCACGGAAAAAATGCTGGCGAGCATTGTCGAAGAGTGCCGGTCGGCTGGTGTTCCAGGCAGGATCTACATCGGAACAGGCGACGCTTCGGATGAACAGCAGATTGAACAATACTTCGCAGCCAATCCGCCGGATATCGAAGTCGAAGCTGTTATTGTCCGGCAGAACCAGACTGGAAAGCGTTTCGCCATTGGTTCCGTACTGCGTGCCATCAGCCGTTACGGCGTGAGCCCAAACGATCTGGCGATCTTCATGGACGGCGACACGATCATGCATGCCGGCCTCATTGCGAGGTGCGCTCCGATGTTTGCGATTAACCCGCAACTGGGGGCGCTTACAACCGATGAGCGCGCCATCGTGGTCGGTCCCGAATGGGTGCAAACATGGCACGATTTACGCTTTGCCCAGCGACGGCTCGCGATGGAGTCCCACTCGCTTTCCAACAAGGTATTGACGCTGACGGGACGACTGTCACTATTCCGGGCCGAAATAGCCGTGAACGATGACTTTATTCGCACCATCGAAGCAGATTCGCTGACGCATTGGCTTTGGGGGCAGTTTCGTTTCATGTCAGGCGACGATAAAAGCACCTGGTTTTGGGTGCTGCGCGACGGCTGGCAAATGATGTACGTGCCCGACGCTTCTTGCGTCACTGTCGAGAACATCGGCACGAATCCGTGGGAGCGGCTTAAGCACAACCTGCTGCGCTGGTCGGGCAACATGCTGCGCAATGGTAAGCGCGCCATTGCCCTCAGTCCTCGGCGCGTCGGGCCCTTCATCTGGTGGTGCCTCATCGATCAACGCATATCCATGTGGACGATGTTGACCGGGCCAGTCGCCGCCGTAATCACGTCGTTCCTCTATGGACCGCAGGCCCTGCTCGCATATTTTGTGTGGATTGTCTGCACCCGCCTGATGCTTTCATGCGTTCTGTTCTACTATGCCGGCGGCATTTATCTTATGTTTCCCTTTCTCCTTTACCTCAACCAACTCGTTATTTCGATTGTCAAAGTGCACCTGTTATTTCGGCTTTCGAGGCAACGCTGGCTCAATCGGGGCGACCAGAAGAGCAAACATCAGGGCGGACCGCTGTTTATTTTTCAGCGGTTGATGGCGACTTTTTTGACAGGCTTTTATCTCACGTTGCTCGTCTTTGCAGTTGCAATTTACAGCGGTGCTATTCCATTGCCGCACTTACATACCCTCAGGTGGATCTGGGCGCGATAGTCTTGACGAATTCCTGACTCCACAGTTCCTGGCGGCTAGACAAGCTGGCACTCACGATCTCCGGCGCACATGCCCCGGCTCTCGCGCATAAAACAATGAAGTAGTCTTCGCTGACCCCGGCAGTCGCAGAGCGGCCGCCTCTTGTTGCCTTCGAACAGAGGAATGGGCTTAATACAGGTATGCCATGATTTCCGAGGCCTAAGACGGCCTACGATACATTTCACGTGAAGTTCGCGCGGACGGCATTCCATCTGTGATTCAACCCAACACTCACGTTCGCCTCTTCGACCAGAACCATCCAGCCGTTGCGATTGCCAGTGCGACTAGCGTAATCAATCCAGCGTGCACCATCGACTGCTTCACCGCGCCCTTGCGAGTTTCGACAAATTCTCTTTCCGGATACATGACGGGGCGGGTTTCAGAGCGCAGACCCAGTTCGAGCACTTCCGCCAGGTGCAGAGCATGACGATTAGTTTGCTGTGCGACCTGCTCCCTGCAACTGAACCCGTCCGCAATAATGATGGTCGAGAGCCCAGCCTTGCGCACCTCGGGCAGCAGCTTCCGTTCGCCGCAAGCAACCGATACTTCGTACTTATTCTTCTCATAACCAAATGAGCCTGCCATTCCGCAGCAACCTGATTCCAGGACATCTTCATCAAGCCCCATCTTTTGCATCAGCGACTTTTCTTCCTTGAAACGCATAATCGCCTTGTGATGACAGTGTCCTTGTACGACGGCTCGCCGGTTCACGCGAGGTGGTTGATATCCCGGCACTTTTTTCTCGAGGAATTCAGACAATGTGAATGTGCTCTCGGCCAGCATGCACCCTTCCGTCAATTCAGGGAATAGACCATGGATCTCGTCGCGAAATACGGAGCAACAACTCGGCTCTAGAACTACGATGGGGGTGGCCGCGGCGAGATGGGGGGCGAGCGCGTCAAGGTTTCGCCGAAGATAAGACTTCGCCATCTCAAGAAATCCATAGTCATACAGTGGGCGACCGCAACAGAGGTGCTGGTCTAGCACTTGCACCTCGCATCCCGCGTGCTCGAGAACGTCGACTGCGGCTTCAGCGGTTTCGGGCATGAAGTAGTTATTGAACGTGTCGGCCCAGAGAAGCACTTTCGGACCCGTTCCTGGTCGGCGTCGCCGTTTGCGGAACCAAACCTTGAAGGTTTCGGGGGCGAATGGCGGAATCTGCCGCTGTCGCGGAACACCGGTCGCCAGTTTGGCGATCTCACGCAAGACCGGGAGCTGAGTGAACAGGTTTACGAAACCGGGAGCGCTGGACGCGATGCGTGCCCACTTGTCGATCCATCCGAAGGCATAAGCAGACACAGGACGGATACGTCCCTTCCAGTAGTGCGCAAGAAATTCTGCCTTGTAGGTCGCCATGTCGACGTTCACCGGGCAATCGCCCTTGCAACCCTTGCAGGCGAGGCACAGATCCAGCGCCTCCTTGACATGTTCGTCACGCCAACCATCGCGGACGACGTCGCCGTGCATCATCTCCCACAGCAGATGAGTTCGGCCTCGGGTGGAATGCATTTCCTCCCGCGTGACCATATATCTGGGACACATCGTGTCCTGCTCGCCCTCACCGTTGTCGCGACGACATTTACCCACTCCAACACACCGCAACGCCGCATGGGCGAAGCTGCCGTGGTCGTCGGGAAATTTGAAATAGGTGGCCGATTCCCACGGACGATAGTTCGCTCCCAATCGCAGATTTTCGTCGATGCGATAGGGGTCAACGATCTTGCCGGGATTCATCTTCCAGTCTGGATCCCAAATGGATTTGAATTCGCGAAACGCCTCGATCAACTCAGGCCCAAACATCTTGTATAGAAATTCGGCTTTCGATTGCCCGTCGCCGTGTTCGCCAGAGATCGAACCACCATAGCTGGTCACCAGGTCCGTGGCCTCTTCCATAAATGCTCGCCACTTGCGAATTCCAGGTTCGCTCATGAGATCAAAATTCACCCGGCAGTGGATACAGCCCTGGCCGAAGTGTCCGTAGAGGGCGGATCTGTATTGATATTTTTCGTACAGCTTGCATAGATCTCGTAGATAACCGCCGACTCGGTCGGGTGGAACTGCAGAATCTTCCCAGCCCTCCCAGGTAAGCGGCTCGCCGGGAACGAAGGCCGTTGCGCCGAGGGCGGCCTCACGCACGTCCCAGACCTTTTGTTGTTCGTCTTCTTTGACAAACAATTTCATGCTAGGCGGATTGGCCCCTTCCAGAGCCCTCATCGTCTGCCGCGCCTGCTCTTCCGCGTCTTCAGTAGTGGCGCCGCCAAATTCTACGACCAGCCAGCCTTTCCCTTCGGGAAGAACTGAAAGATCATCCACTTGGGGCATTCCTTTTCTTCTGACATTGGCGATCAGGAATTGGTCGAGCCCTTCAAAGCCAATGGGTCTATGTTCGAGAATCTTCGGAACGTGATCGCCCGCTTCATAAATGCTGGGATAGCCGAGCACGAGCAATACGCGTTTGGGATAGCTGTAGACGAGTTGAACCTGGGCTTCGAGCATGGTGGCGCAGGTGCTTTCGCTGCCGACCAGGGCGCGGGCGAGGTTGAAGCGTCCGTCTTCTGCCGGCAATAATTGGTCAAGGTTGTAGCCGGAAACGCGTCGCGGAATGCGCGGATATTTTTCTCGGATCAGATTTGCATATCGGTCGCGCAGTTCCCGAAGTTGCGCGTAGATCTTTCCCGTCCGGCCTCCTTGAGCAGCCCGCTCGTAAAGTTGCCGTTCATGCATCCAACCCACGGTCATTTGTGTTCCGTCGTACAGAACAATGTCCATCGACAGAACATTTTCCGCAGCTTTCCCCGCCATTTGCGCATGCACGCCGCATGAGTTATTGCCTAACATACCGCCAAAGGTGCAGTGATCGTGCGTCGCGGGGTCCGGCCCCCACGTCAACGCGTGGGGCTTAGCGGCGTTACGTAGCGTGTCGCAAATCGTGCCCGGCTCGACGCGCGCGTATTGTTCTTTTGGATTCAACTCAACGATGTGGTGGAGGTACTTCGACCAGTCGACGACCACAGCGACGTTGCAGCATTGTCCCGCCAGACTGGTGCCACCTCCTCGCGAAAGCAGAGGCG
>Ga0137367_10002987_pt1 | contig 13688 bp, 9 predicted proteins | sample SagtaG_14_FD_104939 | JGI IMG/M metagenome (GOLD analysis project Ga0137367, IMG submission 104939) | Vadose zone soil microbial communities from Sagehorn Ranch, Mendocino, California, USA - Sage1_L_80_16 metaG | ecosystem: Environmental > Terrestrial > Soil > Vadose zone | place: USA... | reverse complement strand
TCCTGGTGGTCCTGCTGCTGGGCCTGTTCCTGTTCGACTGGCGCGTCGCGCTGATCAGCCTGGTGACCATCCCGCTGTCCCTGATGGCGGCCGTGTTCGTGCTGTTCCTGCGCGGGGCGACCTTCAACGCGATGGTCCTGGCGGGGCTCGTGATCGCGCTCGGGGTGGTGGTCGACGACGCGATCGTCGACGTCGACAACATCAAACGGCGGCTGCGCCAGCGGCGCGGGTCCGCTGAGGAGTCCGGCGAGTCGACCCTTGGCACCGTCCTGCGCGCCTCCCTCGAGCTGCGCGGCCCCCTCCTCTACGCCACCTTGATCATCGCGCTCGCGACCGTGCCGGTGTTCTTCGTCCAGGGCCTCACCGGCTCGTTCGTCAAGCCGCTGGCCACGTCCTACCTGCTGGCCCTGCTCGCCTCCATGGTGGTGGCGCTGGTGGTCACGCCAGGACTGGCGCTGCTGCTGCTCGGCGGCGCCGCGGCGCGGCGCGACGCCTCGCCGTTCGCCCGCTGGCTGGAGCGCGGCCACACCGCGGCGCTCACGCGGCTGATCGCCAGGCCGCGCCTGGCCTTCGCGGGCGTCGCCGTGATCGCGCTAGCCGGGCTCGCGGTGCTGCCCCTGCTCGGCGGTCGCTCGATGCTGCCGCCGTTGCAGGACCGCGACCTGCTGATCAGTTGGCAGGGCAGGCCGGGCATGTCCCAACCGGAGATGGACCGCATCACCCAGCGCGTCACCCGCGAACTGCGCTCCGTCGCCGGTGTCCGCGACGTCGGCGCGCTGGTCGGTCGCGCCATCGGCGGAGACCAGGCGGTCAACGTCAACTCCAGCCAGCTCTGGGTCTCGATCGACCCCGACGCCGACTACAGCCGGACGGTCGCAGCGGTGCGCCGGGTCGTCAGCGGCTATCCGGGACTCTCCCACGACCTGGCGACCTATCCGGAGGAGCGCATCAGGCAGGTCCGCACCGGCACCAGCGAGCCCCTGGTCGTCCGCGTCTTCGGTGAGAACCTGCAGGTGCTCCGCGACAAGGCGGAGGAGGTGCGGCGGGCCGTCGCGGGGGTGGACGGCGTGGTCGCACCGCGCGTGAACACCCAGGCCGTCGAGCCGATCGTCGAGATCGAGGTCGACCTCGCCACCGCGCAGCGCCAGGGCATCAAGCCGGGCGACGTGCGCCGCGCCGCTGCCGCCCTGCTGTCGGGCGTCACCGTCGGCAACCTGTTCGAGGAGTCGAAGGTCTTCGACGTCGTGGTATGGGGCGAGCCCGCCACGCGCCACAGCCTGACCAGCATCCAGGACATGCTGATCGACAAGCCCGGCGGCGGTCAGGTGCGCCTCGGGGACGTCGCCAATGTGCGCATCACCCCGAACCCGACCGTGATCAAGCACGATTCCGTCTCGCGCTACGTCGACGTCACGGCCGACATCCGTGGGCGCTCACTCGGCGCTGTGACCCACGACGTCGAGCAGGCCGTCCGTGGCATCAGCTTCCCGCTCGAGCACCATGCCGAGGTGCTCGGGGCGGCCGCGCAGCGGCGCGGCGCCCAGCAGCGGACGCTGAGCGTCGCGCTCGCCGTCGCGATCGGCGTCTTCCTGCTGCTGCAGGCGGCCTTCGGCAGCTGGCGCCTGGCGTCGCTCGTCTTCGCGAGCCTGCCCCTCGCCCTGGCGGGCGGGCTGCTCGCCGGGCTCGCGTTCACCGGCGAGATCACGCCCCTCGGCTCGCTGGTCGGGCTGTTCGCGGTGCTGGGGATCGCCGTGCGCAACGGCGTGCTGCTCACCAGCCACCTGCAACGTCTCCAGCGCGAGGGGGATGCCGAGCTCGGCGCCGAACTGGTCCTGCGCGGTGCGCGCGAACGGCTCGCGCCGATGGTGCTGACCGCGCTGACGGTGGGGCTGGCCGTGCTGCCGCTGACGTTCCTCGGCGGCGTCCCCGGCCTCGAGGTGCTGCAACCGCTCGCCGTGGTCATCCTCGGCGGCCTGCTGACCTCGACGCTGGTCGGCGCGCTGCTCGTGCCGTTCCTGTACCTGCGGTTCGCGCCGCGCACGCAGTCCGAGGACGACGTCGCAAGGGAGCTCCAGCTCAGTCCGGTCTGAACAGCGATCGAGGGGACGGCCGAGCGCCCGTCGCGCTCGGCCTGGCAAGGGGGGAAGCTTCGATGCAGCACAGCAGGCGGTGGAACGTCGCGGCACTGCTGCTGGCCGCCGCGCTCGCGCTGGGCGTCTCGGCGTGCCGCGAGCAGGCGGCCGAGGAGGGCGGCGCGAGCGACGCCGTCAGGGTCGAGCCGGTCGAGGGGACCGAGCTCAGCCGCGTGATCCTGTCCCAGGAGGCGGCCGAGCGGCTCGGCGTCGAGACCGAGAAGGTCCGCGAGGCGAAGGTGGCCCCCGCCACGGGTGGTGGCAAGGCGGTCACCCGCAGGGTCATCCCCTACGGGGCGGTGCTCTACGACGAGCAGGGCGACACCTGGACCTTCACCAACCCGAACCCGCTGACCTTCCTGCGGCAGAAGATCAGCGTCGACTACATCCAAGGCGACCTGGTGGTCCTCGCCGCCGGCCCGGCCGCCGGCGTGGCGGTGGTGACGGTCGGCTCGGCGGAGCTGCTCGGCGCCGAGCTCGGGGTCGGCGAAGAGTGAGGCGGGCGCGGCACGCACGCCGCGACGACGGCGTAGGAGACCTCCAACCATGATGCGATGGATCGTCGGGTCGAGCCTCAGGTTCCGCTTCATCGTCGTCGCCTTGGCGCTCGCGATGATGAGCTTCGGGATCGTGCAGCTCCGCAACACCCCGGTGGACGTCTTCCCCGAGTTCGCGCCGCCTCGGGTGGAGATCCAGACCGCCTGCCTCGGGCTGTCCGCGTCGGACGTGGAGGAGCTCGTCACCGTCCCGCTGGAGGACGCGCTCAACGGCCTGCCAGGGCTCGACGAGATGCGCTCCTCGTCGGTTCCCCAGCTCTCCTCGATCGAGCTGATCTTCAAGCTGGGAACCGACCTGTTACAGGCACGGCAGCTGGTGCAGGAGCGCATCGCCACGGTCATGCCCACGTTGCCGACCTGGGCGAGCCCGCCGGTGATGCTGCAACCCCTCTCGGCGACCGCCCGGGTGATGAAGATCGGCCTGTCGTCGAAGGACCGCTCCCTGATCGAGATGTCGATGATCTCCTACTGGACGATCAGAGCGCGCCTGCTGCGGGTCCCCGGCGTGGCGAACGTGCCGATCTGGGGCGAGCGCCTGCAGATGCTGCAGGTCCAGGTCGAGCCCGACAAGATGCGCAAGCACAACGTCTCGCTCGACCAGGTGATGGAGACGACCGCGAACTCCGTGGACGTCGGCCTGCTGAAGTTCTCCAACGGGGCGGTGGTCGGCACCGGCGGCTTCGTCGAGAGTCCCAACCAGCGGCTCGGGGTCAGGCACGTCCTGCCGATCAGGACGCCGCGGGACCTGGCCGCGGTGACCATCGAGGAGCGCAAGGGCAAGCCGCTGCGCCTCGGCGACGTCGCGCGCGTGGTGGAGGACCACCAGCCGCTGGTCGGCGACGCGGTCATCAACGACGGACCCGGTCTGATGCTGATCGTCGAGAAGCTCCCCTGGGCCAACACCCTCGACGTGACCCGCGGGGTGGACAAGGCGCTCGAGGAGCTGAAGCCGGGCCTTACCGGCATCGACATCGACGCCACCATCTTCCGGCCGGCGAGCTTCATCGACACGGCACTCCACAACCTCACCAACGCGCTGCTGCTCGGCTGCCTGTTCGTGATCCTGGTGCTGGCCCTGTTCCTGTTCGAGTGGCGCAGCGCCCTGATCAGCCTGGTGGCGATCCCGCTGTCCCTGGTGGCCGCCGGATGGGTGCTGTACCTGCGAGGCGCCACCATCAACACGATGATCCTCGCCGGGCTGGTGATCGCCGTCGGGGTGGTGGTCGACGACGCCATCATCGACATCGAGAACATCACGCGGCGCTTGCGCCAGTACCGGCGCGAGGGCGTGCAGAGGTCGACCGCGGCGGTGGTCCTCGAGGCGTCGCTCGAGGTGCGGGGCCCGATCATCTACGCGACGCTGATCATCGTGGTGGCCGCGGTGCCCGTCTACTTCCTGCAAGGACTGACCGGCTCGTTCTTCCGGCCGCTGGCGCTCTCCTACGCGCTGGCCGTGCTCGCCTCCATGGTGGTCGCGCTGACCGTCACCCCGGCGCTGGCCCTGCTGCTGCTCCGCAGGGCGCCGCTGGAGCGCCGCGAGTCACCGCTGGTCGGCTGGCTGCAGCGTGGCTACACCGCGCTGCTCGCCCGGGTCGTCCAGCGGCCGCGCTGGGCGTACGCCACCGTCGCGCTGTTCATCGCCGGCGGCCTCGCGGTGACGCCGCTGCTCGGGGAGTCGCTGTTCCCGCAGTTCAAGGAGCGGGACTTCCTGATGCACTGGATCTCCTACCCGGGCACGTCCCATCCGGAGGAGCAGCGCATCGTCACGGCGGGCAGCCGCGAGCTGCGCGCCATCCCGGGGATCCGCAACTTCGGCTCCCACATCGGGCAGGCGATGCTCGGGGAGGAGATCGCCGGGGTCAACTTCGGCGAGAACTGGATCAGCGTCGATCCCAAGGCCGACTACGACAAGACGCTCGCCGCCCTGCAGCGGACCGTCGCCAGCTACCCAGGGCTCTACACCGACGTGCAGACCTACCTCAACGAGCGCATCAAGGAGGTGCTCACCGGGACCAGTGAGGCCATCGTCGTGCGCATCTCAGGTCCCGACCTGCGGGTGCTGCGCGACAAGGCCGCGGAGGTGGAGAAGCTGCTCGGCAGCATCGACGGGGTCACCGAGCAGCACGCCGACTTCGTGGTCGACGTCCCGCAGCTGGACGTCGAGGTGAACCTCGCCAAGGCCAGGCGCTACGGGATCAAGCCCGGGGACGTGCGCCGGGCGGCCTCGACGCTGGTGGCGGGCGAGGAGGTCGCCGACGTCTTCAGGAACGGCAAGGCCTACGACGTCCAGGTCTGGAGCACGCCCCAGACGCGCAACAGCTTGAGCGACATCAAGAACCTGCCGATCGACACGCCGAAGGGCGGTCGGGTGCGCCTCGGGGACCTGGCCGATGTGCGCGTCAAGCCGACCCCGAACCTGGTCGAGCGCGCCAACAACTCGCGCCGCCTCGACGTCGGCGCCAACGTGAGCGGGGCCGACCTCGGCTCGGTGGCACGCGAGGTGAACCGCCGCCTCGGCGAGGTCAGCTTCCCGCGCGGCTACGACTACCGGGTGCTGGGCGAGTACCAGGAGCGGCAGGCCGCGCAGAAGCGCCTGCTGATCTTCGCGGTCGGCGCCACGCTCGGGATCCTGCTGCTGCTGCAGCTGTGCTTCGGCAGCTTCCGCCTGGCCGCGCTGAGCCTGCTGACGCTGCCCATGGCCCTGGTCGGTGGCGTGCTGGCGGCCTATGCCGTCGGCGGCATCATCTCGCTCGGCTCCCTGGTCGGGTTCTTCACCGTGATGGGGATCGCCGCGCGCAACGGCATCCTGATGATCAACCACTACCAGCACCTCGAGCGCCACGAGGGCGAGACCTTCGGGCCGGCGCTGGTCCTGCGCGGCGCCAGGGAGCGGCTCTCGCCGATCTTGATGACCGCGCTGGCGACCGGGCTGGCGGTTGTGCCACTGGTGATCAGCGGCACCATCCCCGGTCACGAGATCGAGTACCCGCTCGCCGTGGTGATCCTCGGCGGCCTGTTCACCTCGACCCTGCTCAACCTGTTCGTCGTGCCCTCCCTGTACCTGCGCTTCGGCAAGCCCAGGAGCCAGCGGTCGGGCGGCGGCGTCCCCCAGTCACCCGTACCTGAGGGGAGTGCATCATGACCAGAAGGGTGGCCGGCGGGCACCAGAGCGCCAGTCGGATCGCGGCGCCGCTGGCGCTGGCGGCGCTGCTGCTGCCGCTGGCGCTCGCCGGCTGCGGCGGGGGCGGCACGAGCGACAAGGGCCCGACGCCCGCAGCGGCGGCGCCGCAGGCCGCCAGGCAGGTCACCGAGAAGGAATACGACCGTGGCGGGTTCGCCGACTCACCGAGGATCGACAACCGCTGGTTCCCGCTGGCCCCGGGGACGCAGCTGGTCTACACCGGGACCATCATCGCCGAGGGCAAGCGGGTCGAGCACCGCGTGGTGTTCACCGTCACCGACCTGACCAAGGTGGTCGACGGGGTGCGCTCGATGGTCATGTTCGACCGCGACTACAACGCGGGCGTCCTGGCCGAGGCCGAGCTCGCCTTCCACGCGCAGGACAAGGCCGGCAACGTCTGGAACATGGGCGAGTACCCGGAGGAGTACGAGGCGGGGAAGTTCACCGGGGCGCCGGACACCTGGCTCACCGGGACGGCGAAGGCGAAGGCGGGCATCCTGATGCGGGTGGAGCCGCGGACGGGGACGTCGAGCTATTCGCAGGGGGTGGCGCCGGCGATCGAGTTCTCGGACAAGGCCAAGGTGTCCAGGACGGGAACCAAGACCTGCGTCCCCACCGGCTGCTACGACAACGTCCTGGTGACCGACGAGTGGAACCCGTCGGAGCCGAACGCCCACCAGCTCAAGTTCTACGCGCCGGGGGTCGGCAACGTCCGCGTCGAGTTCTCGGGCGGCAATGAGAAGGAGCACGAGACCCTGGTGCTGGCCAAGATCGTGCACCTCGACCCGGCCGCCCTGGCGGAGATCCGCGCGCAGTCGCTGAAGCTGGACAAGCGTGCCTACACGGCGGCGAAGGGCGTGTACGCCCACACCCAGCCGGCCGAGCGCACCCTGCGGGCGGCGCAGTCCCCGTAGCGGGCGCCTACTGCTGGCAGGCGGCCGACTGGACGGTGTTGCCGCTGAAGCTGATCGAGCGGGTGGCGAAGTTGGTGCCGTTGTCGGAGATCACGCCGGTGGCGTGACTGCTGCTGGCGCAGATCAGGTTGTCGTGGACGTTGTAGTTGCTCAGCAGGTGGGCCGGCGGGGTGGAGTCGGTGCGCGTCTGCTGCGTGCCGGTGATGCCGTTGTAGTTGCCTGACAGGCGGTTGCCGTAGACCTCGATGTTGAAGCTGGACGCCGCGGTGATGCCGCCGTCCCAGTACCAGCCGCGGTCGACGGCGTAGGCGTTGCGGTAGATCTGGTTGTCGCGGATCACCGCGTCCTGGCTGATCTCGTAGAAGATGCCCTCGGCCCGGTTGTGCTCGATCAGGTTGTGCTCGATCAGGGCGTGGTCGGCGTTCATGTCTGCCCACAGCCCGCGGCAGTCGTTGTCGTGCACGTAGGTGTTGCGGATGGTGATCTGGCCGACGTCCCACTTCATGCCGCCGGCCTCGTAGTCGCAGCTCTCGTGCAGGGTGTGGTTGCGGGCCAGCTCCGGTCCGTCGAAGGTGGCCGGGTTGCCGTCGAGGCCGTCGAGCACCATCCCGGTCGAGGCGTTGCCGCCGATGCCGAGCTGGTCGTTGTCGTTGTAGTGGCCGCCGAGGACCTTCATGCCGTCGGCGCCCATCAGGCCGGCCCAGTAGTTGTGCAGCGCCGAGACGTTGCGCACGACCCAGCCGCCGGCGTGCGTGCTCGGCTGGATGGCGCCGCGCTGCTTGCCGGTGTTGTAGTTCTGCACCGTGACCGAGTCGAGGGTCACGTTGGTGGCCCCGCCGGAGAAGGCGGACGAGAGGCTGCGGCCGCCGTCGAGCACCGCACCCGGCTCGCCGCAGAAGGTGTCGCCGGACTTCGGCTGCACGCTGAAGTTGCGCTGGTGCGTGCCGGCCTTGACGAGGTAGGTGGTGCCGGCGCCGTGGGCGCTGACCACGCTCTGGGCGCTGTCGCCGACGCCGATCGGCACGCCGCCGTTGCTGACGCACTTGGAGGCTGGCGTGGACGCGGGGGGCTGGGTGGTGGTGGTCGGCGGGGTGGTCGTGGTGGTGGTCGCGGCGACCGTGGTCGTCGGGGCGGTGGTGGTGGAGGTGGGCGTGGTGGCCGGCTCGCCGGTCCCGCCGAAGAAGGGGTCGCTGGCCAGGCGCACGAACCCCTCCATGGAGGGCACCGAGGTGTCCGGACGCCAGTCGCAGCGTCCGCCCTCGTCGAAGTAGACGACCGCGCGGATGCGCGGCATCGACCGCGCCAGGCTGCCGGCGGCGTCGAGGAACCACTGCTGCTTGCGGCCAGGGTCGGCGCGGTCCTCGACGGTGCCGGTCTCGGAGACCATCAGCGGCTTCCCCGTGGCCGAGCCCCAGGAGTAGAACGCCTTGAAGATGGTGGCGAAGTCGGTCCAGGCGGTGCCGTTGCAGGCGGCGCCGTTGAAGCCGTCGGCCCCGACCCAGTCGACGTAGCCGTCGCCCGGCCAGTAGCGGTCGGCGCCGCCCCGCGCGCCGGCGAACACGTCGGCGCCGGGCGACCAGACCCAGGAGCCGCGCACGCCCTTGGTGGCGAACAGGTCGTGCACGTGCCGCCAGGCCGCCACGAACGGGGACCCGGAGCGCCAGGCGCGACGCTGCACGTTCCTGTCCATGGTCCAGGCGTAGCGCAGCAGCACCGGCCGCCCGATGGCGGCGACGCTCCGGGCCAGCGAGGAAAGGTAGGCGTCGGAGCGGCCGGCGGCGACCGCTGCAGGGTCGGCGCCGCTACCGAAGGTGATCAGCGGCATGCGGCCGGCGGCGGCGTTGCTGGCCGGCAGGCTGCCGAGGCTCTGGCCCCATGGCACGAAGCTCTGGCTGATGGCCAGCTTGCGCCCGATCGCCGCCTCGAGCTGGCTGGTCGCCGCCAGCTGGGCCGAGGGTGACCCCGAGCCGCCCTTGACCCACGCGCCGAGCAGCGCCGCCGTCGGCGACGACGCCGCCGGGGCGGCGGGGCCGACCGCCTTGACCGAGAGGGTCACCGCGCCCACCAGCGCCAGCACCAGGCCGGCGGTGGTGAAGGTGCGCGAGCGCCACGGCCTGCGTGCCGGGCGGCGGGCGGCGCGGGTGTTGCGCGCGGCATGGACGTGACGGGGAGCACCGGACTTCGGCGCAGCGTGGCGCGGGCGGCGGCCGAAACGCATGGATTCGCCTCCGAGTTGCCGCCTGCTGGCGGCACGACATACGGCCGGATCCGTAAGGGAGGTCTCCGTCCGCCGGAGGCCTCAATGGGGGGCGAGGGTCGAGCTGGCGGGAGCGGGGTGGGGGACCCCGCCGCAGAGCAAGCGTAGGAGTATCAGGTCGCGATACAACCAGTCAAACCGGTGTTGGACCGGTTCAACCCGTACGCCCGGATGGAGCTCTCCACCAGGCCAGAGTCCTACGTCGAGCGCTTCGGGCCGGATGCGGCGACCGTCGGCCCGCCGGATCAGTCGAGGTCGTAGTCGAGCCAGTACGGGACGGCCATCTCGCCCGACGGGGCGGCGTAGCCGCCCTCGCCGCGCAGGTCCCGGAGCGCTCCGGTGCCAGAGCCGGGAACCACCTTCCAGGTGGTCCTCGCCACCCCGCCCTCGAAGCTGCCCGTGCCCTCGAGCACGAAGCTGCCCGAGCGGCCACCAAGGCTGCCTTCCACGCGCTCGTAGCCGACGTAGGTGGCGCCGGCGTCGTCGCGATAGAACATCAGCGACGCGGAGGTGCCCTTGCCCTGCAGGTCGCCGTCGTAGGAGCTGGTGACGCGGGCGTGGGTGAGCTTCGGCGCCCCCTCGACCTCCGCGTACGGTCCCTCGTCCCAGCTCTCGGCCTTGAAGGTTCCCTCAGCGTGCGTGGTCGTCGTGCCCATCTCCTCTTCTGCTCGCCGTCGATCCCGTATCGTCGGGCCATTGTCGGCAAGCGGGTGCGTTGAGTCTTGGAAAAACGCGACAAGCGCGGCGGTGCGGCCCCGGAGCTGGCGCCCAGAGGGGTCCTCGACCCGCTGGCGGGCGAGCGGCGCTTCGACCTTTCGCTGCACGCCCCGGCGGACGAGCTGGCCGAGCTGGTGGAGCACTACTGGACGGTGCGCTGGGACCTGCGCGGCCGCGACCCGTACACGCAGCACACCCTGCCGCACCCGTCGGTCCACCTGGTCGCCGAGCGGGGCCACTCGGGCATCTTCGGGGTGACCAGCGGACGGTTCACCCGCGAGCTCGAGGGCAGGGGCCGGGTGTTCGGGGTCAGGTTCCGGCCGGCAGGCTTCCATCCCTTCCTCGGCGCGCCGGTCGTCACCCTCACCGACCGCACGCTCGCCGTCGCCGACGTCCTCGGGCGTGACGGCGCGGCGCTGGTCGAGCGGCTTCTGTCGCTAGAGGAGGATCCGGCCATGGTGGCGGCCGCGGAGGCGTTCCTGCGCGACCACCTCCCAGCGGCAGACCCGCAGGTCGTGGCCGTCAACCGGATCGTCGACCAGGTCACGGCCGAGCGGGAGATCACCAAGGTCGACCACCTGGTCGAGCGGACGGGCACGGGCAAGCGGCGGCTACAGCGGCTGTTCGCCGAGTACGTCGGGGTCAGCCCCAAGTGGGTCATCCAGCGCTACCGGCTGCACGAGGCGGTCGAGCGGCTGGCCGCCGACCTCGGCGACCTCGACCTCGCCTCGCTCGCCCGGGAGCTCGGCTACTTCGACCAGGCCCACTTCGTGAAGGACTTCAAGGCGCTGGTCGGCAGGCCGCCGGCGCGCTACGCCGCCGGCGCCGCCCGCGGCCGCTGAGCGCCGCGCACGCGTGCGGCCGGCGGCTACAGCCAGCCGGCCTGGCGCAGCGCGCCGCCGAGCTGCTCCACGGCAGCGGGGCCGCGCTCGGTGTGGAGCACGAAGGTGAGCGCGTCCGCGCCGGCGGCGGCGAAGCGCTCGGCCGCGCCGGCGGCGCCGCCGACGCCCACCTCAGAGAGGAACACCTGCCCGGCCCGCTCGATCGGCCGCTCGCGCCCGGCGCGCTGGCACGCCTGGTCGAGCCGGCGGCCGACAGCGGCGAACTCGGCCGCGTCGGAGGGAGCGTGCCAGCCGTCGCCGTGGCGGGCGGCCACCTCGAGGACGGCGTCGCTGGAACCGCCCACCAGCAGCCGCGGCGGCTCGATCCCCTGGGGGCCGAGCGCGGCGCCGGCCATGCCGAGCTCCGGCTCGTCGACGGCCTCGCCGCGCCACAGCGCGGCCAGCACCCGGCAGCAGCGCTCCAGCCGCGCGACCCGCTCGGCGTGGGCCGGGAACGGCACGCCGAGCGCTTGGTGGTCCATGCGCGCCAGGTGCGCCGAGCCGGCGCCGATGCCGACCACCAGCCGCCCTCCGCTGGCCGCCTGCGCCACCGCGAGCTGCCCGGCGAGCAGGAACGGGTGGCGCAGCGCCGCGTTGAGCACCTCCACCGTCAGCGTCACCCGCTCGGTGTCACCGGCCATGGCGACCAGCAGCGAGGGCGCGTCCCACGCCACCAGCCCGCGCGGCGCGTCGCTGACGTGGTCGAAGCAGCCCAGGTGCCCGAACCCCTGCTGCTCCGCCGCCCGCCAGGCGTCGCGCAGCTGCGCCCAGCTCCAGCCGTACTGCCCCGGCTTCACCCCGATGCGCACAGGTCCCTCCGCCAAGCCGTCCCGTCCGGCGCGGCAGCCTACCGCCTGCCGCTCGTATGCACGAAAGGTACCGCTCATCCCGGTTCTGCCGCCGCTCGGGGAGGGGGTCGGGCGGGCCTGGGCCGAGGCCGCGTGGACAGGAGTGGTGAGGTGGCCGGGCGCGGCGGGCGGGTACCGTTCGGGCACGCCACGACCCGCGCGGTGCGGTAGCGTGCCGGCGACGGGCCGTGAAGGGAGGTCGGATGCGACTGTGGCTGGTGCGGCACGGCGAGACGGCGTGGGCGCGCGAACGGCGGCACACCGGCCGTACCGACGTGCCGCTGAGCCCCGCGGGAGAGAACGAGGCGCGGCGTCTTGGCCTGCGCCTCGCCCGTGAGCGCTTCGACAGGGTCTTCACCAGCCCGCTCAGCCGTGCCAGCGAGACCGCTCGCCTGGCCGGATTCGGCGCCCGCGCGGTGCCGCGCGACGAGCTGCTCGAGTTCGACTACGGGGAGTACGAGGGGCTGACCACGCCACAGATCCGCGCGAGACGGCCGGGCTGGGACCTGTTCAGGGACGGCTGCCCCGGCGGCGAGACGGTGGCGGCGGTCGCCGACCGCGTGCGGCCGTTCCTGGCCGCGGTCACCGACGCCGACGAGGAGGTGCTGGTGTTCGGCCACGGCCATGCGCTGCGCATCATGACCGCCGTCTACCTCGGCCTGCCGCTCGACGCCGCCCGCCACCTGTTCCTGCTCACCGCGAGCCTGTCGGTGCTCGGCACCGAGCACGATTGGCCCGCGCTGCACCGCTGGAACGATTCCGGTCTGGGCTAGGCCGTGCTTCGTAAGGTCCGTTTCAGGCAGTTCAGGTACCCATTCAACCGGGCAGCGTGAGGTCCAGTTCGAGCCAGTGAGCCAGGTCCTCGATCTCGCCATCCACTGCGGCGGTCTCGGACGGGTCCGACCGGACTGGCCGCCAGGCTCGACCAGGGCTAGCCGGCGACCCAGTACGCCACCGCGGCCACCACGCCGAGCACCACCGCGGTCTCCCGCCAGGAATGCGTCTGGAAGGCCAGCACGCCGAGGAGGACCACGTGCTTACGGCGCAGCGGCCACCACAGCGGCACGCCCGCGACCGTCAGCCCGTCGGCGATCACGTGGGAGAGCGCGCCCGCGAACAGGGCGAGCCCCAAGAGCGGCGCTGGCTGCCCGTCCATCACCAGGCTCTGGCCGGCGTGGCCGAGCAGCGCGAGCGCGAAGCACCAGACCAGCGAATGGGTCGGCCCGCGGTGGCCGGGAGTGAGGCGGTGCCACCAGCGGGGCAGGAGCTGGCCGACGGCCGAGCTCGGATGGTCGAGGTCGGGAAGCACCGCGGCGATACAGGCGACCACCCCGCCCGCCACCATCGGGCCGCCGATGCTCTTGGCCACCGCGACGCCAGCGGCGGCGCCGATGATGGCATGGCTGCGCTTCATCATGATGGCGCGGAGTCTTCACCATCGGTGCGACAGTCGCCGTCGCCTGACACCGGTAGAAATGCCCAAAGGAGCCGGCGCCGGCCTGGCGAGCCCGAGGCCCGTGCCCACCCTCAGCCGATCAGTGGCAGGCGCGGGTCGGGGTGCTCGGCCCTGCCCGACGCCGCCCTGACCCACGCCAGGTCGTCGGCGAGGTCCGCCGGTCGCCCGGCGACCGTGCGGCGGGCGAGCAGCTCGTCGAGGATCGCCGCGGTCATCGCCACCCCTTCGGGGGTCGCGACGCTGTCGCGGCCGAGCGCGTCGGTCAGGTCGAAGCCGTGCACCACCGCCTCGACCACCCGGCTGGGGACGAACTCGTCCAGCCGCATCAGCGCGTAGTAGCCGGAGCCGACCGTGTCGGGCGCGGTGGCCCGCGCCTCCTGGACCGTCTTGCTGAAGGTCTCGTGGAGCACGTCAGGCATCTGCGCCGGGGTCTTGCCCTCCACCATCGTGTAGGCGTAGTCGTAGACGACCGGGGCGACCTCCGAGCGCGGGAAGATGAAGAAGCTGACCCGGTCGCGGCCGACCTGGCCCGTCTGCGGCTCGGCGACCAGCATCCGGGTGAGGCCGATCGAGATGTCGAAGTGGCCGGCGAGCTCGAACAACGTCCAGTGTGGCAACGCCTCGTCCAGCGGCCTGAGCTTGGTCGGCATGCGCCATTGCTCGTGGGTCAGCTCCCTGAAGGCCCGCTCCACCCCGCCAAGCTCGACCTCGAGCGTGTCCACGGCGTCCTCGTACGCGCCCATCT
>Ga0137367_10002986_pt1 | contig 13690 bp, 10 predicted proteins | sample SagtaG_14_FD_104939 | JGI IMG/M metagenome (GOLD analysis project Ga0137367, IMG submission 104939) | Vadose zone soil microbial communities from Sagehorn Ranch, Mendocino, California, USA - Sage1_L_80_16 metaG | ecosystem: Environmental > Terrestrial > Soil > Vadose zone | place: USA... | reverse complement strand
TGGATGTCTTCCAGCCAGCCAGCGGTCATGATCGGAATTTGCCCGGCGCGCTGTGAGGTCAGATAGGCTGGCCAAGGCAAGCCCAAAATTTCAACCACGAACTTCTCGTTGACCGTAGCCAAACTGCCAGCCAGGATCTCGCCGACAGTCTGTCGGGTGGTATTGCCCTGGTTGTACAACATCTGTAGGCGGAAGCCGGTATCCCATACACCCGCGGCGGGGCTGTTTGGATCATCAGAGGCCGCTTTGAACTCTTCAGCAGCTTTGTCAAGATCGAAGGTATAGTGGGGCGCGTTGGGATCGTAACCGGGCATGCCAGCCAATGGCAATTGGAACGACTGGACAGCTTCGCCGCGGAACACATCATTGATGAAGGTATCAAAATCAAAGGAATAGGCAAAGGCTTTACGGATATGCTCATCGTTGAAGAAATCGGGTGGGATACCATTGCCATCCAATTGGCCTGAGCCGATATAAGCACTCTGCGACCCAGTAGCTGCCTCGGTAGCGACGGCCGTTTCCGTTGCTGCCGGGGCCTCCGTCTGAGCAGGTGCTTGGGTTGCTGGTTGGGTTGCAGCTGCCTGGGGTGCGCAAGCAGATAACATCATGCTAGCAACCACCAGGAGGCTTAGAAAAACTAACAGTTTACGCATCTTTCTTCTCCTCACATTATGAAAAAATTTATTGGTTATTTACGAATAGTTAAACAACATAGAGAGATCTGGTCTTCCTGAGGCAATCACCTCCTTTCAAAGTAATTATTATTTAGTAATCAGTGCCATCATCCCGTTACGCAGGATTTTCGACAGATTCATATAGAGATTGACACCACCACTAACAACAACTGCGAGACGCTTTCGACTAGAGAAACCGTTCCGAAAAATGGCAGGCTGTAAAGTGGCCTGGACTCAACTCACGGAAAGCCGGGCGTTCCTCGGCACAGATGGCTTCAGCGATGGGACAACGCGTGCGGAAGCGGCAGCCCGAGGGGGGATTGACAGGCGAAGGCACATCACCTTGGAGAATCACGCGTTTTCGCTTGGCATCCGCGATAGGATCTGGGATGGGGATAGCCGAAAGTAGAGCCTGGGTGTAAGGGTGCAACGGCTTGACATAGATCTCATCCCGAGTCGCAACTTCTGCCATAATCCCTAAATACATGACGGCCACTCGGTCGCTGATGTGGCGCACCATGGAAAGATCATGTGCGATGAAAAGATAGGTTAAATGGAACTGATCCTGAAGTTCTTCAAGCAGATTCACAACCTGAGCCTGAATGGAGACATCCAGCGCCGAAATTGGCTCATCGCAAACGATAAAAGAGGGCTGAAGCGCTAGGGCGCGGGCGATGCCGATACGCTGGCGCTGGCCCCCGGAGAATTCGTGCGGATAGCGGCTTGCAAACGATGGATTCAAATTGACCAATTCCATCAAATGCTGAACGCGCTCCTGGATCTCTTTTCCGGTCACTGCGCTGTGCACCATCAAGGGTTCGCCAACAATCTGCTCTACGGTCATACGCGGATTGAGGCTGGCATAAGGATCCTGGAAGATCATTTGCATATCGCGCCGCATGTAACGCATTTCTTCGGGCTTCAAATCCAGCAAATTCGTTCCGTCAAAATAGACTTGACCAGCTGTCGCTTTATAGAGTTGGAGAATAGTACGACCGGTAGTGGATTTACCACAACCGGACTCGCCGACCAGACCAAGTGTCTCGCCACGCTGGACATCGAAACTGATCCCATCCACCGCGTGGACGGCGCCCACCTGTCTGCGGATCACGCCGCGATAGATGGGGAAATGCATCACTAGATCTTCGACGTGCAGGAGGACATCATTATTGGCGCTCATGGGCGAAGCCTCCCAGTCTTTGTATCCACCCAGCAAGCCGCGGTGTGGCCAGGTCCCACATCCAACAGCGGCGGGTTTTCCTTCCAACACTTCTCCTGGACCCACTTACAGCGCGGCGCAAAGGGGCAGGCATCTGGCTTCGAATAGAGCACCGGTGGCATGCCTTCAATGGAAGCCAATTGATGGCGTCCCTGCTCGTCCACACGCGGTAGGCTAGCCAACAGACCAATCGTATAGGGATGCTCTGGATGCGCGTACAATTCCCCTACCGGAGCTTGCTCGACAATATATCCACCATACATCACGATGACACGCTGAGCCAGGCCGGCAACTACACCGAGATCATGTGTGATCCAAATGATCGCCATTCCGAGTTCTTCGCGCAGACGTTTTACCAAATCCATGATCTGGGCTTGGATAGTCACATCCAGCGCGGTGGTCGCTTCGTCTGCAATCAGAATCTGAGGGGAACAAGAAAGCGCCATCGCAATCATCACGCGCTGGCGCATTCCACCGGAGAACTGATGGGGATAATCGTTAAGCCGGTCAGCGGCATTCGGAATCCCCACCATGGTTAGTAATTCGGCAGCACGTTCGCGCGCCTGTTTCTTCGTCATGCCAATATGCAATATCAATGGTTCTTCCAATTGACGTCCAATGGTCAAGACCGGATTAAGTGATGTCATTGGATCCTGGAAGACCATACCGATCTGCGCGCCGCGAACGTGGCGGATTTCTTCTTTTGACATTTTGAGGAGATCTTGACCCAGGAATACAGCACTCCCCGCTTTTACCTTTCCTGGCGGACTGGCAACCAATCCAAGTACAGATAGCATGGTAACACTCTTGCCACATCCGCTTTCCCCCACCACCCCAAGAGTTTCACCCTCTTTCAATCCAAACGACACACCATTGACCGCATGTACAACCCCATCAGGAGTTTTGAACGTTGTTTCTAGCCCTTGCACATCAAGAATGAAGTCGGGCATCCGTATAATCCTTTACAACATATGGAGTATTAGAACCGCAAGTTCTAAAGTGCCAAGCAAATAGAATTATACCTAATTCCATAAGAGCGTCAACAGTAATACAGTTGTAGGACAATCATAGGGCAGTCGAATCCCAAAAAACAGTTCTAAAGAACTGGTTTAGATAACTCCTCAGTAGGATGCCCAAAATCATCGCCCTGCTCACACAATTTTAAAAGTTCTCTCTTCTTGTTTTGTTGACAGTGTCTTTTTGAGACGGTAGAATAACTTTGTTCAAAAAATTGCAGGAGGCTAAATGTTAAAAGAATTCAGAGAATTCGCCATACGCGGCAATGTGATAGACTTGGCGGTTGCAGTGATCATCGGGGGCGCGTTTGGAAAGATTGTTACTTCACTTGTTGACGACATCATCATGCCCTTTATCGGGCTTATCATTGGTGGAATTGACTTCAAGAGTCTGGCATTTACTATCGGCAGTGCAAAAGTAACCTATGGTTCATTTATTCAAAACATTGTTGATTTTATTATTATTGCCTTTGTGATCTTCCTCATGGTACGCGCCATGAATCGTTTTAAAAGACAGCCACCTGAAACACCCACTACAAAGGAATGTCCGTATTGCTTCACAACTATTCTTCTTAAAGCTGTCAGATGCCCAAACTGTACATCGCAACTCAAATAGCCCAAACCTTTGGGCGAGTCCAGTCTGTTCTGGCGGGGTCTTCGCGACACTTGCACCGCACTGCTTGCGCAGCATGATGCAGTGCAGGTGAGCACCCCGCCAGAACGCGTATAATCATCTTATGGAATTTCTCGATAAACTCAACAAGCAACAACTCAACGCGGTGACAGCGGGAAATGGACCTATTTTAGTGGTGGCAGGTCCCGGCTCCGGGAAGACGCGGGTGTTGACTCAACGAATCGCTTATCTGATTGCGGTCGAAGGAGTCCGACCATGGCAAATCCTGGCAGTCACCTTTACCAACAAAGCCGCCAAAGAGATGCAAGCGCGCGTCAAAGCCTTGTTGCCAGATCAAGCGACCGAAGGGATGATGCTTGGCACGTTCCACTCCATCTGTGCGCGTATCTTGCGAAGGGAATCGGAATATCTGCCGATTGGATCGAACTTTGTTATTTTTGATACAGATGACCAGGAACGGATCGTCAAAGCTGTAATCCGTGAACTGAATATCAATGAAAAGTTATATCGCCCTGCCAGCGTTCTTGGTTCCATCTCGAGCGCCAAGAATGAACTGATTGGACCCGACCAATATCCCACTACAACCTATCGCGACGAAATTGTGAAGCGCGTATATGTGGAATATCAAAAACGACTCATTGCCAGCAATGCAGTGGATTTTGATGACATACTAATGTATACCGCGCGCCTGCTCGAAGAGTACCCAACTGTGCGAGATAAATATGCACAACGATTCCGCCATGTGCTGGTGGATGAGTTTCAAGATACAAATCTCGCTCAATATGCGCTCGTGAGACAACTTGCTTCCCATCACAAAAATGTATTTTGTGTCGGGGACCAGGACCAGAGTATATATTCATGGCGTGGTGCGGACTGGCGCAATGTCCAGCGCTTTGAACAGGATTTCCCCGAAGCACAAACGATTTTGCTTGAACAAAATTATCGTTCGCGACAAAATATTTTGAATGCAGCGATGGGTGTGATTGATCGCGCGCTAAACCGCAAACGGAAAAAGCTTTTTACAGACCGCGGCGAAGGCGAGAAGATATTTTTCTATGAAGCGCCGGACGATTATGCAGAAGCCGCCTTCGTCGTAGATACGATTGCACAATTGGTTGCTTCACGCCAATTCGAGCCAGGCGATTGCGCGGTGATGTATCGCACCAACGCACAATCCCGCCTCATCGAAGAGGCATTTCTACAAGCGCGGCTTCCTTATCGCCTGGTTGGTGCGCAAAGGTTTTATGGGCGTCGCGAAGTCAAAGACATTATTGCGTTTCTTCGCCTGATTCACAACCCCGCCGACGAAGCGAGCTTGGATCGTGTGATCAACATTCCGCCGCGCGGGATCGGTGACAAGACGTTAATTACATTACATAACGTTGCAAGACAGAATAATATGCAACCCGGCTTCGTACTCCTCGATCTGGCGCGCGGGGCAGATTCGCCTTATTGGGCAGCCTTTGCCGGACGTGCCTCGATCTCACTTGCAGATTTCGGTGGAATGCTGGCGAACTGGCGTATTGCGGCTCCTTCATTAACCACGCCGGAGTTATTTGATCGTGTGATTACTGATCTCAACTATAAACAGTATATTGACGATGAATCTGAAGAAGGCGCCGACCGCTGGGAAAACGTGGAGGAGTTAAGACGCCTCGCGCTTGAACACTCCATGAGCTCGCTCGATGAATTTCTTGAGACCATCGCGTTGGTCTCCGACCAGGATACGATCGCTGAAGGCAACGTTCCGACACTTCTCACACTTCATGCTGCAAAAGGACTCGAATATGGTGCGGTCTTCATTGTCGGCCTCGATGATGGGATCCTGCCGCACAGCCGTTCCTTTGATGAACCGGAAGGCATGGAGGAAGAGCGTCGCCTCTTTTACGTTGGGATCACACGCGCTAAAGATAAACTCTATCTCATCCGTGCCATTCAACGCGGCGGCCGCGGTGCTGCTGAAGAGACCTATCCCTCGCGCTTCTTAGATGACGTACCTGCTGAATTGTTGATTGGGAAATCGCGTACGGGACGCTCCATTCATGGACGCGCACCCGAAACGCTCTGGTCGCTTCATTCCAGGCCTCAAGCTGCTTCCGTTATGGAGATAAAATTCCGCGCTGGTACTCATGTCCGTCATCAAGTCTGGGGCAAAGGAATCGTCCTCGATAGTAGGATTCAAGATAATGATGAGATTGTGGATGTTGTCTTTGAAAGCGTAGGCATCAAAAGACTTTCCGCCTCATTGGCCAATTTGACGATTGTAAAATAAAGCCGAATATAGCTTTCATCTTCGGCTTATTATTTTGTTTGGGAGATCTACATGAATTTTCAGTCACTTCCCACCGATGCAAAGTCTATTTTAGCGCTCACCTGGAGCGACTACGAACCTTATTACAAAGAGCTTGAAGCGCGTGAATTGAGCAAGAAGAATGTCGAAGCCTGGCTGGATGATTGGTCCAGGCTCGCAGCAACGGCCGATGAACATTACTGGCGTCTTTACATAGCCACGACGGTCAACACAGCCGATAAAGAGAGTGAAGAACAATTCAATCATTATGTTGAAGAGATCCAACCCGCGACAAAAACGGCCGAACAGAAGCTCAAAGATAAGTTGCTCGCAAGCAAACTGTCCCCGAAAAGTTTTGAGACCGCGCTACGCATGATGCAGGCGGAAGCAGAAATCTTCACAGAAAAAAACCTGCCTCTACTTGCTGAAGAACAAAAACTTGTTACAGAATACAACAAAATAATCGGCGCGCTGACTGTCACTTGGAAAGGGGAAGAGCGCACCTTTGCACAAATGCGCGCTCTTTTATATGAGACGGACCGTTCTGTTCGCCAGCGCGCCTGGGAATTAAGGGAAGCCTGCCTCCTAAAAGAACGACAAAACATTAATGAATTATGGGAAAAGTTCATGACCATACGCTTGAAGATCGCGGAGAATGCTCATATGCCCGATTACAGAGCGTATATGTGGAAACAGAGATTCCGCTTTGACTACTCACCGGAAGATTGCAAATCGTTCCATGCCGCGATCGAAGAGGTCGTTGTCCCGGCTGCGCAGCGCGTCTATGAACGACGCAGGCAACGGCTGGGCATCGACACGGTACGTCCCTGGGATATCTATGTCGATCCATTGGGAACTGCATCGATCAGGCCCTACGAAACGATTGATGAATTTAAATCCAAAGCTCACGCGATATTTCAACGAGTGGATCCAAAATTCGGGGAATATTTTCAGATGATGATGGATGAAGGTCTGCTGGATCTCGAGAGTCGCAAGAATAAGGCTCCGGGCGCATACAGTTTGGGTCTACATGTGGCACACCGCCCGTTTATTTTTATGAATAATATACACACATCATTGGATGTGCAAACAATCTTGCATGAAAGTGGCCACGCATTCCATGAGTTCGAGCGCGCCCATGTGCATTTCTACCAGCGTGGTGAAATCTATTTGCCTGCCGAGTTTGGGGAAGTCGCTTCCATAGGAATGGAACTGATCGCCTCTCCTTACAAGACAAAAGAATGTGGAGGCTTCTACACGGATAGTGAAGCAGCGCGCGCCATGATAGGACTCCTGGAGGACTCCATCACGTTCTGGCCCTATATGGCGCTGGTGGATGCCTTCCAGCACTGGATTTACGAAGACCCCAAGGATGGTTCTGAGGCAGCGAACTGCGAAGAGAAATGGGCTGAACTGTGGGATCGTTTTAGGTCTGGTATTGATTATTCCGGATTTGAGGATACCAAGAGAACCTATTGGCATCGTCAACCCCATATCTTCGACGGCCCATTTTATTATATTGAATATGGACTCGCGCAATTGGGCGCAGTACAAATCTGGGCAAATTCAAGTAAGGATCAAAAGAAGACTGTTGATGATTATCGAAAGGCGCTTGCCCTCGGTGCGACGGTTCCCCTGCCGCAATTATTTGCTGCTGCAGGTGCAAAGTTCGCATTCGACGCGAAAACATTGAAGGAAGCGGTTGACCTGGTGGAAGACGTGGTCAGAGAGATGGAAGCAAAGCTGTAATCATTACGTTTATTTTCAAATAAATGGAGGAACTATGGAGTATGTTAATCTCGGAAAAACTGGAATGAAAGTCTCGCGCTTGTGTTTGGGCATGATGAGTTATGGATCGAAGCAAATGCGAGCATGGGCACTTGAAGAAGAGGAAGCCAAGCCTTTCGTTAAGCGCGCGCTGGAGGCAGGCATCAACTTCTTCGATACTGCGGATGTTTACTCGCAAGGTGAAAGCGAACGCATCACAGGGAAACTACTCAAAGAATTCGCAGGCAACCGAGAAAACGTGATTGTTGCCACCAAAGTAAACGGACAAATGAGCGATGATGTCAACGACCGCGGACTCTCGCGCAAGCACATCTTGGATTCGATTGACAAATCTCTACAACGCCTGCAAATGGATTATGTTGACTTATATCAAATCCATCGTTGGGATTATGAGACGCCCATCGAAGAAACCATGGAAGCACTGAACGATGTTGTCCGAGCGGGCAAAGCACGTTACATTGGCGCATCATCCATGTTTGCCTGGCAATTCCTCAAATCATTATACATCTCTGAAAGTCATGGCTGGACAAAATTTGTCTCTATGCAAAATCACTACAACTTAATCTATCGCGAGGAAGAACGCGAAATGATTCCACTTTGCATAGATCAAGGCATTGGGCTCATTCCCTGGAGCCCGCTGGCGCGCGGCTTCTTCGCCGGGGATCGCAAGCGTGGCGGAGGCGGAGAGACCGTCCGCGCAAACAGCGATCCATTTGGGACGGACTTATATTTCCGTGAGGAAGATTTCACAGTTGCAGATTGCGTAGCGGAGATCGCAAAAGAACGAGGCGTTTCCGGGTCGCAGATTGCACTGGCATGGATCTTAAGTAAGCCGTATATCACCGCACCAATTATCGGCGCGACAAAAATGGATCATCTGGAACAAGCCATCGCTGCACTCGATATCCAACTCTCTGAGGATGAAATAAAACGGCTTGAAGAGCTGTACAAACCACATCCAGTTCTGGGGCATTCGTAAGCGCCAGTGCGTCGCACCATATTTGGTGGGATTGGTGTCTTGCTCTGACATTTATCCGTCTAGCGGACGTCATTCATCAGTTCGGTGCGACGCACACCTATCTCGCGGTAAAATTGTACTATGAGTGAAACCCTTAAAATTTTTATCCCGATGGCAGGCTGGGGGACCCGTATGCGTCCACATACCTGGAGCAAGCCCAAACCACTTGTCAGTGTGGCAGGAAAGACGATGCTTGAGCATGTAATGGATATGTTCAATACCCTGCCCAACCCAGCCAGTGCAGAATTCATTTTCATTGTTGGGCCATATCTGGGTGAAGTGCAAATCCCTGCTTTTATGAATGAGCACTATAAGGACATTAATGCGCATTATGTGACACAAACTGAGATGAAAGGCCAATCCCATGCACTTTGGGTAGCGCGTGAATTTATGCATGGACCGATGTTGGTCTGCTTTTCAGATACTTTAATAGAAACAGATTTCTCGTTTCTCGCGCACGAGGAAGCAGATGTCGTTGCCTGGGTTAAGCAGATGCCTGACCCGCGCCGCTTCGGTGTTGCAGAGGTAAATGATGAAGGCTGGGTGACGCGCTTCATTGAAAAACCCGCAAGCATGGATAACAACCTTGTCGCTGTTGGTTGTTATTATTTTAAAAGCGCGGAAAAATTACTTTCCGCCATTGACAAACAGATGGAACTTAATATCGCTCTCAATGGTGAGTACTTTCTGACAGATACCGTCACACTCATGATCAAAGAGGGCACAAAAGTTCGAATACATGAAGTAGATAGCTGGTTGGACACAGGCACAATAGAATCTACATTGGAGACCAATACCTACATGCTCAAACATGGTCACGATAACACCGAGGAAGCCGCTAAACGCACAGGCATAGAAGTGATTCCGCCGGTGTTCATCCACCCTTCAGCAAAAGTGGACGCCGCAGTGATCGGACCACATGTTTCGATCGGGCCGGATTGTGAGGTACACAGTTGTGTCATCCGTAACACCATTTTGGATGAAGGAGCAGAGGTAACAGATTCGGTGCTGGATGGCTCATTTATCGGCCGGGAAGCCAAGGTGGCAGGTCACCCAACCAGAGTCAACATGGGAGACAACTCCGATGTCCAGCTCTAGCATAAAATGGCACAGATAATTTGACATTTACCTGCTTGCACTATTGCAACATATTCAAAACTGATATATAGTGTTCCTAATCTTAGCTTGAGTGGGAGGTTTCCTAAAAAGGATATTTACTTTTAGCTATACTAAGCTGAAATAGTAAAGCGTTTTTCATTTTAGCAACTTGGGTATCATGCGATAAAAAATCATGCTTTCTACGTTATATAGGGATTAATATGAACATAAATGATTTTGTGGCATGGGTCTTAAGAAATCCCGTCGTGACAGCTATTTTGATTATTGCGTTAGGAATTTTAGCAGGCATTGTAATTCTGGCTTTTATACAGGGCCGCGAAATATCGATAGGACAGCTAAAAATTGGAGCTAGACCCAAAGAGTTAAGCGGAAAAGAGGGAGGCAATCTTCATCCAAGCCAAATAAATAATATCTTCGAAAATAGTGATGACGATAAATTCGCCAATCTCATTTTAAAGTTTTTTCTCGAAGCTCATCGAATCGTCCTGATTGGTACAGGGTTCTACATTCTCCGTAAAGACATAATTCGTAAGAAGCTCAATCCTCTCATTCGGACTGGCCAGGAGATGGAAATTTACGCCGCTAATCCGTTCAGCCCTAATGTGGAAACACGACTCATCGAAGAGGAAACGGGCCATCCATACCCGAATATTCGAAAGTCCGGACTCAAAGAGTGGCTGCGCGATTTACTGGAGAAGAAAAAGTTGACCGAGTTCGCTAGGCTCTCATTGCGGCTATTCCCTTTTTATCCCACCTACGCGGTTTTTATTTTTGATGATCGGGACTATTTCTTTTACCCCTACGGTTATGCCCAATTAGGTACTGTCAGCCCTGTGCTCCACTATTCGAAAGCCAACCCGAATCATGAGACAATGGTTAAATTCCTGGACGATCAGTATAAACTGATAAAAGAGCGATCAGCGGACGCAGAGTTGGTTTTTAATCTATATCCTTTCAACAAGGAAAAGGTGGATAAGAATGCACTTGCTGCCTTTGCGGTATATCTCATTCCATCCGCTGACTCTCCCCTGTACAAATTTGGCTCAGAAATCCTTGAGTACGATGTGCGATTAAAGAAACCACTTCCAACTACTAAGTGGCATAATGCCATTGGAGCGGCTTTTGATTATGGCTTGCACGTGACCATAGCAGATGCCCTATACTGTGCAACAGAATCGGATATCATCAACTTGATTTGCAAAGAGGTGGAATTTCTGGCAAATGAGTTTCGACCTTTTACTCTAAAACTGAACCTTGAAAAAGACTTTCCCAACGAACGAGGGATTGCTTTAGTTTGCCAGGATGATACAGGCTCGCTGGAAGCCTTGCACCATGAAATGGTCGCCCGGGTATACCGTAAGGCAGTGGCCTCCAATTACAACTTTGACCCAACTCTGGCTGACCGCGACCTAGATAAGGAACGGGCAAAGCTGATGATCAAACACTATCATGCTCCTTATATTCTTCAGCGTTTCAAGCCTCATTTTTCCTTGCTCTCCAACGTACCTTCAGAAAGGAAAGAGCGAATTTATACAGATATCAGGGATCGTTATGAGAAGACTGTTCAGGATTCAAAAGTCGAAATCAGCCAGATTGCTATTATGCACCGCCCTGATCCAAAAGGACACTGGCAGATTTTACAGGAATATCCCTTAGGGGGTGTTGCATGAGTACAAAAGTTATCATCATGTTTCCTTATAGTGGTTATGAGGCAGGGGAACCACGAGAAAAGCTCTTCTGGTCATTGGTAGATTGCAGCCGGAAAGAGACAAGGAATCAATCACCAATTGTTGTGTTGAATGAAGATACTGAAAGAAGGGGAAGGGCGCAAGCTTTTCTTAACGATGCAAGGATTAATAATATTATTCTCCAGCGGTGTTGGGCGGTAGACACATGCCAGATGTGGCTGGCCGGATGGGGATATGTTATTGATACATATAAGAATGATGAAGATGACAGAATCGTGCAAATTCCAGGAGATATAGATAAGGTCAGTGGAACAGAGGAAAAAAGCAGTGCTTTTTTTAGAAATCTGGGAGTCTTCATAAATCGAACGGGGCCCGACATTGTGATTGGAGACTTTGCTAGTGAGGATATGTTCAGCGCAAAAGAATTAATAGATTTATATGGTACTTATGCGTTGATGGCAAACTGGTTTCCGGATGTAGCCCAAAGTTGTCGGCGTTCGTTGGAGTTGAACAAGCTCAGGTCAGAATTCTTGAACATCAGAATAGAAACATTGAAAAAAATACTGATCGATCGGAAGTTCGCGTATGAACAAACATTGAATATGATTATTCGTTCATGGGATTTTGACAAGAGAAAAGGGAACAAGCAAGATGGAGACTTTTGGAAATATGAGATTACCAAGATAGATCTTGGCATACTTAAAGATGATAGCCGCTCCCGACAGTACCGCGATTGTCTGGATCAGATCGAACGGACAGAACGCATGCTTAAAATGCTTTGGAGAGAATTTAACGAAGTTCCCGAGGAACTACTGGAAACAAATCCCCAGGAATATGAAGAAAAATATCAAGAGTATATTGATCTTTATGACCGTTTAGACCGGCGCTCTACCTCCATTCGTGAGAATGCCCGCATCATTATTAGAAACATCTTGGGCTTGGGACCTAAAGCACTTGTATAAGGTCAAATCGATATAGAGATGAAGTGAACACTCTTATTGGTCAATACTATATAATTAAGCTAAGGATCCGAAATAGGAATGATTGTTGGAGGGCAAAGTGACATTTTGCCCTCCAATTGTTTATGGAGAGCCTTTACAATATGATTGACTCAGTTGAATGTCGCTCAGATTCAGAATATGCGGAACGCCCGCTTTCTCTGACATGGCAGGGAGTCCGCTACGAAATTGCAGAGATTGTGTCACGCTGGCGCGGTCCTAGTGAAAAAGGATTCCGCGTCAAGACGACCGATGGGCAAGCCTTTGAGCTAACATATCGGGAAGTTCCCGACGAATGGTCGATACAACCAATATAATGTCATTGCGAGGAGCTGCAAAGCGGCGAGGAAGCAATCCCCACTACGACAAGGAGATTGCTTCGCCGAAGAACGGCTCGCAATGACGCTTAACAGGAGAAGCAATGCATGAAGTGACAAATGTTCAACGTCTATCGAAACGAGTTGCAGGTCTTAAGCCATCTGGCATCCGAAAGTTTTTTGACATCGCCGCGACCATGAAGGATGTGATCTCACTCGGCATTGGCGAGCCCGATTTCACAACGCCCAAGCCAATTCTCGAGGCGGGCATTCGCTCATTACAAAATGGCGAGACACATTACACTTCGAACTGGGGTAAGCTGGAATTGCGTGAGGCAATTACAGATAATCTCATGCGCTTGTACAAAGTAAAGTATGATCCGACCAACGAGATTATCGCCACGGTTGGCGTTTCAGAGGCACTCTATCTTACCTTCACCGCCCTCCTTGACCCTGGTGATGAAGTCATTATTCCAACCCCTTGTTTTGTTTCTTATCAAGCGGAAGTCATCATGGCGAACGGCGTCCCGATAGAGGTCGTCGCGCGTGAAGAAAATAATTTCATGGTTGACCCTGATGATATTCGCAAAAAAATTACCCCCCGTACGAAAGTCATCTTTATTGGTTACCCGTCGAACCCAACTGGCGCGGTGGCAACGCGTGAAGTATTGCTCGAGATCGCGAAGATCGCCGAAGAGCATGATCTGCTGATTGTGTCAGATGAAATTTATGATCGTTTGGTGTACGATTTCGAACATGTCTGCATCCCTTCCTTGAGTGAAAACCTCAAACATCGCACAGTTTTGCTGGGCGGCTTCTCGAAAGATTACGCCATGACCGGCTGGCGTATCGGTTATGCCTGCGGCCCTGCCGATATCATCCAGGGCTTGGTGCGGATTCACCAATATACGATTTTGGCCGCGCCGACC
>Ga0137367_10002981_pt1 | contig 13712 bp, 18 predicted proteins | sample SagtaG_14_FD_104939 | JGI IMG/M metagenome (GOLD analysis project Ga0137367, IMG submission 104939) | Vadose zone soil microbial communities from Sagehorn Ranch, Mendocino, California, USA - Sage1_L_80_16 metaG | ecosystem: Environmental > Terrestrial > Soil > Vadose zone | place: USA... | reverse complement strand
GGCCCGCATGCCGGTCGCCTCGGACAGGGATGGCGGCGGCCGGCTGGAGTCCGAGGCGGCGGTGAGGATCATCGGGCGTCGCGGTCGCTGCGGGTCTGCGCCGTTTCCAGCCAGCGTCGTTCGGCGGCTGCTCGCCGCCGCCTGGCGGGCATGCCCCTCCGGACTACGCGGTTGTTGCTGGTCTGGCGTCGGGGCAGACGCCGGTGACGAGCTCGCTGGGCCGGGCGACGAAGGTGTGGTCGCTGACGGTGGGCGTGCTGACGCGGTCCGCCCGGAAGAGTCGGGGAGCGTTCTTGTCGGTGTCCCAGGCGATCACGTACCACAGCGGTTGGCGCACCAACAGGCCGTGGGGTTCGACCCGCCGTTTGGTGTGCCGGCCGTGTCGATCGCGGTAGGTGAAGGCGAGCAGGCGAGTGTTGGTGAATGCGGTCTCGAACGCCTCGACCAGGTTGGGGTCGATGTCACCGGGGATCGCGTCGCCCGATGGTTCACCGACCAGGATCCGTTCGCGCAGCGCTCGCAGGTGGGCTACTCGCGCAGCGGGGAGGGCTTGTTCGATCTTGGCTAGGGCGTGCTGGGCGCCAGCGGCGAAGGGCACCGTCTTGGCGGCGCGGGCGAGCTCCACCGACACGATGAGTGCGATGACCTCGTTGGTGCGCAGTTGTGAGGTGATCATGACAGAGGTCGGGTTGAGTCGTACTCCGCCGCCGGGGCCGGAGAACGTGTCGATATCGAAGCCGGCTCCGCGAAGGGCACCGAGGTCGCGCAGCACCGTGCGGCGGGAGACGCCGAGTTCCCGGGCGAGGTCGGCGACGGTCCAGTCGGCTCGTCGCCGCAGCAGCCGCAACAGCTGGTCGTGGCGGTCCATGGTGCGCATCAGTGCAACCGTACCTGCGATGAGTGACAGCTTCTGTCACCAGTGGGAGGTACGTTGAGGGAAACCGAACTCCAGGAGGTCACGATGCGTATGCAGGGCACGAAACAGCTGGAACGAGACACCACGGTCAACGCTCCCGTCAGAGTCGTCTACCGGCTGTTCATGGACAACGCAGAGCTGGCCAACTGGGCGCCGGTCGTTGACGCCGTCATCGACGAACACGGCGGCGACGACACTGGCCTGGGCGTGACGCGCACCTGCGCGGTGACCATGAACGGCAAGAAAGGAACCATGGTCGAGCGGTGCGTCGAGGCGGTGCCCGAGACTCGCGCGTCGTTCCTGGTCGTGGACGACTCCTTCGGGTTCAACAAGATGCTCACCAACTACGGCTTCACCGCTCATTTCACCGCGACCACAAGCGAACGGACCGACGTGCTGATCGAGACGTTCTACGCCTCAGCGAACCCGATCGCCGCCGTGCTCAACAGGCTGGTCATGCGACGCAAGTTCCGCGGCGTCATAGACGAACTTCTCGGCGGGCTGCGCACGCTCGCTGAGCAGCGCCATATCCAGCGCGAAGACCTGAGCCCTCCACGCTGACCCCGCCCGGCCCAACCCGCGCACCCCTGGCGCAGCTCCAGCCACCGCTCCGAGCCCGATTCCATCGCCGACCCTCCGGCCACCGCCTCATAGCAGGGCGAAAATCTGGCCTGCCCGGCACCGCGAGCCATCGTCAAGACGCTGGACCCTGCGCACGTTCACCGGTACCTAAACCATGCCCCGCGACCGCGTTTGCAGGTCTCGCGCCGCGAACCGCTGCATCCCGTTCAAGTCGGCGTTCAGCCAGATGTACTGGGTTGTCTCCGAGCGGGCCACCCGCTCACCAGCGCCACCGCCAAAAGCGACGCGCGTAGCGGACGACCAGCCGTCCCGCTCGTTGCTTGCCACGCACAATGACGTGCAGACCGGATCCTGCGACTGGGGACGCGAGCACGCCGTGTACGTGGGCGCGACTCGCGACGAACTCGACGTTGTCGATGTCCACGGATGCGCCGGGAGGCAGCACGAGTGTTGTCGAACCGGATTGCACGTCAAGCTCGATGGTCACTTCGGGGTGAGCAATGAGGGCATCGGTGAAGTCAAGCTTCACCGATCCGGACTTGGCCACCACCAGCGTCCGCCGCGCCACGACCCACTGGCCGCGCCGTTTCAGACTCGCGGCTCGGGTACGTAACGCCACGTACTCCGGTGCCGGCGCTGACACCGCTCCTCCTGGCAGATCGGCGACGAACGGCTCGACCTCGCCGAGCGTGCGCGCGGCGAGGACTGCACTCAACCGCTGCTCAAACTCCGCCAGCGTCAACCGTCCCACGCCGACCGCCGCTTGCAACCTTTCAGTAACCCGCTGCCGGTCGGCGTCCGAGATTCTCTGCTGCGAGGGTTGCGGCACCAGTTCTCCGCTCACGCCACAACCCTAGACGATCGCGTCCTGACCTTCTCGACTCTTGCGTTGTGTTCAAACGTGTGCGACCAATGGCGTCCTGGGCACTGCGCCAGTGACAGTCCATCGCGTATGGCCCGGCGTGTCGGGACGATCTCGGCGACGAGACGAACAAGCATCGGCGGTTGCCTATGAAACCGTCAGACGAGAGTTGCCACCGATGCTCCGGATGCCCACCCGACCGAGGTCGCTGGGGCGCGTGCTGGAGCCGTTCCGGCCGTGCTTCACCACCCCGACGTTCACCACGTTCGTCACCCTGCTGGCCGGGTTGATCGCCCAGCCGGCAAACAGAACCGTATGCGGCATGCTGGCCGGCGCCGGGCTGGCCGGAGTGTGGCATCACAGCCGGGCGCACCGGTTCTTCGCCACCGCCCGCTGGCACCCCGACACCGTGGGCCTCACCGTGTTGCGCCTGATCGTCGGCCACCTGGTGCCCGTCGACGCGCCGCTGACCGTAGCGGTCGATGACACCATGTTCCGCCGTTTCGGCAGACGCGTGTATGCGGCGCATTGGGGCTACGACGGCTCGCTGAAGGTGGCCAAGGGCAACCAGAAACTGTCCCGCGGCAACACCTTCGTGATCGCCGCGGTCGTGGTCGCCCTGCCGTTCCTGGACCGACCCATCGCCTTGCCGGTGCTGGCCCGGCTATGGCGCAAAGGCGGACCCGCCAAGACCGTGCTCGCCCGGGACCTGGTCGAGGTGATCGCCACCGCCACCCCTGGCCGGGTCGTGCACGTGGTCGCCGACGGCGCCTACCTGTGCACCGAACTACGCCGGCTCCCACCCAATGTGACCCTGACCGGGCCGCTGCGCAGCAACGCCAGCCTCTGGCACATCCACCCAGACCTCGACCACCCACCGCGGCTGCGTGGACGAGGCCGGCCCCGCGTCTACGGCACCCGCATCGGCACCCCCACCGACCTGGCCGCCACGGTGCCCGCCACACCGGTCGCGGTCACCCGCTACGGCCGCACCACCACCGTCCAGGTTCATCACCAGCGCTGCCTGTGGCGCGGCGTGTTCGGCGCCCGCCCCGTCCGGGTCCTGGTCATTGTCGAACCCGGCCAACCCACCCTCGCCCTGGTCACCACCGACCTCACCACAGCGGTCGCGGCCATCGTGGAACGTTACGCTGCCCGCTGGGCCATCGAGGTCGCCTTCCACGACGCCAAGAACACCACCGGCGTCGGCGAAGCCCACAACCGCAGCCAACAAGCCGTGGAACGAACCGTCCCGTTCGGCCTTGTCGCCCAGAGCATCGTGATCATCTGGTACCACCTCGCCGGCCACCACCCGGCCGTGGTCCGGGACCGCCGCGACCGCGCACCCTGGTACACCACCAAGAGATGCCCGTCCTATCTCGACATGATCGTCAAGCTGCGCCGCGTCCTGATCGCCGCCCAATATCAAGCCGAAGTACCTCGCCAGCCGACCCACGATGAAATCCGCGCCGTGCGGCTGGCCTGGGCGCAGGCAGCGGCGTAACCGCGAAACCCGAGAGACGGCGTATCCCGCGAGTCAGCGAACCCCCGCTCCGGCGGCGGGCGCGGACACCGGGCAGGTAACCCGATCTGCCCGAATATCTCGCGCCCACGAGGTCAGGCCGCAGGCCGATCCTCATCCGTCTGAGACACGCCTTTAGGTCACTGGCTGGACGCCGACAACGTGCTGGAGCCCGACCATGAACTCGAAGGCGGTCGCCGCGTTCCAGGTCGTTGGTCCTACGATGCCGTCGACCTCGATGCGCGCCCAAGTCTGGAACGCCCGCACCGAAGCGGCCGTGTTCGGGCCGAATATCCCGTCGATGCCCTGGGGTGTTGTCTCCCACAAGCCGTAGGCGCCTTTGGTGAGGATCGTCTGCAGGCTGCGCACCACGTCGCCCTTGCTCCCCTCCTGCAGGATCGGCATCGGGTTGCCGTCCGGAAGCGCCTGCCAGGTTGCCTCGTCGACGGTGCCGGTCACTGGTAGGCCTTCTCGCTGCTGAAACTCCTTCGTCGAGGCCTCGGTCAGCGGTCCGAACATCCCGTCCACCTCGAGCGTTGTGTCCGGGGTACGCCGGAGCGCGCGCTGCGCCTGTTCAACGGCCTCACCGGTGTCTCCTGGGCCCACGGTCGGCTGATAGGCGTTGGCCATCTCAGACTCCTTCCTCGGAAGGTATGGGAACGTGTTCACTGGGCGGGGTCGGGGAACACCTGCCGCGCGACGATGGCCAGAATGGAGTCCGGTACCTCCTCCACCACCATGGCCGAGTAGACCCAGCCGTCCCGGTACTGGCCCAGGACCTTCAGGATCGAGCCTTCGTACGGGGCAAGGTCGATCTCGCCGGTCTCGGGCGGCGCGTCGTCCTTGACACCCACGGTGGTCAACCGCAGGAACCGCTCGTGAATCCCCGGCGGGAACATCCGGCGGAACCGGCCGTCCTCGACGGCACCGATGAATCGCGTGGCATCCTCGGTTGCCAATGGGATCTGCTCCGTGCGGTTCGCGCCGATCACCTCGATGCCGAGCGTGCCGATCACGCCGGCAAGGTCTAGCTCCACCGTGTAGGGCGTCCCCGCCGCGGGCGCCGCCGGGATGAGCCGGCCCCGGCGACGGGGAAAGCCGACCACCTCGATGCCCCAGTACTCCGGCCTGCGGATGTACACCCGTGGGATGAGCTCGACCCTCATGGTCGGGTATGGCTTGTGCCCGGAGACCACCAGCACCCCCGGGCGGGGTGGATAGATCATCAGGCTGATGACCTGTGCAGTGTCGAATGCGATGAGGCGGCCTGACTGCGCTACGGGGAGGGCTTGCAGCGGATCTGACTCATAGGTTTCCATCGGTCATCACCTGACTCGACCGGTTGCGGATTGCCACGGCGCACTGGGCTCGGCGCCTTGCGGTGCCTCAGTCTCGGCGCACCGCGCGGCCCTTGAGGCATAGATGGTTCGAATAGGTCTTGGCCGTAGCTCATCCTCGTAGCCGCTACTTCCCGTGTCAATTAGACTGCGTATCGTAATTGCGAGGCGTTTGACATCAACGGCACAGACTACAATAAGCCGTGGAATTATCTATATAGCTACAAGCTTCGCACGTTGGTGCAGTACGGTCTTGAGCAGTATCAGCACCCTGGTGCTGCTCGCCCTGGCCCTGTGGATCTCACCCCGGCGCCGGCGCATAGCCCTCCAGTTGGGTATCTGGCTGGTGATCGCGGCGATCACGGTCACCGCCAGCCTCCGTGCGCTACGAGCGCAACTCGTGGCCCAGGTTCCCACGGTCGAGCATGACCGACCGGTGGCTCCAGCGGCAGGCCGTGGTTCCTCCGGTTCGACGAGTCCACCGGCACCGGTACCCAGAAGCTTGGCGACTCGCGCTGGATCGCCGGCTGCGAGCGGTGCCGCAGCCACCTGCTGGACCTGTGTGCGAGGGACGGGTTCACGCCGAACATCACCTTCAGCACCGGCGACATGGTGGCGATGCAGGCCCTGGTGGCGGCCGGATTGGGGTCACCAGCATCCCGGGCCTGGCGCTTCGGGCGCACCGCGCCGCCGGCATCCAGGCCACGGAGATACCCTCGTCGACCCGCCATGTCTACGCGGCGACCTACGGCGAACCGCCCGACCCTCCGGCCACCACGGCACTGCTCGCCGCCCTGCGCCGGGCCGCATGACCCATGCCTCCATCAGGCTCGACCGGGATGAGACCTCGCGGCCGGGCCGGTCACGATTTGCGTCCTACGCCAACATAGTTACTCGAACGCTCCGGGCGCTCGCCGACCTCACCGGGGGCTTCTGGGCGCCACAGTGGAGCCCAGACCAGACCGGGCGGAACCAGCTCGAAGCCGGTGAAGAATCGTTCGATCTGCGCCCGGCTCCGTGGTGTTATCGGGGTCGGCGTCTGTTTCGAGAGCTCCACTAGATGCTTCCACACATCGGGCCGGCTCTCGTCGGTGGCATGGGAGATCGCCAGGTAGCTGCCGCTGGGGAGCTCATCGCCCAGTCTCGCCACGATGTTCGCCGGTTCGGCGTCGTCCGGGACGACGTGCAGGATGGCCAGCATCAGCAGCGCGATGGGCTGGTCGAAATCGAGGAGCGCTCGTAGCTGCGGATGGTTGAGGATCGCCTCCGGCCGGCGCAGATCCTCCTGGAACACCACAGCCGCGTCGTTGTCGGCGAGCATCTGACGGCTGTGGGCGACGGCGACGGGATCGATGTCCACGTACACCACCCGCGCGTCCGGCGCGGCCTTCTGCGCAACCTCGTGCACGTTGCCCAGGGTCGGAATGCCAGAACCAATGTCCAGGAACTGCCTGATCCCAGCAGCGATGAGAAACCGTACGGCCCGGCGCAGATCCGGCGCGGTTGGCCTGGGCCTGGACGGCTATGTCCGGCATCACCGCGATGCCTTGCTGGGCTGCCGCCCGGTCGACGGCGAAGTTGTGCGAACCGCCCAAGAAATAGTCGTACACGCGGGCTTGGCTCGGCCGTTCGATGTCGATCCCTTCGGGCGCCCAGCTCGGCCGCTCCATCCGCTGCCCCTTCTCGTCGGCCCCCCGCCCAGTCTCCCGTGGGCGACTATTCTGCCCGCGCGGACCTCCGACCATAATCACCAGGGCGTACCCAACGGCCAATCAGACGGTGGCCGAGCCGTAGACCGCCGTCTTGTACCTCACGCGACGTGAGGTCGTACGGTCGGTCGCATGGCGCCCAGGCAGCAGGGCGGAAACACCCGCAGGATAGGTGAGCTGGCGGCGGCGACCGGGCTCACCGTCCGCACCTTGCACTACTACGAGGAGATCGGCCTACTGATCCCCTCCGGCCGCACCAATGCCGGGCACCGGCTCTACGACGACACCGACGTCGCACGCCTGTACCGCATCTGCCTGCTCCGTCGCCTGGGCTTGCCGCTGGTGGAGATCAGCCGGGCGCTCGACGACCCTGCCTGGAGCCTGCGCGCCGCGATGGCGGCGCACCTCGGCGAGCTCGACCGCCGGCTCGACGCAGCCGGCCGGATCCGCACGCGCCTCGCCGTCCTGCTGGACTCGGCCGGCGCGACCGACGGCCGGCTCAGCGATGAGCTGCTGACCCTCTTGGAGGAGATGACCATGCTTGACACCACCGCCCAGCGGCGCATCACGCTGCTGGTGTATGCCGATATCGCGGCCGCCCACGACTGGCTGGTACGCGTCTTCGGGCTGGGACCGGGCAGGGTGGACCGTGACAAAGAGGGCCGGGCTGTGCACGGCGAGCTGTACGCCGGGGACGGCGTCATCTGGATGCATCGCGAGGAAAAGGCCTCCGCGCTGGCCTCACCCCGATCCGTGGGCGCAGCGACGGCCAGCGTGGCCGTGATGGTCGACGACGTGGACGCCCACTACCGCCACGCCACCAGTGAAGGCGCCACCATCGTGTACGAGCCCGTCGACCAGCCCTACGGTTACCGCGTGTACAGCGCCCACGATCTCGAAGGTCATCTCTGGTCGTTCATGAAGCCGTTTGCCTAGCGAGAGGCCGCCCCTGCCCGTGTCGATCCGCTCGGAAGTCGTTCGTATGGGGGCAAGAAGCCTGAACGGTGTAAGGGAACATCAGGAGGTACCCCAGATGAAGCACTATCTGCTCAGCGTCTACGAGCCAGACGGAGACCCTCCCCCGCCGGAAGTCCTGGAACCGGTCATGCGCGACGTTGAGGCGGTGCGGCAGGAGATGCGGGCCGCCGGCGTCTGGGTGTTCTCCGGTGGTCTGCATGCCCCGAGCACGGCCACCGTGGTGCGGTTGCGCGCGGGCGAGGTGCTCATGACCGACGGCCCGTACGCCGAGGGCAAGGAGCACCTGGGCGGGTTCACGATCATCAGGGCGGCCGACCTGGACGCGGCGCTCGACTGGGGCCGCAAGATGGCCCGGGCGCTCGCCCTGCTCCCGGTCGAGGTACGCCCATTCCGCGGCGAAGCCGAGGACTGACACCTGTTATGCCGGCTCTCGCCACGTCCGAGATCGACCGGGTGTTCCGGGAGGAGTACGGCCGGGCAGTGGCCGTCCTGGTCCGCGTCTGCGGTGACATCGACCTCGCCGAGGAGGCGGTCCAGGACGCGTTCACTGCGGCGGTGGAACGGTGGCCGTCCGCCGGGCTGCCGCCGAGCCCCGCCGGATGGATCATCACGACCGCGCGTAACCGGCTGATCGACCGCCATCGGCGGGAGGCGACCCGCGAGGCCCGGTACGTCCAGGCCGCCCTGCTGCACGCTGGCGACGAACCGGCCGAGGAGGGTCCTGTGCACGACGACCGGCTACGCCTGATCTTCACCTGTTGTCACCCCGCGCTTGCCCCAGCCGTCCAGGTCGCGCTGACGCTGCGGCTCCTGGGCGGGCTCACCACGGCAGAGATCGCACGCGCCTTCCTGGTGCCAGAGCCGACCATGGCCCAGCGGCTGGTCCGGGCCAAGGGCAAGATCCGCGATGCGCGGATCCCGTACCGAGTCCCGAACGAGGCCGACCTCCCGGAACGCCTTCGGGCCGTGCTGGCCGTCGTGTACCTCATCTTCAATGAGGGCTACACGGCGAGCTCGGGCGACCGGCTGGTCCGCGAGGAGCTGTGCACGGAAGCCATCCGGCTCGGACGGCTCCTGGCCGAGCTCATGCCCGATGAGCCGGAGGTCATGGGGCTACTCGCGCTCATGCTGCTCACCGAGTCGCGCCGGGCCACCCGCACCACGCCGGACGGCGACCTGGTGCTGCTGGCCGACCAAGACCGCGACCGCTGGGACCGCGCCCTCATCGCCGAAGGCCAGGCGATCGTGCGAGCCTGCCTACGGCGCAACCAGCCCGGCCCGTACCAGATCCAGGCGGCGATCAACGCCGTCCGCAGCGACGCACCGGTTGCGGCCGCCACCGACTGGTGGCAGATCCTGCAGCTGTACGACCAGCTTCTGGCGCTCGCCCCGACCCCGGTCGTGGCGCTGCACCGCGCGGTGGCGGTGGCCGAGGTCGAGGGGCCGGAGGCGGCGCTCACCCTCGTCGACGACCTCGACCTCGATGGCTACCACATGTTCCATGCCGTCCGCGCCGACCTGCTCCGGCGCCTGGGCCGCACCACCGAGGCGGCGCAGGCCTACGAGGCGGCGATCGCCCGTACCCAGAACGCGGCCGAGCGCGACTTCCTGCGGCGCGGCCGTGAGGCGCTCGGTTAGCTGTCGAACTCGCCGTCCTTCGCGCCAGCGAGAAACGCATGCCATTCGGGCACGGTGAAGACGAGGACCGGCCCTGTTGGGTCTTTCGAGTCGCGGATCGCGACGACGTCCGGGAGGTTGTCGGCGACTTCGACGCAGGTCCCGCTGTTGTCACCACTGCGCGTGCTCTTGCGCCATCTGGCGCCGGACAGGTTACCCATCCTGGATCTCCCCTATGATCTTGATGATCATCTTCTTCGATTCTCCGTCATCGAGCGCCAGCGCATCCAGGTCGGCCCAGACGTCCCGGTATGCCGCTACGTCGGCGGGCCCGTCGAGGTAGAGCGCCCCTGTCAGCGAATCGCTGTAGACCGTGGGTGGCTCGGCGGGACCCCGGCCGCTGCCCGGCGGGAAGTCGAGAATCACGAAGGAGCCCGCCACCGCCCCGCGGTGCAAGTCCGGCCGCGAGCGGCAGCACCCGCACCGAGACGTTGCCCAGCCGGCACACCTCCACCAGGTAGTCAAGCTGACCGACCTTCGCCGCCACGTCGCCGACAACCCGGCGCAGTGCTGCCTCGGAGAGGATCGCCTCGAGTCGCGGTGCCGGCGGCAGCCTTCTGGTCAGCAGCCTCTGCCGCTGTAGCCGGACCTCGATCGCGCGCTCCCGATCCTCGTCGGTCATATCCGACCGCCGCCCAAAGAGGGCGACCATGTACTCCCTGGTCTGGAGCAGGCCGGGAATCAGCGATTCCTCAAATTGCCGCAGATGCGCGGACGAGGTCTCCAAGCCGATGAACAACTGGAACCACGTCGGGACGGCCCCACCGTACGCGTTCCACCATCCGCGGGCTTTCGTCTCGGCCGCAAGGCTGACGAGGACGTCGGTCATCTCGGGCGGGATGGCGTACAGCTCGCACATGGCCTTCACGTCCAGCGCGCGGACCGGTCCGGCGCCGGCTTCGAGCCGCCAGATCTTCTGGCGCGAGTACTCGAGCTGAGCGGCCGCGGCGTCGAGCGTGACGCCCGCCTCCGTGCGGTACTGCCGGAGGAGCCGTCCGAGCTGCCGCCGAGGGACCGTCGAACCCGAATCGTCCGCCATGTGACCGCCTCCCGTTCCACCACGCAACGCTTCGCCGAGCCGTGTGCAACGTCTAACGGTTTCAGTAAAAAAAGTCAATGCACGCAATGGGATTTCCTCCATGGAACGTTGCACCGCTATCCGCGATGGCGCCACCATGTGTGCAGGCACGGCGGTCGTTTCGGATCTCCCCTTTGCGGCCGTCGTGCCCCCAGAGCGTGGTGTGGCGGTCGGCTTGAGGGCGAAGATCTCCCGGCCGCCGCGCCACCCGGGTCCCCACTCCGGGCCGTAAACGGGAGGAAAGCGCGATGGATAGTGAGCTTCCGGTCGTCGCCCGGTGGTGGCTGGCGTGAGCCAGGAAAGCGAACATCAGGCGCTCCGTCCACAGTGGACGTGTACCGGATGCCGGTTGCCGTGGCCGTGTCCGAGCCGCCGGCAGGAGCTGGTCGCCGAATACGCCGAGGCTCCGGCGTCCCTTGGGGTGTACCTCGGCGGATGCTTTGCGGAGGCTACCTACGACATACCACACACGGAGATCGGCGTTATGTACCAGCGCTTTCTGGGCTGGCTCCATCCACACAGGATGGTCGGCGGTGCACATTGAGCACCAGGAACCGGTAGCCTCTCGGCCATGACAACGCCGCAGACGGGTCCACCGCTGGCTCCCGACGAGCTGGTCAGCACCGGCGGGGAGCGGGAGGTGCTGGAGGCGTTCCTCGACTTCCACCGCAGTGTGCTCATCCGCAAGGTGTCCGGCCTTCCCGAGGAGGATGCCCGGCGCCGGCTCGTACCTTCGATGACCACCCTGGCAGGCCTGGTGAAACACATGATCGGGGTGGAGCGCGGCTGGTTCGAGCGCCGCCTGGCGCAACGACCGGTCGGCGAGATCGGCGGAAACGTCGGTGGCGGCGACGACAGTTGGGTCCTGGCCGAGGACGAGACGGTCGAGGCGCTGGTCGCCGAGTACGAGCGGACGTGCGAGCAGTCGCGGCGCACCGCTGCCCGGTTCGACCTCGACGACGTCGTCCCGCACCCCCGCCTGGGACAGGTATCGCTGCGCTGGATCTATGTTCACATGATCGAGGAGACGGCCCGCCACGTCGGGCACGCCGATATTCTGCGAGAGCAGACCGACGGGGCAACCGGCGTCGACGGCTGAGTGACCATTGTGGACGATCGAACGCCCCCTACCCGGCGTCCGGCCGCCCTTCGAAGGCTCCGACGTGTTCTCGGCACCAGGCCTCGTAGGTCCGGCCGGCGTGGCCGGTCCGGCGTTCGACGGTGTCGGCGACGTAGGCGAACCGGTTGGACCGCAGACCACCCAGCGTCTCCACGAGCGCGGCGGCGAGGATCGGGGACATTCCCGCGTTGGTCATCCACTCGCCGGCCACCGCTTCCGGGACGTCGACATAGCGGATGGGCTTGTCGAGGACCCGGGATAGGGTCGCGACCATCTCGCCGATGGTGAGCAGCTGCGGGCCGGTCACGTCGTAGGCATGGCCGGCGTGTGCCGGCTGGGTGAGCACGGCGCTCGCGACGGCGGCGATGTCGCGGGGGTCGACCGGGGAGACGCGTCCGTCGCCGCCAGGGAAGAAGACGGTGCCCTGGGCGGCGATGCTGCCGGCCCACCACTGGATGGTGTTCACCATCATCATCGTGGGGCGCAGATGCGTCCAGGCAAGCCCCGACCGCTCGATGAGCAGCTCCGCCTCGCGGTGCCACCGTCCAGGCCCGAGCGGCGGCGTCGCGCCCGCTTCGATGGTCGACTGCCGAACGATGTGAGCCACGCCCGCTTCCTTGGCCGCCGCCACCACGTTCTCGACCTGGCTCGTGTCACTGATGAGGTAGACCACCCGCACGCCGGCCATCGCGGGCGGCAAGGTGTCGGCCTGGTCGAGATCACCTTGCGCCCGCTCGACATCGGGTCCGAGATGCTCGACCTTCGCCGGGTCGCGCACGAGCACACGGACCTGCTGACCGGCCGCGAGGAGCCGCGATACGAGGTGCGTCCCGACGTTGCCGGTCGCGCCAGTCACCAGGATCATCGTGGACCTCGCCCTCGCCAGGTGTGCCCGGGCCATGATCGTGAAGGATCGTCGGGGTTCCAGCCCCGACGATCCTTCACGATCATCGGGGCTTGCGATATGCTTCAACTGTGACGAACTCTAATCGTCAAAATATCCAACCGTCAAGGCAGTTGAAGTCGGATCTCGTCCGGGAGGTCGGTCAGGAGGTCGCCGAGTGGCAGGACGCGGTACAGGCCTTCGACGAAGCGGCCGCGCGGCACCTGGGAACGAACCTGACCGACCTGCGCTGCCTCGGGGCGGTGTTCCGGGAGGGCCGGGCGACGGCTGGCCGGCTGGCGCAGGTCGCCGGCATCACGGCGGGTGCCATCACCGCCGCCTTGGATCGGCTGGAGCGCCTGGGATACGTGCGGCGCGTGCGTGACACCGTCGACCGTCGGCAGGTCCACGTCGAGCTCACCGAGGAGGCGACTCGCCGGTTCGAGGAGATCTGGGGTCCGCTGGCCGCGGAGAGCCAGGCCGCCCTGCACCGGCTGACCAACCGGGACCTGATGCTGTTCCGGGACCTGCTGCGGCACAACCGCGCGATCCAGCAAGCACACACCGCACGGGTAGCCGGCCTACCGGCACGGCACGCCGCCAAGGCGGAGTCCCCCGGCGGGCCTTCGAAGGCCGGCGAGCCCGCCGGCCAACCTTCGAAAGCCGGCGAGCCCGCCGGCCAACCTTCGAAAGCCGGCGAGCCCGCCGGCCGGCCGAGGACCGGCCAGCGGGCTGGTTGACCCACTCGGGGTCAGTCCTGGCTCACCACCGCCTTGGCGAACCGCTCCAGCGTCCTGGTCCAGCCGCCTTCGCCGCCGATCCCGTCGTGCACCGCCTGGCCGCCGACGAGCCGCTCCAGGAGCCGGTGTTCCAGCTCGACCATCGTCTGCCCGGGTCCGTCGGGAGTGAACCGGACCTCGACCTCGCTAGTGTGGTGTCTCGCAAATAATGTTGCACATTGGTAGCCTGTGGTTCATGGGTCGTGCCGCTGACGCGTTGGAAGTATCCGACGGGCAACGCGAGGTGCTGGACGCGCTGGCCCGGTCGC
>Ga0137367_10002979_pt1 | contig 13714 bp, 12 predicted proteins | sample SagtaG_14_FD_104939 | JGI IMG/M metagenome (GOLD analysis project Ga0137367, IMG submission 104939) | Vadose zone soil microbial communities from Sagehorn Ranch, Mendocino, California, USA - Sage1_L_80_16 metaG | ecosystem: Environmental > Terrestrial > Soil > Vadose zone | place: USA... | reverse complement strand
GGCTTCCTGCTCGCCATGGCCACCGGAGACCCCGACCGCGTGCTGCCGTGGACCGTGCCGGACAAGTCGGCGCAGGCCCAGGTGCAGGCGTGGAAGAGCGGTCGGGCCGTGAGCGTCTACCACGGCGAGTTCCAGCCCCAGGCACCCATCGACGACCGTGACCAGAAGGTCGTGGCGGTGCGGCTCCAACTCGTCGGCGCGCTGGACGACCGCCGCTGGGTCCCGGACTCGCGGCAGGTCAGCATCCAGCTCCGCCTGCGCCAGGTGGGGGGCGAGTGGCGGGTGGCCAATCCCGGGAAGGCGCCCTGGATCGACGTCACCAGCTTCAAGCAGCGCTACGGGCCGGTCGAGCTCTTCCTGGTCGCCGCCGACCAGCGCCATCTGGCGCCGGTGCAGATCTTCCTGCCGCGGCCGGCGGCCGATACGCCGAAAGTCGTCGCCTTGCAGACGCGGGCGGAGGCCGCCGTGCGGGCACTGCTCGGCGAGCCCGAGGGGCGGGTGAGCCGAACCCTCACCAGCGCAATCCCGCGGGGCACCAAGCTGCGGCATCTCGATTACGCGGACAACCTGGTGAGCGTCGACCTCTCCGGCGAGTTCGCCGACCCCACCGGTGGGTCGGGCGAGGTGCGCGTGGGCCAGGTCGTGTGGACCCTTGCCCGCCTCGCCCCCGCGGCCACCGTCAAGGTCACCGTCGACGGTCGCCCGGCCAGCGCCCTCGGCCCGGACCGGTTCGACGCCGCCAAGGTCTGGCGGCGCAGCGTGCCACCGCTCGGCGACCTGTTCACCGGTCTGTGGCCGCGGCGGCCGGACGGGCCCGGCAGGCTGGTGTTCGCCCGCAACGGTGAGCTGTACACGACCGAGCTGGCCGCGAGCGCCCGGCCGATGCTGCTGCCCTACAACGCCACCGGGCAGAAGCTCGCCCCCACCTGGGCGCCCCGCGGCAACCGCCTCGCGTTCCTGCTGCTCGGCGAAGGCGGCGAGCGCTCGCTGTGGATCGGCTCCGGGGACGGCATCACGGTCAGGTCGTCCGGTGTGCGCGGCGAGCTCTCGGCGCCGTCGTGGCTGCCGGATTCCTCGAAGCTGCTGCTCCTGCGGCGCGCGGGCGGCCAGGTCGAGCTGCTCGGGGTGGTTCCGGGAATGCCGGAGCCGTCCAGGCTGGCGCTCGCGCCGATGCCGGGCGGGCTGCAGCCGACCGTCCTGCGGGTAAGCCCCGACGGCGCGTTCGTCCTCGCCGTCGGCGCGGGCAGGCAGGCGAAGTTCGGCGATGGCGGCCTGCTCTTCCTCGGTCTCCTGGGTCCGTCCGGGGTGGTCGACTGGTTCCCCCGTCCGATCGCGCCCGGGCTCGGCGAAGTGTTCAGCCCGGTCTGGGTCGATACCTCGACGGTCGCCTTCATCGGCAGGACCGGGAACAAGGACGACCTGGGCAAGCTATGGATCATGGACGCCGACGGCTGGGACCCGACACCCCTGCTGAACCTGGTCCCGACCAGCGAGAACGCCATCGACATCGGCGATCAGCTCACGGTCGACCCGACCGGCAACCGCTTCATCTTCGTCGTCCAGTCCGAGGACGGCACCTCGCTCTGGATGATCGACCGGCTCGGCGCGAGCCAGCACCAGCTCACCTCGCCGGGGACCAACGGCTTCGACAACGAGCCGAGCTTCGCCACCCGATGAGCCCGGCCGCCCCCACCCCCAGGGCGGCCGCCCCGCCCGCCGGAGGGCTGTGGACAACCGGTCCACGATGGTGGTCCGGCCGGGTAGCCTCTTGGCATGCTGATCCTCACCGCGCTCGGCCGGCTGCTGCGACCTGCCGATTGCCTCGCCTGCGGGGCCGCTGACGCCTGGCCGTGCTGTGCTGCCTGCCTGCCGCCCGAGCCGGCGGGCGCCGGGCCGTGGCGCCTGGCCACCGACCCCACCGTGACGCTGTGGGCGCTCGGGCTCTACGGCGACGTCCTGCGAGCGGCCGTGCTGGCAGGGAAGCTCCGCGGGCAGGCGGCCGCCCTCCGGGCGCTCGGGAGCCGCCTCGGCGCGCTGCTGCTCGCCGCGGGCGTTGGCGCCGATCTGGTCACCTGGATCGCGGCGCGGCCCGCACGCGGACTGCCACGGGACCACGCCGAGCAGGTCGCGGCCGGCGTTGCCGCAGCGCTCGACCTGCCGCTGGCCAGCCTGCTCGCGCCCACAGCCGGTCGGGACCTGGGCCGTTCCCGCCGTGACGGGCATGCCGGTCACGACCAGCGGGGCCAGCCGGATCACCAGGACCCGCAGGACCGGTGGGACCGGTGGGACCACTACCCGGATCACCGGGACCGGTCGGACCAGGCGCCCGCCCGGCCGCCGCCGAGGGTCCGGCAACGCCTCGCGGGCGGCCGCGTCCTCCTGGTCGACGACGTCGCCACGACGGGCCGTACCCTCGCCGGGGCGGTCACAGCCCTGCGTCAGGCGGGCGCCCACGAAGTCGAGGTCGCCGTCCTCGCCGCGGCCAGCGCCGCATTCGGCCCTCCTGGGACGGGGCGTTCGACCGCTTCCCGGCGGTCGGCGAGCATCGAAAATAATGGCTGACGAGACGAGGAGGATTGCGTATCCCGGCAGCCGTTCTTGCGTCGTGCTAACTTCGCTGGTCAGAGGGGCGTTGCCGACACTGTGACGGTCGTATTGTCTGGTTGACCCATGTTTTGAGTGTGTAGAATCCCGCCATTGCGAGCGGCGGCGGGCCGAAAGGGAGGCGGTCCGCGTCGAGTGATCGGGGGTCCGAGCCCGGGGTTCGGGCTGGCGGCCGAGGGGGGTGCGGCTTGCGGTGCGTGCGTCCACCTTGCCGACAGTGCCGACGGTCAGATTGGGAGCAGCCCATGCAGGTGACGGTGAAGGGCAAGAACATCGACGTGCCCGAGAAGCTGCGTGCACACGCCAAGCAGAAGCTGGCCAAGGTCCAGCGCTTCGACGACCGGATCCTGGCGATGGACGTCGAGTTCTCTGAGGAGCGCAACCCGCGGGTGCCCGAAGCCCACACGGTGGAGGTCACCGTGACCACCAAGTCCCGGCTCGTCCGGGCCCACGCGAGCGCGGCTGACCCGGCCACAGCGGTGGATCAGGTCATCGACCGGCTCCAGCGTCAGATCAAGAAGCTCAAGGGCCGGCGGGTGGACAGGACCCAGCACGCCGAGGGCGTGAAGGCGATGGCGCCGGCCATCCAGCAGTTCGAGCGGGACGAGGCCGCGGAGCAGCCCTTCGCCCGGTACAAGAGAATCGAGATGAAACCAACGACCCCGGAGGAGGCCGTCGAGCAGATGGAGCTCCTTGGGCACGACTTTTTCCTGTTCTCGAATGCCGAGACGCAGCAGGCAAACGTCGTGTACCGTCGCCGTAACGGCGGTTATGGGCTCATCGAGCCCGAAGTGTGAAGGGGCGCTGGCATGCGCCAGGAAGTGAGAGGGGAAAGCGTGGCGGACGACCGGCAGTCACGACCGCGGGGCGCTGGGGACGCCATCCGTGTGCTGATCGTGGACGACCACGCGTTGTTCCGCCGCGGGCTCGAGATGGTCCTCCAGCAGGAGGACGACGTCGAGGTCGTGGGGGAAGCGGGCGACGGGGCCGAGGCGATCGAAAAGGCGCAGGAGCTCATGCCCGACGTGGTCTTGATGGACGTTCGCATGCCACGGCGGGGCGGCATCGAAGCGACGCAGGCCATCAAGGACCTGATCCCGCACGCCAAGATCCTGATGCTGACCATCTCCGACGAAGAGGCGGACCTCTACGACGCGATCAAGGCGGGCGCCAACGGCTATCTGCTGAAGGAGATCTCCATCGATGAGGTCGCCAACGCGATTCGCTCAGTCGCCAAGGGCCAGTCGCTGATCTCCCCGTCAATGGCCTCGAAGCTGCTCGACGAGTTCGCAAGCATGGTCAAGCGGGCCGACGAGAAGCAGCAGTTGCCCACACCACGGCTCACGGACCGGGAGATGGAGGTCCTCAAGCTCGTCGCCAAGGGCCACAACAACCGTGACATCGCCAAAGAGCTCTACATCTCCGAAAACACCGTGAAGAACCACATCCGCAACATCCTCGAGAAGCTGCACCTCCATTCGAGGATGGAGGCGGTTGTGTACGCGGTGCGAGAGAAGCTGCTCGAGATCAAATAAGCGTGGCTCTTGTCCTCGCCGTCGACGTCGGTGGCACCAAGCTCGCCGCCGGAGTCGTCGACGCCAGCGCCCGCATCCTGGGCCGCAGCCGTGTCCCGTCACCGAGCGGAACCGCCCCCGAGGCGCTCTACGAAGCGCTGATCGCCTGCTGCGCCGCGGCGCTGAGAGGAGCCGACACCCTGCCGGGCGACCTCGAAGGCGTCGGCGTATCGTGCGCGGGCCCGATGGTCTGGCCTGCCGGTGAGGTCTCGCCGCTCAACATGCCGGCGTGGAGGAAGTTCCCGCTGCGCCGGCGCCTGATCCGGGAGTTCGAGGTCGAGCCGGTGCTCGTCCACAACGACGCGGTCGGCATCGCCGTAGGGGAGCACTGGAGGGGAGCCGGGGTCGGTACTGCCAACCTCCTCGGCATGACGGTGTCGACCGGCGTGGGTGGCGGCCTCATCCTCGCCGGACGCCTCTACCACGGGACCAGCGGGAACGCCGGTCATATCGGGCACGTTGTCGCCGAGCCGGACGGACCCCCCTGCGCCTGCGGTGGACGCGGCTGTGTCGAGGCGATCGCCGCCGGCCCGAACACGGTCAGGCGGGCACTGGCCGAAGGCTGGCGCCCGGGCGAGGGCATGCGAGCGGACGGCGTCGGGCTCGCCGCCTCCGCGGCAGCCGGGGACGGGGTCGCCATCCGGAACCTTGCGCGTGCCGGCCACGCAGTCGGCATCGCGCTCGCCTCCTGCGCCCACCTCCTCGACCTCGAGGTCGTCGCGATCGACGGCGGTTTCTCCCAGTCCGGGCCGCCCTTCTGGGATGCCGTCCAAGAGGCCTTCGCCATGCATGCGCGTATGGAGTTCGCCGCCGCCTGCCAGATCGTTCCCGGCAAGCTCGGCGCCGACGCGCCCCTGCTCGGCGCGGCGGCCTTCATCCTGGACTCGGAGCGCTACGGGTGGGACCCAACCGCTGGGCGCTAGCCTTGTCTTCCGCACATGGTGTGCGGTAGGGGTGGGTGTGGCAGGGTTCGGGGATGCGCCGCCCGGCTTGCGTCCGGTCCGCCACACCTACGCGCCGTCCAGTGTCGAGAAACTGCTGGGCTCGCTGCCGGTGGTGGGCGAGTTCTGCCGGCGGCTGGACGTGGCCGGGATCGTCGAGCGGACCTGGAGCGCGTGCAGCGCGGGCTTGGCAGCCGCTACTACCGCACGCCCGAGCAGGTCCGCCAGCGCGTCCAGGTCATCGCTCGCCAGCGCAAGGCCACCGCCCTGCTGTGCGCCGAGGTCGGTACCGATCCCCGCCACCGACGAGCAGACGCTTTCGTGGCGGTTCGACCAGGCCGCCCTGGACGCCGAGCAGGCCACCGACGGCTGATCTTCCAGGCGCTGGCCGGGCTGCGCCTCAACCCCGCCCGAGGCCACGACCCGCCCACCATCCCCACGCCACCACCGTTGCAGGCCAGACTGTTGGAAGTTGCTCAACGTCGACCCCACCCGCCCGCGCTGGGCGAGCTGACTGACAGGAGGCCATCATGCCGGGGGCAAGCGAGCAGACACGACGGGTCAAGGTCCTGAACGCCAACTGGATCGCTGGGCCAGACGGCGATGACGGCCGGTTCGAGGTCATGCTGGTGACCGACGACGACCAGCAGCACACCATTGCTCCCAGCCCTGCAGCGATGACCGCGCTACTGGCGCTGGCACAGGCCGACACCATCCTGCTGTGGGATCCCGCCGACCGGACGCTGATCGCCGCCAACGTCGTCGGGACGTGGCTGGCTGCCACCGGGGTGACCAGAGCCACCGTTGCTGTCGTTGACCCCTGACACCCCGGGTGCTCGGCCCGGGTGCTGACCCTCGGCGCACCCAAACCCAAAGGCACAGAGAATGCGCCCGGAGGCCATCATGACCTCGACACTGGTACCAACCCTCATGTGCAGAACACCTGGACCGCCACTCCGGCGGCCGGCGGTGCTCGCCGGGACACCATAGGACGAGGGCGCTCCGCCGCCGGCCGCCGGAGTGGCGGTCCAGCGGTTGGGGTGCGTATCGTGGCCTCGTGCCTTGATCTGCCGGTGCATTCGGCTGTCTTCCGCTCGGCCGTTCCAGTCGCCCCGACCGGGTGCCCTCAGTGCGAGCAGGCTGGCTAAAATAGACTGTCCAACCCGGCCGGGCGGGGACCCGCTCGGCCGGTTCGAGGAGGCGTCCAACTCGTGGTCTTGTCCAAGCTCCTCAGCGTCGGCGCAGGGAAAGACCTCCGTCGCGCGCAGGCGATGGTGGCTCCCGTCAACGCGCTCGAAGCCGAGATGCAGGCCCGCTCGGACACCGAGCTGCGCGAGCTGACCGACGTGTTCCGCAAGCGACTGGACGACGACGAGGAGGAGGACCTCGACGACCTGCTCCCCGAGGCGTTCGCCGCCGTGCGCGAGGCGTCCCGCCGCGCGCTCGGCAAGCGGCACTTCGACGTGCAGCTCGTCGGCGGCGTGGCGATGCACTGGGGGCATATCGCCGAGATGCGGACCGGTGAGGGCAAGACGCTGGCGGCGACCCTCCCGGCCTACCTCAACGCGCTCACCGGCGAGGGCGTCCACATCGTCACGGTCAACGACTACCTGGCCAAGCGCGACGCCGAATGGATGGGTGCCATCTACCGCTTCCTGGGTCTGGAGGTCGGCGTCATCCTCGCCTCGATGACACCGTGGGAGCGGCGGCCCAACTATGCTGCGGACATCACCTACGGCACCAACAACGAGTTCGGCTTCGACTACCTGCGCGACAACATGGCGTTGTCCGTCGACGAGCTGGTGCAGCGGGGACACAGCTACGCCATCGTGGACGAGGTCGACTCGATCCTGGTCGACGAGGCGCGCACGCCCCTGATCATCTCCGGTCCCGCGGAGCAGGGCGCCCGCTGGTATCAGCAGTTCGCGCGCATCGCTCCGCGCATGCGGCGGGACATGCACTACGAGGTCGACGAAGGCAAGCACACGGTGGCCGTCAGTGAGGAGGGCGTCGCCCAGGTCGAGGCGACGCTGGGGATCGAGAACCTCTATGACTCGCTCAACACCCCGCTGGTCCAGCACCTGCAGAACGCGATCAGGGCCAAAGAGCTGTACAAGCGCGACCGGGACTACATCGTGCGCGACGGTGAGGTGCTGATCGTCGACGAGTTCACCGGGCGGGTGCTGGAGGGCCGGCGCTACTCCGAGGGGTTGCACCAGGCCATCGAGGCTAAAGAGGGCGTACGGATCAAGGAGGAAAACCAGACCTACGCGACCATCACGCTGCAGAACTACTTCCGCCTGTACGGAAAGCTGGCCGGCATGACCGGCACGGCCAAGACCGAGGAGGCGGAGTTCAACCACATCTACAAGCTCGGCGTGGTGGAGATCCCGACCAACCAGCCGATGATCCGCGAGGATCATTCGGACGTGATCTACAAGACCGAGCAGGCGAAGTTCAACGCGCTGGTCGAGGAGATCGCCGAACGCCACACCGCGGGTCAGCCGATGCTGATCGGCACTGTCTCGATCGAGAAGTCCGAGCGGGTCTCGCGACTGCTGGAGCGGCGGGGGATCAGGCACAACGTGCTCAACGCCAAGCACCACGAGCGGGAGGCGCACATTATCGCCCAGGCCGGCCGGCTCGGGGCTGTCACCGTCGCCACCAACATGGCCGGCCGTGGGGTGGACATCATGCTCGGCGGCAATGTCGAGTACCTGGCGCAGGAGTCGCTGCGCACCAAGGGCATGGACCCGGCGGAGACCGACCCGGAGGAGTGGAACCAGGCCCTGCAGGGCGAGGTCGAGCTGAAGACCGCGGAGGTCGCCGCGGAGCACGACAAGGTCGTGCAGCTCGGCGGGCTGTGCGTCATGGGCACCGAGCGGCACGAATCGCGGCGGATCGACAATCAGCTCCGTGGGCGCTCGGGTCGGCAGGGGGACCCGGGGGAGTCGAAGTTCTTCCTGTCGCTCGAGGACGACCTGATGCGGATGTTCGCGACCAAGACGGTCGCGGGGCTGATGGACAGGCTGAGCCTGCCCGATGACGTGCCCATCACGCACCGGCTGGTGACGCGCGCCATCGCCAACGCACAGCGGCAGGTCGAGTCGCAGAACTTCGAGCGACGCAAGAACGTCCTCAAGTACGACGAGGTCATGACCCGGCAGCGCGAGGTCATCTACGACACGCGCCGCCGCATCCTCGAGGGCGAGGACCTCGGCGAGCAGACGCTCAACTTCGTGGCCGACGTGATCTCCGGCGTCTTCGCGGAGTACGCGCCCCAGGGCGTCTACCCGGAAGAATGGGACCTCGACGGCCTGTTTACCGCGCTGAGCACGATCTACCCGGTCGGAGTCCGCAGGGAAGAGATCGACCTCGGGACCGTCGACCACACAGAGTTCGAGGCCCTGCTGCTGGAGGACGGCGAGCGTGCCTACAAGCAGCGCGAGGCCGAGCTCGGCCCCGAGCTGCTCGCCGAGCTGGAGCGTGCCGTGCTGCTCACGGTGCTCGACCGGCACTGGCGAGAGCACCTCTACGAGATGGACTATCTGCAGGAGGGCATCGGCCTGCGTGCGATCGGCCAGCGCGACCCTCTTGTCGAGTACCAGCGGGAAGCGTTCGACATGTTCCAGGCGCTGCAGGAGACCATCAAGCGCGAGGCCGTGGCCTATGTGTTCAACGCCTCGGTCCAGGTCGCCGAGCAGGCGGAGGAGCAGCGCCAGGCCAGCCCGAGTCGGGACGTCCGGCTCTCCTCGGCGTCCACTGAGGACGAAGCCCGGGCGGCACAGGGTCAGGCGCGCCGGCCGAAAGTCGGTCGCAACCAGCCGTGCTGGTGCGGGTCGGGCAAGAAGTTCAAGCAGTGCCACGGGGCGCCTGGTGCCAACGGCTGAGCCGGTCCCAGTCCCCACCCCGCCCGCCGAGCGGACCGGTCCGTGGATGCCTACAGCGATCATGGTCAGTACTTGAGCTCGGTTACCAGCCAGCGGCCGCTGCACGCATCCAGACGCATGGCAACCGGCTGAACCCGCGGCCCGCGCTGGACCACGGCGACGGTGTTGACGATGCCAGGGACCAGCTCCTGAAAATGCACGCGGATGAGGTCCCGGTGGCTGGGGAGCAGGCCTCCGTGCCGGCGGACCTGATGCTCCAGCCTGTCCCACAGCTCCGGCGTGCAGACCCGCTCGAGTTGCGCCGCGCTGCGGCATCCCGCCTCGACCTCGAACAATGCCAGAGCGATCTCTTTGGCGACCTCCGCTGGCGAAGGAAGGTGTTGCCGGGCCGCCCGGCGGGCCGCCGCCAGCTCCAGCTCTGCCCCACCCGGCTCCTCAGGTGTGGAGTCTCTCGCTGTTTCGGTCATTCCGGATGTCGCTTGGACCTTCGGAGGCTCTGCGCCGCGGGGGAGTGGCGCCAGTCCAGAGTTTGTCGGCATGCCAGCGCTCCTCTACGTATCCTTCATAAAGCATTTGTTTGCCTTCAGTTGCCTCTGCTTCCCTAGCATAGCTCGCCGATGACAGCGACAGTCGGTTATCCACAGGCGCTTGCGGCGTCGTTGCGGTCAGACGGTCAGGCGGTGGAGCCAAGGTGAGTTACCGGCGGCAGGGTCCCGAGTGCGGAGGCCGGAACGCTGCGTTTGCACAGCACATGACGCCGCCCGCCCGCATGTAGGTCTGGCCGAGGGCGGCGGCGGGCGAGCTCCGGGCCGAGGGTCGTCGCGAGTGCGGCCGTGGGGTTATCGACCCGGTAGGGACGGACCAGTCGTATGGCAGTCGGGGCAGTCGGTGGCGCCGAGGCAGGCGGTCAGCAGCGCGGTGACAGCGTCGCCGGGGGCGCCTTGGGCGGCGGAGATGGGGGGGCGATGGCGCGGGTCCCCGGCCTTGGCGACCTCCAAGGCAACCGTTCCCGTGAGCACCGTTGCATCCCAGCCAGCCTCGCAGGCACGCACGGCGTACCGGCGAGCGATCCTTCCCAACCCGTTCCCGGTCGGCGAGCCGAGCACGACCCCGCATGCCAGCGCCCACTCGGCGGCAGGCTCTCCGGCACGCCCAACTGGCCCCCCGGGTCGCCGTAGGCGCCAGGCACGCAGGACCACGGCCCCACCCGGGGGTGGTCGCAGAGCGCGCGGTTCGCCGTGGCCGCCGAGCGCCACGACCGCCTGAGCGGAAAGCCCGGCAGGTCCCAAGCACGTCAGGACAGCTCCGGCTCCCGCCTCCCACGAGCCCGCGACCGCCTCGAACGCGCGACCGCGCCGATGGCGGACCGGTCGTCCGCGCTCGTTCGCCCGCCGAAGGTGAGGCAGGACCGCCCGGGGAGGCAGCGGGTCGAGGCCGGACTCCGGATGCGAGGGAACCAGGTGGAGGCTCGGAAGCGGTGGTTCCACGCCGGCGATCGAATCGACTTCCCGCACGGCGCTGCCGAGGGCGACCGCCAAGGCCCGCACTGGGCCCGCGGCGTGGACGAGCAGCAACGCCTGCGGTGCGGCGGCCTCGTCGCCTGGCGACGATGGCGGGGGACGCTCGATGGTGAGCGCCAGCTCGACCGCCCAGCTCGGTAGCGCAGCGTCCCGGCGGGGCCGGTACGCGTGCCAGCCAGCCCGTGGTCGGCCGGCCGACCGGCTGGTCATGGCATGCCTCCGCCGTCGATCTGTCGCACGAGGAGGCCGTCTCGTCCAGGGCGGAGCGACACCCGAACCGGCACCAGGTACTCGATGCCGGCGGTCGGTGGCCTCGCCCTGACGAGCACCTGGACGGTGGGAGCCTCGGGTGGTCCCGCCGGTCGTATGCCGGCGATTCCAACGGCGCGCCAACCGTCGGGGAGCGGGCGGGCCTCGGGAACGCTGCCACCGCCCAGCTTTGCGAGCGTGACGCTGTCGCCATTGAGCAGGGCGACCACCGCCTGACCAGCCGCGATGGCCGCAGTGTGCGCGAGCGCGGCCGGGAGCGCCACCAGCCGGGTAGTCAGAGCTGGGTCGACCGGAAGCGGGGCGGGACGGGGCATGCCGCTGACCGCGGCCCCTTTGGGCCCGTCGACCATCGGGACGACGAATGCAACCGTCCCGCCATCGTGCGCGGCGCCGGAGCGAGCCTGGAGCAGATGGGCGAGGACAGTCACCTCTACGCCCTGTTCCAGCGGACGGACGGCGGCCGGCAGGACGTAGTCCGGGTACTGCGAGATGCCTGCTGGTGACGAAACGCTTCCGTCCAGGTCGAGCCCTCTTGCCAGAAAGCGCTTGAGCCTGGCCGGTCGTGCCGCCGGGTCGCCGCCCACGGTCAGGTACTCCCGGAGGAAGGCGGCCGCCGTGGCTGTGGCAGCCTGCTCCTGACCGAAGTTCCCCGGGCGGGGTGCCTGGCCGTCCTGTCCAGGTCTCGCCGGCACGGCCGCCGTGCTGGGCCCCGGCGGGGCCGGCAGCGGGACCAGCCCACGCAGCGCTCCGACCGTGATCAACCCCCAGAGCATCACCCGAGCCACGATGCGGGCTGCGCGGCCCCGTGGTGGTGAGGGCGGTGGAACTGGCGCTTCGGAGGGGCGGCGCGCGAATTCGCTGGTCGTGACCGGTGGCGGGGGTGGCATCGGGTGTCCTCCAGATTGGGTATCGGCTTGCGGCATTCGGCGCTCTGGTTAGCTAGCCAGGAGATCATCGTGGGCGCCCCGGACGACAGCACGTATGCGGAATGGTCTTTCTGACTGCTTTGGAGCCCGGTAGCCTACGTTAGAGTCTGCTTGACTGCGTTTAACTATCACCCCGCGGGATCGTGGTCAACAGGGTCTGCCCAGGATGTGGACGCCAGGTCGGCAGAGAAGTCGATCCCGGCGTCCCGGGCGGCGGGCAGCGGCCGTCGAGGTCGTGGCCCGCCGCCCGGAGACGTGGGCCGCGACCCCATCGGGGCGAGGGCATGGAACGGCCTGAGACCGGCGGGTTTGTGCGATAAGGCCCCTTGTGGCTAGGCTCCGCCCGATGAGCGAGCCAGAGCCGTCACCCGCTATTCGTCGCCTCTTCGAGGAACTCGAGGCCGAGTTCGAGGCTGGGCTCCGCCGTGAGATGGAGCAGCAGACCGTGGCTGCGCTGCGCGCTCAGGCCGCGGAGACGCTGCTGTGGGAAGCGCTGGCGCGGCGCGTCGGAAGTGAAGTGGCCGTTCAGGCGGGCCGCCGATGGTTTCGCGGCACGCTGGTGGCAAGCTATCCCGATTTCTTCGTCATCAGAGATGGCGGCCGGAACCAGTATCTGGTCCGACTCGGTCCTGCGGTGTCGGTGACGCTCCGCCCTGAGCGGCAGCCACTTCGCCTGCTCCCTTCCACGCCTCGCTATCGCTTCGCGCTTGCCCTGCGCGAGCTCGCCCGGCGGCGGGAGCCGGTCCGGCTGGGGCTGGCCGATGGCAACGAAGCCCAGGGGACGATCGAGGTGGTCGGCAATGATCACGTCGAGCTCGCCGAGCACGACCTTGGCGAGGCTCGCCGTGAGACGGCCCTCACCGGACGGCGGTTTCTGGCACTCGCTGCGATCGTGGTCGTCACCCTTCTTCCGGACTCCCGCTGAGGGGGTGCGCCATCGCCCACTCGCGTGTCTTCTCGTGCATGCGCTCGATGTAGTCTTCGAGCTGGTTGCGGTCGACTCGCCAGACGCCCCGCCCGCCCAGCTTGATCGCCGGCAGCTCGCCACTGCGCACCAGGGCGTAGACCTGCGCGATCCGTACGTTGAGGATCGTCGCGACATCTTCGAGCGTGTAGAAGCGCGGCTCGACGCCTGGGGTTGCCATGCGACCTCCCGAAGTGCTCAGGATCGGGCTGCAGCGATCTGCGCCGGCTGGAGCCCTGGACGACGTTGCCTGCGACTTGTCCACAGTAACAAAGATGCTGTTTGCCTTCAATAGCTTTCGAGAGCATGCTCTTGTTATGGAGTAGCTTCGAACAGTCTCCGACCCGAACGGATCCGGTGAATCGATGTCCGCGTCTGCTGATTTGCTCGGCACCCGGCGTTCGGGGCATCTTTGCCCAACCCTTCCCGCACAAGAACGAGGGGGCGTCGTCGCTGAGTAGCTCAAACCCTGTCTCCGTGGCATCTCCCGCCACGCCGCCGACCCAGCGGCTCGAGCCCACGGGCTGGCTCAACCTGCGGTCGGCACTCGGGCTCCTGCTCGTCCTGGTGGCCGTGTTCGCGGGCACCCTGGTCCTTCAGCGGGCACAGCACCTGGTGCCCGTCTACGCGGCCGCCCGCGACCTCCCTTCCGGCGTGACCCTGTCAGGCGGAGACCTGGCCGTCGTGCAGGTCCGGTTGCCAGCGGCCGAGCTGCGCCGCTACCTGCGGCCGAGCCCGAGCCGTCCGGTGAGGGGCGCGGTCCTGACCGCGCCGCTGCGGCAGCACATGCTGGTGCCGACAGACCGGCTCGCGCCCTCGCTGGAGCAGGCCGGCATGGTGGAGCTGCCGATCAAAGTCGATCACGGCGATATGGCGCAGGGTCTGCGCCCCGGCGATCACGTTCAGGTCCTGGCCGCGTACTCGGACGGCCTCCACAGCGGCAGGGCGCAGGTCCTGGTCGAGTCGGTCGAGGTCGTCCGGATCCTCGAAGAGCCCGGAGGTCTCGCCGGCGGCAGTCGCGAGAG
>Ga0137367_10002967_pt1 | contig 13737 bp, 10 predicted proteins | sample SagtaG_14_FD_104939 | JGI IMG/M metagenome (GOLD analysis project Ga0137367, IMG submission 104939) | Vadose zone soil microbial communities from Sagehorn Ranch, Mendocino, California, USA - Sage1_L_80_16 metaG | ecosystem: Environmental > Terrestrial > Soil > Vadose zone | place: USA... | reverse complement strand
TAGGTACAGGCGTTTCGTGCTTCTGAATATCCATAATGGTTGTCTTGCGACCAAGTCCCAAAGTTGTAGCTTTCGTTAGCCATATTTGAAGGTCGTTGATTTGGACCTGAGAAGCGACCGAGCCGCGCTTAAGGCGTAGATCCTGGACTGCCCACTGCTTGTAAGCTTGATGAAGCTTATCGATAGCCTTTCGTTGTCTCTCATTACCCACCGAGATCAAAGCGCCAAACACCACGACTGCGGCGATGACAACTACGGAAAGAAACAGATCGTTCATTGAATTACATTGCTCCTTTGTTTTACCCTTGAGTAAGGGCTAGATGTTTCGCTTCTGACGAATCGTCTTTGTGATGGCGTTGATCGCCACCGGGCGCTTATCTGACAGGGCAGCAGAAGCCACCGCCCACATTAGCGCGATGAAAGTAACAAGCCATAGTGCAACGCCTACCGGCTTGCGTTCGACTGAGATGGGAGTTTGTACTTGGGGGGAAAAATCTTCAACGACCACAACCGGCGGGATTTCTGTAGCTGACCGCTCCGGAATATTCTCTACTGCTGGATTCGTGGGCACTACAGTTGGTGGTACTGGAGAAACAGTCGGAAGGATGACAGAAATCCAGGGAATTTTGATAGTTGCTCTCTTATCGGAACAGAGATTGTAAGTATTGCATGCCTTGACCTCTACACGGTAATTTCCGATGGGAGCAAGGATTCCATTGGCAAAACGCCGGTCCCATTTGATCGTCGATGGGTATTTTTCTCCGAAGGGGATCTCAACCTTTGGCCAGCGATTTTGTCGGTCCGAGATGGTCACTAAACCTTCCTGGACGGGGAAATAGTCCGTTTTGATCACCAGCTCGCCGCTGTCCCAAATGAACCATTCGGGGGTCAGCTTAATGTGCGGAGGAGTGTTATTGATGATTACGGTAATATGGGCGCCAGAGTCAGAGTTGCCATCCCCCACCACCGTATTGCCAGCCATATCGACAGTGCGGACCACGATCGTATAAATGCCATCCGGCACTTTCGTTGTGTCAAAGTCGTAAGTCCACTTGCCATCGGCAGAAGGGACAACTGGTACCCAGGTCTTGCCGCCATCATACGACAGCTCTAAAGTAGCGATTCCAGATAAAGCATCTGTGGAAGTACCCGCCAAAGGCAACACATTTCTTGCAAGGGTATCCTCTGAGCCGTTCGCCGGTGAAGTAAATGTACTGCTCGGCATGCCCGTATCTACCTTTACCTGCACCTGGTTACTGAGCATATTGCCGGCTTTGTCGTAGGTCTTCACAGAGATGGAATTGATCCCGTCTTTGCTCACGACGGAAGTTCCAGTCTGCCAGGCGACATCATTCTGGCTGTATTCAACACGATCCACACCGGAAGTCTTGTCATCGGCTTTAAAGGTGGTGGTCGTTTGACTTGTGTACCAACCATTTGTCCCTACAGTCCCGGCAGTGGAGATTGCAAGGGTTGGCTTTGTAGCGTCGATCTTCAAATTCATAAAGATGTTTGACATATTGCCTGCAACATCTTCAGATCTGAAGTTAGTCGCGTACATACCATCAGTCAAAGACTGGCTGCCTTTCCACTCTCCCCCATTCATAGATACGAGCGCGCTCAGCAAACCCGATGTGGCATCAGAACCAGTCGCGGAGATCTCTACCGGCACAGATACAAACCAATCATCCAAGCCGACAGGTGTTGGGACATGAGGAATTATTACCGGGTCAACCGTATCGACTTTGACCTCGAGAGAGTCAGTCGCTAAATTGCCGGCCTGGTCATACACGCGAACCGAGATCGCATTGATGCCATCTGTGCTAAGAACAGAAGTCCCACTCTGCCAGGCTGCGCTATTTTGCTTGTATTCAATGCGGTCAATATCCGATGTGGAATCGGACGCCGTGATGGTGGTCGTAGCATCGCTGATATACCAACCCGCATTGCCTTTAGTGCCGGCTGTTGAGGTGAACACCGAAGGAGGAGTTGTATCCACGTGAATGGTGAAAGTCGTAGTAGTTACATTTCCCGCATCGTCCGTTGCTCGGAGAATTACAGTATGGTCTCCTTCTGTGAGATGAATAGGCAAATCGTTCGTCGATATTCCATCCACCCAAATCTCAAGAGTTCCATCTGTGCCCGATACCAGGTCTGAAACAGTTGCAGTAACATCCACCTCAGATACATACCAGTCGTCGTCGCCTTCTGTGCCTGTAATGGAGGTCGTGATTAATGGCCCATCTGTATCAATGGTCAAGTTGAGAGAGGTAGAGCGGCTATTGCCTGCAACATCAGTCGCAGTGATAACGACCGCATGAGTGCCCGAAGTCAAAGTAACGGGAACAGGTCTTGGTGCGCCGCCATTATCACTGACAACCACTGATGCAATTCCAGATAAAGCGTCAGTTGCATCGGCATCCACAACCACATTTGAGATGTACCAGTCATTCGCGCCTATCGTGCCTGACACAGAAGGCGTGAGAGTGGGAAGTGTTGTGTCGATAGAAACAGTCCGTCCCGGATAAGTGATTGCATGCCCAGCGTTATCCACTGCCCCATAAAGGACCGTATATTGACCTTCCGAGGAAAGGGTTATGCTCGATGCCTGCCATGTTGCGCCGCCATTGATAGACAAACGCGCGACTGCTAATCCTGAAATAGCATCTGAACCATTTGCAGAAATAGCCACAGGAAACGTTTTGAACCAACCGTTTGAACCGGTGGCTACAGGGACCACAATATTTGCAGAAGGATTTGAAGTATCCAGCTTCCAACTTGTAGAGCCAGTGGCGGACAATCCGCTTGTGGCGGCTACGACCCGATAAGTGATTGTTCCTGCTCCTTGCGGGAGAGATTGCGCGCAAGTGGATCCCACGGGGCAGGTAAAGGGTGTGCTGCCGATCGTTCCGGAGATGGTCAGAGCAAAGCCCTGAGGATCGGAAGCAGTCAGGTTTAGAGTATTGCCACCTACACACCAGCCATTACTACCCAGCTGGGCGCAGCTGATACTTGCCGAAATTGTAGGCGGGTTATATGACGGCGGCGGTGGATCGTCATCTTCACATACGACATCACAAGAGAAGCAGCATCCATTGCAATTTCGCCCATCTTGATCTTTTCCAGCTGAGGAACATGAGATGTCTTTGCCACCCCAACAATCTGACCAACCGCCACAAGGCTTCTTCTTGTTGTTGGTGCAGATCGTTGTACAGGTCTGCCCAGCCTTTACAGTTAATACATACAGACGTTTTCCCCAACAATTCCACGATGGAGCAAGAGGAGAAAGGTTATATAGGACAATGATGGATGCTGATATCAAAATAACGCCCCAAGTATAGCGAGGCGATATTGAGCGAACGATGAACATTGCCACAATTGTCAATAAAATAAGACCAATCAAAAAGAGCAGGAAGGTAAAAACCGTTAAAGGCAATAGGGTTGGCAACAAATCAATAATGAATATCGGCATACTGGCATATAGCCAAGCAACTACCCCAAAAAACACTAAACCAAGTGAGGCGAGGACAATCAATTTTTTCTTCATTGACAGGTCAATGTCTTTCATACACAACCTTTCCGTAAATAGAAGTTTGACTTTACAAATGTTACACGCTGTTTATGGGGGGTGGTCCCTCGACCGACGCGAAACAGGCACCAAAACTGTCAATAGGGAATCCACTACTTAAGCACAAAAAAAATACAAATACAGATATTACATGCCGTTTAAGGGGGGTGGTATCTCGACCGACGCGAAGGAAATAAAAGAGTGCTGCCAGAAGGGGTCAGGCAGCACTCTTGCTGAAACTTGCTCTGGATACGCCGCGACCTAAGAAAGTGGTTGAACGGACGTCAGAGCAAAGCACAGACGCCAGGCAATGATCTGGTCTATTAGCCTCCTGCCGGCGTGAGCAAACACAACAGGATGTACGAAAACATAAAACCGACCAACACCAGGATAACAAGCACCATGAGCAGAATTTCGCCAATTGTTGAAAGAGTCTTCCAAAGGCGTGTTTTCCGCAGTTCGACTTTGGGGATCTTTGTCAATGTGGTTTGTAGATTCATAGTTTCCTTATTTGCCAGAGAACAAGATAGCACGTTGTTATACCCATAAGCATATAACAGGTTTAAGGGGGGTGGGTTCCCGACCGACGCGAGGGTACTCAAAAGCGCTGCCAGAAGGGGAAGGCGGCATTTTTGCTGAACTCATCAGACAGACGCTAGGAATTTAACTGCTTCGCATAAACCACCTCAGAAACCGGCTTCGCTAAAAATGGTAGCAAATCACAACGAGCCGAACAGCATCACTAGGAATGCAATGACATATAGAGCCGTGCTCAGGACAAACCGAAGGAATAAAAGGCATTGCCCGATAGGAATGATAGAATCCAAAGACATGACCACTTCGCTGCAAAGGACAAAACTATTTGCCCCGGCCGCCCGGGCCAAGTTGGTGGAACGGCCGCGTCTGATAGAACGCTTGAATGCGGTCTGTTCGTCAGGCTGCAAAGCGGCGCTCATCTTGGCGTCAGCTGGATCGGGGAAGTCCACCCTGGTTATTCAGTGGCTAGCCACCCAAAAAAGCGCGCCAGCAGCGTGGGTCTCGCTGGACGAGCGGGATAACCAGCCTGTACTCTTTTTTGGTTACCTTGTTGCTGCTCTGCAAACGGTTCTGCCTGGAACTGGAAGTGAGGCGCTTGCGCTTGTGCAGTTGCCCGGTGCAAACCTGGAAGAGGTCGTGACGCTACTGGCCAATGACTTGGTGGCTGCCCCAAGTCCGTTTTTCCTGGTTCTGGATGATCTTCATACCATCACCAACCCTGCTCTGCACCAGGCCCTGGACTTTCTTGTAGAGGCCCAGCCGCCTCAAATGCGGCTGCTACTGATTTCCCGGGAGGACCCCCCCTTGCAGTTGGCCCGCCGGCGGGCAAAGGGTCAGTTAGTAGAACTGCGCCAGGATGATCTGCGGTTTACCTTGCCGGAAACCGTCGCGTTTCTCAATCAAAGCATGGGTTTACACCTTTCGACGGGTCAGGTGGAAATTCTGGAAACCCGTACCGAGGGGTGGATCGCCGGGCTGCAATTGGCGGCCCTATCTCTCCAGCACGCACTCGATGTGGACCGGTTCATCAGGGAATTTTCAGGCAGTCATCGCTTCATTTTGGATTACCTCATGGAAGAGGTATTCTCAAACCAGCCGGAAGATGTCCAGCGCTTTTTACTGGAGACTTCCATTCTGGAACGCATGTGTGCAGAGCTGTGTGCAAAAGTCACCGGCAAAAGGATCAGAGAAGCCCAAGAACTGCTGGAACGACTGGCCAAAGCCAACCTATTTGTCTTTGCGCTAGACGAGGAACGTCATTGGTACCGTTATCACCACCTGTTCAATGACCTGCTTTTCGCCAGATTGCAAAGGGAAGGACCGGAACGATCTGCCCTGTTATACCGGAGAGCGTCCGACTGGTATGAGGATAATGGCGATCCGCGCCTGGCTGTGGAATATGCCCTCAAGGCCCAAGACATGTCACGCGCGGCTGACCTGATCGAACTGCATATTAGGGAACGCTGGCAGACTGTAGATCTGGAATTTATGTACTTTGTTAACCGCCTTCCCATGGAAGTGATCGTAGAGCGACCATCCTTATGCTTGCAGAGTGCCTGGGTGTATGTCATCAGTGGACAGATAGGGCGTATCCTGCCGTTCGTAGAAGCCGCCGAGCAACAATTGGCAAAAGCTGGCCGCAAACCCGAGCCTGGTGATGATGCCAACCGCGCTTTTGCGAAAACCTTACGTGCCTACCTGGCGGATTTTGAAAACAAGCCAGTGCCACTGGACCACTCGCTTGAGAAGGCTTATGCGAGCATCCCTGAAGGCAACACCGGCATGCGCAACAGCGTAGCTGTGGTACTCGGAACTATTCATTATATGGAAGGCGATTTTGTCAGTGCCATGCGCTATTATGAAGGTGCGCTCGAACTCGACAAGCGCCTCAATGGCACCAATGCAGTCCCCGTTTCTGTGCTGCGTATGGTTTGGGTGCTTCAGAAACAGGGTCGTCTTCGACAGGCACTGGCGCTGATCACTGAAAATGAGAGCTATGTACGACAGCGGGGAAGCCGCCGTTTTTATATTGTGGGCGTCCTTAACTTGTTGTGGGGTGAAATCCTTCTGGAATGGAATCGGCTGGATGAGGCTGACGTCCAACTAAGGGAAGGATTACGTTTGATGGAAGATTGGCCCATCCCCCAGGTTTTCAGCCTTGGTTACAGCCTGCTGGCACGCCTGCAAACGTCGCAAGGTGATCTGACTGGTGCCAAGGCAACCCTGGCACGGGCTGAAGAGCTACAGCAAAATAACCGTTTCCATCCCGAATTTATCTATGCTCTCGAACGAGCTCAAATACGGTTATGGTCGGCCCAACAGAACCTGACGGCTCTGGAAACTTTCGCGCGCGAGACAAATGCCTCGGCTATGGTGGAACCCCGTTTCCGGTATGAAGCCGGCCTAATAGAGTTATGTCGGGCATGGTTAGCGCTGGGACGAACTCAAGAAGCCGCCGCGTTGCTGGAGCGTTTGCGTGCATCGACTGAGGAACGGCACGGAAGCCGCATCGCCATTCTGACACTGCTGGCGGTTGCCTATCATGATGACGCAACCCTGGCTGAAGCTGCGCTGGATGAGGCGTTGCGCCTGGGGAAGCCGGAAGGCTACCTGCGGACTTTCGTGGATGCGGGTGAACCGCTGCGACAAACCTTGAAGGCCTGGCTACAGCATCACCCGAAAGCTAAGGATGACTCTCTGCGAGCCTATGCTCAACGGGTATTGCTAACTTTCGACAGGCCGGCGGGGATGTTCACGAAAGCCGGGGTGACTCAAGATCTGCCTGAACCGTTAAGCCAGCGCGAGCAGGAAGTGCTGCAGTTGGTGGCAGAGGGATTGACCAACCAGCGGATTGCTACCCGGCTGGTCATCTCGATCCGCACCGTCAAAAAACACGTTGAAAATATCCATGGCAAGCTGGGGGTTGAGAACCGCACTCAAGCAGTAGCACGCGGGCGCGCCTTAGGATTGTTGAGTTCCTGAAACCATAAAATAAACCCAGATTACGCCCCAAGATACGCCCTTCGGACACTGCGAATACGTCCACCGGAGGGCTATGATGTATTTAATCTGAAAAAGGAGTTTGACATGAAAGGAAATACCATGAGTACTTTTAGTAATCTCTTGATGCCTGCCTTTTTGGGAGTTGTGGTGGCAGGGATCGTCTTCGCCGCACTCACCGGCAAGACGCTTCCCCTCATCGGCAGCCCGCGCGCCAGCCTGGTCGCTCTGTTGGTGGTCGGCATGACAATGTGCGTGGGCGGGATCGGGCAGGTAGGTGCAAGCGGTCGTTGGGCCTCCCCACTGGCAATCTTAGGATATCTGCTGGGTGCCACCATCTTGATCATCATCCTCTCGGCTTTCGCCGGTTGGAAGCTGCCGCTGATCGCTGGCGAAACCCAGTCCATAGCCGCAGTGGGGATCTTGATCGCCATCAAGTACCTGATTGGCACTGCCAGCTTCTTCTTTCACTGGCTATGACCGCCTGCTGGTATGAAATCAAGGTAAGTGAGATTCTAGAGAGCCACTGGTCACAATGGTTTGAGGGGATGGAAGTTGTCTCTTCCAGTGCAGGCAGCAGTATGTCAGGCACTCTGTTGCGCGGCAACCTGCCTGACCAGGCAGCTCTGTTCGGGATTTTGAGCCAGGTACGCAATCTCAACCTGACGCTGGTAGAAGTCAAGCGGATAAGCCACCCATGATTTACGGTGATAGGCATGATCCGCTGCAACGAGCTGTTTAGCCATCAACCTTAATGTTCGTAAATTTGATCTCGATACCATACAAGGAAAATATGAAAAATTCACATGCAACTAGATTTATCCTGTTCACCTTCGTTTTTTCATGGCTGTTCTGGAGCGTCGCAATTTTCAATGGGCAGCCGCGTACTACCTTCCCAAATATCATTTTCTTCATACTGGGCGGAAGCGGGCCCACCTTGATAGCCCTCACCATTGTGCTGCGCAGCTTCAATACAGAAGCACGCCGCGATTTCTGGTTGCGGGTAATTGATCCACGTCGGCTCCGCGCGGCCTGGTGGCTGCTGAGCCTCCTTGCTATCCCGCTCGTTATTGTGCTGGGGATCGCACTGGATGTCCTCCTCGGCGGCGCACTGCCAGCCATGCCCAATCTCAAACTACTGGCTGCTGACCCGGTCAGCATACCGATCTTCGTTTTGATGATGTTAATTGGCGGACCAGTCTCTGAAGAGCTGGGATGGCGCGGCTTCGCGCTTGAATCCTTCCAACAAAAGTGGTCTCCACTGCGCTCCACTCTTATCCTATCTGCCATATGGTGGCTCTGGCATTTGCCATTGTTTTTTATGCGCGGCACCACACACTACGATTGGGGCCTGTTCACGCCCATGTTCTGGTTGTTTATGATCCAGGTTTTAATGCTGACCATTTTCATGACACTGGCTTATAACCACAACGGGCGCAGTGTACTGGCCGCCATTCTGATCCATTTTTCATACAACTTGATGCTTAGCCTGCTGATGCCACTTTCCACAACCGCCTTCGCATTCATAACTCTGCTGCTGGCTGTGTTGGCATTCGCTATCCTGAAAATTTTTGGCTGGAAGGGCACTAAACTGCCACCGTTGGTTCGCGCTGAAACAAAACCACGAAATCGGCAGCCTGCCCCAACGGGTAATCAAGGAAAATAGAAATGCAACCATTCGCTTTTGTTATTGTTTCCATTCTCATTGTCCTTGTGCTTGTCTATTTGATACTCTTTCGCCCCTGGCAACTTCGATGGGGAGCCACAGACAATGAGATCCAACGCTCCATGCCTGGCGATGACATTGTCCGCAAACCTTCCTTCAATGCAACCCGAGCAGTGACAGTCCATGCATCCGCTGAAAATATCTATCCCTGGATCGTTCAAATGGGTGTTTCCCGGGCTGGTTGGTATAGCTATGACTTGTTGGATAACTTAGCAAGGCCAAGTGCAGAAAGTATCCTTCCCAAACATCAAAACCTACAAGTTGGCGATATTATTCCAATGAGCCCGGATGGAAAGCAAGGAATGCGGGTTAAAGATTTTAGTAAGAACAAATGGATGTTGTGGTGGGACAATATAGGTGACAGTACCTGGGTTTGGGAAATCTACAATGAAGGGGAAGCCCACTCTCGTCTTGTAACACGTGTGCGTGTGAAATATCGCTGGTTTTCGCCGGCTATTTTATTCAACTTACTCATCGAATTCTTTGACATTTGGATGATGCGCAAATGTATGCTTGGCATAAAAAGACGAGCGGAAGCAATGCCGCCTTTCAAATCATTGGTGAAAGGGAAGAAAGAGATGACCCTGCCGATCCGGGTGGATCTCGATCAAGGAGTTGAGCCATGAACAAAGCACCTTCTCATCCAATCCTGAGCCGTCGTGATTTTCTAAAACTGCTGGCTACTGCTGGCGTAACAACTGCCGGGGGACATCTCTTGTATACGTATGCCCCATGGCTGAATTATGACCAAGCGACCAGCCATATCTGGAAACCTTTTGAGATGGGTTCAACTTCTTCGGTACAAATGCGGGAACTCATCCGTTATGCTACGCTTGCAGCGAATGGACACAATACCCAGCCGTGGAAGTTTGCCATCAAAGAAAATGTTATCGAAATCCACCCCGATTATGCTCGCCATTTATCTGTCGTTGATCCCAATGATCGCGAACTGTGGATCAGCCTGGGCTGTGCGCTGGAAAACCTGCTGGAAGCCGCTCGTGCTGCCGGGTATGCACCCGAAGTGACCTACCCTGATGCAGTGGATTTCATTCACGTCCGTCTGATCCCGGACAACCCGCAGAGCAATCCGTTGTTCAAAGCTATACCGCTGCGACAAAACACCCGCTCGGAATATAACGGCGGGCTCATCAAGAGAGATGATCTCGACAAGGTGCTGGCTTTGCCACTGGAGCCAGGCGTGGTACTCCGTTTCGCTCTGAATCCCACCGACATGGAAACGATACTGGAGTATGTCAATCAGGGCAATCTGAGCCAGTATGCAGATGAGGCGTTTCTTGATGAGTTGATTTCCTGGTTGCGTTTCAACAAAAAGGAAGCCTTGTCTTCGTTCGATGGCCTGTACTCGCGCTGTTCGGGTAACCCGGAAGTGCCGCGCTGGCTGGGGCAAATGTTTGTCGCCGGCACCAAGCCGAGGCAGCAGGCCGATGCAGATGCCAGGAAATTTCGCAGTAGCCCCAGCGCCGTTGTGATTGCTTCAGAATCCGATGATAAGGCTGCCTGGGTACGTACGGGACAGGTTTACGAGCGCCTCGCGCTCACGCTGACTTCATTGAACATCAAATCGGCTTTCCTGAACCAGCCCATCGAAGTGGCTGATCTACGGTCGCAATTCCAGAGCGCCATAGGGCTGGGCGAGTCTCTGCCGCAACTGTTGGTACGATTTGGCTACGCCGATCCAATGCCGCGTTCGCTTCGCCGGAGTGTCGAACAGGTAATTATCTAGCCCGAAATGTACCGTCTTGGCTTCATCCTCACTAAGCAGTAACGGAGGGGATGAGAATCTTGTAACATTTTACAGCCCATCGCGCTAAATGTTTGTAGAGTGAATAAACAGGAATAAGCTCATGACAGTTTTCAGCCCCTCCCGCTGGCGGCATTTTTGCTGAACTCGCTTAACCTCAGCGAGACAGGGCTAGGAATTTAGCTGGTTGATATAAACCACTTCAGGAAGTGACCTGGCTCAAAATTGTGGTTTTTGCGGCGTTGAGTACTATGTTTCTGACCTATTCAAACCCCTTCTCTTCCAGCGATAAATTGATTGACTAAAACACAGTAGAAGATCGTTTGAGCAGAAGCAATACAAGAAGGATACCCAAGCTGATGAGAAAGCCAATCAATCCCTTCTGTACAATCAGCTGCATACTTCCATCCCATAACAGAAATAGGATCACACAGGAAAATATAGCCGAGCCCAACAGCATCGGCCACCACCATTCTGCGCGGACGAAGATCCCGACTCCGCTGATCACAAAAGCGATTGCAGCTAAAACAAATAGGGCACTGGCTAGCGATCGGGTGTTTGAATCTCCAAGAAGTTTGGATAAGATCCATGACTTGCCAGTCCAACCCATCTCTGGTTTAAATTCGACCAGCCTTTGACTCAAAGTGAAGTACCACAAATGAACCAGGCCGTGCAGAATTATGAATAGACCAATTAAGAATCGAAACATGATTTTCTCCTTTCGTTATTTGTCGTAACATTGATGGATGAAATGGTAGGGCAATAAATTGCTGTTCATTCAACGATCCATTCTTTGATCCACTTCTCAGCAATCAAATCTTCCAGAATAAATGGGTCTTGCAGAATGATATTTGTCGCTTCTTCAAGACTTGAGGCCACAAACGAGATCAGTCCGCCTGTTCGGTCAGCAAATGGTCCTCCCATATATCCTCTTAGGTTCGCTGCTTTCCAATACTCCACATGAATTGGGACTACTTGCCTAATCTTTTCCGGTTCATTTCGATTGAAATAGAAGTAGATAAAGCGCCTATCATTGTTTTGAAAATTGTCCATGACCTTTTTTCCTCTCTGAGTTCGCCTGGGATTAACTATATGACAGGCTCAAATTCAAGAGGCGTAGCAGTCAGTGCAACGCAAACCAGCGAAGTCCCCACTTCCCAAGTTTTTTCTTGATTGACCTGATCAATTATCTCCGCGCTCAGGTTCTTCGGACGCGTACTGCTCTCAAAGTATTGGCCGGTCATGTTAGCTGCCTCTGGCGCGCTTGCCAGATAGATCGAGGTGTGTGCTACTTTTTCTGGCGAACCGCTGCGCTGGATCACGCGGAAGACCGGCCAGAGTAGCCGCATGTTGGTAGGCAGCAAGCGTAGTTGGTTATCTCGTGTCATAGAGGTCCAGGCTGTGCCGGGGTGGAGGGCATTCGCTACAACCCTGCTGCCTTCTAACCGTCGCGCCAGTGCAAGGGTCCAAAGCAGGTTCAGGTACTTCGACCGGTTGTATGCATGAAAGCCGGAATTTGGGTGGGAGCTAATGTCGCTAGAGCAGGAGTGATGGAAGCCGGAATCATGGTGTGCGAGGAGCGAAAGCTTTATCTGTTTTTTGTGGAGCGTTTGTAAAGCGCGAGGTCATGATCGCTTATGCTACTCTCAGCTTGATAGGCTTGGTATAGCTAGCAGCAGCGTTTGCTGGCTAGTATCATGCCTACCACAAACGCTGGGCAGTTGTGGGCGAGAAAAACATTCAGGATAATGGGTAGATTCAATTTGCTCACAGCTTTGATACCCGCGTGTATAGAACGATTCCCGAAATGCGGCACACTTACCTATCCGCGTCATCCTGTATAGATGAGGGCGGCGACCGGACACAGTACGCCACCTGATATCGGGGCATTCTTTCAACTAGCGCAACTACCATGTCTCAACTTGACTTAAACAAGCCAGTCAATCGATCCCACCCCTGTTTGATCTCAAACGACTTTAGTCGCCATATGCCAACAATTCTATACGGTAGAAATAGCACGATGGTCACATAGATGATCCCGTTAATCAGGCCCGCACTCTCACCGAGGTACCGCCGCAGACCAAAATCCAAGAGGCGGAAAACGGCCGCTCCGACCGATAAAGATCATTGGCAATGCATTGACTGTGTACCCAAGTCTCGTTATGGTTGGGCTAACGACCAGCAAAAAATAATTAAGTATGGAATGACAAATATTGACATTTGTTATTTGTTACAGTACACTAGGTACAGCTAATGGTAAAAGGAGATTCTAATGAAAACTCGTTCACTCGGGAAAACAGGTCCGCAGGTTTCAGTGTTGGGGCTGGGTTTAATGGGCATGTCCGATTTATATGGACCAGCCGACCAGGCCGAAAGCATTGCCACGATCCACGCGGCGCTGGAGGCGGGCATTACCTTGCTTGATACTGGTGATTGGTATGGTATGGGGCATAATGAGATGTTGCTGCGTGAGGCACTCAAAGGCCGTAAACGCGAGCAAGCTATTATCAGCGTGAAGTTTGGACTTCTGCGAGATCCCAGCGGAAAAGTTATTGGTAACGACACGCGTCCTGCCGCGGTAAAAACATCCCTCGCCTATACCCTGCGTCGCCTTGGCACAGACTATGTAGATATCTACCGCCCTGCCCGCCTCGATCCCGCGGTCCCGATTGAGGACACGGTCGGAGCTATTGCGGAAATGATCCAGGCAGGCTATGTTCGTCACGTGGGACTGTCAGAAGTCGGAGCAGAGACGATCCGACGTGCCCAAGCGGTGCATCCAATCTCGGATCTGCAAATCGAATATTCTTTGATCTCACGCGGAATCGAACAATCCATCCTGCCAACCTGCCGCGAACTGGGTATCGGTGTGACTGCCTACGGAGTCCTTTCGCGTGGGTTGATTAGCGGGCATTGGTCCAAAGAGCGCAGCAGCCCAGACTTTCGCAGCCACTTGCCCCGCTTCCAGGGTGAGAACCTGGAGAAGAATCTCAGCCTGGTAGAATCCCTGCGTCAATTGGCGGAAGCCAAAAGTGTCACCGTGGCACAGATCGCGATTGGCTGGGTACTGCCGCTCGGCGAAGACATCGTGCCGCTGGTGGGCGCTCGTCGTCGTGATCGTATAAATGAGGCATTGGGCGCGTT
>Ga0137367_10002966_pt1 | contig 13738 bp, 7 predicted proteins | sample SagtaG_14_FD_104939 | JGI IMG/M metagenome (GOLD analysis project Ga0137367, IMG submission 104939) | Vadose zone soil microbial communities from Sagehorn Ranch, Mendocino, California, USA - Sage1_L_80_16 metaG | ecosystem: Environmental > Terrestrial > Soil > Vadose zone | place: USA... | reverse complement strand
CCCAGAACCACGAGTCTCCGGAATGAGCAAAGAAGACGGCAATAGCGCGCAATGCGCCTGGCTTTTCAGCCACGCGCATTTGATGGGAAACTTGTGCGTCCAGTGTGATGATGGAGCGAAGATTCATTTTTCGAGTTCGGCTTTTGATGCTCTTATTTTGGGTTTGGTTGTTTTCGCTGCAGAAGTTTTCTTTGCCGTGGCAGCTTTCTTCTTGACAGTTTTCGCAGGCTTCACATCACTTGCGCGACGGGCGGCAGCCTTCACTTTCGCTTCTGATTTGCGCTGCTGTTTCGCAAGATCGGTGCGGAGCAATTCGAGTTGATGAGGCTTGTCCACATCCATACAAGGCTCGGCATAGGGCCAGACGATCGCGCGCCCCTGGATACCAAGACGGTTACATACCTTGGTCACCAGATCCTCGAGAGTAATTGTTCGTGTCAATACCTGAAAGAATGTATCCAACCCAATCATGCTCGCCTGCCGGAGTGGACTCTTGCGCGAACCAATCAATGATTCCCACATATCCAGATGTTCTGTTGCCATGCGTACATGTGTTATGTTGATGTCAGCCCCGCAGACATCCATACCTTTGAGGTGAGTATACGTGCGTTTTGAATCAGGGAATCTACTTTCCATTACATCGCGCGGGCAAACGCCGTAGTACAGCTCATCCTTCGTCTCCATGCATGTTTCCACAAGCCAATCCACCATTTCAGGCTGGAGCGTGGGAATATCGGAGGAAACAACTAGAACATATTGAGTCTTCTTGTTCAGTTCAAGCGCTTTATCTACGCCTGAGACAATATTGGAGAGCATACGTCCCTTGTTCGAAACGAAGTGCATGGGTTTCTTACAGGTTAATCCGCTCTTGGCGGAGAGACCAACAACGATGACATTGTCCACAGACTTTGCATCACTCAATGCGTCCAACACCCACTGGACCATGGGTTTTCCTGCAATATCGATCAGGGCTTTCGAATCACCGTGTGAATAGGAATAAAGCGGGTCCTGGGGCTGTGGGATTCCGCCAGCGATTATGATTGCGTCCATAGATTCTCCTTGTAGTAAGTACACAGGTATACATGTACCCAAGTAAAGAGTTTTGTCTACCTCTTACCTGTTTACCAGTCTACTTGTCTACCTTCAATTCAATTCCTGCAATTGCGGTTCGAAACCAAGCTTATCAAGCATTTCATTCAGTTCATCCCAGGACAGTGGACGTCCCTTCCCAGAGATGGCAACTAACGCAGCTTCCATCATGTTCGTGCCAAAGGATCGACCATCCATCACAGGCGTTGTAGTAATCAGATATTTCACACCCGCCTTGCGGAATGCTTCAACATCTTCGGGCGTAGTCGTATTGGTTACGATCACTTTACCCTGCAAATTATCTGGCATAAAGCGTTTGATGTAATGGCAATCGCCTGCGATGACAGTTGCCCAGTCATAATACTTTCCCCATTTGGGCGTACGTTTCTCCTGCTTCTCGCCCGTCGGATAGATCCATTCAAAGGGTAGTCTTCCGGCAACGGGCATTAGCAACGCAGCCAATGTTTTCAGAGAACTGAGCTTATAGATCGCCATCGGAATATCCAAGCCAAACATCAGATCTCCAAAGACAGTTTCATAGCCCGCTTCGGCAAACGACTTGGAGAGTCCCCAGCGATCCACACCAACGGTCACGAGAACTTTACGTCCACGTGAATTGATGTAATCGCCAATCTTCTTATCCAGGAATGCAGGCGCTTTATTTTCGAGCGTATTCTTGAGCCCGCCTCCATCTACTAAAGGAGTTTTTTCTACAAAGCGTACCATCGGCTTCACGGAATAGAAGGGATACCATTTTCCATTCACAAGTGCACCGAGGTCTGCGCCGCCGACGCCGAAGGCATCCACTTTTCCATCGAGATCCTTGTATTTCAACGCAGCAGCTTCCATGTCGCCATCTGTACCGATACGTTCAATGCTGACTTTTTCGCCCAGCAGCGTGACTTCCACAGCCTTATTGCGCTTTGACGATCCGATGCTAATGCTGACGGCTTTTTTCATATGAAGATTCTCCTCCGGGAAGATAACGTATTATATAACGGAATCAAGATGCGGCTGCGTCGGAAGCGTAAAGAGAAATGTCGAGCCTCTGCCAGCTTCGCTTTCGACCCAAAGTCTGCCACCGTGCACTTCGATGATCCTCTTAACCAGAGCAAGACCAATTCCTGTACCCTCGCTCTTGACGTCAAGTTTGTTAAAGAGACCGAAGATACGCTCATGGTGTTCGGGGGCGATTCCGATGCCATTATCCTTGATGTAGAAAATGGGCTTGCCATGATCCGCGTCCTCACCGCGCTGACCTAGTTCGATACGCGGGTTGGGTTGATCACCCATATACTTGGCCGCATTATCGATCAGGTTTTGCAGAACTTCAATCAGGCGCGGTTTATCTCCATAAACGGTGGGCAGGTTCGGCCCGACTTGAACCGTAATGCTGCGTTCTTCCAGTCGCCCGTGGACAACATCAATTGCTTCCTTAACCAGGTCGTTAAAAGATAGCTCCTGCGGAACATTTATTATGCGCCCAACACGTGAGAGTTCAAGCAGTTCATTCAACAACCTTTGCATTTTGACGACTGCTTCGCCGATACGCTGGGTATCCTGCTTGAGACGGTCGAAATTTCCCGATGTCGAATCCTGTTCGAGATAACCAAGGAAGCCGCTGATCGTAACGAGCGGAGATTTCAAATCATGCGAGACAGTATAGGTGAAACGTTCCAGCTCTTCGTTTTTGGATTCGAGCTCATCAATGAGAAGGGCGCGCTGTTCCAATTCCTTCTGCAACGCGGCTTCATCTGTCTGACGTTTAATTGCGGCTCCTAACATACTTGCTGCCACCTTTAGAACATCGATCTCAACATTCGTCCAAATACGATCGTTTATTACTTCATCGAAACCCAGTGTGCCCCATTGTCTACCGTCGACCACAACGCGGATTTCAAGCATTGCATTTATGCCCAGGGATTGGATATATTGTTTTTCAGATTCATTAAAGAAATTGGAATCACCGACTAGTGGTTCACCGCTTTCCAAAATTTCGGAGAAGCGTTCAAAACCCATTCCCTTCGGTTTCATATTTTGGAAAGTAGGGTTGTCGAGATCTGAAACGCACCCCGATGGTGTCCATTCATGACGTAAAGAAGTTAATAATACGCCAGCAGGTCCCGGGTGTTTCTCAAAGAGATAAGCATGAGAAACATTGAATTCTTTGCCGAGTCTTTCCAGGACCAAGTCAATGCTTTCTCGCCAATTGGGCGTTTTGAGGAATTGCTCTGCAGAAAATGTAAGCGCTTCAAGCAATGCCTCGCGCTGGCGCAAGTTTGCCTCCACGAGTTTGCGTTCGGTAATATCCTGCATGATTCCGATGGAACCATAGGATACGCCGGTTTCACCAAATAGTTCGACTGCGCGATCGGCGACCCAGCGCGTCTGTCCATCCCGTGCACGGATATGGTAGTCGCATCTCCATGCCTTGGCTTTTCCTCCTCGCACAACCTGGATGGCTTCCTTCTCGGTTAAGTCGGATAATTCTCCGGAAAATTCCAACTCAAACGCGAGACTCTGCCAGACAAGTGGGGTCATCTCTCCTGGTGAGTACCCAGTAATTTCCTGGATGCCCTGTCCCATAAACATATAACTATCTTTTTCATGATGTCTATAATAAGGAACCGCGCCCGCCGCTTCGATTGCCTGACGATAAATCCGTTCCGACTGCTGAACAGCTGAATCAGCTTTCTCACGCTGGATCGCGGCACTTAAAACACCCGCGGCGATCTTTAACGCATCCACCTCGGCGTTGGTCCATTCGCGTTCCTGTTCAAAGTCGTCGAAACCAATTGCTCCCCATTCCTTTTTATTGACAAAGATTGGCACTTCCAAAATCGCTTTCAAACCGAATGAATCCATTGCCTCCTTTTCAATGGGATTGAATGTGGAGGAATTCCCGGCGCGCACCTCGCCCCGTTTCATTGTTTCCACCTGGTCTTCATAGCCTTCTGCATTGATTCTTGAATTTTGAAAATATGGGCTATTGAGATCGCTGGGGTAACCGGGAAGGGTCCATTCATAGCGCATGGAAGTGATCGGTTCGCCCTGTGAATCGATGCTATCTTCAAAGAGATAGGCATGGGTGACGTGCATTGTTATCCCCAATCGTTCGAGCACATTGTCAATATTCAGTCGCCAGTCCGATGTTTTTAGGAACTGTTCCGCTGCAAATGTGATCGCTTCAAGAATCGATTCGCGCTGACGCAGGTCGGTTTCCATTTTTCTGCGCTCAGCCAGTTCCTGCTTCAATTGGTCAAGCAAGCGCGATTTATCGATCGCCAATGCTGCCTGCAGGGCGACATTTTCCATCAACTGGATCTGGTTGGGAGAGTAAGCATCTATCAGCGTAGATTGAACAGATAACACCCCGATAGTCTCATGATTAACAAGCAACGGTATCCCAAGAAAAGTATGTAACACCTTATCATGATCATCATCCACCGGCGCATACTCGTTGATCACCTCATCCGTGAGCATATCAGGCAGATAGAGGGTCTTACCGCTATAGATCACTGCACCGGTCAAGCCAGGGTGTTCACTCAAACGGCGAGAAGGTTGACGTTCTGGCTCACCTACTTCAAAATAAATCGGATATTCCACGATGTCGGTCTTCTTATCATAAATAGCAATAAACATCGCCTCTGCCTGAATAAGTTTGAGGATGGTCGTTTGAAGTGTGAGCAGCGTACTGAAGAGGTCTTTCCCTGAAGCCAACGCAATTCCCAACTGATATAGCAACGCCAGTTCTTCGTCACTTCCGCCGGGGAAAACCCTGTTGAGTGGATTGTTATCCATATGCACCTCTGTCCTCCTGAGGCAGTGTAAAGAAGAACGTTGTTCCCTTGCCTAATTCACTTTCCACCCAGATTCTGCCTCCATGTACCTCGATGATCCTCTTTACCAGAGCAAGCCCAATTCCTGTACCCTCGGTCTTGGGGTCAAGTTTGTTGAACAGTCCAAACACTCGTTCAAAATGCTCAGGCGCGATCCCCACGCCATTATCACGCACATACAAGATGAGCTTGCCATGCTCCGCATCTTCAGCCTGTTGACCGATCTCGATGCGCGGCTCCTTTTGATCTCCCATAAATTTGGAGGCGTTATCCAACAAGTTCTGCAGGACTTCCACCAGACGCGGATAGTCGCCATACACAATCGGCAGGTTTGGCGCAATCTCTAATTCAATGCCGCGTTCCATAATCTGTCCATGCACCAGTTCTGCCGCTTCGCGGACGATCTTCTCGAACGGCACAAATGTCGATACGTTCTTGATCCGACCAATCCGTGAAAGCTCGAGCAATTCATTCAAAAGTCTGTGCATTTTGTCGGTAGCTTCGGTAATACGCTGGATATCTCCAGTAAGCCGTTCACGGTTCGCTGCGAAAGCATCCTGTTCCAAAAAACCGAGGAAACCGCGTATTGTAAATAGCGGCGATTTCAAGTCATGTGAGACTGTATAGGTGAATCGTTCCAGTTCGGCGTTTTTGCTCTCAAGCTCGGTGATGAGATTCTTTCGAATGCCAAGCTCCGCTTGCAGGTCCGAGAAAAGACGCGCATTTTCCAATGCAATTGCCACCTGGTTGGCAAAGGTCACTGCAAGCGCGGCATGATGTTCATTGAACTGATTCTTTTTCTTTCCATCCAATGCGATCAACCCAATCACCTTCCCGCGTGTCTTGAGCGGGATCGCCAGCCACGATTGAACATAGGTATGTGGCTCGATTTGGAAGTCTAGCAGTTCTTCCTGCACGTTGTTGTTCAAAATGTACGGTACTTCACCTTTGATAACGGGGGACGCAGAGTTTCCTTCCTCTACCATAAATACCGTGCCCGGGATTTTGATTTCAGGTGGGAGGTCTACTCCGCTGATGATTAACTGCTGATCGCCTTCCAATCTCCAGATCGAGGCTGTGTCATACGGGATCACGCGCCGGATCTGATCCAGGACGCGCTGGATGATCTCGTTAAACTCGAAGGTGCCGACAATACTCGCCAGGCTTTCGCGCAAGGTTTCTGTTTCATTGTTCTTCACTTCAAGTTCATTGATTAATTTTTCGCGTTCTGCTTCAATCCACTTGCGTTGCGTAATATCGCGTATCAGCATCAAAGCTGTGTTAGATGCACTTGCCACAAGGCGAGCCTCCATGACGCGAGGCACTCCACCCATCTTTGTTTCAAATTCAAAGATGTTCATCCGTTCAGTCTGCAACGCCCGCTGCACTGAAAAAAGAGTCTGCTCTGCAACGCTTTCAGAAAAAATCTCTTGAATATGCTTTCCTATAAAAAGCTCCGGCAACATGATTGATTCCGTGCCCTTGGGGGGAACAATGTGAACAACATTTCCATCCGCTGAAAGTTCTATAACCATATCTGGGAAGGCATTAAACAGTGCACGAATACGCGCTTCACTTTGCTGTAATGCCTGCATGGTTTGCTTCTGGACACTCATATCATAGAACATGGCAAGGATGCAATCTTCACTCCCGATGCGGATTAACTCATAAAATGAGATGACATGCTTCAGACTTCCATCCGTATGATAAAAGTGATCATCCGAATTGAAGTAGGATTTGCTTTGCTTCAAGTCCTTAACAAATGCAACGCGCTCTTCGGGCGTGTCCCATATTGCTAATTCACGTGTATCACGTCCAAGCGATTTTTCTGGCTTGTACCCGGTTAAATCCCAATAAGCATAGTTGGCATCCAGAAGACGACCTTCTTCCAGCGTGGTTATGCAGATCGCAACAGGGCTGGATTGAAAGACTTTGCGGAAGCGCTCTTCACTTTCACGTAATGCATCCTCTGCCAGTTTACGTTCGGTGATATCGCGGACCGATGCCATCATGATCTCTTTCTCTCTATAGCTGAGCATACGGGCACTAACCTCCACCGGAAACCTTGTCCCATCTTTGCGGCAGTGGACCGTTTCAAAGATCAATTCACCTTTTTCGAGAACAAGTCTTACGTGTGTACGCCAATCCCGGATGTTCTCGACATGCTCGGCAATATTGATGACACTCAGTTGACTCAACTCCTCACGACTGTATCCCAGGTGTTCATGCGCACTCCGATTGAAGTCAATATAGCGGCTGGTCTCAGGGTCGATCATGTAGATGGCATCGTTGGATTCATCCATCACTTTTCTAAACTGAAGGAGTTCATCCTGAGCCAATTTGCGTTCGCGCAATTCATCCTGTAACCCTGCCAGTGTCTGATGAAGTTTATCCGTCATGGAGTTGAATGCCCGGGCCAGCGCGCCAACCTCATCGTCAGAAATGATCGGAGCGGCAGCGTTTAAGTCACCGGCGGAGATACGCGAGACCGTCTCACTGAGGGCGCGCAACGGAGCGGTGATCCGCTGTGCCATAAGAATCACAACAATTACGAGAATAATGGAAAAAATTATGCCAGTAATCGCGACATTGATAGCCAGTTTCTCGGCGGGCCATAATGCAGATGCTTTGTCGATCTCAACAATCAGTGCGACATTGTGTTTTTTCAGCCAATAATATTTTCCAATGACAGATACACCGTTATGGTCGGTGTAAGAGGTGCTCTCTTCCTTTCCTGCGAGGGCAGGCAGGTCCGCAAACGAATCAGGATTCTGAGAGTTCGCCAGGAGGATGGGGTCATTCGTAATGATATGATGATCGGATGTGATGAGATAACTTTTAACCGCCTCATTCATACCTGGGTTCTCTCGAATGATGTCATCCACGCGCTTCATGTTGAAGTGCAATGCCAGGACCCCGACACGCTTTTGCGAATTATCAAATAGCGGCGTAGAAACCGTGAGTGTAATGCGGCCCAACACGCTGGACTCGTAAAAAGGCTGCGTAAAAGTTTGGCTTGTTCCCTCAATAAAAAAAGGCTGATCTGCCTGCGACGCACCGTTAATACCAGGAATCATGCTGACAGCAATCTTCCCGTTCATGTCAATAATTTGAATATCCTGGAAATCTGCTGTACGCTGGACAATGACAGTGAGCAGATCAGTAAGTTCCTGGCGGGCAGCAGCCCTCTCCTCTTGGAGAGAAGACGAATCAAGAAGTTGACCCGAGAGAAAACGCAGTTCCGGCAAACTTGCCAAAAAGACCACGTTACGTTGCTGCTCATCCACCCAGTGGTCCAGGCTGTTCATCTTTAACCCAGCAATGACACTAAGCTTATCTTCTACTGTAGACTCAAGCGAGTCGACTACCTGGTTATAAGAAATAAAAACGACTGCACCTAATGTAATCAGCGCGAAGGTGGTGTAATACACAACCAATTTAGCTTGTATATTAAATCTGTGAAGTTTTGCAAGTGAGCGGCGCATCGCTAAGGGAATTGGTTTAACGTTGTGATGTTATATAAAGCGGCTTCCTGAGTAAGATCCAGACCTTGATAATGTAAGGATAATTCCTTCAACTTGCCGCTTTTGTGTAAGTCGTCAATCACCTTATTGATTTCAGCGAAGAGTCGGCGCGCATCACGGTCTCCGGCTCGGTCTAGCGTTATGGAAGCATAGGCGAATAAAATCGGTTCACCTAGTATTTTGACAGGATTCCCTGCTTCGATGGCGGCGCGCGCTTTCGGCAATATGGTCATGACCGCATCGAGTTCGATGCCATCCCCGAGAGATAGTGACCTGATAGCCGGATCTTCGTTTTCGTAGGCGATGATTTGCGCATTTTGGATGCGATACGCAATTTCTTCGCCAGGGATTTTGAGCGTGCCTTTCAAATAGGCTTCAAATGTACAGCCTGCACAGATCCCAATGCGTTTACCAGAAAGATCCTCGGGACTTTTATAAGCTGTATTATCCTTATGAACAAGTAAGACTGTGGGAGTGGCGTAATATGGTCGTGAGAAAAAGAGGTCTTTCATTCGGTCAAAGGTAATGGCGACCGAACCAACATGCACATCCCAATTATCACCCCAACTCCCAGCCACCAATTGGCTCCAGGGCGGCGTAACGAAACATGCTTCCACGCCTAGGTGGCTTGCCACTTCCTTAGCCACTTCCGCGTCGAAACCTTCAAATTGATTTGCTGTGTATTGAGTAGATTCACACTTGGTATCAGAGTTGGGTTTTGAATCAGCAATCAAGCGTGATTGAGGAACATAATCTGGGTCGGTTGCAATCACCAGGGTGCCACGTGCCTGAATTTCAGCCAGTTTATCAACAGGCGAGACAACAGGTCCGCCAACTGAAGCTGCACATGCAGTTAAAACTAAGCCCACGATTGCGATCACGACCTGCTTCATGTTGTCTCCGTAGTAACTCGATTATAGTTTATGTCATCGCAGCAAACCTTACAGAGTCGAAAAAATACACTCCATCTCTTGAGTGGGCGAGAATTAGTAGGAACTTCGTATATTAAGGCGTGCAAATCGCTTTAAAAGTCGTCTCTCCTATTGCTATATTCGGCAGAATAGTCTTGACCTGGATTGAGTAATCGCCCACCTTATCTACCTGGTAATAGTCCTGCACAGTTTTCGTGGTACCTTGTTCGAACAATACCTGTTTCGGCTGAGACGTTTTCCCAATGCTGGATTCCCAAAACCATGTCACAACGGATGGACCGTTTGTGGTGATCTGGGCACTGAGGACCACGCTTTGCGGGAACGCGTCACATGCTACATTCATGGCAACCGGCTCAACACTGACTTTGATGCTGGTGACCATAATCTCAGGCGGACCGACCACTGGGAGCAGATCCACGTTCCCATCTACGTTAATGAAGTCTACGGAAAGCCAGCAATTGTTGGAGGGGTCGCTGGGGTTACGAACATATAACCAGGTGATATCAATATTCTTTCCGATCACTTCCGCCTGCCTGCCCAGCATGAGCGCACCGATGACCGCGTAGGATATATCAGGTCCCACGCGGCAATTGACGGGCTGTTCGCGCGGCGAAGCCAGGGTCACCAACGGCGTGGATGTTGGCGTTACTGTCACCGTGGGAAGGTCTGCTAATGCAAGCAGAGTCTCGATTGGGACCGAAGTGGCTGTAGATATGACCGCGTTTACCGTTGGCATAGCAAGCGTCGGCTGGGTAGGTGGCATATCCACAGCGGTTTTTCCCGGATAGCTGCAAGATGAAGCTGTGACGAAGGTGATTAAGAGAAAAATCCAAAAACGGCGTTTCATGATTCCTCCTAACCCGAATACTAGTATCGCGTTGCTTGATTCGCAACGACCCATTAGTGCTATTAATAAAAAAGAGACCTCATTTTTGAAGATGACGGCCTCCATTACCAGCCAAATAGGCTTTATGGCTGTAAACACATGGGAGCAGAATCGCTCAACCCGAACGGATCTTGCGTTACACCGTTCTGATCATAGATCTTGACATACTGGATCTCGGGGAATTGTTTGAGATTGTAGGTCAGGATGTTCGCAATTGTATAGGGAGAGTCGCTTGCTTCACAGGTTCCTGTCAGATAGAGGCGTGCGACGCCATTTGCAATTTCAATTTTGCTATAACCTGTAAATCCATTGTAGATGGCGATCCAGCCGAATGAAAAACGCTCCGTAGAACCGGGACCTTTGAAATACTCATCGAGAACTGTGCCAATGATGTTATTTGTGCGCGCCCAACGCACTCCCGCCACTTCAAACGGAGGCAGCTTATTGGTAAGGCGGAATTTGCTGACAAAATATACATTGACCTTGATATAGAGCGGCGTAGGACTCGGTTGACGCGTTTGGGTAGGGGTACGTGTTGGCGTGGATGTTCTTGTAGGCGTCGGCGTACGAGTGGGGGGAGTTGTCGGCGTGATCACCTGTGACAGACAAATTGGTTCGGAATCACTTTGACCCGTTGGGCTTTGAGTCTGTCCATTCTCATCATAAATCTTTACGAACTGAATCCCTGAGAACTGCTTGAGGTTCAAGCGGATCAGATCGGCAATATTGAAGTCTTTGCCTTCGGATGTACATACACCCGTCAAATAGATATTGGCAACGCCGTTTATGATCTCCAGCTTGCGGTAGCCGGTGAATCCGTTATAGATGCCGATCCAACCAAAAGAGAAACGCTCGGTGGAACCCGGACCTTTGAAATATTCATTGAGCGCGGATTGTGGCAGGATGTTACTGTGCGCATATCGCTTGCCTGCTACTTCGATGGGCGGCAGGTTATTTTCGTAACGAAACTTGTTCGCAAAGTAGACATTGATCAGCGTATAGGCTGGCGTGGATGTCGGAACCTTCGTACGCGTAGCTGTGGGCGTGCGAGTGAGTGTCGGTGTCCGTGAGGGTGTTGGTGTACGCGTTGGCGTGCGCGTGAATGTAGCGGTCCGCGTTGGTGTAGGGGTGCGCGTACGAGTGGGAGTCCGCGTGATTGTAGGCGTTCGAGTATTGGTCGGTGTGCGCGTCGCTGTGGGTGTTCGGGTGGGAGTACGCGTTCGCGAAGGTGTCGCAGTATTCGTCGGTGTGCGTGTCAGTGTTGGCGTGCGCGTGATTGTGGGCGTGGGTGTATTGGTGGGAGTACGTGTGATCGTTGGCGTTGGAGACTTCGTCGGTGTACGCGTAATTGTCGGCGTGGGTGTGAGCGACGGAGTCCGCGTGATGGTGGGAGTATTGGTTTGTGTAGCGGTGACAGGTGTCAGCGGCGTGGGCGTCGTGTTCCCCTGGAAAACGAACCGAACTGCGTCGGCCCCGACAAACAGATCCGATACTGTTGCAGTTTCATCCTGAGTCCGATTTGTTAGTTGGATATATTCATTCCCATCACCAGTGAAGGCATATTTGCCGATGTACACCCATCCATCTACGACGTAATAAATATTTGGAAAGACTGCCTGATTGATAACTACTGTACCCAATTGACCAGCATGATTGATCGTGTAAATCGCGCCTTCGGTCGTTGCTCGAATCGAAGGGATGCGAACATAGACAGCATATAAGCCATCGTTCGCCCCCGCGGGGAAATTCCATTGTGCGGTACAGGAAGGAGATGTTGTACGCGCCCTCGAGTAGCGCATGACTCCGCCTTGTGCGTCTCCCGCGGCAATATCGTTCCAACAGCCAGCGGGAGTTTCATCAAAGCCTGCCGATCCATCATCCACGACGATACCTGTTGCCACCACAGGTGGATAGCTAAGCGCGGGACCCGATGGATAAATATGCGCTCCGTTATAGACGACCGAAGGGTATGCAACCCAAAGTGATTCGGGCTGATTGTTCACCCATGGGTCGGCGCCGTTGCCCGTCCAGCCATAGGGATCAACAGATTTGTTTGATGGATTGCGGACCAACAAATGCAAATGCGGACCTGAGGAATTGCCTGTTGTGCCGCTGATCCCGAGCCACTCCCCATGCGGGACAGACGCGCATCCCACCGTTCCACAAGCCTGCACCGCGACTGCACTCATATGTCCATAATAGGTGTTGTATCCATTCGAATGATGCAAGCGGACGTAGATGCCGAGATTGATTTTATGATTCTGTGGATCCCACCAACCCGCATAAATGATCTGGTCCGCATCTGCCGCGGCATACACGGGACGATACGAGATGCCATAATCGATGCCATCGTGACCGTCGTACCAGATCCAATCCCCGAGGCTGTACGACCAGTATCCACCACCGCCTGCATTACAAACACCAGCTTGTGGAGGCGGTGTACCCGGAGGCGCGGGGGATGGACAATTCTTATTCGCCACATCACCTGTAGACACAACGATCTTATTATCGAATGTATAGTTTGGAGAAGAATGATCGAAGACAGATTCGACCGAGGCAGAACCAGGATAAGGAGGATACAAAAACGGTGCAACAGTCAATGCTGGTGCATTAGTACGCTCGGCAGACGCGCCGCGCACAGTTAGGAAAAGTCCGCAAAAGAGTAGCGCTGTGAGAACGTTCTTAATGGATCGTGTCACAAGTTTCCCATTTATGTAGGGGCGACCCACTTGTCAAGAGCAAAGCCTCTTGAACAACCCTTGACGGGTCACCCGTACAAGTGATTTTCTATTTTACATCAAGGCGTAAGCGTTGGCGTGGCTTGTGAAGAGCGAACAGATCGCAGCGTGGAAAGAACCGTCACCGCGTCTGCAAGGCATGCATCGCTTTCTTCGTCAAAGGAGACTTCAAAGGCTGTGATAATATTTCCATCACCACCCGTGTAGGTGACAAACTTTTTGACTCCATTTTCGAATACAGTACCAACGTCAAAAGTGACCGTGTCCGTACGCAAAACATCGTGCTCTACAGTCATATTGAGGGGCAAGCCGCGTCCCGATGTAACGGAGATAATGCAATTGGGAATGTTGCGATGCGCTAGTGAGGGAAAGCCGAACTGGTCGGTGGTCACCACCCAAAGATCAGGATCATACGTGACTCGAAAGTCAAATCCGGGAGTTGATTCGCCGGGATAGGTTGGTACTCCATCCCATACCGCACTTGCCGGAGCGTTGACCGCTTCGGTCGGGAGTTCAAGTGTTGGCAGGGGCGTATCGGTTAATGTTACTGCGGGAGTCTTTGTTGAGGCGGGTGTGGCTGTTTCGGTTGGCGGCTCTGGTGTTGCCGTATTGAGTTCCCCCGTAAACGATTCTGTAGAAGCCTCCATTGTGGCAGGCGCCTCTGTTGCTGCAGGTGCTTGTGTAGCAGCAGGTGCCTGGGTCGCGGCGGGAGCCGCGCCGCCACAGGATG
>Ga0137367_10002943_pt1 | contig 13773 bp, 9 predicted proteins | sample SagtaG_14_FD_104939 | JGI IMG/M metagenome (GOLD analysis project Ga0137367, IMG submission 104939) | Vadose zone soil microbial communities from Sagehorn Ranch, Mendocino, California, USA - Sage1_L_80_16 metaG | ecosystem: Environmental > Terrestrial > Soil > Vadose zone | place: USA... | reverse complement strand
TGGTTGCTCGGGGTGGTGTAGCAGAGATTTATGTTGGCACGCATACTACGCTCGATCGCAAAGTAGCAGTCAAGATCCTCCGGAATCTGAGTGAGGACAATTCTGACGCGCTTCTCCGCTTCCAACGGGAGGCACGCGTCATTGCCAAACTGCGCCATCCCAACATTGTCCAGGTACATGATTTTGACGCGGTGGATAGTGATCCCTATCTCGTAATGGAATACATTGAGGGGCCATCACTCTCGAAGTATCTGAATACCCTGCATCAAAAAAATGGGCGTCTGGAATACCCCCAGGTGATCCGTTTGATGAACGCCATCGCCAGCGCCCTCCAATACGCGCACAAGAATGGCGTTGTCCATCGGGATATCAAGCCGGGTAACATCCTGCTTACCTCTCCCTCGGGCCCAATCCCGGCCGACAAAACAATCCCATGGGATTTCGAACCAGTCATCACAGACTTCGGCCTGGTCCGCTTCCTGGATGCCAATCGTCAGACAACCACCGGCCAGATCGCTGGAACTCCGGCCTACATGAGCCCCGAACAAGCCCGCGGCGAAGCAACAGACGGACGAACCGATATCTACTCAATGGGCATTGTGCTATACGAAATCCTCGCCGGGCATATCCCATTCGACGGGGAAACCACCATGAGCATTTTGCTCAAGCAGGTGACCGAACCACCCCCACCGATTCCCGGCCTTTCTTTCCCCATCCAAAATGTGCTCAACCGCGCGCTTGCCAAGGATGTCAATGAACGCTTCCAGACACCTTTGGAATTTGCAAATGCTTTCAGTGCGGCTGTTAGTGGGAATGCTGATCCTGACACGATTCAGACCACCATGCAGATGGATGGCATTTCTTTGCCACCCCCTCCACCGAAAGTGGAACCGCTACCAAAACCACAACCGAGACCGCGCTGGATCCTTATGGCCATTCTAGGAATCATAATCGTGGCCATTGCAATCAGTGGCTTCTTTTTCGTGAATGGGTTACCATCCTCACCTTCGCAAACGGTCACTCCGACTCTTGCTTCTGCAACGGATCCAGATCCTTCCGCAACTTCTCCAAGCCCTTCATCGGCAGTGGTCTCAGCTGGTCCTATTGCAATCCTCCGCTTTCAAAATGGGACCGGGGTCGCCGATCAGGCAACGCTCATCGCCCGCGCCATGCCTGCTCCCCCACCCGGCAGTCAATATGAAATTTGGTTGCTCGGCGAAGATGACCGTCTCAGTCTGGGCAAGTTTTCTCCGGATGCTGGCAAAGGTCAATTGACGTTTTCAGAACCAGATGGCTTAAATTTGCTGGCTTTTTACGATAAGGTGGAGATTACGATTGAGCCCGAGCCGGATGCGAAACCAGAACCATCCGGCCTGATTGCCTACTCCTTCACGTTCCCCTCTGAAGGTTTGATGCATGTCCGATATTTGCTAGCCTCCTTCCCAACCACACCGGGTGAAAACGCGCTGATACAGGGTCTTTATGTAGATGTCCAGAACTTGGATAAACTGGTCAGGGATATACAAACAGCATTTGAAAAAGGTGACAAAGCTGGTGTGCTGCAAAAAGGTGAAGAGGCTCTTATCCTGCTGGCTGGCGCCCAGAGTGGAGACCATAAGGATTGGAACGGTGATGGAAAAACGACAGACACAGGTGATCCCTACGGGCTTTTGCTGAACGGCAACAGCTTCGGTTATATTCAGGCGGTCTATGCAGAAGCGGATTATACGGTTAACACATCCGGCGCGACGCCATTTATGATCGAAAACGGCGAAATCGTCAAAACCTGCGCTCAAAATCTGTCACTCTGGATACCGCAATTACGAGGCCTTCTTCTGACGATTCTCACGTCCACATCTGACTCTGAAGTATCAGAAGCAATAAAAGATCTGGTCACTTTGGCTGATCAAACCCTCAATGGAATCGACCTTGATAACAACGGAAAAGTTGACACGATCTCCGGAGAATGCGGTGCAAAATCCACTTATGAATATGCTTACTACATGGCAGATATGCCTATCCTGCCCGTTAGTATTTCCTATCAACTCACCTCGGTGGCGAACGCCACTGCTTCGCCATTTATCTTCGCACCCACAGGGACACGCATAAGCTCACAAAACACCCCGGCGGTTGTGAACACTCCCAAACCCAATCCCACGAAGAAAACCAATCCCACGAAGAAACCCAACCCGACCAAGAAATCCAGTAACAATGGTCAGCCATAACCGACTATGAGCAGCCTCGCGTATTGAGGTGTATTTACCCGCGCCAAAAGCAGGCGAAGTTTCCCCTATCTTCTGCCAGATTGAGTTTCGTTAAGCCGCCAGGAATTCTGTTAAGCATATCAATATCATAATTAAGACCGTATTCCGTAACTTTCGGTTTTGCAAGGCGTCATGTCATCGATATTTTGTCCGCTCAAAACACAAATGGAGAGAACATGACCGCCAAAAAGCATTATTCCATCCTCGCAGCAATTTTGATTTTTGTTGTCTGTGCCAATTTACTCAGCGTCCGTTCGGTGCTGGCAGACGGGGAAACGCCCACTGAGCCGCCCGTTGCAACACAAGTCGAGACAGAACCGCCGGTCGAATCCACGCCGGTTCCAGCCGAAGCGACCACGGCTCCAATTGAGGAGATCCTCACTCAAGTCCCGGAAACCATCGATGTCGTTGTCCTCAATGAAAACGGAAATGCTGTTCCCCTAGCCACCGAAGAGGCCGCACAGATCGCACAAGTGGTCGATCCCATGTGGTGCCCGGAGGGTGTCCAGCCCGGGGGCGCAGGGTGTACAACCAATTTCGCGTCAATCAGCCTGCTGATCAATAATATGGTAAACCCTAGTAATACTGCTTCTTATGCACAAAATGGAGTTATCTACTTTACCGCCAGTCCAGGCAGTGGAACACTTAATTTAAGCGAATCAAATCTGGGCACTACCGCTTTTAATACACTTAAGAATTTCAACCTAACCCTTCAGGGCGGCTGGGATGGAAACTCAGTTTCCCCCACCATCAGTGGCCAGACGGATTTCGGCGCCACTCCCATAACGCTCGGCTCAGCTATAAATCCCTGGGTTGGTAACCTCATCCTGAATGATCTTACATTTACCAGCGCCAATCAGACTTCTGTGACGGTCTACACTACGACCGGAAACATTACATTGAACAATGTGGATGTAAACAATCAAGCCAACGGAAACAACACAGCACTCCTAAGCAGCACATCCGGAAATATCACTGTCTCAAATGGAACCTATGATGGGAACAACTCGAATAGTGGCGGATTCTCTGCCACAACAGGTGGTTCCATCTCGGTGAATAACTCATCATTCACAGAGAACAAAAAGTCTACATCAACGAATAACAGCAATGGCGCCACCTTGAGCGCAGCCATCGTCACGCTAACGAATGTGACTGCGACCAGTAATGATGGCAATGGGATTGTGATCAATAATGTCAATGTTGTCACGCTGAACAATGTTACAGCAAGCAGCAACGGCACAGATATTACACCAGCCGGCGCGACAAATAACGTTGGGTCCGGTGTATTCATCAACGGAAATGCAGCCTCGAACGTGTTCATTAATGGTGGAACATTCAATACCAACCAGAAATATGGGATTGAGATCGGGAACCCTGCAAACACAACGATTTATATTCAATCATCCCCCACCTGCACTGGGAATGTCTGGGGTTGTTCCAACGATACCTTCGTCACTGATGGAACTGCACCGGTCATCACACCCAACGTTAGCGGAGTTGTCGGATCAAACGGCTGGTATACAGGGGATGTGACTGTGAGTTGGTCTGTAAACGACCCCGAATCAGGGATTTCGTCTTCCACAGGTTGTACAACTTCCAACCTCAATGCGGATACGACCGGCACAACATTCACTTGTTCTGCCACCAACCCTGTGGGTTTATCCAACTCCGTCTCGGTAACGGTCAAGATCGATAAGACGGCTCCCACTTTGACGCTTCCCTCTACTATCACAACTACGGCCACCGGTCCGTCAGGCGCAGTCGTAAATTACTCTGCTTCCGCAACGGATAATTTCGATCCCTCCGTCTCTGCGAATTGTTCCCCCGCTTCGGGCTCGACTTTTGGTGTGGGCACTACGAAAGTCAATTGTTCCTCCAGCGACGAGGCAGGCAATACAGCCACAGGCAGCTTCCTGGTCACGGTGAATGCCCAGGCTGCAACTCCTACGGATACACCCACTTCGCCTGCTTCGACTCCTACCCCTCCTTCTGCAACCTCTGTCCCGCCGACCAATGCGGTATCAGGATCTTCGACATCCAACTCGACCTCCTCCCTGATCATTCCGCTGACAGGTGGCCTGATTGACCTGGATTGCAACAGCTCATTCTCGATGTTTGGAATCAAGCTGACCTTCCTGAATCTTTGTGACCAACAAACCCTGATCAAGAATGTGACCGCTGGCAGCCTGCCTGGCAAATTGCCTCAGGGCTTCTCCTTTGTGATGGGTCTGGATATTAAGGTTCTCAGCAACGGTCAAACCCTCCAGAACCTGCCAAATGGATCCGGCATTCAAATGGACTTCCCCATCTCCAGTGGAAATCAGTTCGCAGTTCTGTACTGGAATGGCAGCTCATGGGTTGAAGGTTCTCAGCAACTGAGTGAAGATCAAGTTTCGCAAGTCGTCGCTTCAAGCGCTGATGATAATCTTTATCAAATCAAATCCACCAGCGATGCATTCTACAAAGTCCTTACCACAGATAAAACCGGTACTTTTGTTCTGGTGAAAAAGTAAATTTCACCGTACAACCCAGTCATCGAGGGACAGCAGTTGCTGTCCCTCGATTTTGTTATAATGACTAACATCATGAAGAAATTTATTTTGTATTTATTTCCCCTACTTCTTTTGATCACATCTGCTTGCGGGGGGCAACCAATTGCAACTCAGCCCAAGGCTTTTGTCACCAGCACGACAGATGATCCCTGTTCCTCTCAGAATCTACCGACCACGGTGCAGGGACTCAATGATTTGATGCGTGAGTTCGATGACGCGTCGCAATTGGCATCGAATACGCCCGCTCAACAACTACCAGATGTTATCTCCAATTTGCAGCGCATTCGCCGGGGCGCGGAGGATACACAGATCCCATCCTGCCTGGGAGAGCTCAAGACCCATCAACTCAATCACATGAATCTGATGATTCAAACCTTGATCGCATTTGTGGGGGGAGCCAGTAAGGACGAACTTAACACCGGTTTGGAGAATGCACGTAAGGAACATGATCTCTATTCTCTTGAAATCGTGCGCTTACTCGGAATCACCCTCGCGCCGATCACTGCAACGCCGTCCACACCCTGAGCCTATCCATTTGCAAATGTGAGAATAAAATCAAGATAAGTTTTTCAAGCGCAATGATTTCAACATATTGAGCCTGTATTTGCCGCTGGTATAATCACGACAATTCTGGTCTGGAATTACAGAGTGCCGCACTCATGTTTGCGCTACGTATGTAAATCTGGGATCTAAATTTTGGCTTACAAAACAATTCAAAAGTTTACCTACTAATGAGATAAGCGGTAGAAATTCTATGAGCGCGACGACTCAGCATGGTTATCTGGTTCTTGCCGATATTTCGGGTTATACATCCTTTGTAGCGGGGACTGAGCTCGATCACTCCCATGAGATCCTGAGCGATCTGCTGGAGATCATTTGCACGCAGATCGAAACACTCCTGACGATCCATAAGCTGGAGGGGGACGCGGTCTTTGCCTACGCACCCGAAGCGATCATCTCACGCGGAGAGACTGTCCTCGAATTGATCGAAACAACTTATATGGCATTTCGTGACCGCCAAACCAGTATCAAGCGTGCTACAACCTGCACTTGCCGGGCGTGTCAAAATATTCCCAGTCTTGATCTTAAATTCATCGTCCATCATGGCGATTATATCCTTCAGCAAGTACGTGACATCCGTGAGATGGTTGGCTCGGATGTCAATCTCATCCATCGGTTGTCGAAGAACCATGTGACCAATGCAACAGGCTGGAGAGCTTATTTAATGATCACTGAGCCTTGTTTGGAGCATTTGAATTTGAAATTGGAAGGGGCTTATGAACAAATGGAATCTTATGAACATCTTGGCGAAATAAAAACGATCAACATCGATATGCATCGCCGCTATAACGAATTGAAAGAGGCGCGGCATGTTTTTCTGACAGAAAAGGATTCCGATATTCAATTCACTGTGGATTTTCCTACACCGCCTCCTGTGACGTGGGAATGGCTCCAGGATCCAAGCAAGCGGAATCTTTGGAGCGGTGGTGTACATTGGTATAGTGGCGACCGGCCGAAAGGTCGCGCCGGAAGCGGAGCGAGTAATCACTGTGCACATGGGAAATCGCTTAGCACAGAAGTCACATTGGATTGGCGTCCATTTGAATATTCCACTACTGAGTCATTTGAGAACGGAAAAAAGACGTTTAGTGAAACCTTTCGGCTTGAACCGCTTCCGGAGGGTGGGACGCGAGTCCAGAACTATTCAAGGGTTCATTTCCCTGGTCCGCGTTGGCTGCGTCGTATCATCGGGCAGATCGTCATCCTAAAGAAGTTCAAGTATGATCAAGGAGTCCAGAAAGCTGCGCAACTTGCCGGGGAAGAATACAAGCGAAGCACGCCGCAGAGCGGCAGTGGGGATAGATCCGTAAATCACGAATGACCCGTCTCACACAGGCGCTTTCTATCAGACCAGGCGAAAGCCGTATGGCCTCGCTCATGATCGGCATCATGCTGTTCACGGCGATGGGTGCCGCATTGGGTGGGACAGGAATTGAGGCGCTTTTCTTTGCGCGCTTCGGGGTTGAATACCTCCCGTATATGTTCGTGGGGTTGGGCATCACCAGCATGATCATGTCCTTCGGGTTCAGCGCCGCGCTGGGAAGCATTCCACGCCGTGTTCTTTACATTTCCATTTCACTTTTTATTGCGGTCATTCTGATTCTTGCGCGGTTGGCTCTATTCACCCGGCTCAGTTGGTTATATCCAGCCTTGTGGCTTGGGAAGGAAATCCTCAATTTTTTTACTGGCATTCTAATTTGGGGTATCGCAGGGGTAGTTTGTGATACACGGCAGGCCAAGAGGCTATTTCCTCTTTTCAATGCAAGCCGCATCCTCGGACAAGTCATTGGCGGATTGGTAACCGGCGCACTCGTTAACTCGATTGGTGTAGAAAATTTACTCCTCGTGTGGTCCAGCACCATGCTGCTGGCATTTATGTTAAGCCGCACCCTTTTACAAAATAGACAGCTGACTTCGCCGCCAACCGCGAAATCAAGACAAAAACAACCGACACTGGTGCAGGAAATGCAGAGCGGTTACCAGTATGTGCGAAAATCAAGATTGATGCGCTGGGTTTCACTGGCAGCAATCTTATTCTCCGTTCTTTACTTTTCAATTTCCTTGCCGTTTTCACGCGCAGCAACGGAGCAATATGTCAACGAGAAAAATCTTGCGGCCTTCCTCGGTCTTTTCAATGGGATCTGCACGGCTGCAGCGTTTTTGGTTTCGCTCTTTTTGGCCAATCGTTTATTCGCTCGCTTTGGGATCATGCTCTGCATTCTTATCTTTCCAATTATCTACCTTGTCGGATTTGCCAGCCTGGCGCTGCTCCCCATTTTTGCCATTGTTGTTTTGTTTCGATTTATACAAATGCTCTGGCTCTCCGGCATCGCTGACCCTGCCTATCAAGCGATGTTCAACATCGTGCCAAATGAACGCCGCGACCAGGTTCGGACGTTCATTGATGGTGTGCCCGAACAGGCCGGGATTTTCATCGCAGGCGCAATCCTCATCATCGGCGAACAGACACTTGCGCCTCAGCAGCTTTATATCGTCGGATTGATTGCTGCAGCGCTTTGTACGTTTGCAATTTATCGCGCGCGCGGCGGTTACAACGAAGCATTGATCGAAGCGTTGCAGGCGGGCAATCCCCATCTTTTTTATAGTGAGGAACAACCCTTTGGTGGCTTCAGAGAGGACGCGGCCGCGATCCGGGCTGCGCTGAATGGGTTGAGTGATCCTGATCCCATCCTTCGACGCGTCTCGGCTGAAATTCTTGGGCATCTCTCCCATCCAGAAGCAGAAGTGCCTCTCCGCAATAGATTAAGCGATTCGGATGTGATCGTGCGCGCCTCCTGTGTACGCGCGTTGGCTCAGACAAAAGCAACTTCCGCTATAGATCAGATCGCTACGTTATTACGGGACCCGGAACCGGAGGTCCGTTTCGAGGCGGTCGCGGCCCTTTCGGCATTGACCGTTTCTCCTTCTCAACTTGAGGGGTATCTCAATCCAGTTCTGGATGATATGGATTCGCGCGTCAGTACCCGAGCCGCGTCTGCTCTCCTAAAGATCGGATGTAATAGGGAACGAGCGAAATCCTTCCTCCGTTACACCGCCGCGCTGGGAGAACTCACAGACCGCGAAAATGCAATTATTGCTATGGGGGAATGGGGAGACATTGAAGCCTTTGATTTTTTGGTTAATGAGCTAAAGGATCCCATCTTACCAGTCATCATTCGACATATCATACTAACTTCGCTGACAAAAATTGATTCGGCAAAATCCATGCGGTATCTTATAGATGAACTAGGTCATGAGGACGTTTCTATTCGAGAGACAGCTGCAAATTTGATAGGGCAGATCGGTCAACCGACCATGGAATCGGTTCTCCTCGCTTTGAAAAATCCGAAGCAGGAAGAAGGTGCCCTGCTTGCCTTGGGCGCGAAGCATCTGCCAATCCCACCCGCCAAGCCCATTGAAGAGTATACACGTACAGCAGTTTCTCGCGCGGTAAAGTATGATGCTTTGATGCGAGGCGTCAAGTCTGAAACTCAGAATGAAGCAACGAGTCTACTGGTTGACTCATTGCAAAAAAAGTCAAACGAGTATGGCATGCGGGCGTTGCGCGCGATCGGCTTGTTGGGAGATCGAGGCTCGATGAATCTCGCCATTGAGATTCTGAAAACGCGTAATGCTGCCCAACGAGCGAATGTCATCGAAGCACTGGAATCTCTCAACTCGCGCAGCCGAACTATCATCCAGCCGTTGATGCGAATATGGGAAGAGGAATCCGCACCGGAGGGGAAAGCCGATTGGGGGCGATTGATCGCTGATGAAGATTTATGGATTAGAGATTGCGCGTTATTCGCGGCTCACAAACTTGGAGAAATAAAAATGGAAAATATTGCGACTCTCTCTTTAATGGAACGGATTTTGTTTTTCAAGCGAGTCCCGCTTTTTGCAAATCTTGCTTCGGTGGACATCAAACAGGTAGCCGCCATTGCTCAGGAGGAATCATTTTGTGAGGGTGACCTCCTCGCTCAACAGGGCGAGGTAGGCGATGTGATGTTTATTATTGTTTCCGGCGAAGTGCGTGTGATCGTAACCAAAGATCGGAAGGAAATTGAGCTTGCCAGGCGCAAACCCGGCGAGTATGTCGGTGAAATGGCGCTTATCAGCAAAGAGCCGCGTAATGCAACGCTGGCGGCGATCGGAAATGTTCGGGCACTTTCTATCGATCAAAAGAGTTTTGAGGCGCTCCTGCGTGATCGTTCGGATGTAAGTCTGGCAGTCATTCAAGTACTATGCGAGCGGCTCAAACAAGCCTCACATTTTGTATCCAACTGAAATTTTGAAAAAAATCCTTGCGAAGCATAATTCCACAAGGATTTTTTTGATTCTCTTGAATTTACCGCATGGACGGAATGGGTACCCTTGTATCAGGCGCTTTCCAGTTTCTAAGGCGGAAGCCCAAGATAACCAAAAGTATACCGAAGATCAGCGCGTAGGCCGCAATAGTCCAAATGATGGCGAGGCCGCCAGCCGCGGGCTGAAAGAATAGAAGAACGCCTAATCCAATGGAAACCAAACCACCCAATCCCAATACCCATTCATTCGAGATCTCATTTCGCAGCCGGATCGCCGCTGCAATCTCCAAAATTCCAGTGATGACGGCCCAGCTTGCAATCATGTAGATGAGTACTAGGGATGTGACTCCTGGCCACACCAAAGCGACAATTCCGGCTCCGATGCCGATCAACCCTTCAAGGAGGAAGACCCACCAGCGCGATGATTCTCTAGTGCGTGACAAACCAGAGACTATGGCAATGATGCCGTCTACAATTGCATAAACACCAAACATGATAATCAAGGTAAGCCACGTGATTTGGGGCCAGACAAATGCCAATACTCCAAATAAGATGGCCAATATGCCGCGCAAGACCACCAGCCACCAATTTTGAGATAAGGATCTAGTCATAAGTTGCTACCTTTCGAGTCTTTTGAAAGAGAAATTTTATTTTTTGAAAGCCATATTTTCACCGCTCATGGCCGCTTTCACATTCACACGATTTTCCGCTACTTTGGTTAATTTCTTATCTGTTTCTTTTTCTTCATCCAATGTCTTGCTTAAAAGTTCCACAGCCTTTAGATACCCCAATTGCCTGGCATGGGCACGCGCCGTGCCATACGCAGCGATCTCATAATGTTCCACGCGCTGAGCAGCTCCAATCAAAGCAGCCTGTTTGGGCTCAGACTCTGCATCACTCTGGATGATTTCCTCACCTTCTTTGATTAGTCCTTCCATACCGGCACAATTTTTTCCCAGGGGCGTGATTTTCAAATCACGGCAAATCTCTTCAATACGCTCAGCATGAACGCGGGTTTGCTCCAAATGCTGCTCGAACGCGGCACGCAAGTCATTGGATTCAGCGGCTTTCGCCATGTTTGGCAAAGCCTTGATCAGCTGCGTCTCGGCGCTGTAAATATCCTTCAACTCATCTTCAAGCAATTCATCAAGTGTCGTAACTTTCATCAGAAACTCCAGTTAAATAAGTATTTTGTCAAAACAAATAGTAGGGATTTACTTCCGAAGAGAAATCCCCTTTGAAGTTCCTAACGAAGCCAACGAAGGAATGTTATTCTTGTGAAAAGGAGGTAGGTTGCTTATTTTCGATCTGGTCTAAGGAATAACAGAAAACCAAACAATCTCAACCCCGCGCTCAACCACAATGCCCCACCTAAACCAATATAATCTGCCAGCCAGGTTCCCAACAGCGGCGCAACGATCATGGATAGATATTGCATGGACTGTGATAACGATACAAATGTCGCGCTGTATTCTGCCGGAACCGTCTTCATTAACTCATCAAAGAAAACAAGATCGAGACCCGCCTGAAATAAACCTGCTATACCAGCAAACAAAATGATCCAATTGATTTGAGGAGTTACCGCGCTTAAGGCCGGATAAAAAGTCATTCCAAAAGTTGTTGCCAGTAGGACAAATCTGCCGCCGCGCCGGCGAGAGACCCAGGGCCATAAGAAATAGCCAATGAGCATGATCAGAGTCAGAGTCATGTTGACTGTCCCGATCTGACCATCCGTGGCATGCACTTCGTGAACCAGAAAAAGAGGCATGATCGGCTGACTCAGCACCAACGCAGAAAAGTAAACAAACCGCTTGGTCGAAAAGGAAAGGAACGCCGGATTCTCGCGTAGAAGTGTTAGATAATTGCTCAGGTTTTGGCGAGGAGAGCCACTACTTGGGAGCGGCGGAGGCACTTGATCGGCCAAATAAATTTTTCTGGAAAAATAAAAACTAAAAAAGCCACCCAGTGATAAAACCATGAACATGATCGCGTAATTCAGTGGAAAAGATAGAATGTCGATCAGACGTGTGACAATGAACGTGCCAATCACGCCGGTCAAACCAAAGATTGCCCAGCGACGGCTCAAGAGGGCATAACGACCTTCTGGTCCGGCCACCGCGTTCATCACCACCGAAAAAGCAACTGCCAACGCGGTCTGAGGAATGGTCGCGAAAGCCCAGATCGCCAGTGTGGCGATAATGACAAATTTTTCAGAAACAGAGATCGTTAAGATGCCGGTCAGCGCATAGCATAATATGACCATCAAACGCGACAAGCTATACCAGGGAACCACATTGCGCCGCGTTTGCAGAAAGCGTCCCACAAGGATCGCCAGCACTAGTCCCGTCATACCGGGCATAGAGGAAAGCAAACCTACTTGAAAATTCGATGCGCCCAGGCGTGTGAGAAAAACAGGCAGAAACGGTGCCGCAACATTCGAGATGCTTACCCCGATCGCGTCGATCTGCACATAACGGAAATTTCGCTTTTGAACTTCAGCTTCGGTGGATGTATCCATGGATCAAATGCCAGATGATTATAATGCCCATAAGGATAAATTTTTTATATGATCAAAATACGCCAGATTAATCCAGATGAAATTCCTTTTGCAAAACAATTGATTTATCGCGTCGCCCATCAGGTTTTCCAGGATACACGCTCTCTCAAAGAATCGATGGCCTATTACGAGTCGCAAGGTCAATTGCATGATATCGATGATCTGCAACAAACCTATTTTGATAACAGTGGGATTTTTCTCGTAATGACCGATGACGATCAAATCATCGGCACGGGTGCGATTCGCAAAATCGACGAGGAGATTTGTGAACTTAAGCGGCTCTGGCTGTTGTTCGAATATCATGGCAAGGGATTAGGGTATCGCATGATGCAGGAGTTGTTTGCATTCGCCCGCGAAAAGAATTATCAGCGGATGAGACTTGAAACGGAACGTGGCCATCAAAACCGCGCCTTCGATTTTTACAAACGTCTGGGTTTTTATGAAATTCCACGCTATAGCGACAATGAGGATGATGTCGCGATGGAAATGACTTTGTAGATTGGGCTCAAGCTGACGCTGAGGACAGTATCAGAAGCCTCATAAGCGGACCGCGTTCAACCATTCAGGCAGTTGCTCAATGAGTTGTCCCATAATGCCTCTGGCGCGTTCATCGAAGACTTCGATGTTGTTATAAGCCTCGCCGCCTGCCTCGCTGACCATGTCACTGACGCCGCGCAAAATCAACAGGCGGGCATTGTTTCGTTGTGCCACCCAGGCCAATGCAGCTGATTCCCAATCCGCGGCGATGGCACCCTGCGATTTGAGGAATGGAATCTTTCCAGGTGGCAGGTCGCTATCTGCAGAGGCGATCAGTCCGCGTCGGGCCGGGAACGGATAGGGTTCAGACAGCCAGCTCAAGTCCAAGGAAGAGGCGTAGTAAGAGACGATGTCCAGATCTCCCATCAGTTCTACAATATCGTAAACATAGGTTTTATCCACCAAAATAATATCGCCCTGATTGACCGCGCCTTCGAAACCTCCACATGTGCCTAGATTGACGACTAAATCTGGAGAATATTGATCGAGCACATATTGCATCGATCCAGCCGAAGCAATCTTTCCCCAGCCGCTATGAAAAAATGAGATGTGCTCATCCTGAATCAGGATGTCAAAACATTCACCATAGGGAAAACGCCGAATCTTTGCATCGGAAAACAATGGCTTGACAGCATTCCATTCAGCAATCGCAGAAATAAGGACGACGATTTTCATCTAAAAACTCCTGTGACTTTCGTTTTTATTCCATTTCAGATTAGAATACTCTTATTAATTGTCGTATAATTTCTTCATGCCTGAATGGACTGGGAAGACAATTGGCAAAGTTCGGATCGATAAACTTCTAGCACGCGGGGGCATGGCAGAGGTTTATTTAGGTACGCACCTCACGCTCGAACGACCCGTCGCGGTCAAATTATTACATAGTCACATCGAAGAGGAACCTTCCCTGCTTGAGCGATTTGACCGGGAAGCAAAAGTCGTGGCAGGGCTGCGTCATCCGAATATCGTACAGCTCTTTGATTTCGATACCGTCG
>Ga0137367_10002929_pt1 | contig 13806 bp, 11 predicted proteins | sample SagtaG_14_FD_104939 | JGI IMG/M metagenome (GOLD analysis project Ga0137367, IMG submission 104939) | Vadose zone soil microbial communities from Sagehorn Ranch, Mendocino, California, USA - Sage1_L_80_16 metaG | ecosystem: Environmental > Terrestrial > Soil > Vadose zone | place: USA... | reverse complement strand
TGTCCTTCCATGGCCAGCAGGCTTGACCAACCCTGTGCCTGTGGCATACGAGCGTGACAAGGACAAAATGGCCCGCTAGCTCTTGTTTCTGAGTGGCGCGCTGCATAGAATCAGCGCCATCGCCGATGAAGAAAGATCTGGATCCCCAATTCGACTGATCTTGCAGAGATCGAGGCGCTTATGCTCGCGGTCAGTGGCAGGCGCATCGTCTTGCTCTCGACGCCGTTCGGCAATCGCGGATTCTTCTAAAAGGAATGGAGCGAAGGCGACGAGGATTGGCGCAAGGTCGAGATCACGGCGCGCGACTGTACGCGTATTTATGGTGAATGGCTTGATGCTGAGCGCAAGGCCATTTGAATGGATACGCTGAAAATCGCACATAGAGGCTATCCCCTTTGCGAGCCTCGCACCTTACCTGCATCGCACTCTGTCTGTCCATGCATAGCCCCCTGAAAATGCATGGCAGGGCATTTACGCGCGAAAAACCACCGCCCGGTCTTCGTTTAAATAAACCAAGACAAAGTAATCTGAAGAGTCATTCATCTCGCACAGCGTTGTCCTGAGAGAATAAAAATATTGTAGTGTGGGATGAGTCGCGGAACATAGACGGAAGGCTGGTTACGTGTAAACATCGTATTTGATCAGCGGTAAGGAGGCTGTCTATGGACTTTGGAGGTGAAAAGGCAATGGCGGCGGCGCGCGCCGACTGGCTGACCGGCGGCGGCGAGATGGGTAAATTGATTCGTGAGATGGATTGGTCACGGACGCCACTCGGGCCGATTGAGTCGTGGCCGCAAAGTTTGCGCAGCTCGGTAAGTATGCTGCTTCCGTCAAAAGCCCAGATTATCCTGTTCTGGGGGCCGAACCTCGTTGCGATTTACAATGACACCTACCGTGAGATTTTTGGGACCAAGCACCCATGGGCGCTCGGTCAGCCAGCCCGTAAGTGTTGGAGCGAAATTTGGGACGTCCTGGGCCCGCTCCTGGAAGGAGTCGTGAATACCGGCGAGGCGTTCTGGGCGAAGGATCATCCGTTCTCGGTGGAGCGCCGAGGCTACACTGAAGAAACGTACTTCGATGTCTCCTACGACCCCGTTCGTGATGAAACCGGCAAAGTCGGAGGCGTGTTTTGCATCGTCAGAGAAACGACCGGACGCGTTCTCGGCGAACGCCGCCTGCAGACGCTGCGCGACCTTGCCGCTCGCAGCGCCGAGGCGCGAACAGAGGAAGGAGCCTGCCAACTCGCCGCCGAAACACTAGCGGCCAATGCTTACGACATCCCTTTCGCGATGCTCTACCTGCTCGACCGCACAGACGCGCGTATGCAACTGGCCGGTGTCGCAGGCATTGCGGTGGACACTGCGGCCAGCCCGCGTGAGATCGCCCTCGCGCAGGCTAGCGACTCGCCATGCGGTTGGCCCTTCGCCGAAGTGATGGCGGACAGGCGTAGCAGGGTTGTGGACGATTTATCACAACGTTTTGGCCTGACGGGGACAAAGCTGCCCGGCGGGCCGTGGCCTGAGTCGCCGGAGCAGGCGATGATGCTGCCCCTGGCCAGAGCGGGGCAAGAACAGTCCACAAGTCCGCAGGCCGGATTCTTGATCGCTGGCGTCAGCCCGCGCCGCGCCTTCGACGACGAGTATCAGGGATTTTTTGCGCTCGTCGCCGGACAGGTGACGACGGCCATCGCCAACGCCCATGCATACGAAGAAGAGCGCCGGCGGGCCGAGGCGCTGGCCGAAATTGACCGCGCCAAGACCGCGTTCTTCTCGAACGTCTCACACGAATTTCGCACGCCGCTCACCTTGATGCTCGGCCCGATTGAGGACACATTGGCTGAGGACCAACTGCCGTCTCGGGCGCACGAGCGGTTGGAAGTGGCTCATCGCAACAGCCTGCGCCTGCTTAAACTGGTCAACACGCTGCTTGATTTTTCGCGCATCGAGGCCGGGCGCATTCAGGCGGTCTATGAACCCGTTGACCTGGCCACGTTCACGGCCGATCTGGCCAGCGTCTTCCGCTCGGCCATCGAGCGCGCGGGGATGAGTTTGATCATTGATTGCCTGCCGCTATCCCAGGACACCTACGTTGACCGCGAGATGTGGGAGAAGATCGTCTTGAACCTACTTTCAAACGCCTTCAAGTTCACGTTTGAAGGTCGGATTGAGGTGAGTCTGAAGCCGGCGGGCGAATCGGTTGAATTAACCGTGCGCGACACCGGCGTCGGCATAGCGGCGAAAGAGCTGCCTCGACTGTTCGAGCGGTTCCACCGCGTTGCAGACGCGCGCGGGCGCACTTATGAAGGTTCGGGCATCGGCCTGGCGCTCGTCCAGGAACTGGTCAAGCTGCATTGCGGAACAGTGCGAGTCGAAAGCGAACCCGGAGTGGGCAGCGCGTTTATCGTTTCGATCCCCTTCGGCTTAGCGCACCTGCCCGCCGAAAGTGTCAAAATCAACGATGAGAACGAGCGGGCGCAGACCGCGATCGCAACCAACGCGAGAGCATTTGTTGAAGAGGCGCTGCGCTGGTTGCCTGTTGAGGCAGAAAGCCAGACGGACGGAGAGACGCAGAGCGTCGATGCAATGGATGCGGTTCTACCCAGCTTCCCCTCCACCCTTCCATCCATCCCTCAGGCTCGTATCCTGCTGGCCGACGACAACTCGGATATGCGCGAGTATGTGAGGCGGTTGCTAGTTGCAAATTACGAAGTCGAAGCCGTCGCAGATGGCGAGGCCGCATTGCAAGCGGCGCGCGAACGCCCGCCAGACCTCGTCCTTTCGGACGTAATGATGCCGAAACTCGACGGGTTCGGCTTGTTGAAGGCTTTGCGCGAAGACGAGCGCTTGGCGACGATGCCGGTCATTCTACTTTCGGCGCGCGCCGGGGAGGAGGCGCGCGTCGAGGGGTTGGAAGCTGGCGCCGACGATTATCTGATCAAGCCGTTCAGCGCCCGTGAACTGCTGGCGCGCGTCAGGGCGCATCTGGAGATGACCCGCCTCCGGCGCGAGGTGGAAATGGCGCTGCGTCATAGCGAGAAGCTCTTCCGCGAGCTGGCGGACAACGCCCCGCTCATCATCTGGATGACGGACGATCAGGGTAATAATGAGTTCGTCAACAAAGCCTATCTGACGTTTTTCGGAGTAACGCCTGAGGATGTCGCCGAGCGGAGATGGGTGGAACTGGTCCATCCCGACGACTACAAGGGCTATGTCCAGAAGTTTGTTGAAGTCTCTGCCGCCCGCCTTCCGTTTCGCGCCGAGGCTCGCGTCCGTCGCGCTGACGGGGAATGGCGATGGCTCGATTCCTATGCCGTTCCGCGGTCCACGGAATTAGGCCACACACCGGGAATGATCGGTTGCAGCTCGGACATCACCGAACGCAAGCAGGCGGAAGACGCTATGGGCCAGTTGGCGGCTATCGTCGAATCCTCGGACGAAGCCATCTACAGCAATGATTTGAACGACGTCATCATGAGCTGGAACAAAGGCGCGGAGAAGTTGTTCGGCTATGCGGCTGAAGAGGTCATCGGTAAGTCCATCATGATTGTGATACCGCCGGATCGCGCGGATGAGGAGACGCGGGTTCTGGAAAGCGTCCGGCGCGGCGAAAAGATTGACCAATACGAAACCGTGCGGCGGCGCAAAGACGGCGCTCTTGTCGAAATCTCATTGACGGTTTCGCCGCTTCGGGACAAAGCGGGCAAAGTCATCGGCGCGTCGAAGATCGCCCGCGACATTACCGAACGCAAACGGGTTGAGCAGGCGCTGGCCGAAGGCGAGCGACAGCAAAGGGCGTTGTATCAGTTGGCGGATCATCTACATCGCGCCCAATCGATCGACGACGTATATACCGCGGCGTTGGACGCGATTCTCAGCTCTTTGCGGTGCGACCGCGCTGCGATCTCGCTCTTCGACGACGCCGGCGTGATGCGGTTTGCCGGCTGGCGCGGTTTGTCCGACGGTTATCGCAAAGCCGTTGAAGCCCATTCACCGTGGAAGCCCGACAAAAGATATCCGGAGCCGGTTTGCGTTAACGATGTTGACCTGACTGAAATAGACGATTCGCTCAAAGCCGTCGCCAAAGGCGAGGGCATCGGCGCGCTCGCGTTCATCCCGCTCGTCTCCCGTGGAAAGCTCATTGGCAAGTTAGTGACGTATTTCAACGCGCCCCACGGTTTCAGCGACGGCGAACTCGCGCTCAGTCTGACCATCGCCCGGCAACTGGCCTTCGGTATTGAGCGCAAACGCGCCGAAAAACTTTTTCGGCAAAACGCGGCGCAACTTGCTCTGATCACCGACACCGCGCCGGTCTTCATAGCTCATTGCGACGCTCATGCGCGATTCAAGTTTGTCAACAAAGCCTACGCCGGAAGATTCGGCTTAACGCCGGAAGACTGTATCGGCAAACGCGTTCCCGAAGTCGTCGGTGAGGAGGCTTACCGCAGTTTCAGCCAACACGTCGAATCGGTGTTGCGTGGCGAACCGGTCGAGTTCGAAGTCGAAATTCCGTATGCGGTCATCGGCAAGCGCTTCATGCATTGCTCTTATGCGCCGGAGTTTGACGCCAACGGGAAGGTCGTCGGGTTTGTGGCGGCGATTACCGACATCAGCGCGCGCAAGCAGGCCGAGGAGAAGCTGATTGCCACCACCGCCAAGTTCGAATCCGTCTTCAACCAGTCAGGCATCTTCGCCGCGATAACTGACCTGCAAGGCTACTTGCGGGAGGTCAATGACCTGGCCCTCAACTGGTGCGGATACACGAGGGAACAGGTACTGCACCGGCCGTTCTGGGAAACGCCGTGGTGGCGCGGATCAGAGGATGTGAAGGCGCGGGTTCGCGCCGCGACCGAACAGGCCGCCGCAGGCATGGTCTTCCGTGAGGAGTTGCCGTACTGGTGGGCTGACGGCACGGAGCGCATGGCGGAACTCGCCATCCACCCGATTCGCGATCAGGACGGCCGCGTGATGTTGCTGCATCCGACAGGCTTTGATCTTACCGAGCGCAAGCGGGCCGAAGAAAAGATCGCGCGGCTGCTGGCCGAGGAGCAAGCGGCGCGCGAGGTGGCCGAGGAAGCCACGCGCGCAAAGGACGAGTTCCTCGCCCTCGTTTCACACGAACTCCGCTCGCCATTAAACGCCATCCTCGGCTACACGCGGATGCTGCGCTCCGGCCCGGGGGACAGAGAGGATATCAATAAAGCTACTGGCGTCATCGAGCGCAGCGCAAAGGCGCAGCTTCAGATCGTCGAAGACCTGCTCGATTCGGCGCGCATCGTCACGGGCAAGCTGCGGATCGAGCCGAGTCTGGTTGATCTGGTCCAAGCGCTTGAAGCCGCGCTCGACATGGTGCGCTCGGCGGCCGAAGCGAAGGGCATCACCCTTGTCGCCAATTTCAGCCACCTGCCAGAACTAGTTCTCGGCGACTCGACGCGGTTGCAGCAGGTCGTGTGGAACCTGCTCACGAACGCGGTCAAGTTCACGCCCGAGGGCGGGCTGGTCGAGTTGCGGATGGAGGGCGCCGCCGATCATATCCGGATCGCGGTCAGCGACACTGGTAAGGGCGTCGAGCCGGAGTTCCTACCGTTCGTCTTCGACCGCTTCCGACAGGCCGACACGTCTAGCGGGAGGAGGTACGGCGGGGTAGGACTGGGGCTGTCGCTCGTGAAACACCTGGTTGAATTGCATGGCGGGACAATCACGGCGGCGAGCGAGGGGGCGGGGCGCGGGGCGACATTCACCATCACGTTGCCACGCCGCCACCTGGAATTAATACCGCCGGCGCCGCCCGCAGTAACATCCCGAGAAGTGCGCACGGAAGGCGCCATCCCGAGGGATCTGGCCCTGTCGCTCGAAGGCGTGAGCGTGCTTGTGGTGGACGATCAGGAAGAGGCGCGCGTGGTTTTGACCCATGCGCTCAGCGAATATGGAGCGCAGGTGACAACCGTATCGTCGGGGGCGGAGGCTTTGGCAATTCTCTCCCGCCGGCCAGACGGGAGGAGGCCCGACGCCCTGATTCTGGACATTGCTATGCCGGACGAGGATGGCTACGCCGTATTAAAGAAAGTGCGCGCGCTGGAAGCGGAGCAGGGCGCCGTGGTGGATCAGATACCGGCCATTGCGCTGACCGCCCACGCGAGGGCCGAAGACCGATTTCGTGCGCTCCAAGCAGGTTTCCAGATGCACGTCGCTAAACCGGTCGAGCCAACTGAACTGGCGGTAGTCATCTTAAGCCTCATCAAACGGTTCGACATCAAACCCGGCTCGTAACGCGCCTTCGATGTAAACAGCAAATCGGTATCATAAATCTCAATCCAGAGGGCGGCGGCCTGTCACTTCGACCCGTTTGATCTCTTTCTGAAAATCGAGCGGGCGGCAGAAGCGCGCACAGGCTGAAGCCTCAATCCGGTTACGGAAGAAGTGGAGAGCGACTCTGAAATAGTCTACGCGCTACGCGGGGAATCGAGGCCGAGATCGCTCTTCGATCGGGAGGTGGCCGCAGTCGAGCGGATGATCCGCGGTCGCCGGAAGAGCGCGGGCTTTATCCATGACGAATGGAGCGACATTCACTTCCTGGGCCAGCGCGTCGAGGCTACGAATGGGGCTGTGGAGAGGGCTGATGAGGACAATCGGAACGATGAAGAGGCGGAGGCAGGAGAGAGAGCAAAGCCCGCCTCATCCATGCCTGGTAAGAAGTCAGGCCGGAAGCGCTCTTCGACGAAAGAGGATGCTGGCGCTGAGGACGTCGGCATCGTGGAAGACGGGATTCCGTTCTGAAATTCGTGACCGGAGGAGATCACATCGTGGTCTCCTCCTGCCTTTGTCTTGTCCTGCCAGTGAAGAAGGCCGCATCGTCACTGGCGAGGTCATTCCTGTGGCTCCATTGCCAACATTGGCCAAAGCCGCGCTGGAACGTCTGGGCGTTGAAGTCGCGCCTTCCGCCTTGGAAAGAGACAACAACGCAGGCAAAACAACGCAGGTTCCTACAGGTCGTATGATCGCTATCAAGGGGCGTGTGAATCGGAAAATTGGATATGGCGGAGCCTATGTCAGTTATGAACCTGCGGCCGAAGAGGGAACTCTTTGAGGAAATCGCCCAGATTATGGGCATTGCGCAATCCTTTGTCGAAAAGGATTGGTACGTCGTCCATATATCGGGATCACCGCCGGCATTGATCTGTAATGCAGGAAATGGCGTATAGTAAAATGGTTGTGGCGGCGAATTCTTGAGATTGGAGTGAAAAGAGAGATGCAAACTGTCAATGTTACTGAACTACAAACTAACCTGATCGCCTGGCTCGAACGCGTGAGAGCAGGCGAGGAGGTGTTAGTCAGCGATCTTCACCGCCCGATCGCCAGACTCCTGCCGGTTGAAATCAGCGATGAGGTCGATGCGGAAGAGTTGGAGATGGCGGCGGCGGGGCTGGTGCGATTGCCAACCGAAGAATTGCCAGAATCTTTCTGGGAGATGGAAGCGCCGGTAGTGGCGCTGGAAGATATCGTCACTGCTGTGAGGGCGGAACGCGATGAAGACTAGCCGAGCCTTTTGGGACACCAGCGCGATTGTACCGCTGTGCTGTCATCAGGATGCAAGCCACCAATTGCGGCAATTGCGGCAGCGTCGGCCAAACGTCGCTGTCTGTGGGGTATGATGGTTGAAGCGCGCAGCGCCTTGGCGCGATTGATGAACGAAGGCAAAATGTCAATGACAGGATTGCAGCAGGCGGTCGCGCGACTTGAGGCGCAGCGTTCATCCTGGCTCGAAGTGGCGCCAAGTGACAAGGTCAGAAATTTTGCTGCAGAGATGCCAGAGCAGTACGTGTCCCTCCCGAAAACTCTATCTGCCTTCCCAATTTTAAATAATTTATTGGCAGAGCGTCGCCCGAAATTCGGCCTATGGACGAAGTGTCGATGCGCCGAATTTCGGGCGAAAAAACGGGCATCAACAAAGTTCTTTTCAGCACTTACATAGTCGAGCGAATCAGCCCTCCATCAACCTGCAACGAAACTCCCGTCACATAACTCGCGCGCTCCGAGGCCAGGAAGGCCACGACCTCGCCAATCTCGCGCGGCTCGCCGATCCGTCGCAGCGGGATTTCAGCCGCCTGCTCGGCGAAATATTCCTCGTGAGTTATCCAACGTTCGCGCGCGCGAACGTCGGCGAGCGCGTATTGCCGGTCGGTCATGATGTGCCCGGTCAGTATCGCGTTGACGGTGATGTTGTGTGGCCCGACCTGATTGGCCATCGTCTTGGTCAATCCCGACAGCCTCGCGCGCAGCGTGCTCGAAATCGTAAGCTCATCTACCGGCTGCTTGGCGACGAGCGAAGTCAGGCGAATGATCCTTCCCCAGCGTCGCTCTCGCATTCCGGGAATGATCAGGCGCGACAGCCGCACCACGTTCATCAGGGTTGACTCGACGCCTGATAGCCAGCTCTCGTCGCTCAATTCCATAAAACGTTTGACCGGAGGGCCACCTGTGTTGGTCACCAGAATATCCACCTGGCCGAAGCGGTCAATCGTTCGCCGATACCAGTCTTCCAGGTCGCTCGCCGAAGAGACGTCCGCGACCAAGGCGATCGCTTCGCCGCGCGCTTCAATCTCCGACCGAGTCTTCTCCAACTCCTCGGCGTTGCGCGCGCAGATCGAGACTTTGCAACCTTCCTGCGCCAGTGCCACCGCGCAGGCTTTTCCGAGACCTTTGCTCGCCGCAGCCACCATCGCCACACGATCTTTGGTCCCCAGATCCATTTTTATCCTCCTTGGAGCGCCGATTTCCACAGGGCGAAATCAATTAATATTTCGCGGTAATTCTTTGCTTCAAATGTTTTCAGATGACTAACCTTCACAGCTTTAGTTCCCAGGTCTGACCAACGAGGTCGTGGCCGAATCTGTTGCGCGGTTCTTCGTGAATCAGCCGGTAACCAGCCTCTTCATAGATGTGACGGGCGGCATCCAGCACGCTGTTGGTCCACAGCACGATCTTCCGATAGCCCGCCTGTCGGGCGAAGCGCTCACACTCGCTGACCAGACGTTTTCCGATGCCAAGCCCGCGCGCCTTCGGATCGACCAGTAGCAGCCGCAATTGCGCCGCCGTCTTCGACTTTTTGACGAGGAAGACACAGCCGACGTTCTCGCCATCCATCTCGGCAATCCAGCAGCGCTCACGTTTCGGATCGAAGTTCTGGATGAACTTAGCTGTGATCTCGGCGACCAGCGCCTCGAACTGCTCGTCCCAGCCGTACTCCTGGGCATACAACACTCCATGCTGATGGACTACCCAGCCCATATCGCCTTGTTGATGTTGTCGAATGAGGTAATGTGTTTTGCTCTCTGATTGCGCGCTGAGCAGCCGCTCAATGGTTTGCATGGCTGCGACCAAACGGTTCTGTTCTGCGGTAGAGAGTTTGCCGAGCAGCGTGGCGATCTCATCGCTCGCGCGCGCATTAAGCGGAGCGAATTCTTTCTGCCCTTTCTTCGTCAGAAAGAGATGGCTTTGCCTGCCATCGATTCCAGAAGGCGTCCTGCTGATCAGTCCGCGTTCCTCGAAACTGCCGAGGATGCGACTCAAGTATCCCGCATCCAAATTCAGTTCCCCGGCGATTTCCGTCGCAGTCGGACTGTCGCGGTGTGCGAGTTCGTAAAGCACGCGCACTTCGGTCAGTGAAAACCGACTCTCCAACAGCCCTTCGCGAAGTACGCCAATCTGTTTCGTGAAGAAGCGATTGAAACTCCGCACGGCTTCGATGCATCGATTGAAATTATCATCGGTTGCCTGGTTTACTTTCAGAGACATCATCATGGGTCATCCCTGACTACAAGCTCATAATGCCTGACACTACGGTCAAAACTCGTCAACAGAGCAGAGGCTTCATCAGCGACTACGGCTTCCTCAAGGTCGGCTCCCGCAAATTCCCGGATCGCGTCGAGGGATCGCCACCAGGTGATGACGATGATTTCAACCGCGCCATCCGCCTGCCGCTCAAGCAGCATCGCGCCGGAATAGCCGTCCACCTTTCTCACGGCCGGCAGGACATGGTTCTTTAAATGATCGGCGTAGGCGGGAGCCTTAAAAGGCATCGCCTTCGCTGACCAGGGCCGGGCGATCATTGCGCTCCTCCAGTCAAAGGCGTATCGGACGGTTGATTACCGATGACGACAGTCCAGGATCTGACTTCCCATCTCGACACCAGTCCACTTCTCACGTAAGGATCGTGGCGGACGAAGTCCTTGACGACCGAGACATCCGGCGCCCGAAAGACGAGCAGCGCCCGATCCGCCGGATCGCTCAATGCCCCCGCCAGCAGCAGTTCGCCGCGTTGATGCGCCTCTCGAGCGAGGCGCAGATGATCCTCCCGATGCGGCGCCCGGCGCTTCACAAAATCATCAACCACATAGTAAAACAGCGCGTAATAGTTCATCTCGTCTCCTCTCAAAGATACATCAGCCAACCGTGTCTGTCCGCCTCCCGCCCCGTGCGGATGGCCTCCAATTTCACCCGAACTCTTTCCAAAATCGAGTCTGAGCCTATAGACGTCAAATCAATTTCCTGATCCTGGAAGCGGATTCGCCCAATCGGCGCGATTGTCGCGGCCGTGCCCACCCCGGCCGCTTCGCTAAGCCTGCCAGCCGCGCGAAGCTCAAACACCTCATCTATTGCGACGGAGCGCTCTTCAATGGTGACGCCCATGTCTCGCAATAGTGTGAGGACGCTGTCGCGCGTCACCCCCGGAAGGATCGTTCCGGTCAACGGCGGTGTCACCACTGAGTCATCAATGACGAAAAACACATTCATCATCCCGCACTCCTCAACGAACCGGCGTTCCATCCCGTCGAGCCAGAGGACGTTCTGATAGCCGCGATCCTGCGCGACACGCGCCGCCAGCAGGCTGCCGGCGTAATTTCCTGCCGGTTTGATGTCTCCAGTGCCGCCGGGAAAGGCCCGCACATATCTTTCCTCAGCCACCAGGCTGACCGATCCTGCGAAATAGGGTCCCACCGGACTCGTCAGCGCTACCAGACGGTATTGCGACGCAGGCCGCACCTGCAGCGCCTCATCAATTGCGAAGTAGGCGGGGCGAATGTAGAGCGCTCCGCCTTCGCGCCGTGGCGCCCATTCGCGATCCAACCGAACGAGTTCCGCGATGCCGTCGAGAAACAGCGACGCCGGCACTTCCGGCATTACCAGTCGAGCCGCCGACCGATTGAGCCGGGCGTGATTGTCGCGCGGTCGAAACAGGGCAATCCTGCCGTCAAGAGTGCGATGGGCCTTGAAACCTTCGAAGACCGCTTGTCCGTAATGAAGGGCGCTCGGCGCGGGAGGCAATGGCAGGGGGCCATAAGGAACGATCTCCGGCTCTCCCCACTGACCATTCTCGTAATTCGCTATCAGCATGTGGTCGCTGAAGACAGTGCCGAACTGAGCCGTCTCCAGCGCTGTCTCGGACAAGCGGGACGACGGGGAGCGAGTGATGTGAACTGATGAAGACATTGACACCTCCTACAGCGCGTTGGTCGCCAGACCATTTGAACACGTGTGACATTGTCAAGCATTTAGTTGACTTTGTCAAGTGTTTTGGTATGACCCTGGGTCGAGCGGCTCGCGGCGGAGAAAGGTTTTGCTCCACCGGAGTTTGCTAAGGACTTCAGCCGGTCTTCACTCCCCGGTCTTCGGCGAGCGCAGTTTTCAGGCGGCGCACACCCGCGCGTATTTCCCGCTCATTGAAGGCTGTGTATCCGAGTATCAGCGCCCCGCGCGTCACAGGCTTCAGGCTGAAAGCGGAAAGCGGAAGCGCGAGGACATTGTGTTTGGAGGCGACGCGCGCCGCCTCCATATCGCTCGCTACGGGTGGAAGCCAACCGACCAGATGCATTCCCGCCTCGCTCTCCTGAATCTCCAGCAGACCGGAAAGCTCAGTCCTGGCGGCATCTAGTAGGATAGACTGCCGGCTGGCGTAGAGCTTGCGCATGCGCCGGAGATGGCGCGTGAAGTGCCCTTCTTCGATGAAGTCCGCCAATGCGGCCTGCGGAATGGTGGCGAGTTGCAGGTCAATCATGACGCGGCCGGCGATAAAGGCGTCCGCCAGATCAGGCCGATCAGGCGGGACAACAAGATAGCCGATCCGCAGCGAAGGAAAGAGCACCTTGCTGAAAGTGCCGGTGTAGATCACCCGGTTCTCGCTGTCCAACCCTTGCAAAGACGCGATTGGCCGCCCCGCATAACGATACTCGCCGTCGCAATCGTCTTCGACGATCCAGGCCCCGGCCCCTCTGGCCCATTCCAGTAACTCCAGGCGGCGCGCGAGCGACATGGTCACGCCGAGCGGGAACTGATGCGACGGTGTGACGTAAACCATCCGCGCGTTATCGTGGTTTCTTTTGACGACATCGAGTCTAATCCCTTCCTGATCAACCGGGACGGGCGCGACGCGCGCGCCCGCGCGAATGAAAACTCCGCGCACACCGAAATATCCCGGGTCCTCCATCAAAACCGTGTCGCCCGGATCAAGCAGCATCTGGGTTGCAAGTTCCAGCGCGACCTGAGAGCCGGGCACAATGATCACCTGATCAGCCTCGCATTTGACCGCTCTGGCCGCTCGAAGATAAGCGGCGATCACCTCTCGCAGGCGCGGATAACCGGCCACGTGAGCATAACCGAACAGATCGTGGGAAGGGTTGCGACTGTACTTCGCCAGCAGGCGCGTCCAGACCTCAAAGGGAAAGGACGCCAGATCGGGAAAGGCGCCCCGGAATGGCAGCATCTTTCCGGCCCCCTGATGCCTGACCGGAGGTAAGACTGACACCAGCCTCTCGCCACGCTTCGATATCGCCCTGTGCTGTGGACTCCCGCGTTGCGCCCGCGCCGGGATGGGGCGGGATCTCTTAGTGAGATTAACGCCCTTGCCGATAGAAGCCCAGGATTTGTTTGGCGATTCCAGACTGAAGAGGGTGACGCTACCGGGATTCGTCCGTATGATGATGACCGGATAATAGTAAATTTTTCTGTTTGGGAGACGATAGAAGACCTCAAAACATATGTGTACAAGAGCGCACATGCAAAGGTCATGCGTCGTCGTCGGCAGTGGTTTGAGAAATTTGAAGGAATGTACATGGCGCTCTGGTGGGTAGAAGCGGGACATATTCCAACTGTAGCCGAGGCGAAAGAACGGCTTGAATACTTGAGTCAGCACGGTGTAAGCGAAAGAGCCTTCACATTTAAACAACCATATGGTCCACCTGGCAAGGCCGCCGATGAACTGATCATAGCGCCGTTTGACCCCTGTCCGGCGACCTAACCCACGTTGCGCCTGATCCGCGCGGGGTTGACCTGTCATAAACTTTGCGTTGTGGGCATTGATGTGCTTCTGTCTGCGCGCGGCCGGGGGAACTCGGCGTTAGGCCGCCAGTGACGCGATCTGTAAAAGATATGGAGAGCCCCATGGACACCACAATCTGGTCATTACGTGAAGGTCGCCGCATGCTTCAGATTGGGCTTCTACTACTTCTTTTCGGCCTGCTTGTCGGATTTGCCATACCCGCGTTTGTCGTGCCGCGCCTCGGGCTGACGGCGCATGTGCTTGGAGTGACGCAGGGCATCCTTCTGATCGTAATCGGATTGCTATGGACAAAGCTCAAGCTGACGCGGACGGCCTCCGGGATCGGTTTCTGGATGGTCGTCTATGGCTGCTTCGTAAGCTGGGCAGTCACGGCACTGGCCGCCGCGTGGGGAGCCGGCAGCTCGATGATGCCGATTACCGCGGGCCAAGCTCACGGTAGCGCGATTCAGGAGGGAATCATAACAGCAGGATTGG
>Ga0137367_10002911_pt1 | contig 13859 bp, 14 predicted proteins | sample SagtaG_14_FD_104939 | JGI IMG/M metagenome (GOLD analysis project Ga0137367, IMG submission 104939) | Vadose zone soil microbial communities from Sagehorn Ranch, Mendocino, California, USA - Sage1_L_80_16 metaG | ecosystem: Environmental > Terrestrial > Soil > Vadose zone | place: USA... | reverse complement strand
GGAGAGGGTGACACCACTGTCATCTCATCTTCCACGGCCCGTTGCTACTCCGGTCCCCACCAGTGCTGCGCTGGTGAGGGGGATCATCGGGAAGTGCAATACGTAGTCCACCGATGCGTGGATGGCAAGCGCAGTAAGAGATAACGTGGCCAGAGCCCTCGGCCATTCGCCGCCGCTCGCACCCAGTCTCGCATATGCCCATAGGAATGCCAGGACCAAGAGTACGAAGCCAGGAGCGCCCGTCTCGGCGCCGTACTGCAGGAACTCATCGTGCGCCCAAGCGGCGTCCACGTCCTTACGGGCAGTCGGACTCACCAACCTGAACCGGCCTGGTCCCACTCCCGCCCAGGGGTGATCCCGCATGATATCGAACGCCTCACTCCAAAGCACTACCCGCCGCTCGGTCAGCGTCTGGTCGACCAGACGGCTCACAGGCCCTGAGCGGTCACCCGCGTGATACGTCGCGCCGAGCCAGACCGTGAGGCTGAGTGCGGCAAGGAACAAGACCGCGCATGCGGCAACTCCGGCCCGGCCTCCCCTGTTCCATCTGGCCACGAGGAGGCCCGCCGGCACCATGATGATGAGGAGTGCAGCCGTGACCGAACCGATTCTGAACGGGACCAGAGCTGCTGCAAGGGCAACCGCGAGAGCGAGGATCCGAGGAACGCTCCGTCGGCACGACGCCGCAAGCATTAGCGCGGCAGCGGCCGCCTGGACGAAGAAAGCCCCGGTGGCATTCCCGTACCCGAACGGGCCGCCCAGAGGTCGCTTCGAAAGAAGATCCTCCGATCCGATCGCGAGCCCGGCCGCGATTACCAGAACGACCGCCGGAACCAGCCAGCGACCGGCTACATCACCGATCAACCGGGCAGCAGCTAAGGCGCACGCGCAACCCAGCAATAGGGCCATGACGGGCCATGGCCGCCCTCGGGTGGCACTCGCTTCGTACGTCCACAGGACGATCGCGGCCAGTAGGGCGAGCCCGAGCGCATCTAGCCACGTACCCCACTTGGTTCGGTTGGTCCGCCTAGGCGCCGGGGGTAACCCGAAGCGTGTGGGGAGAGGATCCGTCCCCTCAGGCGACAGCCGGACGTCTCGCATCTTCCGTGGAAGGGGCGGGCATCGCGAGCAGCACCAGATAGAGGGGGATGAGCTGGACGCGTTCCCGGGCGAGGAGCCCGAAGTTCGCGATGCTCGATAGCGCCAGGATCATCAAACCGGTGTTGGCTACGGCGAAGGCAACATACGGTTGTCGTCGCATGCTCCTCAGGGCCGCCAGTATCGACCTTATGCGAATCAGTGAAAGGAGAAACAGGAACGTTGCCTCAGCGCCGGCGGCGAGCGCCTGGGCGTTGTGCGCCTCGGAGATCAGGGGTCGGAACAGAACTGTGGCCACCGCGTTGGGTATCCGCGTAGGCGACTCGAGGATCGATGGGACGAACTGGGATCCCCCTTGGGACGTGCGAGCGCTGGTCTGGAACAGGGCGGTGGTCAGACCCTGCTGTGTGTCGATCCCTCGTTCCTTAAGGAAGGTATTCGCCTTGCCCACAAAGACCAGCGCGATGACCGCGACTACCACGAGACCGATCACCTTCGCGATCGGACCCAGGGTCCCCAGCTCCGCACGTGGGCGCCGCATCAGGTAGCCGGCGGCTAGGGCGAGAGCAATGAGGGCGGCGATGTGTGGGCGCACTATCGCCACTAGCCACAATGCAGCGGCCGCCATGGAAAGGCCCTTGAATGTCCGGCCGGAGAGCGCATGGGCAACCCCGAGGGCAGCCATTCCCAGAGTAAAGGTGATCCAGGCCTCCTTGCCGATGCTGGAAGGCCAGAACAGTAGGGAGGGAAGGAAGAACACCAGCCGGGCGTAGCTACGCGTCCGCCCTTCGGGAACTGCCAAAGTGAAAGCTCGGTAGAAGAAAAAGAGGCCGAGAAACCCGAGCCACGAGTAAACGAGAAATCCGCCGAGGATCGTGGGCCCGATGATCGTGTAGACGATCCCGGTGAGGAACTCGATGAACTGCGTGCCAGTCAGCGAGGGCAATCCGGTATTGAAGTCGCCCGACCGGAACCTAGCGGAGATGTCCAGCCCCATTTGATGGTAGTGGTTGGCGTCGGCTCCCCCGGAGTAGATCTCGAATGCCACGTAGTGGCGCAGGATCGACCCTGCGAGCTTGAGGAGCAGGGCGAGCAGCAGCAGCCAGAAGAGACGCTGGTCGCCCTCCCGTGCGGCTTGCCTTCTGAGGGCGGGAAGCGTGACCCCAATAAGAATTGGGGCGAGTAACACGCCCCCCCAGACGTCGTACGTGGTGGTGGCCATCGCGATGAGGAGACCCGAAACAAAGAGCGTCGTCAGGCCAAGGCCCGTGCCGGCGACAACTGACGGACTGGGCGCTCTCGCTTCCTCTATGTTCACGGCTAGAACACCTCCAAGTCCCCTAGCGAGAGGGCCCATGACTCAGGCCTGCCGGGGTCCGGGCTAAGGCCATCTCGCAATGGGTTCACGACAAGAGTTCCGCCTACGGGCGCGGGAAGAAAGGCATGCCTTCGGGCCGCCCGGGCCGCGTTTGAGCGCCCCGGGAACAGGCAGGTAACGTGGTCCACCAGGCCCGAGTGAATCACACGCCGCAGCAACCGGCTGGCGGTTCGGTTATCAGCTGGTCGGACGATGAGCTCAACGATGGTGGCTTCCCACAGGATCCCCCGAGGGCGCGCCCTGAAGATGGCGAGGCCGTGAAGCGAGTCGCCGTCTCCCACATGTATGGCGCGGTAGTCCAGTAGGGGCGGAGCTGCGTACCGCCACTGGAGGTAGGCAACGTCGCGGGGTGTCTGAAGGCCGGCGTCGGTAGAGTCAGCGGACTGGAGCAGCGCGGAAACATATTCGGTGTCGCGGAGGATATCGCCGGCGGGCGCAGCTCTCAGGTGGGGTGGTGTTCCTTCCCGGTCGGCGTCGACAGTCCGGAGCGACCGGAACCCTCGGGCCACCTTCACCGGCCTTCGGACCCGGACCCAGGGCCGCACTCTCTCTACGATACGCCACCCCATCTTCAGGTATCCGGGCAGGCTTTTCTCGTTCGGTGTGTTGAAGACGAAGTCGATCTCCCCGCGCAGCTCCTCGAGCGCCTGACGGGTGAGACGAGTGAAGATCCCCATGCCCTGGAAGTCTGGATGCGTCGCGGTATCGACGGCCCGGACTGCCGTGAACATCTGCTCCCCGGCGCGAAAGCGCCACCGCATGAACGCACGAAGCCCGATGATTCGCCCATCCGCCTCGGCGACGAGCATGAATGATCGACCGAACGGATTCGCGAGGTGTTTCCAGCGGAAGAACTCGGGTGGCCTGATTCCTGCTGGCCCACCCCCCAGGGAGGCATTGAGAAGTTCAACGACGGCACGTTCGTCCCCGTCCCTAAATGGTCGGATGCTCAGCTCTTGTTGGAGGGCTTTCATGTGAGCAGCTGTTCGTAGACTTCCTCTATCCGCCGGACCGCGTGGCGAATGTCGAAGTCGGCTGCCCGCCGGCTGGCCGCTCGGCGCAGGCGTTCTCGAAGCTCGCGATCGCCGAGGAGCGAGAGGATTGCTCGTGCCAGGGCGGACGGGTCACCCGGTGGCACGACGAGACCAGAGGTCCCATCCTGAACTACTTCGGGCAGGCCACCAGCACGGGTGACAACGGGGGCCTTCCCGAGTGCCATGGCCTCGATGAGTGCGATGGACAACCCTTCATGCCAGGAGGCGAGAGCAAAGACGTCGATCGTCGCAACGAGACGAGGCACATCTTCACGGTAGCCGGTGAAGATTGCCGTCTTGTCTAGACCGAGTTTGTGTGCCAGTTGGCGAGTCTCCAGTTCGAGTGGCCCCTGCCCGATGAGAAGGAAGCGAACATCCGGCAGCTCCCGGCGAACCCGCGCCGCGGCTCGCAAGAGAATCGGATAGCCCTTGTGGGCCTTGAAGTTGGCGACGGTTCCGACGACGGGGGCGTCCGCAGGGAGGCCAAGTTCTTGGCGAATGAGGCCGTCTGAGCGCCAGGTTGCCACGACCGCAGGATCGGGGCCGTGATAGAGAGTCTCAACCGATGGCATCCTGAGCCATCGAAGTGGACGCGGGTAACGCACGGACGAATGCACTTGCTGGGAGACGGCGAAGACGTGATCGTTGCGAGGGTACGTAAGGGCGTTGCCCCAGTATGTTGCCCGATGATAGCGCTCCCACCCATTGTGCTCTGTGCAGACCAGATATGGACGGCGGCGACCAAGCAGGAGGAGCCTGGCCCCAATCGCGGCGTAGGGCGAGTGGACATGCACCAGTTCGATCCGCCGTCGGCGCAGGAGCGACTCCAGTCGTCCGATCCATCCAAGGCTCCGGCCACCGTTCAAGCAGTGCACCGGCAGGTTTGCTTTCTCGAGATCTCCCACATGGGCATCCTTCCAGGGGAGGAGATAGGCGACCTCGTATGAGAAGCGGGATCGGTCGAGGTAGGGGGCAGCGTTGACCAGCAGCTGTTCCGCTCCCCCCGGGCCGAGCCCCTTGATGAGCATGAGGATGCGCGTCATCTTGCTCCCATGTCGTTGCTCACTAACGTTCGCTGCCACATGTGTCGCGGAAGGAGGGATCACCGCTCGGCAGGCTCCCTGCTCAAGGGTCGTCGGCCGATTCGGCGACCTCCGGCCTCAGCACACGCATTGTCGCCTCACCTTCGGCCATGATGCCCCGGCGGGTGAGCACGGCGACCACGGTGCGGAGCAGGATTCTGAGGTCGAGCCATAGAGTGCGGTTGCGTACATACCAGACGTCCATCGCCAAGCGCTCATCCCAGTCCACGGTGTTCCGGCCCCTCACCTGCGCCCAGCCCGTAACCCCGGGCCGCACCTGGTGCCGCGCACGCTCGGGGGGCCGGTATCGATGACGATAGCCTGTGGGGAGTGGACGGGGCCCGACGAGGCTCATTTCCCCTCGCACGATGTTCCACAGCTCCGGCAGTTCGTCAAGGCTACTGGCTCGCAGTCGCCGCCCGAGCGGAGTGAGGCGGTCGGCGTCGGGCAGCAGCGTCCCGTCGGGACCGCGTGCGTCGATCATGGTCCGGAACTTGATGAGTTGAAACGGTTGTTCGTGAAGGCCGAGGCGTTCCTGACGGAAGAGCACAGGTCGTCCAAGGCGCCACCGGACGAGGAGGGCGACGACGGCGAGCACCGGAGAGAGCACCAGCAGGCCTGCGACCGCACCGATTACGTCCATCGCGCGCTTCAACACGGTCAGTCTCCTCGGTTGTGCTCACCACAGTGACTTCGCTCACGCGTTGTGGGGGCGGCTGGCCTCAGCTGACCGGGCGGGCACGCCCACCACGGTCAGCCCACCGCCCACGTCGCCCACGACCACCGCTCCGGCGCCGATGCGTGCCCGGTCGCCGATGCGCACGCCTTCTCGCACGACGGCACCCGTCCCAACCAGCACTCCCTCGCCGGCGGTGACGTCGCCGCTCACGGCTGCGCCGGGCATCACGCTGGCGAACCCACCGAACGAGCAGTCGTGGCCCACCGAGGCGACGTAGGAGACCAGCGAGTGCATGCCGAATCGGACCATCGGGGACACGTGGGCGTTGCCCAGCACAATCGATCCCAGCCCCAGCTCCACCCCCACGGCCACGTCGGCGCTCGGGTGGACGATTGGCGGTGCAGCCTGGGCCCGATCGCCTATCCGCCGGGCCACCGCCTCCCGCGCCCATGGCCAGCCGAGGCACAGGACGAAACATGCGTCGACGTTGCCGATGTCGTCCACTGTGCCAATCTGCTCCACGGCGCGGCCCGCGAACCGGCGCTGGTCGACTACGTCGTCGTCCAGGATCCCCACTACCCGCCACATAGGTGCAAGCGCATTGGCCGCCTCGATCGCCTGAAGCACGTCACTGGCGTGACCCCCGCCGCCCACGAGCACGAGCGGGGCAGGGTGGGGCTTGCTCACTTCAGGAGATGGCGATTGAGCGGTCCGCAAGGCTGCCACCTGTCCCGCCTCCAAATGGAACCAGATCTAGCATCGCCAGTTCTCCCACATCTTCATGAACTGACGGGCTCGCCGCTCACCAGCCATCGACCGGCAGCAGACGTGGTCGGATCGATCGCCATCCCAGGAGCAGGGCTGTTGAGTCCGAGGACGCGATACAACTCGGCCCGTGTCCTGGAAGCTGCCTGGCCCGGATGGGAGACAATCTCGGCGCCGATGGCCGCTACCCCTGGCGCCGCATCGCCCGCCAGTAATGCGTCGAGGAACGGTCCAAGCTCGGCAGGGTCGGACAGAATCGGCGACAACTGAATCAAGCGGGCAACGGTGCTGGTCGCTTCGATAGCGGGCTCGGCGACGGGTACAACGCGAGCGGCTTGCCCAGGAGGGCGAACGCTGTGGCGATGGACGTGTGATCGCTTATCGCGGCGTCGGCGACCGCGAGGGCTCGAGCCCAATCGTCTCCGGGTTCGAGGATCGTGAGGCCGTGCTGGCGCTGCTGCATCAGGAACTCGTCCCAATCACTGACTCATCGGGCGATACCCGAGTTTCACGATGTCTTCGTCGATTACGGCTGAAACTTGTCGGAGCGTTTCTGAAGCTAGGACCGTGCGCCCCTTTCCACGAAACCGCGCCGAGATCGGCTCCGCAACATGAGCATGGTGCGTGAGCGTGGGAACGTCGCCCATCCGTGCGATCTGGTCTGGATTCACCTCGAGCATCGTCGGGTGATACTGGAGATGGATAAATTCGCAGAGACGCTGGACTTCTGTCTCCGGCTGTACGACGAGGGCCTCGTACTTCAATTCGCGATAAGCCAATGGCCAGCGACCACCGAACTCCCGACACGCCCGGACAGATCGGCGCCAATACCATGCCGCCTCGATGGGATTCAAGCGCCGTGCCCTACCGGACATGCGTGCTGCCGACTCGACGAAGTCATACCCATCCCGAACCAAGTGGATGAACTTCGCCCTCGGGAACACTGAAAATATCTCATCGAGCCAGTAGGAATTGCGCGGTGTCTTGTCGCCCCACCTGGAACGTCGCGGCCAGCCCGATTGTTCGGCGGTGTGGCGGTAGAACCTATCCAGCAAGTAGGCGAGGCTCCGTGACTCTAGCGGAGCCTGACGAAGCTCGATGACCAGCGGTCGAAGACTCGTTTCGAAGAGGGTGAACTCATGGTGGTATTCGAACTGCGCCAGGCTGTATGTAACGATCTTGGACCACGGAAGCCGCTTGAGGAGGCTGAAGTTCTTGATGACATTTCCCAGGACATAGGTCTCAGGGGGAATGAAGACGTCCGGATGTGCCACCAATATGCGCCGGAGGAGGGTCGTTCCTGACCTGCCCGAGCCGATGATGAAGAACGGTTCAATTGGTTCATTGCGCTGGAGGGGATGCCCCCCCCAGGGCGCGGCAAGCCGGAGACGAGTGATCGTGGTCTTGGCTCGCGGCAGCAGCCGGTGCGATGGCCCAAAGCTCACTGAATTGCCAATTCTTTCTCCTACGTGTGGCACCATCGCAAAACGACGGACGAGATCAGAGTTTTCGGTGGACCTGTTGAACGCCGGATATTGCCGACGGACGGCTGGAAGGCGCACAGCACTCCACTACCCACACCCGACGAATGGACGCCACGTCCAACGATGTAATGCCTCAATCAGATCTCCGGGGCTGCCATGTCAAATTGTCTGTGGTTCCGGGCAAGCTCCGCGAGCGCCAACTTATCGGCCAAGGACCCGCGCTACAGCGGGAAGGACAGCCGCTACCGCGAACTTCGCCCGGAGCCCAAATGACTGGGTCCGATCACCTACTACAGCCCGTGCCAGTCGCCGGGCGTCGGGCGACGAAGTACGTAGTGCTCGGACAGCATCAGCCACCGTGTATGTGCGTCTCACGCGGGCTAGCTGTGACTGCGCCGCCGCGACCTCGCGACGTGACAGTGAGTGCTCCTCGACCACATGCAGAAGCACCCGCTCGATGGTTCGCGATGCACCAGCCACATCTGCACTATGACCAGCGCCACTGTGATGGTAGAAACATAGGGGGTCACGGACCAGACCGGCCCGCGAACCCGACACCAATAGCCGCACCCACACCTCGTACTCACCCTGGTGTGGTGCTTCGACATCGAAGCCGCCGACGCGTCGCATCGCCTCAAGCCTTACAGCTGCCCCGCCGTAGATGAAGTTTCGTCTCAGAATCGCTTCGACCTGGCGAGACGAGTCCGGGAACTCCCTGCCGCCGTCTGCATAGTAGAGCTTACTCGTCCCATCAGGGAACATAACCCTCGCCTCGGTGGTGATGAGGTCGATGTCCGGATGGGCTTTCGCGTACTCGCCGATCCGCTGGAGACGAGTCGGCTCCCACTCATCATCGGCATCGATCAGCACGACGAACTCGCCAGTGGCCTTCGCGATGGCAGTATTATGAGCCGCGCCGACGCCTCCGTTGGGTTGGCGCAGGAGTTTGATGTGGTCCCGGTACCGCTCTAGGGATGCCGCAGTGTCGTCAGTCGACCCATCGTCGACCACGATGATCTCGTGGGCCGGCTGGGTCTGACGCATCACCGATTCGACGGCTCTTCCGATGGTGCTGGCAGCGTTGTACGCGGGGATGATGACGGAGAACCGGTCCATCACCGACCCGCCTGTCGGCTCGAGCCGACGACTGCGAAGTCTCGACCAGCGCCTGAAGGGATGTGCCCACTGACGGAGGACCCAGCCTCATGGGTGCAATGCAGGCCTACAGCGGTGAATATGGGAGCCGCGAATGCGGTTCGAGAGCGGCCGGTTCCCGCAATGACGAACTCGATTCTCACGTGTTACTCCTTGCATGGCGCGTTCGGAATGCGAGTCGCTCCCGCCAATTCAGAGGCGCTCGCTCTATCGACGACTTATTGTCGAAAGGTTGCTAGTCGCCCACCAACGGATCGCGACCGCGACGCCGGTAGCGTATGCGCCGGATCGGCCCTATAGGCTGGCTCGCGGCCCGCATGACTCTTCGAACCAAGTAGACCAATCTACCGGTCGTATACCGCACGCGTTCGGAGAGCGGCGGTGGTGTCGTCGGCGCGGTGTAGCCAAGTTCCGTCATGAGGGGCTGGGCGGCATGGAACAGCATGCTCGCGTGCGGCGCCCGCATCGTACTGGCCCAGGAATTCGCGGGACCTGATCGGACCTCCTCGACTAACCAAGCTGGGTCAAAGTCTCTCCCGGTGAGCCTGGGAGCCATTTCGCTGAGCACCGACACAGGATCGCCGACTAGGTCTTCGTAACGAACGACCTCAACCCTCGGGTCGGTCTTCCAGTGGAGTGCAGCTTCGGCAGAGTCTCGCCAAAGCGATACGTGCTTGTGATCGGTCCCCTGCGCCCACCGGTAGTCCAGCGCGCGAAAAGATGCGACAACGCCGCGGACATCGCGGAGGATGAACACGACCCGAGCGTCGTCGAACCAATCGAGCAGCCGCCCGATGTACCGAAAGTGCGCGGGCGTCTTCTCCCCGCCGACGGCTGCGGCTCGTTGTTCGGCGTACGCGTCAAGCATCCCCTTGAATAGCGTGCGTGGGGCCGACAGGCGCCCGAGCCTTTCTAGGACATCCTCTGGAAGTTCAAGGCTTCGGAAGTGCCTGCTCTCCTTGTACGCTGGCCAGAGCGCCTCGACTGTTGCTCGGTCTTGCCCTGGCACCCAGAAGCGGGGAAGCCATTGGTCCAGGAAGTGGGTTTCGGGGGCGAGGGCCACCTCCGGGTCAGCGTTCAGGAGCCGTCGAAGTAACGAGGTGCCCGAGCGCCCAGACCCGACAACGAACACGTATCGCGAGGTCATGACAGTGGAGGTTGTACAGTCAGGGTGCCCGCAGCGACAAAGACCCCCAGCCCGTGCATTGAATCAGACAATTCCGCGGCTATCGTTATCTCCGCCTGCATTTTCGTCTCGAGTTCGAGCTAGGACGTCCAGAAGAACACGGCGTGTGCGAGGGCGGGCCTCACCCGGGTAGTCGACAATGGCCGGAATGCCACGCCAGTTGGCATGCGTCACGTGAGCATGCTCGAGTAAGGTCGGGAGTTCGGCGGGATCGGAGAACCTCGCCCGGGTCTCGAGCAACCAGCGTGCGAATGTCCCCTCCCCGACCGCGTCCAAAGGGGCATCGACTGGGATCATCGGTCGGCGCAGGACGGAGTATGCGGCGGCCAATGAGGTGTGGTCGGTTACGGCCAGATCTGTCAGAGGCAACCACGACGCCCAATCCTCATCCGGCTGTAGGACACGGAAATGTTCGCCCGCCTTGGACTGGACGAGCTGACGCCAGCCTTGTGATCCCGCCCGACGTTCGGCCCATAGGTTCGGATGCATCGTTAGGACCACTGCGTAGCGGCCAGTGTCCACGAGTTGCGAGAGCACAGTCAAGAGCGCCTCCCCCTGGGTCGGAATCAGGGCACGGGCACTCCATGTCGACATTACGGCCACCACGCACCGGTCGGTCCAGCCGAGTCGGGCGCGCACCTCGTCACGAACCCGATCGTGGGTTAGCAGCTCATCGACGCGTAGATCACCGACGACACGGATGCGTGAGGAGTACTCGGGTACGGCTGTGAGCGCCCACTCCCGCGCCTTGTTGGAGGCCTCGAACATGACGTCGTAGACGGGCCGGCCGTCTGGCCAGAAGACGCGGTGGCGGTCGTAGTAGTAACTCCCCTCTCTTACCAGCCTCGAGCGAGCGACTCCGTGGGCAACGATGACCCTCGGGATTGAGGGTGGATAGGACAAGGGAGCATGATCGGCGAGGATGAGCATGTCCCAGTCGAGCAGCTGACTCACGCCATTCATGCTCCAACGCACTCCAAGCCGCTGGCGCAATTGGTCGTGTCCCTGGGTTGCACCTCGGAAGCGGGTCAGATATGCCCTTACGCCGGGTAGATCGCTTATGCAGTCCCAGACTCGCAAAACGTAGTCAGCCATCAGCCCATTGCTCGCAACGAGCAGGATGCGCGCGCTTCGCTTTCGGGGCCGTATCGTGTGTCTCACTCGCCGCCAGACGTCGAGAAGCCGAAGAGCCTGCCAACGAAGTGCACGCTTTGCGGTTGACGCGCCCTTCCGGCTCCTCGGAGTCATACGGCGGGTTGGCGGCAACGGGTCAGGCAGCGTATCCCACCGACCCCGCAAGCGATGCCACAATCGACCAGGCCGCCTGTTGCTGGTGTGCGCTTAGGCGATCGTGCCAGGTGCCTACACTTGACGGGCGGACACGGTCTAGCGCAGCTGTGAATCGTGGATCCATAAGATCAAGCCCGAGTCGCGACAAGACCGGCGAGATCTCCTCGGCAGGCGCGGCCACGAAGGACTCGTAGCGAACTTCGAAGTATCGCTCCGGCCCAAGCTTCTGCCCGTCCATTGCCGCTCGTCCAACTTCGGCAAGCCACAGTTCCGCAGCGAGTTCTGCCTGTCGCGTTGCATCTGTACCAAACGAAGCCGGAGACCGACCCTCCCTCGTCCAGAGCTGCAACGAAGGCCACCAAGCTACCGACAGGAGGGAGCTTATGGTGTCTAGCGGGTGTCTCAGCACGTGTAGGACGATGCAGTCGGGCACAAGTGCATCCAGGAGGTCGAGGCGCCGAGCGTTGCGCGTGTTCTTGTTGACGAACACCTCCCCCCTGCCGAAAAGGCAGTACCGCTGGAGCATGCGCTCCACGGCATGATGGCGGGAAGCAGAGGCCAGCGAGCCAACTATCGGTTGAAGGGTGTCATCGGGGGCCAGCTCAAGCACGGCATCCCATTGACGGTATCCCTCGGACGGCCGAGGAAGCCATCGCCAGACTGATTTGACGATTCGCTTGCGACGGCTCCATTCGAACAGAGGGTTCGCGAGCGCCAGTGATGGGTGTCCGACGTGATCAGTCCACGTTGAGCACCACGTCGTCGCCGAATGAGATGCCAGCGTCTCGTAGAGAACAGTCGTACCCGACCGGCCGCATCCGACGATGAAAAGGACAGAGCTTGGGTTGCGTCGCCTCATAACTCGACGGTCCTTCCCAGCGTCCGGCGCCAGGCATGGCGGAGGGCAAGCAGGTTACAGCGGAACTCTTGGAGGGCGCGAGAGGGATGCACTACCAAGTTGGCCAGTGGCTTCGCCAGACACCGAATGATCATGACCCTGACAACATCGTGTCTGCGGCAATATTCAAGCGAAATCAGTATCAGGTTGCGTAGTTTGTAGTAGCGGCGCGGATTCCAGCCCTGCGAGTCCCATCGGGGCCTTTCACTGACTGTATTCAGCTTTGGCGACGTGCCAATTGTGTGAAGCGCCTCTGTATCAGCGAAAAGGCGCCATCCCGCTCGCGTGATACGCAGCCCAATGTCGAGTTCCTCGAAGCCCCAGAAGAGTTCGGGGCGGAAACCACCACTGTCCCACAATGCCTGGAGCCGGTATATCGGTGCAAAGCCGCCGTGGAGGTGGTCGACTTCAATGAGCCCGCCATTGAGGTGAGCGACAGAGCGCGTCCGAAGTCTTCTCCGATCGAAGCGGGCCCCCTTCATTCCGATACCGCCCAGCCGAACCCCGCTGCCCACAAGATTCTGACGTGATGTCAGCAGCCGCTGCAGTATTCCAGGATGAGGAAGCGGGTCGTCATCGTCGAGCAATAACACCCAGTCGTCGCCGGAAAGTCGCTTGCTCAGTGTGGCGAGACCCCATGCAAATCCACCCGCAGGACCCAGGTTTTCCTTCGAGGCCAGGTACGTGACCTCCATCCCCGTCCTCGCTGAAAACGCCTCAAGTAACGACCGGACTCTGCTGTCGTCGGCGTTGTCCACGAGAACGAGGTGGTGGCGCCCCACGGTCTGCCCAGCGAACGCATCCAACGAACGGCCGAGCTCGACCGGCCGTTTGTACGTAACGAGCACGGCGCCCAGCAACATCATCTTCTGGGTGGGCGCACCTAACTGATTGGGCGACGTGAGGTGCTCGTCACCGAGCTTCAATCCTTGAGCCACTTTCCTAGAGGGATCTGGAGAATCCGCCGGGAGAGGCTCACTAATAGCCACTTTCCTGTCGGCGCGCGCTCCGAGCATTTGGACCAGGCATCGACTACAAGGGTTTGCCAGCCGCCGCAAGATGGACAGCCCGGCGATAGAAGTCGTTCGAGTTGTACAGAAGAGCTGCGGGCGCGAACGCCTCGAGGTGTCCGCCGCGGATCACCATCACTCGGTCGCACAGGTTGAGAGTCGTGAGGCGGTGCGCTATGACGACCAGCATGAGGTTGCCCCGAAGCCCTTCGAGCGATTTCTGGATGAGGTGCTCCGACTGGAGATCGAGCGAGCTGGTAGGTTCATCGAGGATCAGAAGCTCCGGAACACCGGCAAGGGCCCGTGCCAGGCACAGGCGCTGTCGCTGCCCCCCAGACACTGCGTCGGCGCGCTGTCCGACGATCGTTTGGTACCCGTCAGCCCACGACATGATATCGGCGTCGATGTGCGCAAGCCGGGCGGCGCGCTGGATCGCATCGTTGTCCACCCAGTCACGGTAGAAGCGGATATTCTCCGCCGCGCTCCCGGCGAGCAAGTGCGGCTCCTGGGGGAGATAGGCAACCTTCCGGTGCCAGGCGCCATCGTCGATCTCGCCGGCTGAGATACCGTTCACCCGGTAGCACCCAGTCGAGGGCTCGCGGAGGCGGAGCAGCAGCTGCACCAGCGTCGACTTGCCGGCCCCCGACGGGCCTACCACCCCAATGGCCTCGCCTGCCTCGATTGAGAAGCTGATGTCTCGCAGAACGGGTGATCGGGGCCTGTACGCGAAGGACACCGACTCGAACTCCACGGTTCGGACCGAGTCGATCGGGCGGTGGCCGGAACGCTGTCTGTTCGCG
>Ga0137367_10002906_pt1 | contig 13862 bp, 11 predicted proteins | sample SagtaG_14_FD_104939 | JGI IMG/M metagenome (GOLD analysis project Ga0137367, IMG submission 104939) | Vadose zone soil microbial communities from Sagehorn Ranch, Mendocino, California, USA - Sage1_L_80_16 metaG | ecosystem: Environmental > Terrestrial > Soil > Vadose zone | place: USA... | reverse complement strand
GAAATTGTCCAAGCCACTCAAAGTAGCTTATGCAAAAGAAGGCTCGACAATTTATGATGGCCACGCGGATGGACTTGTGCTCACAACCCTCAAGCGAGCAAAAATCCGCGGCGTTGAATCTTATTCAATGGTCTGTTCAGAAAAAGAACTCGGCATTTCTGAAGAGCATGAAGGCATCATTCTGCTAGATGACGACGCTCCTGTAGGCATGCCACTTGCCGATTACATGGGCGATGTCGTCTTTGATATTAGCATCCTGCCAAATATGGGTCGCAATGCGAATGTGATTGGAGTCGCGCGTGAACTCGCCGCCCTGACAGGCCGCGACCTCAAAAAGCCAAATATTAAATATAAAACTGAGGGCCAATCAGTCGAGGAGTTGGTTTCGATCGAGATCACAGATCCCGAACTCAACCCGCGTTTTGTGCTTGGATTGATCCGCGATGTTGAAATTAAACCAAGCCCCTATCAAATCCAGCGCCGGTTGAGGTTAGCAGGGATTCGTCCTATCAATAACATCGTGGATGCAACGAACTACGCCATGTTAGATCTCGGCGAACCTCTACATGCGTTCGATTATGATGTTCTTAAAGAACGTGCTGGTGAAAAAAATGTGAAGATCATTACGCGCGCCGCGAAAAATGGTGAAAGACTTACCACACTCGACGGTGTTGATCGAAAACTTACTTCAACAAATGTTCTTGTTTGTGATGAGAAAGGTCCGGTTTCTCTGGCAGGAGTGATGGGTGGTACAGAGACTGAAGTGTACGATGCGTCCAAAGAAGTGCTGGATGCCACACTGGCACCGCACGCCAGTGCAGGTGAAAGCCCTGAGATGAAATCAGGCGAGATGCAACGAGGAAAGGCTAGTGTACGAGGTACGAGTACGGTTTACATCTTACTTGAAGGTGCGGCGTGGAACTTTATCAATATTCGTCGGACGGCCAAGCAGCATAACCTTCCTTCGGAAGCATCCTTCCGATTCTCACGCGGCGTGCATCCTGCTCTTGCGGAACAAGGCGTGAGGCGCGGGCTACAATTAATGGCGGAATGGTCTGGCGGCAAAGTCGCGTCGGGTCTTGTCGATGAATATCCACTTAAGCCGAAAGACTCAATCGTTACGATCACAACAAAAGATGTCAAACGATGGCTTGGCATCGACCTCCCTGCGGAACAAATCGCTGAATTGCTTACCCGCCTCGAATTCGAATGCACCGTTGAAAATGCCTCAGTTAAAGTGAAGACGCCACCTCACCGCCTTGATATTGGTGAAGGCATTGTTGGCATGGCAGATGTGCTCGAGGAAGTTGCGCGCAGTTATGGCTACGATAACATTCCCGAAACGCGTATGTCTGATACGCTCCCGCCTCAGATTGGCAATCCTGTTTACGAGTGGGAAGAACATGTACGCGATATCTTAGCCAATCTTGGTTTGCAAGAAATCGTCAGTTATCGCCTGACTTCACCTGAGCGCGAAGGTCGTCTTGTTCTGTACAGTGAATATGTTACGCTTGCTAATCCGATTACACCTGAGCGACGCGTCATGCGCCGAAGCCTGCTGGTGTCAGTGCTTGAATCGGTTGAGAAAAATGCACGCGTCGAATCGATTGCGATGTTCGAGCTTGGACCAATCTTCGAGCCAAACAAGGGTGACCTGCCCAACGAGCCAAGTAAACTTGCTTTGGTGATGACCGGAGCGCGCATTGCAACTGCATGGGATGTAAAGGATTCCCCAATATTTGATTTCTACGACATGAAAGGACGGATCGAACTCCTTTTGAGCAGCCTCCATTATACAGACGTTTCCTACACTCCAATTGATTCTGTCAGTTATTTGCATCCAGGCAAAGCCGCGGAAGTGAAGGTAAATGGACAAGTCGTTGGCGTGTTCGGTGAATTGCATCCATTGGTCAAAGAAAAGTATGAGGTTGGTGATGCCCCGGTCATTGTCGGAGAGTTTGATCTTGAAAAACTGCGTGCATTGAATCCGACCTATAACATTGTGCCTGTCTCCGAGTTCCCGCCGGTCTACGAGGATATCGCTGTGATCGTTGACGAATCAGTGCCCGCGGCGCGCATCGAAGCCTTGATCAGGCAGACGGGTGGAAAGACCGTGACGGATGTCAAATTGTTCGATGTTTATCGTGGTGAACAAATCGGCGCAGGGAAAAAGTCCTTAGCATATAGTCTCACGTATCAATCTGATAAAACGATGAACGATGCCGAAGCCGCCGCGATCCGTAATAAAATTGTAAAACGTTTGGAGTACGAAGTTGGCGCGAAGTTGAGAAGTTAGTAATGGCTCCAAGTTAACGCATTAAATACAATAGTGGCGACTTGTCAGGTCGCCACTATTGTATTTGTTAATTGCGTTATTTCACCACGATAGTAAGATTCAATGGGCAGAAGGTCTTACTGCCAATACGCATGGTCCATGTGGTTGTGTAAGTACCTGTATCTTTGGGTGCGCGCATATCTACCCCTAAATTAACTGAACTGCCAACGTTTACGTTTTCAGGCAAGTCATAGCCTGAAATCTTGTGGATCTTGGCGCCACTTGAATAAATATAATCTACACTGGTGCGATCCCATTTTTTCTTGCCAATATTTTTGACAGTCCAAACTGCATCGAAATCATCGCGTGGGCTAAAGGAGCTTCCATTTGGCGGCGAAACTTTAGTGATCTGACAGGCATAATTGTCAGAACTCGTCCCGCTCCCTCCAAGGCTCACGTTGGTGAACGTAGGAATGATGACTGGTGTAGGAGAGGAGAGAATAAAGATCACCGTAGACGTAGCAGTTGGCGAAGGCGTTGCTGTGTTACGCGTTGGCGTAATTGTAGGAGTCAGTGTCAAGGATGGCAATACGGCGGCTGTTTGAGTTGCCGCGGCATTGACAGTCTGCGCGATGAAGGTATTGACCGCGCCAGGGTTAATTGTAGGGATGGATGGGGTTACGAGGGTTGGGATACATGCCATCACTAATGCAAGAGCTATGATCCAGATCAACAACTTGGTTTTACGCGTTGTTGTCATAATTTCCTCTTCCACATTCGATTGGCTGTCATTGCGAGTGGCACCTTGGCGCCACTCGCAATGACATTTGAAGCCTCATTATTTTTCAACCTTGATCGCCGTATATGGAAAGCACAAACTGCCTTCGACACTCCACGTCATAATATAAGTGCCTTCTTTGCTGGGTGCTACGGCATCAAAGTCTACAACAGTGGACTCGCCGGGTTCCAATCTGGGAAGTTCCACTAATGTAGTTGTGGTCAATTGAGGACCATCATCATACTTGAGATCGAGTCCTGCTACCATTGTCTTAGTGCCGGTATTGACAATCGTCCATTTGATATCAAATTCATCATTGGGGTGGAAGACCGTATTATCGCGAGGGATACGGGGAAATGGGTTGCAGGCATATTGAGGCTTTACAGTGATTCCACCGCCTCCACCTCCAGAGGCAACAGTAGGCAACGCAACCAATGTCGGCGTTGGGAGGAGGGGAGTTGGTGAAGCAGGAACAGGCTCCGTCTGAGTCGGAAGCGTAGTGTTCGTCGCTTCAGGAGCGAGGGACTGCGCGGCCTGTGTCTGGGCATTCTGCGCGGCAACCGTCAGTGCGACCGAGGTTGCAACTTGATTCGCAACGTCATCTGGATTCAATGTTGGTTGAGCAGGCGAACAGGCAGAGAACAGAAAGATCATTGTCACTGTAGTGAATAGGATTTTTTTCGTCGACGGACTCATACATTTCTCCTTTATTTCTATCTTATTCTTCATTAGGTTTGGAAGTACCTGCGCCAATTCCAAGCGGCTGCCACTTCTTTTCATCTTTGAGGCGATGTTGAATTCCGTGACGATCATGAGTTTCATCGAAACCTTCAGGCTTGATGAACATTTGCTCGCCTTCCAGCAAACCAGAGACACCTGCCTGGCCCGGCTCGGGTCGTTTTTCACCTTTGAATTTTGCCGCATCGCTTGGAAGATAATCGGTGGGCTCCTCATACGTGGTTACATAACCTTCGTAATTGCGCAGAATCACCTTGTGGTCAGACATGCTTAACAAATAATTGGGCGTGACAGGAATCTTGCCTCCACCGCCCGGCGCGTCCACGATGTATTGTGGGACTGCGTAACCGGAGGTATGTCCGCGCAGACCTTCCATGATCTCGATGCCCTTTGCTACAGGCGTGCGGAAATGTCCCGCGCCTTCGACGAGGTCACATTGATAGAGATAGTAGGGTCGCACGCGTATACGGACAAGGTCCTGCACGAGTTGACGCTGGATGTGAACATTATCGTTCACACCAGCCAGTAACACAGATTGATTGCCCAATGGAATGCCTGCTCTTGTAAGACGGTCGCAGGCTTGTTCGAGTTCCAACGAAATTTCATTTGAGTGGTTCACGTGGATATTCATCCACAAGGGATGATATTTTGCCAGCATGTCGCATAGTTCTTGAGTAACACGCATAGGCATGAACACAGGCACACGTGTGCCAAGGCGGACGATCTCGATGTGTGGGATCTCGCGCAGCCGGCTGAGAATCTCTTCCAGAATCTTCGGGGCAAGGACAAGTGGGTCGCCACCCGAAAGCAACACATCCCGCACCTGCGGCGTGCGCTTGAGATATTCAAGTTGCATCTCAAACTCTTGACGTGAGAAAGTCTGTCCCGGGTCACCGACAATGCGCGAGCGTGTGCAATAGCGGCAGTATGACGCGCACTGAGTTGTGACCAGCATAAGGACTCTATCAGGATAGCGATGAACCAGCCCGGGCACAGGAGAGTGGCGATCTTCTGCAAGAGAGTCTTCCATCATCGCGGTAAAAGATTGCATCTCCTCTGAAAGAGGGATTACCTGCTTACGAATGGGGTCGTCTGGATCGTTTGGATCGATCAGAGAAATGAAGTAAGGCGTAATATCCACGCGGAACAAGCCGCTGGTGTTAAGCGCCTTGCGCTCGGATTCCGTCAGCGGGATTACTTTCTCAATTTCGTCAACAGTATTCAAGCGATGGCTTAGTTGCCAGCGCCAATCGTTCCACTTTTCATCGGGAACGTCTGCATAGATAGGGGCACGTTTGGAAACAAACGGGGTAGGCATAGTATTTTTCCTCCGAATAGGATCAGAATTTAAACAACACTAATACGATAAACACTGAAACGCGTTTTGCGGAGGGTCGTGATCTGGCCGAAAAAAACCAGCGAACTTTCTTTTCATAGGAGTATTGTAAGAGCAAACAAAAGTCAGGTCAATATGGCTTTTGGACGAAAGGTATGTCTTAATAAAAGAAAACAGAGCTTTGGGATGCGGAAATTCAAAATTGAGTGATTTAGGATGCATCATTAAGGATATTATGTTTAATGTGGAACCCTAAAGTTCGCAATGGTGTATATTCTATGAAATTATGACCTCTCCGGAGAGGCTTGATTGGATGAATCTACACTGATCCGTCACGCCGCAAATGGCGACGCGGCGGCTTGGGAACCGTTGGTGCTTGCGCATCAGGAGGCGGTTTTCAGGCTGTCCTACCTGCTCCTCGGCGACCCGGACGACGCGGAAGATATTGCCCAGGAAACCTTTTTGCGCGCCTGGAATCATCTCAAGCGTTTTGACCCTACGCGCCCGCTTCGTCCCTGGTTATTGAGCATCGCGTCAAATTTGGCGAGCAACCGGCGTCGTTCTGCTGGAAGATACTTATCAGCTTTGATGCGTGCGTTTCGCAATGAGCCTGTCTCTTCTACCAGCATTGAAGAAAAAAGCACGCAGCATATGGAAGCCAGTGATCTCTGGAAAGCGGTTCGGAATTTGAACTTGTCTGATCAACAAATTATTTACCTGCGCTATTTCCTTGACCTGTCTGTTACTGAGGCAGCTGAAGTTTTACAAGTGGCAGAGGGCACGATCAAATCGCGTCTGAGTCGAGCGCTCGAACGACTACGCGGAATTATTAAACAGGATTTTCCTGTTCTCGCTGAACGGCACGAAGGATCTGATTCATGAACGAGTCCCAACAAGAATTCTTCGAGGAACAATTACTTTCGATCTCAAAGGGATTTGATTATCCGCGTACGCCGGATATTGCTGGATCAGTGCTGACGCGCTTGCGCACTTTCCCCTCTCCCAGTGGAAGACTGCGAAGCGCTCCGCAAGGAGGGGGCAGGGGTGAGAGGCATCCTCGTTTCATTTCCAGACGTTTGGCTTGGTCGCTGACTGTCATCCTGGTTCTATTCTCAAGTTTGATGCTTATCCCTCCCGCGCGCGCCGCGATCATTGAATTCATTCAGATTGGTGTTGTGCGTATCTTCCGCGCAGAACCGGCTCCACCAGATCAAGGAACTCCTGTTACTGCAACGCCTGGTCCAACCTCACAGCCACTGATTCCTATCCTTGAAAGTCTGGCTGGCGAAATGACTCTTGAAGAAGCCCAGAAAGCTGTTGATTATCCAATCCTTCTGCCTGCCTATCCAGCTAATCTCGGTCCGCCTGACCGCGTCTTTGTTCAAGATGTAGGTGGCTATATGACGGTCCTTGTTTGGATCGATCCTCAACAACCGGATCGGGTATTGATGAGTTTACATTTCATACCCGCTGGAAGTTGGGCAATTGACAAGATGAAACCTAAATTGATTCAAGAGACGACGGTCAATGGACAACGCACCATATGGGCAGAGGGTCCTTATCCGGTACGGTTTTCCAACGGCAATGTAGATTTCATACGATTAATTAATGGTCATGTGCTGATCTGGACGGATGGGAAGATCACCTATCGCTTAGAAACAGACTTGCCTCTCGAAGAGGCATTGAAGATCGCGGAGTCACTCCAGCCAATCAAACGATAATAAAAGGAATCATGTTTGAACAAACGAACAGTGATGTATATTCGCTGTTCGTTTTGTTATCAGCTGATTGGATGGGATACAATATCATAAAAAGGATATAACGAATGGATCCCGCTTCCACTCACGGACTTTGGGCTGACTTGCATCAAGCCGATTTCACACCCGCTGATTCTGATTTCACAGTGATCGGAGTCCCTTATGATGAAGCCGCCTGCGCTCGCAAGGGCGCGGCGCTTGCTCCCGAACGGATTCGGTTTTGGTCAACGCATTTAACTCCTTTTAGCGAAGACCGTACTCGGCTTGGCGATATCCGCATTTGTGACTTAGGTGATATTCAAATCGCCGATCAAGCACCGGGCTTTGAATTAATCCGTGAAAAGGTAGCGACTCTGCCCAATATCCCCATCGTCCTTGGCGGAGATCATTCCATAAGTATTCCTGTTTTTCAAGCGCAACGCGAGCGTTACAAAGATCAGCGTGTCGGCGTGCTGTGGGTGGACGCGCATCCTGATTTGTGTGATGTTTTCACTGGTTCTAAACTTTCTCATGCTTGTGTTCTACGCCGCGCCCTTGAGTTTGGCATCGAACCCGAAGATGTTTGTATGGTGGGATTGCGTTCGTGGGAAGATCAGGAAATTGACTTGATCGAAAACGGCGGACTTAACGTTTACACCGCCGCCATGGTTGCTGAACGTGGAATGAGAAGTGTTGCCTCCAGCATGTATAGTAAGTTAAGCGGTTGCGACGCTGTCCATATTTCACTGGATATTGATTGTCTTGACCCGGCGTTTGCTCCTGGCACAGGGATTCCCGATTCAGGTGGCTTGACCTCACGTGAAGTGATCACCCTGATTAAATCCATGCAGGGACTTCCACTGGTTGGCTTGGATGTCGTTGAAGTCTCGCCGCCCATTGACTCTTCGGAAGCGACGGTCTTCGCTGCCTTGAAAATCATCATGGAGTTTATTGCGATATTTGCTCGTGAAAAGAAAGGTGGATAAGGAGCTTATCTGTGAAAATTGATATTGAAAAACTTGACGTGATCCATAATGCGGCGCAGAAGCGTTTTGAGATATGGATTGAGGGCCAGCTCTCAAAATTAGATTATATAGAAGATGACAATACCATTGTGATGACACATGTCGGCGTTTACCCGGAACATAGAGCGCAGGGAGTGGCTGGTAAATTAACTCAGGTCGCTCTTGAATATGCAAAAGAGAAATCTTTGCGGGTGATTCCTATGTGTCCTTATGTTGCCACTTACATTCGTAGAAATCCCCAGTACATTGAGTTGACAAGTCAAGAAAGAAGTGAATGACGCAAAGAGATATTCTCTTTCGTTTGGCGACCCGCGCCGATTTGCCGTCTATTGTGCGTATACTTGCAGATGATGATTTGGGAAGTCAGCGCGAGCGCTATGAAAACCCATTGCCTGAAACATATTATTCGGCATTTGAGCAGATCGACAATGATCCAAATCACGAATTGATCATTGCTGAATGAAATAGGAAGGTGATTGGCACGCTTCACCTTATGTTTCTGCCATCCATTAGTTTTCAAGGTGGGTTGCGTGCGCAGATTGAATCAGTAAGAGTGGATAAACGATTTCAAAGTCAGGGGGTTGGCAGTGAGATGATGAAATGGACCCTGGAGCGCGCCAAGCAGCGCGGTGCGCATCTCGTCCAACTGACAACTCACAAGTCTCGCGTCGATGCACATCGCTTCTATGAAAGGCTGGGATTTAAAGGAAGTCATTTGGGGATGAAGCTGAGCCTGAAGTAAATTTCTTTTTACTTTTCTCTTCTTTCTTAATTTGACTTTGTGAACTTCGTGCCCTTTGTGTTTAAAGCAAAACACGCCCAATTAATGGACGTGTTTTCTGTGGCGGGGAGGACAGGATTCGAACCTGCGACCGAGGATTTCGCCCCGGTAACCGCTTAGCAGGCGGCCCCATTCGACCACTCTGGCACCTCCCCAATTTGATTTACGATTGACGATTTTGGATTTGCGATTTTAGTTAATTGTAAATCGTCAATCCAAAATCGTAAATTGGATGGCGGAGGGAGTGGGATTCGAACCCACGTTGGTGTGACCCAAACATGTTTTCAAGACATGCGCCTTCAGCCGCTCGGCCATCCCTCCACAAGGTTCCAACGATTTCTCGAGGGGCGGAGGCGATTTTACCATAAGAAGACGCCTAACCCTTCTTCTTTTTTACGTTTTGCTAATATTCCCGTGCTACACTTTATTTCGTTATATTCTATCAAGGTATTCTTCAATTCAAATCCAATTTAGATATTCGAGGAAGAGGCAGTATAATCTTTTCCCGAAAAGGTTCATCATGCTGAAAAACTTTGTCAAAATATTTGGGGGAGACCCCAATAAAAAAACCATTGAGCAATTCCGCGCCATCGCTGATCAGATCAACTCGCTTGAGCCTCAATTTGAGACATTGAGTGATGATGCTCTGCGCGCCAAAACTGACGAATTCCGCAAGCAGATTGCAGAATCCGTTGGAGTTTTGGAAGGACTCGATGAAAAGGAGCAGTTCAAAGCCCAGCAGGAGGCGTTGGAAGAGATTCTTCCCGAAGCATTCGCAGCAGTCCGTGAAGCCGCCAAACGCACCATCGGCCAGCGCCACTACGATGTACAGTTAATCGGTGGAGTTGCTCTGCATCGCGGTTCCATCGCTGAGATGCGCACGGGCGAAGGGAAGACGCTTGTTGCGACATTACCAGTTTATCTCAACGCGTTGCTCAATAAAGGTATCCATCTTGTCACAGTCAATGATTATCTGGCGCGGCGCGATGCGCGTTGGATGGCACCCATCTATCACATGCTTGGATTGTCGGTTGGCGTTCTGCAAATGGCAGCCGTAACAGAGAACGGAAAGAAAGCCTTTCTCGTTGACTTTGAACACGAGTCTCCGCATGAAGATCAGCGGCATCTGCGCCTCGTGGATCGGCGATTGGCTTATGACGCCGATGTCACGTATGGCACCAACGCTGAATTCGGTTTTGATTATCTGCGCGATAACATGACCATGCGTTTGAGCGACCGTGTGCAGCGTGGACATCATTATGCGATTGTTGATGAAGTGGATAATGTATTGATTGACGAAGCACGTACCCCGCTCATTATTTCTGGACCTGCCTCGGGCGATTTGGAATGGTATGGCAAGATGGCTCAGATCGTAAAACAGCTCAAGCCAGAAGATTATGAGTTGAATGAAAAAGATCGCAACGTGTCGATCACTGAAGTAGGATTGGCGCGTGTGGAACAAATGTTGGGTCAGCCTCTGATGGATCCGGATCGCCCAGAAGATGTAACTCCAGAGCAAGCACGTTTGCGCGGCCACCTGGAACAAGCCATGCGCGCTCAATTTGTCTTCCATCGCAATAAGGATTATCTTGTTCAAGCTGGCAAAGTTGTGATTGTGGATGAGTTCACGGGACGTCTCATGCCCGGTCGCCGTTGGAGTGATGGATTACATCAAGCCGTGGAAGCTAAAGAGGGCGTAAAGATTGAACCTGAAAATGTAACTTACGCGACGATCACATTACAAAATTACTTCCGCATGTATCAGAAGCTTGCGGGCATGACGGGCACTGCCCTTACTGAAGCAGAAGAGTTCAGCAAGATCTACAATCTTGAAGTCGTGCCGATCCCATCCAACCTTGAATATCAAGCCTTTAGCAACAATGCGCCACTGGTTGAAGTCAAGGCAAAAGACGAAGACGGTTATTCCTACTCCTATTTTGCCAAGCGTGAATCCCCCTCTCCTAGCGGGAGAGGGGTTAGGGGTGAGGGAGAATCCCCTCCTCTTTTCTATCGTCGCAAAGATTACCCGGACGTTATCTACAAAACCGTCGAAGCGAAGTTGCGCTCCATTGTGCTGGAGATCGTGCGCGAACATGTGCGTGGACGTCCGCTGCTGGTGGGTACGACCTCTGTCGAATCATCGGAGCTCCTCTCGAATCGACTCAAGGCCGAGCCTGTTCGCCGTTTAATGCAAATTGCCCTCGTCCGACGCGTTTGGATGGAGGCGAATAACCGCGAAGAAGATGGACGTCTCATTCCTGAACTTCAACCATTCAATGAGCCTCTGGAGAAGATCTCGCCTGATTCGTTACGCAAGTTCATTCAGCCTTTTGGTATAACCAATATCAATCCCGAGGACTCATCCAATCTGCATATTGTTCTTGAAATTCTCCGACTGGAGGAGCAGGATACAGATCGCCTCAAGAAAGTTTTACAAGGCGGCGTCCCTCATCAAGTGTTGAACGCGCGTAAGCATACCGAGGAATCCCAAATCATCGCAGGCGCGGGAGCATTTGGCGCGGTGACGATCGCGACGAATATGGCAGGTCGTGGCGTTGACATCAAGCTGGGTGGTGAACTGGCAGAAGAAGTGATCAGCGCAGTGAACCGCGTTCTCGGCAAAGCGGGCTATGAAGATCCATTTGACATGACTCAGGAAGAACGACGGGAAGCACTGAAGAACGTTGATCCCTCCAACTATGGCATCTATGATGCCGAAGTGAAACTCTTCCTGCAATATTTTGAAGATATGGAGCGCGTCAAGGAACGTGGGGGCTTGCATGTGGTTGGTTCTGAACGACATGAGGCACGTCGCATCGACAATCAGTTGCGCGGTCGCGCTGCCCGTCAGGGTGACCCTGGCTCTTCACGTTTTTATTTGTCACTTCAAGATGACTTGATGCGTCTGCAGGGTGGCTCGCAGGTCAGTAATTTGATGGAGCGGCTACGTGTGGACGACTCACTACCCCTCGAAGTGCGACTGGTTGGGAATGTCATCGAGCAATCTCAACATCGCATCGAGGGTGCAAACTTTGATGTGCGCAAGCATCTGCTCGAATATGATGATGTGCTCAACCAACAACGCGCGCAGATTTATGGTCAACGTGACCGTATCTTTGTAAAAGAAGATTTGAGTGACGACATCGCTGAGATGCTGGACCTGGAAGTCAAACAACGTGTGACAGAGGGTCTCGTTGATGAAGAAGGTCCGTGGAAGTTGATCGCATGGCTTGAGCAGGTACAGCCACCGTTCATGAGTGGCGACCGGCTCTTCCCCAGCTTTGGTTTATCCTTATTACTAAAAGAATTAAATCAGTCCGATGACGCTGCATCTGACTCGTCACAGGCTCTTCAACGTTCGATGTTAAACCTGATTACTCGCGCCATCGAAACGGAAAATGCCCATCACTTACGCGCGATCGAGAATTTGCTCGATACGACCGAACAAAATCTCCAGTCTCAAATCTCCAGTCGCGAAGACACGCTCGATGCCTATTTCGATGGATTGCGCGATATGGAAGACGCAGAGCTTCCACGTCCGCAAAAAATGCTGGAAGAAATTAATAACTTGCTTGGTGTGCAATTGAGACTCAACAATGAGCAGTTGCGCACGCTTGGCGAAGACCCAGACGATGCAAGGGAAGATGTCCGTAACTTGCTCACAACACAATTGACTCTTGTGTACGCCTCACGCGTGATCTCTGCGGTACAGAATCGTTTTGGCGAAGCATTAGCGGAGAGGTTCGAGATCTCCAATTGGGATGACGCGGCCGATAAGATTCTCGAAGCCGCTCAGAATGCGCTGACACATCGACGCGAACGATTGGTTGGAGAGAATGGTCAGATCGCGCACGATATTGATAACATTATGCCGCGCGAAGTTAACGATACGACTAAGCTTCAATTGTTGCTTTCGCTCTCGCAGGGCGCGCGCACAGATTTTGATCAAAAGACTCACCGTCAGATCAAGCGAATTTTTGCTCGGTTCAGTTATGCGTTCCTCATTGCGCAGTTGCTAGAGGGGCAACAAGCCGACCAGGTCATCGAAGATGTGTTGAATCACCTTGAGGAAGCGGAAGAAGCTTTACGCTTTGCCTGGGGCGAACGCGAGTATGCTCGTCTCTCCGCGAACGCACAAAGACTCGCGGATTTCGGTGTCGCGGCAAAGATGGCTTTCGGGGAAGAGCGGCTCAATGAAACGGTAGCAAGTCTCGGTGAGTCTGACCGAGAAGCATTGATTGAATCCATTGGAAGTTATGCATTGAATGAAGTTCATCGACAGTTGTTGTTGGGCGCGACGACTGAATTATGGGTAGATTATTTGACGCGCATTGAAGCGCTAAGGGTTTCGATAGGGTTAGAGGCTTACGCACAGCGTGACCCACTGGTACAATATAAATCAAAAGCCTCTGAAATGTTTGCGCAGTTGGTGGAAGATATTCGAGGCTTGGTCATCAGCAGAGTGTTTGCCTATCAGCCCAGACCCGTCGAGATTACACCTGTTGAAACTACAAATACACCAACTATCGCAACACAAACTGTACAAACGGATAATGGTAAGAAAAAGAAACGGCGGCGACACTAACTTAGTTAGTTGTGTAGTTACTTAGTTTGGTAGTTTGATGACTTTTCAACTACTGAACTATCCAACTATTGAACTACACGCTCTTAGAAGTATGTCAACAGCAGAACGCGTCACAGCTTCTCTCCATACCTATCGCGCCCTTCCAAAGGTGGAACTGCATCGACACCTTGAGGGTTCGTTGCGATTGGATACTATGCTTGATATTGCACGCCAGCATGGCATCACTATTCCTGCGGATGTCCTGCGATTAAGCACGCTGGTTCAAGTCCAAGAAGAAGATAAGTTCACATTTCAGAATTTTCTAGCTAAATTCAATACCTTGCGATTGTTTTATCGCTCGCCGGATGCAATCTATCGTATTACGCGTGAAGCGGTTGAGGATGCGGCAAAAGATAATGTGAAATATATGGAGTTGCGCTTCACGCCGGTTGCCCTAAGCCGCGCAGAACGTTTCCCTTTGCATGATGTCGTTGATTGGGTGATCACGAGCGCGCAAGAGACATCAAAACAACATAATGTAATCGTCCGTTTGATCGCTTCAGTGAACCGCCACGAAAGCACGGAACTTGCTGAACAAGTGGCATGGCTGGCGGTAGAGCATCTCAAGG
>Ga0137367_10002902_pt1 | contig 13871 bp, 8 predicted proteins | sample SagtaG_14_FD_104939 | JGI IMG/M metagenome (GOLD analysis project Ga0137367, IMG submission 104939) | Vadose zone soil microbial communities from Sagehorn Ranch, Mendocino, California, USA - Sage1_L_80_16 metaG | ecosystem: Environmental > Terrestrial > Soil > Vadose zone | place: USA... | reverse complement strand
CGAAGACCGCGAGCCATCGAGCGTACGCGCCGAGGTGCCTCAGCGACCGACTTCGTAATCGGGCGTTAACGCGCACCCCCGCACGCTCGCCGCCCGGTCCCTGCCTGCAGCTCAGGGGTACCATCCGACCCACTCAGGGACGCGGTTCCGGCCCTCTCGCCTCGACGGGGTCCAGGAAGCCTTCGAGGAGATGGCATGACCCGACGTCCGAGGGGCCCGCGGACTCGCCCACCTCAAATATGCGTTGACAGCATATGAGCTGGCCGCATAATAGAAGCATGGGCGAGGTCGTCACGACCGACGAGTTTCGCGACTGGTTTCGTGAGCTCGACGATCGCGACGCCGGTGCCGTCGCTCGGGGCGTTGATCGGCTCGAGATGCTCGGGGTCGGACTACCGTATCCGTTTTCGAGCGCACTCGTCGGCTCGCGATACGCCCTTCGCGAGCTGCGCGTTCAAAGCGGCGGCCGCCCGCTTCGAGTCTTTTACATCTTCGACCCTCGGCGCGATGCGGTCCTGCTGATAGGCGGCGACAAGACGGGCGACGATCGATTTTACGAACGGCTGATCCCAGAGGCCGAGCGCCTGTGGGAGACTTTTCAGAAGGAGCAGGGGTTCAAATGAAGACGCACAAGTGGAGTGACATCAAGGCTGAACGCTTCAAGCCAGAAGAGATCGCGCGAATCCGCAAGGAGGCGCTCCGAGAGCTCCTTGAGGAGGATCTTCGTGCCCTGCGGGAAGGCGCCGGGGTCACGCAGGAAGAGATCGCTGAGAAGGTTGAGGTGGACCAGTCACAAATCTCGCGCCTCGAGCGGCAGGGCGGGGGAGATGCCCGGGTCTCCCTGCTCAAGAGATACGTCGAGGCGCTTGGAGGCGAGCTTCAGATCGTCGCCACGCTGCGGGGAAAGACCGTTCGCCTTCCAGTCTGAGAATCGCCATGACCAAGGACCACACACGGCAAAACGGATCGGTTACGAGCCTGCGTCGCGACCGCGAACAGTCCCCCGTCTCGATCGCGTACAAGGGGGGCGTCATCACCGGGCCTGATGACGCATCGGTGCGCGAGCTGATCATGAACATGGAGACCAGCGCGGCCAAAAGGGCGCGCTGGCCCGAGGACGGCCGCCTCGCGATGACAGCCCTTGCGAAATTGCTGCCGTCGATGCGCGATGTTCCCGGTATCGACCCTTGGAACGCTGACGAGCTGATCGCCTGGTGCAGAACGGGAGCACCAACGTCCGGCTCAGGCTGGGCCGCCCGGTTCCTCCTGTCCGTGTGGAACCCGTCGACCAACTGGAATGAGCTGGGGCTTCCTGGCGCAGGTAGGTTCGACCTGATGGAAGCTTGGCCAGTTCTCGACGAAGCGCATCAGGCCGCCATTCTTAAATGGCTCGACGCACCGTTTTGGCCGTGACCGACATGCCGAGCTCGAGATCGAAAAAGCCATCCGCCGGTCGGGCGCCCCGACGCAGGCTATCTCGTCAGATGGACGATAACGCCGCGATCGGCACCTTCACACCGAGTTCGGCGTACGTCCAGCCTTTCACATTCGAGAATGCCGCTGACGTCACTGGGATTGCGTTCCACGTCGACGGCGAGCCCGTCCCGGACGGCGTACCGTTGTTGCTGACCGTACAATTCTCCGTGCATCAGCTCCCCGACGGGCGGGCTTGGCGGATATGGGGCCATGAGGCGTCCGTTCGCCTGATACGAGGTAACCAAAGGCTGCACCTGGGCGATTTTCGCGGCCACCTCGCCCAGTCGCTGACGCCACCACACGCTCCGAAGTCGCAGCCGTCCTCTTTAACGTTCGCTCGTCGGTTCTCGTCTGCCGAGCTGGCCAGCATCGAACAATGGAGGGACGGCCACGACCTCGGCGTTCATGTCCAGGTCACCGGTGTCGGTAAGCGCGCGGGTGACGGAGAAGACCTGACCTGGAGCTACTTTCGAGAGTTTGAGCAGACGATCCCACGCAGCAAATGGATCGATACCATGACGGCGGCGCGCCGCTTCGAAGAGGTTCATCTCACTGTCACCCCCGGCACAGACCACCGTGTCGAACGAGCACTCGAATATCTTCGAACCGGCACCAAGGCCGCTGCCCGCACCGATTATCCCGAGGTGGGTCAGGCCTGCCGCAAAGCCCTCGAAGAGATCGACGTCGCCGGATTCGGTCGCAAGGCGCCGAAAGAGGTCCGGGACTTTTTCCATCATCAGGACCCGAAGCTCTACACGCTCGAAGAGCGCGCCGCCATCGTTCGCCTCGCTGCCAAGTTGTACTTGCACTCCGCCGCACATGCCGGCGATGACGAGCGTGCCTGGCGTGCGCCCGATGCTGACTTGGCCCTCGCCCTCACGGCAGCGATCTTGCGCGTCGCGCCCCAGCGCCTTCCGCGCGGCGAGCCCGCCGCCGTAACCGACTATCGGGCAGGCTCTTAATCCGTCTCCTTGCGATGCCCGGTCGATGCGCGGGTAATGTGGACGACGCACTGGGCGTCGTCACGGCATTACAGTCCGCGAGGCGACGTCGACACGGCAGGCGCGGAGCATGCGTCCCCAGGGCGCGCCGGGGCCCGTCGCTGCCAGCTCGAGCCCGTCCACATTCGTCGCCGCGCGGTGCCCTGGCTCTCGGCCTCAGCTGCCAACTGGCGAAGCCGATGAAGGCCGCATAACCCCGCACGCGACCCGCGCGCACGGCTACGTTCGTCGGTGCCGCATGGCCCGGGCCTCGAATCAGCGTTTACGCCACAGGTACGACACGCGTAAACATCCCGTAGCGAGGTCGCTGCGACGCGCGTGCCGGGTTCGTGATACGGTCATCGCCGGCGTGATCTGTGACTCGCTCGCGGGTGGTTGGCTGGGAGGACAGGCGTGACCACAAGAGCTGAGGACCTCCTTGTCGCTGGTGCAATCGTCACGGGTCCCTTGTTCCCAGAGCCCATCGAGGTGCTCGCAACGGTACCGATGGGCAGCGCGCTCAAGGTCATCGGCCGAGGGCTGCGCACGAACCAAGTCCATCAGCCGCTACTCGATGCAGAGCAGGTCGCCCAGCTCCTGGTCAGCCCGAAGCACGCTCCGTTCGATGGCGACGCGCAGCGCTTTCGGCTCGGTATCGAGGGACACCGTCTCGGCCTGGCGTACGAGTATGACCCGTACTTCTCGCTATCGATCGCGCGCATCGATCCGCTCCCGCACCAGCTCGAGGCTGTCTACGAGTACTTCCTAAAGGTGCCGCGAATCCGCTTTTTGCTGGCCGACGACCCGGGCGCCGGCAAGACGATTATGGCCGGGCTCCTCCTGAAGGAGCTGAAGACGCGCGGACTCGTGAAACGCACGCTCATCGTCACCCCTGCGAACCTCACGTTCCAATGGCAGCGCGAAATGAAGGACAAGTTTCGCGAAGCCTTTCACGTCGTGCGTGGTGACGTGCTGCGCGCGGGTTATGGCTCGAACCCCTGGGCGGAGCACGATCAGGTCATCACATCGGTCTCGTGGGTTTCGCGCATCGACGACGCAAAGGAGAGCCTCCTTCGCACCAACTGGGACCTCGTCATCGTCGACGAGGCCCACAAGATGAGCCCCACTTTCGAGGACAAGCCGACGCTCGCGTTCCAGGTCGGGCAGGCGCTCTCGGAGCGAACTGACCACTTCCTGTTGATGACGGCGACACCGCACAAGGGCGACCCCGACCACTTTCGGCGCTTCCTCACGCTCCTCGACAAGGACGTGTACGCGGACATCGCGAGCCTTCAGGAGGCGATGAAGAAGAAGAGCGCGCCGTTCTACCTACGCCGCGTAAAGGAAGCCCTCGTCTCCTTCCCGGACCCCGACACGGGCAAGGTGAGCAAGCTCTTCAAGAAACGCGACGTTCAGACCGCTGCATTCGATCTGGGAGACGCGGAGTTCACTTTTTACAGCGCGCTCACCCAGTACGTGACGAACCAATCGGCGAGAGCTGCTGGGGAGGACTCCCCGGCAGCACGCGCGCTCGGGTTCACGATGGCCATGCTTCAGCGTCGCTTTGCATCCAGCGCGTACGCGGCGCGGCGAAGCCTCGAACGCATGCGCGAGCGCAGGCAGCGCATCCTCGAAGACCCGGAGAAGTTCCGCAAACAGCAGATCGATAAATCACTGCCCGAAGACTTCGACGAACTTCCGGATGAGGACCAGCAGAAGATCCTGTCCGACCTGGAGAACGTCGTCGTGAACCTCGATCCCGCACAGCTGCGAAGTGAGATCCAGGATCTGACCGCTCTCGCCGACGAGGCTCGCGCGCTTGAGCGAAGCGAGGTCGAGTCGAAGCTGAACAAGCTCCGCGAGGTGCTGAAGGACTGGGGCATCTTCGACGACCCGAAGATGAAGCTCCTCATCTTCACGGAGCATAAGGACACTCTCGACTACCTCGCGGGCGACGGTAAGGACAGTCGTCCAAAGGGGAAGTTGCTGGAGTGGCGGCTCAAGGTCACACAGATCCATGGCGGGATGAAGATTGGTGACCGCGACACGCCTGGCACGCGCATCTACGCAGAGAAGGAGTTCCGCGAGGGAGCGCAGGTGCTCGTAGCGACAGAGGCGGCCGGTGAAGGAATCAACCTCCAGTTCTGCTGGCTGATGATCAACTACGACATCCCGTGGAACCCCGTACGCCTGGAGCAGCGTATGGGGCGCATCCACCGCTACGGCCAGGAGCACGACTGCCTCGTCTTCAACTTCGTCGCTGTCAACACGCGCGAGGGGCGGGTCCTGGATATGTTGCTCACCAGGCTCCGGCAGATTCGCGAGGACCTGGAATCGGACAAGGTCTTCGACGTCGTCGGTGAGGTGTTTCCGTCGAACCTGCTGGAGAAGATGTTCCGCGACCTCTACGCGGGAAAGATCGGCGAGACTGACATTAAGGATCGCGTCCTGTCCGAGCTGGACCCGAAACGCTTCAAGCAGATCACGGAGTCCACACTCGAAGGGCTCGCGAAGCGTGACCTCAACCTGAGCGCGATCATCGGCAAGACGGCCGAGGCGAAAGAGCGCCGTCTGGTACCGGAGGTCATCGAAGAATTCGCGATCGAGGCCGGCCCCATCGTCGCCATGCCGCTAAAGCCGGAAAAGCCCGGCGCCCACATCTTCCGCGCGGGCAAAGTACCCAAGAGCCTCTCCGTCCGAGGTCCCGCGCAGGAATCCCGCTTCGGTGTGCTTGCCAAGGAGTACGGCCGCATCGCATTCGACAAAGTCCTCTTGAAGGACGACGCCACGCTTGAGTGGGTCACCCCGGGACACCCTCTGTTCGAGGTCGTGCGAGCGGACCTTATCGAACGCGTCGCCGACGACTTGCGGCGCGGCGCCATCTTCTACGACCTGCATTCGCCCGTCGCGTATCGCCTTGACGTCTTCGCGGTATCCATCAAGGACGGGCGCGCGAACGTGCTCCACCGACGGCTGTTTGTCGTGCGCGTCGATGACGTTGGGTTCTCGGTTCGCCAACCGACCATCTTCGCGACACTTATCCCCTCGAACGATGCGAAGGCTCCGGACGAGTTCGGGTTGCCCGATCGCCGTGAGAGCGAACGGGAGCTACACGAACAGGCCCTCAAGGAGTGGCTCCGGACGACGAAGACCGACCGAGAACGCGAGACCGCCATCGTTCGTCGACATGTCGAGATCTCACTGAACGAGCTGATCAACCGCGCCCAGGTGCAACTCGGGGAGTATGAGGAACGCGCCGATCGAGGCGACACGACGTCCGGACTCGCAGGTCTCAAGGTCCAGGCCGAGCACCACGTCGAGGAGCTGGTCCACCGTCTAGAGTCGCGGCTTCAACAGCTCGACATGGAGCGCCTGTGCACGATCGCCGATATCGATTTCATGGGCCAGTCGTGGGTGCTTCCGCATCCGGATCGGGCCAAGGCCGAGATGGCACCGATGGTGACCGATCCCGAGATCGAGCGCATCGCCGTGGACGAAGCCATTCGATACGAGCGGGCTCTCGGATGGGAAGTTACTAGCGTCGAGAGCGAGGATCGCGGGTATGACCTGCTCTCGCGCAAGCCCCATCCGAGCGAGCCCGGTGCGTACGTCGCCTCCCGCTTCATCGAGGTAAAGGGACGCGCGGCTGTGGGCGAAGTCAGCCTCTCGTCGAACGAGTTCAAGACAGCCAAGAGGCTCATGGGCGACTACTGGCTGTACGTCGTCTTCAACTGCGCGACGACGCCCCAGATTCACACGGTTCAGGACCCGGTGCGGATGGGACTGAAAGCGGTCGTCCGCGTCGAGAGCTACCTCGTGGCGCCGGACACGATCCTTGGCAGTGAGACCAAGGACGACCGCACAGCCGAAGGTGGGAAGGTTATCAGTTGAACGCGACTCCATACCCCAAGCGTCTCATCGAGGTTGACCTCCCGATCCGCGATGTCTCCGCGCATGCCAGCCGGGAGAAATCGCGCGGACCAATCTCCAAGCTCCACACTTGGTGGGCTCGGCGTCCCTTGGCTGCCTGCAGGGCGGTGCTCTGCGCAACGCTTTGGCCAGATCCCGCCGACGACCACTGCCCGCAGGCTTTTCGCGATGCTGCGACCAAGGTCCTGGCCGAGTTTGCCGAGACCGTCCGCACGGACAAGAAGGTGATGGAGCTGTGTGCGCCGCACTGGAACCGCTGGCACACATTTGACGCCGCTCGCATTCCCGCCAATGACCCCACGGCTTGGGCGGAACTCAGGCGCTGCTTGCTCGACTTCATCGCGGATTTCTCGTCGTGGGAAAGCGTCAACAACCCTAGCTTCCTTGGCGTCGCACGGGCGTTGACTCTAGCCGCTCACACCGCGCTAAACCCAGGGGCTGCCGGTGCGCCGCTGGTCGCCGATCCGTTCTCGGGCGGTGGGGCGATTCCGCTGGAGGCTATGCGGGTCGGAGCGGATGCCTTTGCGAGCGATCTAAACCCAGTCGCCGTTCTGCTCGAACGGATCGTGCTGGAGTACATCCCCAAGTACGGCGAGCGTCTGTCGTCCGCCGTTCGAACGTGGGGGCGTTGGGTCGAGGATGAGACGATCCGCGACCTTGGGAAGTTCTACCCGTCCGACAAGGGTGAGACGCCGATCGCGTATTTGTGGGCACGTGTTGTGCGGTGCGAAGGCCCCGGCTGTGGTGCCGACATTCCCCTGCTTAGATCCCTCTGGCTCGCGAAAAAGGGCAAGGCCTCCGTCACGTTGAAGATGGTGCCGGACGCGACGAAGCGGCTGATCAACTTCACAGTCGGTGAGGGCGTCAGCAGCGCCGGCCCGGGCACAATCAGCAAAGGGACGGCCACCTGTCCAATATGTGGCTTCGCGACTGCGCGCGATAGCGTGCGAAGGCAGCTCCTCGAGAGGCACGGAGGTTCGGTTGATGCGCGACTCGTTGCAGTTGTCTCCACTCGAACAGGAGCGACCGGCCGCTCCTTTCGAGTTCCGACCACACACGATATCGATGCCGCAACCGCAGCGGCCAACGCCCTGCGGACGCTCGGTGCAGATCCAAACAACCGTCTGTCTCCCGTGCCCAGCGAGCGCATTCCGCATGAGAAGGTCTGGAAGAACAACCCGATTCGGGTGCATCTCTACGGCATGGCAACGTGGGGAAGTCTGTTCGCCCCACGACAGGCGCTAGTGCTGGCCACAATGTCGCGACTGATAGCAACGATTCCCACTCGCATAACTGGGGGGCCGGCGGAGCCTCTTGGTCGCGCGGTACAGGCGATGCTCGCCTGCGCTCTGGACCGGCAAGCCGAGCATCTTTCGTCTCTATGCCGGTGGAATGCCACCGGACAGAAGCTCCAAGCAACATTTGGACGCCAGGCGCTTCCAATGCTTTGGGACTTCTGCGAAGCGAACCCGTTCGGTGGATCCGTTGGAGCTTGGGCCAACATGATCGACTGTGTCATCACCCCATTCGACGCAGCATCGATTGGCGGCGGCTCGGCACACTGCGAGCGAGCATCCGCGACCGCGCATCCCTTGCCGGACGACTCTGTCGCTGCCATCGTCACGGATCCGCCGTACTACGATTCTGTTCCTTACGCGGCGCTTGCTGACTTCTTCTATGTCTGGCTGAAGCGAACACTAGGCGAATCACAACCGGATCTATTCCCCGAAGATCTGACTCCAAAGGCAGACGAATGTGTCGTTGATGAAGCCAAGGATAAGGATGCGATCTGGTTTCGGCGCAAGATGACAGCCGCACTCACGGAAGCGAGGCGGGTCGTCACTCCTAACGGAATCGGCGTCGTCGTCTTTGCACACAAGTCGACGGCTGGATGGGAAGCACAACTGCAGGCAATGATCGATGCCGGGTGGACGATCACCGCTTCCTGGCCCATCGACACCGAGATGGGCACACGGTTGAGAGCGCAAGGGGCCGCGGCGCTCGCGTCGTCTATTCACCTGGTATGCAGGCCGCGAGAGGACGAGCACGGCGCACTGACGGAAGATGTTGGAACGTGGCGCGATGTAGTTGCCGAGCTGCCCAAACGTATTCATGACTGGATGCCGCGACTCGCTGCAGAAGGCGTCGTTGGCGCAGACGCCATCTTCGCGTGTCTAGGGCCCGCGTTAGAGATCTTCTCTCGCTATTCACGCGTGGAGAAAGCATCGGGCGACCCCGTCCCTCTGAAGGACTATCTGGAACAAGTGTGGGCCGCGGTTGCTCGCGAGGCGTTGTCATTGATGTTCGAAGGCGCCGACGCCAGCGGTCTTGAGGAGGACGCTCGCCTTACGGCGATGTGGCTTTGGACGCTCGGTACTGGTGCGCAAGTAAACGACCTGCCGTCTTCGTTCCCAGAGGACGATGACCCCGAGTCCGCTGACGATGATGACGAGGTGGGGAAGGCGAAGTCCGGTGTGGGATTCGTCCTGGAGTTTGATGCGGCCCGCAAGATTGCGCAGGGGCTCGGCGCTCACCTTGAAAGGCTCTCCGATGTTGTTGAACAGAGAGGCGAGACGGCGCGGCTTCTCGGCGTAGCAGAGCGCGCCAAGGCGCTATTCACCAAAGCTTCTTCACCCAACGAAGGATCATCGGCCAAGCAGAAGGCCACGGAGCGGTCATCGAAGAAGCAGCTCGGGCTCTTCGCGGAGATCGAGGCAGCTGAGAGGGAGGGGTTGCTTGGTAACGGCGGGGTTCCCACCCTAGGCGAGACAACTCTCGACCGACTGCACCAAGCGATGATCCTCTTCGGTGCAGGACGCTCGGACGCACTCAAGCGATTCGTGGTTGACGAGGGTGCTGGCAAAGACACGCGTTTCTGGATGCTCGCGCAATCGCTCTCTGCGCTCTACCCAACGGGCTCTGACGAGAAGCGCTGGGTCGACGGTGTCCTCACGCGAAAGAAATCTCTCGGATTCTGAGAAGGGGGTCGACGATCAGATGGCGCTGAAGCCCTGGTACAAAGTTGTCACGCCGCGAGAGGATCTCCGGGAGGAACGTCCTCTGGATGCGTCGGAGTTTGCTGTCCACCTCGACCAGGTACGTGATGGAACTGCGCCGAAGGTCTACAGCGTACCAGCGGAGTTCTTCGAGCGTACGTTCCTTACCAAGAGTCTCGGTGGCCTAGCGTCTGAGGTCGTACGGCGGCTAAGCGGCGAGCAAGTCGAGACATCTGCTGTCTTCAACCTTTCGACGCAGTTCGGCGGTGGCAAGACCCACGCCCTGACTCTCCTATACCACCTCGCTCGAGCCGGTTCGGATGCGCACGAATGGAAAGGCGTGTCGACGATCATGTCGGGCGCCAAGGTGAAGCAGGTACCCAGGGCCAACACTGCGGTCTTCGTTGGGACGGAGTTCGACTCGATCACCGGACGCGGTGGTTCGGACGGTACTCCGCTTCGTCGGACGCCGTGGGGCGAGATTGCGTTCCAGCTCGGAGGCACCGATTCTTTCAAGATCGTCGCTGAGCACGAGCGGACGATGACTGCCCCTGGAGGCGACGTCATCGCCAAGCTTCTCCCGAAGGACCAGCCGACGCTCATATTGCTCGACGAGTTGATGAACTTCGTCAGCAGAAGCCGAAAGAGTGGCCTAGGCGGCCAGCTCCATAGCTTCCTTCAGAACCTCTCAGAGATCGCGCGCGGGCGGAAGAACGTCGTCCTCGCCGTCTCGATTCCCGCGTCCGAGTTGGAAATGAGCGGTGACGATCAGTCCGACTTCGAGCGCTTCAAGAAAATTCTCGACCGACTCGGCAAGCCGGTGATGATGTCGGCCGAGACCGAGACGTCGGAGATCATTCGGCGCCGGCTCTTCGAGTGGGAGGGTCTGCCCTCGGATGCCAAGGCGACCGTGCGGGAGTACGCAGAATGGGTCCAGGAGCATCGCGACCAAGTACCTAACTGGTTCCCCGTGGACACGGCCTACGAGGCCATCGCGGCGACATACCCGTTCCACCCCGTCACCCTGTCGGTCTTCGAGCGGAAATGGCGCTTGCTGCCCCGCTTCCAGCAGACGCGTGGCGTTCTGCGGCTGCTCGCGCTGTGGGTCGCCCGCGCCTACCAGGAAGGCTACAAGGGGGGCGAGAGGGATCCTCTCATTACGCTCGGCACGGGGCCCCTGGACGACCCGCTTTTCCGCGCAGCGGTCTTCGAGCAGCTCGGCGAACAGCGGCTCGAAGGTGCTGTGACAACGGACGTGGCTGGTCGCCCAGAGGCCCACGCACTGCGCCTCGACAAAGAGGCCACGGATGCCGTCAAGAAGACGCGGCTCCACCGCAAGATCGCGACCACGATTTTCTTCGAGTCCAACGGCGGACAGCAGCGGGGCGAGGCGACCCTACCCGAGGTGCGCCTCGCTGTTGGCGAACCGGGGATCGATCTCGCTAGCGTGGATCAGTGCCTCGAAGCCCTCGGCGATGCTTGCTACTACCTTCACGGCGAGAAGGGCCGATATCGGTTCGAGTTCAAGGCGAACCTCAACAAGCTACTGGCAGACCGCCGCGCCAGCGTCGCTACCCAAGGCATCGACGAGCAAGTGCGTACTGCTATCCGAGATGAGTTCGGGAAGGGTGACGGTATCGAGCGGATCTTCTTCCCCGACAAGAGCGGTGACATCGCCGACCGAGCGGTGCTTGCGCTCGCGGTCATGGGCCCCGATCGCGCGCTCGCGGAGCCCGGATCGCTGACGCTGATCGAGACGATGTCCCGTGAGCACGGCCAATCCTCGCGTGTCTTCAAGAGCGCAGTCGTCTGGGGCGTCGCTGAGGACGTCGGCACTCTCCGTGAGGAGGCGCGAAAGCTCCTCGCGTGGTCCGACATCCTTGGCGACCGCGACGAGCTAAAGCTCGACGAAGCACAGGTCAAGCAGCTCAAGGAGAACGTCGCTAAAGCGAAGAGCTACCTGCGGGAGTCGGTCTGGCAGTCGTACAAGTACATCTTCCTCCTCGACGATGGCAACCAACTCCGCCGAATCGACCTCGGGAAGGTCCACTCCAGCGCGGCTCCGTCCATCGCGGACCTCATCGCCGGGCGTCTCCGCCAAGAGGACTTGCTCACGGATTCCGTGAGCCTCAATACGCTCGTACGCAATTGGCCGCCGGCGCTGCCAGAGTGGAGTACCAAGGCACTACGGGACGCGTTCTACTCCTCGCCGAAGTACCCGCGGCTGTCGAACCCCGACATCGTGAAGGCCACGATCGCCCGTGGCGTGACCGACGGCCAGCTCGCTTACGCGTGCAAGCGCGGCGATCAGTACGATCCGTTCGTCTTCCGCAAAGCGACGACGGCATCGGAGATCGAGATCGGCGATGACCTAGTCGTCCTGCGCAAGGAGGACGCTGAAAGGATCCAGACAGCGATCGAGGAGGGCAAGCCCGCGAAGCCGGCGTCCGTCCCGCCGGCCGCTCCCGCAAACTTCTCTGACCCGGTCGCGACTACGAGCAGCCCGTCCCCGGCGCCCCCGTCTGGTCGGACAATCCCAGCCCTCCGCTGGGAAGGCGACGTACCCTGGCAGAAGTGGAGCCAGTTCTACAGCAAGGTGTTCTCGCGCTTCTCCCAGAAGGGTTTGAAGCTCCGCGTGCTCGTCGAGGTGGCGCCGCCGGTGGGGGTGAGCGAACAGGAGGTTCAGGAGACGAGGACGGCGCTTAAGGAGCTTAGCTTGCCCGATCAAGTCGAGCCGAAGAAGTGACCCATGGACAGCGGCGCACACTTCTACAAGACCGACCTCCAGGTTCATACGCCGCGGGACACAAACTGGGATGGTGCTGGTGCCATCACTGATGACGAACGCGCCACATATGCGCGTGAATTCGTAGCGGCATGTCGGGTCCGCGGTCTCCAGGCAGTTGCGATCACCGACCATCACGACGTAGCATTTTTCCGGTACATCCGCGACGCCGCTGTCGCTGAAACCGACGACGACGGCAAGGCGTTGCCAGCGAGCGAGCGCCTCGTGGTGTTTCCAGGAATGGAGTTAACCCTCGGCATTCCGTGCCAAGCGCTTCTCATCTTCGACGCCGACCTCCCGATTGAGTTTCTCTCGCTGGCCCTCACGGCCCTCGCGATAGCGCCGTCGGACAACACGGCAGCGAAGGCGGCGCAGCTGAAGAAGCTCGACATCATGAGCTTCGTCGACCTCTACACGGCTCTGGAAAGACAGGACCCGCTCCGAGGCCACTTCATTGTGTTCCCCCACGTAAGCGCCGGTGGCCACCAGTCGCTTGTGCGCAAGGGCTTCGAGAAGCACTACGTCTCTATGCCTTGCGTGGGGGGGTACGTCGACGGCCAGCTCCCAACCGAACCGAAGGCAGCCGGGATGCGAACCATCACCAACGGTCAGGACAAGAACTGGGGGAACAAGCCTCTTGGTCTGTTCCAGACCTCTGACAACAGGACCCGCGATTTCGCCAAACTGGGTGCCGATGCCACTTGGGTCAAGTGGGCACGTCCGACGGCCGAAGCCCTTCGGCAAGCGTGCCTAGCCCGTCGTTCTCGAATCTCGCAGGTCGAGCCCGGACTCCCAGCGATTCGCATCACCCGCATCGAGGTTTCGAACAGCAAGTTTCTCGGCCCATTTCTGATCGAGCTGAACGCGCAATACAACGCTCTGATCGGCGGTCGCGGCACCGGCAAGTCGTCGATCTTGGAGTACCTTCGCTGGGCACTGTGCGATCAACCGCTCGCTACGCCGGACGATGATCTGCCGGACTTCCAGCAGCGGCGCGTGTCGCTCATCGACAAGACGCTTCGCGCAGTCGATGCCAACGTCCAAATTACGCTGTTCGTGAACGGGACTGAGCATGTAGTCCGCAGGCACGTCGACGGCCGCATCCTGCTGAAGATCGGTGCCGGTGACCTTCGCCCGGCAACCGAAGGTGAGATTCGATCGCTGCTCCCCCTTCAGGCGTACAGCCAGAAGCAGCTGAGCAGCGTCGGCATCAAGGGAGATGAGCTGCGACGCTTCGTTCACTTGCCCATTCAGATGGAGTTGGATGCCCTCGGCTCGAAGTTGACTGACGTAGCCGCTCGGGTGCGGGCAACGCACGACGCTCTACGAGAACATCGTCGTCTCCTCAAGGAGACGACGGTCGCTCGCACCGAACTTCAGTCCATCGAACAACAGCTGGCCGGCCTGCGCAAAGGACTGAAGGGCGTCACTGAAGCAGACCGTACGTTGATCGGCGCTCAGCCAGCTTGGACGGAGGAGCAACGAATCGTCGAGCGCTGGCGAAAGGAAGTCACGACCGCTACGACTGAACTCCGTGAGTATCGCGCTCGTATTCACCGCCTGCCGACTCCACTGGGCGCTGAGAATGGTGTAGCCCCCTGAAGAACCGGACCACCTAGCTAAGACACGATAGGAGCTAGGATGGAACCAGGACCAATTCCGGAGGTAGAAGTGATCGAGCCCGCGCGATCGGGTCGGCGTCGG
>Ga0137367_10002874_pt1 | contig 13910 bp, 10 predicted proteins | sample SagtaG_14_FD_104939 | JGI IMG/M metagenome (GOLD analysis project Ga0137367, IMG submission 104939) | Vadose zone soil microbial communities from Sagehorn Ranch, Mendocino, California, USA - Sage1_L_80_16 metaG | ecosystem: Environmental > Terrestrial > Soil > Vadose zone | place: USA... | reverse complement strand
GCGGAGAGGTGACCGCTGCGGAAGCGGCTATCGAAGTGTGGTTGAAAATCAAGGCTTACGTTGATTCATTCAATGTGGATAAACAAAAGGCTTTCGATAAATTGCTGTTGACTTTGCGCGGCATGGAATCGGACTCGAATGATTTCGAACAATGGGCAAAGCTGAAAGTGGGAGTCCGCTTGCCTGTGGAGGTCACACCAGAGGAATGGTACGATAAATTAAGGGAGACCCTAAAGGTTTTTGAAACCTTTAGGGTCTTGATCGAACCGGTTGGCTTTGCCATCCCTGCCTGGAAGTGTGAGAAAAACACACAACTGGTAAGAAGCTTCGTAAGCGGAATCAGGTCGCAGGGCGGAGAGCCGCGCTTCGTCTATAAAACGGGAACCGCGGATTTGAATATTGTTGCTCCTGTGTGGAAATGTCCAGCAGTTGTCTATGGTCCGGGTGATTCGAATCTAGATCATACGCCAAATGAACACATGGATCTAAATGATTATCGAAGGGCGGTGGACGTGTTGACAAATGTGCTGTTGAACTTATCCGCCTGATAATTGATTCTGAATTGAGCAGAAGAGAAGTTATTCTTCCCGAAATGTCTTGAGCGTGTCCAAGTAATGATCGGGCAGACCAATATCATATCGTTTGCCGTTGACAATCAATCCATGAAAACCATCTTCCTGTCGCAGACGGTCTATGGCAGATGTCAATTGAAACTCCCCTTTCTCGCGCACATTATTAGTGATGTGCTCCTCCAGATATTCAAAGACCTGCGGCTTGATGATGTATTGTCCGAATAGGGTCAAATATTCGCCCTCGGGCAGACCCGGCACAAGCAAATGTGTGTGGGCATAATCTATGTTTGGTTTCTCAGCAAACTCGGTAATGTTGAGGAGATTTTCGGGCTCAATCCATACGCCTGCCACTGTTCCAAACGCGGCGATCTCCTCTTCAGGTGTGCGACGTAATCCTACAACGCTCGTGCCATGTTGCTGGTAGGCGTCCATCAATTGTTGTACACATGTCCGGTCTATGTTGGAGCGATAAAGATGGTCACCCAGCATCAAGAGGAAAGGCTCGTTGCCGATAAATTCGCGGGCGCAATAAACGGCATGACCGAAACCTTCTTGTCTTGTCTGGGTGATGAATTTGATGCGTCTTCCAAGGTCCAATAAGTAGCGGGCGTAGTCCTGAAAATGCGCTGGCAGTTTATTGTAATTTTCGATGGAAATCTGTTCGTTGAAAAACATCTTAAACTCGTCCAGGTCATTTTCCTGAACAACAATAATGATTTCTTCAATTCCTGCCTGCACTGCTTCCTCCACGATCAGAAGGATGGCGGGTTTTGCAATGCCATCTCGATCGATGATCGGAAAAAGTTCCTTCTTGGTAGCCTTGGAGGCAGGGAACATACGCGTGCCATATCCCGCGGCAGGGATCAGTGCCTTGCGGACCTTGTTGGCGGGTTTTAGCGAAAGTTTGAGACACGACAGGTTAAGATCACGTTCGATGATCTTGATCACTGCTTGTTGATCGGCGGCAGTACGCGCCAGGAATTGAGCTGTGCCATCACCCTGCGAGCCGACGCCCTTGCCGCCCCAAATGTGAGGCTGTAGTGGCTCATAATTCAGAACTTTATGTAGGACGGGTGCAGTCAACTCTTCAGGACAGGCTGGGGCGGCATAATGGTCAAAGAACGCTTGCGCTTCACTCATCAGTGCGCCCAATCTTTCTGCATTCCCGGCATGAAGCGCCTCCACAGCCTGTTGGACAATCCGTTTGTTGATCGGTCCAAGTAGTTCCTGTACGCCACGTTCCTGTTCATTCTCGGCAAATGGATAACTTCGATTCAACTTTGCCAGGATTTCAACCGTGTCCTTTTTCGCGTGTAGATCGACGATCACATAATGCAATTCCGAGTTGACTTGAAGTTCTTCTGTATCTAGGCGATCACCATCGAACGCCATCAATACCGGGCGATTGCCGAAAGCGCAGCCTTGATCCATGCGACCGCAACGGGATGGCGTTGTGATCTCGCCTTGATATGCCAATTCCATTTCGCCGCGCACGGTCATTTTTAGATCGTAGACTCGGTTGAATGCGCGTGCCGTCAACACGCAAATGGCTGCGCTGGAGGACAGTCCCTTTTTGATTGGCAGGTCAACCTGGTAATTATCGATAACGAGTCCACGGACACGATAGTTGGTGACAACCTGATATGCCACACCGGCAGCATAGCTCCAAAAAGTGCCCTTATTTGCCTCCTCCAACAAAGCTTTCGGTTCCATCGGGATTTCATACGGACCGATTTTCTTCCCATCCGGCATGACCGTGGAAAGTATCAAAGATGTTGGATGCGATGAAGCTTCGGCGTGAATCCCCTGATCGGTGCCGCAAATCAATGTGTAACCCTTTTCGATTTCGGCGTTGATGCGGCGATATCCGCCCGCCCAATCGGAATGCTCGCCAAATAAACAAATACGCCCTGGAACAAAAATCTTCATGGTGAGAGTCCTTATTGTGAAATGTTGATGCCCATGAATTCTATCGCGCAGACCTAGAGTCGATTGCCAATCCATTGACAGAGAATCGTTTTTCGACGTGAGGGACATTGGGCAATATTGCAAGTGTAGTCGTACGAGAGAACAGCGTCAATGATATTTCCCATGCAAGCAAGCCCTTGACTTATTTTCATTTCTGCCTATAATCGGGCGAAATACCTAATACCAAATGAACACAATCTTCAGCCTCTCCCTTATTGTCATCCTTATTGCAGTCCTTATTATTAAGGACATATTCGTGGTTAGGATGGCAAAGGTGAGAGTGAAGAAATAAATCACACCTAAGTAGATACAAAGAGCCGCCCTAACCACGGGCGGCTCTTTTTGTTACCGCGAATCGGATCATGGACAGTGGACCGTGAAATATGGTCAATCGCCCACCGTCCTCGGTCTAAAACAAAGGAGCCGTATGCGTTCAGACACTGTCAAAAAGGGATATGAGAAAGCGCCACATCGTGCATTGCTGCGTGCGACAGGTGTGAAGGAAGAGGACTTCGAGAAACCATTTGTTGCCATTGTTAATTCATACGTGGATATCGTGCCGGGACACGTGCATTTGCAGGATTTCGGCAAGATGGTGAAGGACGCGGTAAGAGCAGCGGGCGGGGTTCCATTTGAATTCAATACCATTGGCGTGGATGATGGTATTGCCATGGGTCACATGGGGATGAAGTACTCGCTCCCGTCGCGGGAACTGATCGCCGACTGCGTGGAGACCATGATCGAAGCCCACCGGTTCGATGCGATGGTGTGTATTCCCAACTGTGACAAGATCGTGCCGGGCATGTTACTTGCTGCGATGCGAGTCAACATTCCAACCATCTTCGTCTCTGGCGGCGCGATGAAAGCAGGGATGACTCCCGAAGGCGAGACCATTGATTTGATTTCAGTATTCGAAGGTGTGGGGGCATATTCAGCAGGCAAGATCGACGAAAGACGTTTAACGACATTAGAAAAATTTGCCTGTCCATCCTGCGGATCCTGTTCCGGGATGTTTACCGCAAACTCGATGAACTGTCTGATGGAAGTCATCGGTCTGGCATTGCCGTTCAATGGTTCCGCTTTAGCCAAGTCACCGGAGCGAGAAGCATTGGCGCGTCAGGCTGCAACCCAAATCTTGACTCTCATTGAACGTGACCTCAAACCGCGCGATATCGTTACACCGGAAGCAATCGATGATGCGTTTGCGCTGGATATGGCGATGGGCGGCTCGACCAATACAGTGTTGCATACTTTGGCATTGGCGCATGAAGCGGGCGTGGATTATCCGCTCGAGCGCATCAATTCTGTGGCCGATAAAGTTCCTCATATCAGTAAAGTGAGTCCTGCAGGCAAGTGGCATATGGAAGATGTCCATCGTGCCGGTGGAATCCCTGCAATATTGAATGAAATCCAATGGGGAACTGGTATGCTGCATTTTGATCGTTTGACAGTGACAGGTAAGACATTGGGGGAATCGATCGAAGGTTGTGATATCAAAGACGAAGAAGTGATCCGACGTTATGACAATGCTCATTCCAAGCGCGGCGGATTAGCAATTTTATTTGGCAACCTTGCTCCAAATGGGGCGGTGGTCAAAGTAGGTGGCGTGAGCGCGGCGATGATGAAGTTTGAAGGTCCTGCCGTGATCTTCGAATCACAGGAAGATGCGATGGCAGGAATCTTGGGTGGAAAAGTCAAAGCAGGCGATTGTGTTGTTGTTCGCTATGAAGGTCCAAAGGGTGGACCGGGAATGCAGGAAATGTTATCTCCCACGTCCGCAATCATGGGAATGGGACTCGGTGATAAGGTTGCGTTGATCACAGATGGTCGCTTCAGCGGTGGAACGCGCGGCGCGTGCATCGGTCACGTTTCACCCGAAGCAGCGGCGCATGGTCCGATTGCCGCGCTGCAAGCCGGGGACCTGATCGAAATCGATTTAACGGCGCGCACGCTCGATGTCCGCTTAAGCGATGAGGAAATCCAAAGCCGATTAAATGCGCTGCCCCCATTCCAATCCAAAACAACCTCCAAGTGGTTGAAGCGCTATTCGTATTTTGTCACCAGCGCAGATACAGGTGCAGTTCTACAAAGTTAATTATGGAGCGCAGGAGCTTACTCCTGCAAATACGCCAGCAAGCTGGCTGACTCCAAAAGAGGAGCATTCATGAAAAAGACAGGTGCAGAAATTGTTTGGGAATGTTTGACAAGAGAAGGGGTGGAGGTGGTGTTCGGTTATCCCGGCGGTGCGAATATGCCGATCTATGATGCGATGTTGAAATATCCGGTGCATCATGTGTTGGTGCGCCATGAACAGGGCGCCGCGCATATGGCAGACGGGTATGCGCGTGCCTCCGGAAAAGTTGGCGTTGCCATGGCGACCTCTGGTCCCGGCGCGACCAACTTAGTTACTGGCATTTGTACGGCGATGATGGATTCGGTGCCCGTTGTATTCATCACCGGACAAGTTGCCGCGCATCTTATCGGCGGGGATGCATTTCAAGAAACCGATGTCACTGGTATCACGCTGCCGATCACGAAACATAATTATTTGATCACCCGTGCCGACCAGATCGCTGAAACGATTCGCGAAGCATTCTACATCGCTCGGAGTGGGCGACCGGGTCCGGTGTTGATCGATATCTGTAAGAATGCGCAAGTGGATTCATGTGAGTTTGTTTATCCCGAAGACGTGAAGCTGCCGGGCTACCAACCTGTGACGCGCTCGCCGCGTAACTTATTGGATGATGCCGTTGCATTGATCGAGAAAGCACATAAGCCTGTGATCTTGTGCGGGCACGGCGTATTGATGTCTCAAGCGGAAGAAGCCCTGATGAATTTCGCTGTAAAGACGCAAACACCAGTCGCCAGTACCTTGCTAGGATTGGGAGCGTTCCCCGCTTCGCATCCATTGAGCCTGGGCATGATGGGTATGCATGGGGAAGCTTACGCTAATCTTGCGATTCAAAACTCGGATTTGATCCTTGCCTTCGGCATGCGCTTCGATGATCGCGTGACGGGTACGTTGAAAACATACGCGCCCAAAGCAAAGAAGATTCACATCGAGATTGATCCTTCTGAGATTCACAAAAATGTTTTCGTGGATGTTCCGCTGGTGGGCGATGTAAAAACTGTCGTCAGCGATCTTATTCCTTTAGTGGACGAATACGATCACGATCAATGGCTCGAAGAGATTCGGAGTTGGAAAAACGAAACTGATTCCCGCGACATCCTGAATTGGGAAGAAGACGGTAAGTTGTATGTTGCCCATCTGATCGCTGATATTTGGAAGGCGACCGGTGGCGGTGCCATCGTGACCACGGACGTGGGTCAGCACCAGATGTGGGCGGCGCAATACTATCAACTTGAAAAACCGAATCGCTGGCTCACCTCAGGCGGCGCGGGGACTATGGGGTTTGGTCTCCCCTCTGCGATTGGCGCCTGGTTTGCGGCGAAAGATCAGGAGATTTGGACCATCGCGGGCGATGGCGGATTCCAAATGACCGCCGCCGAATTAACGACCGCTGTTCAAGAAGGCGCGAATGTAAAGGTTGCTATTATGAATAATAACTTCCTCGGCATGGTGCGCCAGTGGCAGGAATTCTTCTTCGAAAAGCGTTATTCCGCTGTGAACATGCGTACGCCTGACTTTGTCAAACTCGCCGAAGCGCATGGAGTCCCTGCAAGACTTGTGACCACGCGCGAAGAAGTAGATGAAGCCATCGAATGGGCACGCAAAACAGAAGGTCCTGTTGTGTTGGAATTCCGCGTGGAGAAGGAAGATTCTGTGTATCCAATGGTACCTGCAGGTGCAGCGTTGCATGAAATGATCCGGAGACCGGTGAAACAGAAAGCATAAAAGAGAAAGTAGAGAATAGAGAACAGAGATCGGTTTTACGAATATCTACTCTCTATTCATCTAATCTCTGGAAATGGAGAAAGAATGAACTATACCTTCATCGCATTAGTAGAAAACAAACCCGGCGTGTTGAACCGCGTCGCATCGTTGTTCCGTCGTCGTAATTTCAATATCGAGTCGCTTGCTGTCGGGCGGACAGATGACCTCAATGTTTCGCGTATGACCATTGTAGTGGGTTGTCCCAATGGGGATGTGGATGCACATCGCATCGAAGCCAATCTGTATAAGCTGGTCAATGTGATCGATGTGCAGGATGTCACGCATCAACCCTCGGTGACACGCGATTTGGCTCTCATCAAAGTTAAGGTCGCGCCCGAACGCCGCGCCGAGGTTAACGGACTCGCCGAGATCTTCCGCGCCCGCATCGTGGATGTGGCAGTCGATTCCGTCATCGTTGAGATTACCGGCACAGAAGACAAAATCGAAGGCATGATCGAACTCTTGCGCCCCATTGGCATCGTGGAAATGGTCCGCACGGGACAGGTTTCCATGACGCGCGGAGTCAACGACGGTGTGCGCCGCATGCCTGGGATGAACGAGCGTCGCTTTGAGGAAGTGTCTATCGAGGCGATGGTGCCGTAAGCTCCTGATGGTTGAGTAGCCCGAATGATCTTTGAGGGCGCAGCGAAACCATCAGTTTGAATCAAACAAAAGATAGCTTGAAACGTGGTGGTTTCGATACGCTCCTCGCACTCGCTCGGATCTACTCAACCACCGGTACAAAATAACTAGGAGAAGCATTCATGGCAAGAATCAATTTTGGTGGTGTCGAAGAGGAAGTCGTTACCCGCGAAGAATTTCCGCTGGAAAAAGCGCGTGATGTGTTGAAAGATGAAGTGGTAGCCGTGCTAGGCTATGGGGTACAGGGACCCGCGCAAGCAATGAACATGCGTGAAAACGGCATCAAAGTAATCGTCGGACAGCGCCAGGGAACAAAGAATTGGAATAAGGCCGTGGAAGATGGCTGGGTGCCCGGCGAGACGTTATTTTCCATTGAAGAAGCGGCAGAGCGAGGAACGGTCCTTCAATACTTATTATCGGATGCAGGTCAGCGCTCGCAATGGTCGCGGATCGTGGAATGTCTTAACGAAGGAGACATGTTGTACTTCTCGCACGGATTTTCGATCACGTTCAAAGATGACACCGGCGTGATCCCGCCGCCGCATGTGGATGTGGCGCTTGTCGCACCGAAGGGCTCTGGTCGCAGTGTTCGCACAAATTTTCTGGACGGCTCCGGCATCAATGCAAGTTTTGCTGTTCAGCAGGATGCAACGGGTCGTGCTTACGAAAGAACCGTGGCTCTAGGCATTGCCATTGGCGCGGGATATTTATTCCCCACTACATTTAAAAATGAAGTCTATTCTGATTTGACAGGCGAACGCGGCGTATTGATGGGCGCGCTCGCGGGTGTGATGGAAGCGCAATATAACGAACTGCGCAGGCATGGACATTCTCCTTCTGAGGCATTCAATGAAACCGTGGAAGAACTCACGCAATCCCTGATCCGGCTTGTTGGTCAAAACGGCATGGACTGGATGTACGCCAATTGTTCCACCACCGCACAGCGTGGTGCACTGGATTGGAAGGATAAATTCCGCGATGCCGTTGCTCCGGTTTTCAGCGATCTTTATCACAGCGTTACAAGCGGTGTTGAAACTCGGATCGTTTTAGATAAGAACAGTGACCCAGATTATCGCGAGAAATTGGATGAAGAGTTGCGAGTGATGCGCGAATCTGAGATGTGGCAGGCAGGCGCGGCGGTGAGGTCATTGCGACCGGAGAATTGGAAGAAGTAGAGACCAGAGATTAGAGACTAGTCTCAAGCCTCTAGTCATCTAATCTCTTCATTCCGAAAGGAAGAACTTATGACACAAAGCAATTACGTCAAGATATTTGACACAACTTTAAGAGACGGCGAACAATCTCCCGGGGCGACGATGACCTCTGCGGAAAAACTGGAAGTAGCCCGCTCTCTCTCTCGCATGGGCGTGGACATCATCGAAGCCGGATTCCCTGCTGCCTCGCCCGATGATCTGGAAGCTGTCAGACGCATCGCGCTTGAAGTGGGCTGTCCGCCTTCGGGCGAGCCGGATGCTAAGGTTCCTGTCATTGCTGGCTTGGCGCGCGCGAATAAATCCGATATCGATAAGGCCTGGGAAGCGGTCAAAGATGCACAGAAGCCGCGCATTCATACATTCCTTGCCACGTCGCAGATTCACATGAAGCACAAACTCAAAATGGATCCGGAAGAAGTGATTCAGCGCGTATCCGAAATGGTCGCGTATGCCAAGTTCTTCTGTGCAGATGTGGAATTTAGCCCTGAGGATGCAGGACGATCGGAACCAGAATTCTTGTATGTTGTCCTGGGTGAAGCGATCAAGTCAGGTGCGACGACACTCAATATCCCTGATACGGTTGGGTACACCACGCCGGATGAATATTTTGCTCTGATCGATGGCGTCATTAAAAACACACCAGGCATGCACGAGGGCATCACGATCTCTGTCCATTGTCATGATGACTTGGGAATGGCGACTGCAAATACATTAGCGGGAATTCGTGCCGGTGCGCGACAAGCAGAAGTTACGATCAATGGAATCGGAGAGCGCGCTGGTAACACATCACTGGAAGAAGTAGTGATGACGCTGAAGACGCGCAAGCCTATTTTCAATCTTGATACAGGAATTGAAACGCAACAAATCTCACGCGTCAGTAAACTCGTCAGCAATTACACGGGCATCGTTGTGCAGCCGAACAAAGCAATTGTTGGTGCGAACGCGTTCGCTCATGAAGCGGGGATTCATCAGGACGGCATGTTGAAACACCAAACGACCTATGAGATCATGCGTCCCGAAGATGTAGGGGTCAATCAAACCAAACTTGTCATGGGAAAACATTCGGGTCGTCATGCGCTGCGCAGTCGACTTGCAGAGATGGGTCATTCGCTCGATGAGTTTGAACTTGATAAAGCCTTTGCACGCTTCAAGGAAGTAGCAGATCGCAAAAAAGTCATTACTGATGTGGACCTTGAAGCGTTGATCGCCGATGAATTCTATCGCCCGCGCGATGTCTATTATCTTGATGGCATGCAAGTCACGTGTGGCACGATGGGAATGCCCACGGCGACGATCCGCCTCAAAGGACCTGATGGAAAGTTGCACGTTCATGCCTCGATGGGATCTGGTCCTGTAGATGCCGCGTACAAAGCCATTGATGCAATTATCAAAACGCCGAACACGTTACTGGAATTCAATGTTCACGCCATCACCGAAGGCATCGACGCACTTGGTGAAGTCACCGTCCGTATTCAGGGTGAGAACGGACTGCACACGATGGACGCGCAAAGTGAAGTAACGTATCAACGAGTCTTTGGTGGGCATGGCGCGGATACCGACATCATTGTTGCCAGCGCAAAAGCGTACCTAAATGCACTGAACAAATTGATTATTGCGCAGACAGAAGGGCTCGAGCCCATTCATGAAAATCACACGCATGGTGTCATGCTTGGATAAAAGGAGAAATCACAATGAACACAGACAATGAAGACCAAGAAGTTATCGATAACTCTGCCTATAACCCATTTCCTGAACCACAGACAATTCCTTCGGGATGGGACACCAGTTCGTTCTCTTTTCAGCCGCAAGTCGATTCCGATGTGGATGAAGGCGACCCTACCGAAGGTTAATTCTGAGAAAGGTACACAGGGAAACAAGTAAACATGTAAACCTGCGCGTGTATACAGGTGTACATATTTACTTGTCTACAATCAACCATGCCAAAAACTTTATTCGAAAAAATCTGGGACTCCCACGTTGTCGCCGAACAACCGGATTCGCCGGCAATTCTCTATATTGACCTGCATCTGGTCCATGAGGTGACCTCGCCGCAGGCATTCACCGGTCTTCGTCAGCGCGGACTCAAAGTCCGTCGCCCTGATAAGACTCTGGCGACGATGGATCATTCGATCCCGACCACTCCGCTGGATGTGCCAATTGCCGACGCTTTAGCCGCGGCGCAGATCAAGCAGATGGAAACCAACGCCGCTGAATTCGGGATTACGTTGCATGGTTTGAATAGTCCGCATCGCGGTATTGTGCACGTCATCGGACCGGAGCTTGGACGTACGCAGCCTGGCATGACCATCGTCTGCGGTGACAGTCACACTGCTACACATGGAGCCTTCGGCGCACTGGCGTTTGGTATTGGCACATCCGAAGTGGAGCATGTCCTTGCGACCCAATGCCTCCTGCAAAAGAAACCCAAGACCTATGAAGTCCGCGTGAACGGCACACTTGCACAAGGCGTTTCGGCAAAGGATATTATTCTTGCTCTAATTGCGAAAATCGGCGTCGGCGGGGGGACAGGTCACGTCTTTGAATACACAGGCGAAGCGATTCGCGGACTTACCATGGAACAGCGCATGACCATCTGCAATATGTCCATTGAAGGCGGCGCACGTGCCGGTATGGTTGCTCCTGATGACAACACCTTTGAATACCTATATGGACGCGAATTCGCGCCGCAGGGTAATGATTGGGATAAAGTTGTCTCGAAATGGCGGACATTACCATCGGATGAAGGCGCGACCTACGACAAGTCTGTCACGCTCGATGCGTCTGAGCTTGAGCCGATGATCACGTATGGGACGAATCCTGGAATGGGAATGAAGGTCACCGATCGCGTTCCCAGCGCTGATGTATTCAGTGACGCCTCACAAAAAGCTGCTTTCGAGAAGGCAATGACCTATATGGGACTTCGACCAGGTCAATCGCTGCTCGGGCAGAAGGTGGATGTGGTCTTCATCGGTTCCTGCACCAACTCGCGCATCTCTGATTTGCGACTGGCGGCGTCCTTACTCAAAGGTCGTAAAGTCGCGGATGGCACTCGTGTGATGGTTGTCCCCGGTTCACAGGATGTGAAGAAGCAAGCCGAACAAGAGGGCTTGGATAAAGTCTTCAAAGAGGCAGGCGCAGAATGGCGCGAAGCCGGATGCTCGATGTGCATTGCAATGAATGGCGATCAACTCCAGCCTGGACAATATGCCGTTTCGACGAGCAATCGCAACTTCGAAGGACGCCAGGGCAAAGGTGGACGAACATTCTTGGCTTCCCCGCTTACCGCAGCCGCGACCGCCATCAACGGCGTTGTGACGGACGTGAGGACGATGTTAACGTAGACAAGTACACAAGTAGACACGTATTTACTTGTTTCCTTGTATACCTGTCTACTTTTCCTAAGAGAAACCATGACCACGGATGAAGTTTGGAAATTGCCTGCCATCGTCAATCGCTTTCTCTCGTATCGCGCCGCGATCCCTCTTGCCCAGGAACAGATCGGTGTGATGATGTCAATCCTCAAGAGCAGAGAAGATCCTGTGGAGAACTTCCTCGACTTAGGCTGTGGCGACGGCATCCTCGGCGCGGCGATTCTAGGCGAGTATCCGTCTGCTCATGGAGTGTTAGTCGATTTCTCGGAACCCATGCTGTACCAGGCACGTGAACAACTCAAAGAGTATGCAGATCAATTACGATTTGAGAATCTTGATTACGGCAACCCGAGTTGGATACATCCAATGCAAGCATACGCGCCGTTTGATGCAATCGTGTCGGGCTATTCCATCCATCATCAACCGGACGAGCGTAAGCGTGAAGTCTATGAAGAAATCTATTCACTGCTCAAACCTGGTGGCTGGTTTATAAACATCGAGCATGTCTCTTCTGCGGCAATGTTGAACATTGACCTATTTGAAAATCATTATGTTGCTGCGCGCTATGGCATGGAAAAACAAAATGGCAGTCCTCGGACTTTCGAAGAAATTGCTGAGGAATATAAGAACCGCCCAGACAAAGCTGCCAATATCCTTGCATCTGTCGAATTGCAATGTGATTGGCTGCGCGAGATCGGTTATGAAGAAGTAGATTGTTATTTTCGCATCTATGAACTTGCACTATTTGCCGGAAGGAAATCAACTAATTAGCATGTCATTGCCAGGGCGTTAGCCTGAAGCAATCTCCCGTTTAACAATGAGGTTGCTTGCCGCCAGCACGCTTCGCAGTCGTCACTCACTACCGTTCGCTCCTCGCAACGACAAAAGGAACTCTATGGCTCAATTTACCACAATTACTTCTCGTGTAATAGCACTACCAGCCAACGACATTGACACGGATCAAATTATCCCGGCGCGTTTTCTGAAGGCGGTGGATAAGAACGGGATGGGCGATAACCTGTTCGCGGATTGGCGTTACAACACCGATGGTTCCCCGAAACCAGATTTTGTGCTCAATAAACCTGAATCGGCTGGCTGCCAAATCCTTTTAGCGGGGGATAACTTCGGCTGCGGTTCGAGCCGGGAACATGCACCCTGGGCGCTCACTTCCTACGGATTCCGCGCCGTGATCAGCACATCCTTCGCCGATATCTTCCGCAACAATTCACTGAAGAATGGTCTCATCCCGATCATTGTGGGTGAAGAAACCCACAAGATGCTGTTTGATTACATCGAAGAAGTGCCCAACGCAGAATTCACGGTCGATCTTGCCTCACAGACTCTTTCTTTTCCAAATGGCTCTGTTACATTTCCAATCGATCCGTTCAACAAGACCTGTTTGCTAAATGGCGCAGACGAGCTTGGTTACATCATGAGCTTTGAAAAAGAGATTGCAGAATTCGAGAATAGAAATTAGAGAACAGAGAGCAGCTACTACTCTCTAAAAACTAACTATGAATATACAAATATACGACACCACCCTCCGCGACGGGACGCAATCTGAAGGCTTTACGCTCTCGGGTAATGACAAGATTCGCGTCGCCAAAAAGCTGGATGAACTTGGCGTTGCTTTTATCGAAGGAGGCTGGCCCGGTTCCAATCCCAAGGATGTTGAATTCTTTGAACGTGCCCGCGATATGGATTGGAAGAATGCGCTCATCGCTGCATTTGGATCTACCTGCCGCGTCAAAGGCGGACCTGAGGATGATGCCAATATCAGAGCGTTGCTTGATTCGCGAACGCCGGTCTGCACGATCTTTGGCAAGACCTGGACTCTTCATGTCAAAGAAGTGTTACTGACGACACCCGAAGATAATTTGCGAATCATCGAGCAATCTGTGTCCTATCTCAAATCTAATGGCAAGCGGGTAATCTATGATGCCGAACATTTCTTCGATGGCTACAAAGCGGATTCGTCCTATGCCCTGGAAACATTGCGCGCCGCGATCCGCGGCGGCGCGGAAACTATAGTTTTATGCGACACCAACGGCGGGACAATGCCTTGGGAAGTCGAACGCATTATTTGCGATTTGAAACCTGTTCTCAATCATCCCTTTGGAATTCATACGCATAATGATTCGGAATGTGCGGTCATCAATTCTTTGACCGCGATCCGCCAGGGTGCAATTCAAGTACAGGGCACAATCAACGGAGTGGGGGAACGCTGCGGTAATGCGAATCTAATTTC
>Ga0137367_10002871_pt1 | contig 13914 bp, 12 predicted proteins | sample SagtaG_14_FD_104939 | JGI IMG/M metagenome (GOLD analysis project Ga0137367, IMG submission 104939) | Vadose zone soil microbial communities from Sagehorn Ranch, Mendocino, California, USA - Sage1_L_80_16 metaG | ecosystem: Environmental > Terrestrial > Soil > Vadose zone | place: USA... | reverse complement strand
GCTTGACAAAAGATTCTATTTCGTTTGCCGTTGAAGAATCAGGGTGATAGTAAACAAGTAATTTGACTGCGGACGCGCCCATGCGCTTGGCTTTCTCTACTGACCAACCCGGGATCATTTGTGCGTGACGCGCGGTCGCCTCACCGGTGTAACCGGTCGATTCAAGCGCGGCCACCAGCCCAACATTTTTAGGAACCGCGTATTGAGCAATTGCCTGTGCTGCCGAGACTTCAGGGTCGAGCAGTACTGCTGTCGCTTCGGAAGCGAGCACGGAGGTGACCTCTAGTTTAAATTGCGAGAGTTCTTCATCGTTACCAAAAGCAGGATTCGCTTTGCGTAGGTTTTGGCGATGGTCGAGCGCGAGAGCAGTGATGGTTCCGCGTTCGGAGGAAATTTGTTGAAGTCCGCGAAGTTTGCCGATTGTTATGGGTCTCACGTGTCAAGTTCCAGGTATTGAGTGTAAAAGGTTGGGAGACGCGCCGGGCGCGCCTCCCAATTGTCGGCTCAGTATGATCACTAGTGTTCGTCTGCACCAAGATCCACAGTGCCATTCATGATACGGGGATCGCCATCAATATCTACCGTGCCCATTTGCGAGCTCGGAAGATTCTCACCCGCGTTGATGGCCGGCGACCCTCTATTGATATGCAAGTCTCCACTTGACGGATTGATAAGCAATGGATCAAGACCGATGAGACTGGTCGAATCGTTGCCTGAGGCACCCTGATAGGCGGCGAAGGTTGTATACGTGACGTTCTGCCAAATCCATGTACCGTTCGAGCCACCACCTAACGAGAAGAATAGATTGCGGTCAATGACATTGCCCGTCATCACGGCACTCCAACTGTCTACGAAGAGCCTTGCGTCGTTGGCATAGATAATGTTGTTTTTGATGAGATTGTTGCGTGTGTCATATTGAATGTAGATTTCACCGCCCCAATCGCGTTGAGTATAGTTATTGTAGAGCGTGTTATTCACGATGACGCAGTTCTGCGTACTGCCGCGATGCTTATCATACCCACCGAGAGCAAGGCCGACCTGCGTATTATTATAGATGAAGTTATTGCGAACAGTGATGTAGCTGGCGTCCCTACCTCCATGTTCACTCGCCAACTCGACGGCCAGGTTGGTGTCATGTATGATGTTACGTTCCAACAGGATTCGTGTACCACCATCGACGTAGATGCCATCCGCGCTGCGTTCGTTTCCATAAGCGGGATTACCAAACGAACTGATGTTGTACACAGAGTTGCCAATCACTGAGCCATCGCGGGCGCGGTCAACCGCTGGATCGGGGGCTGTGCCTTCGTAACCAATCAGGTCAATGCCGATGTTGTCATTATCGTGAACGATGTTATTTGAAACAGTGAACTGCTCCACATTCCCATTGAGAACGAGCGATTCGCTCCAGCCGAACTTGCCATTATAAACTTGGTTTCCATCAATGAGGATGTCATGGAAGGAGTTGGTCGCGCTCCGTCCATAAACGGCAATGCCGTGTGCACCGCAATGCGCGCAACTATTTTCAATATCGTGGACTTTGTTGTTGCGGATTTCAATATGGTCTCCGTAGCCCCGAATCCAGAAGCCAGCGGGGAAAGCAGAAGTATTCCCGCCTGCTTTCAAATTGCGGACTTCAAATCCGATGACTTTGATGTAAGACTTATTCTCGATGACGACCAGTCCGGTTTCACCGTTAATGGACAGACCCGTGCCATCAATGACGGGCGTATTGCCTGTGTAGTTTTGTAGCACGATGTATCCGCCACTCAATGAACCAGAGTTGCGGAAGATGGCGGTCTCATTATAAACACCCGTGAGCACATTCACTGTGCTTCCCGCGCCAACATGGTCTAGCGCGTATTGAATGTGTCTCCAAGGTGAGGACAGCGTCCCAGGGTTGGTATCATTGCCACTGACTGAAACATAATATGTCCCGGGCGGCAGAGGTGGGCCCAGGGTTGGTGTAGGAGTTGCTGTTGGCTTCGGCGCAGCCTGTACATTCGTGAGATTCACCATCCACAGGCTTGCGAACAACGCAACGATTATCAAAACGCTCGAGAGGATTCTCTTGCGCCGATTCATGTGAACCTCCTTGTGAGTTGAATGCGATACCCACGACACCACGTTTCCGCGTGCCTGACAGGGACATGGGTATCGGCGAACGCACCCCGCCACGCGCCAACACTATGGAATTATTCGTGTGGTTTTATATGGCGATTCACCTCCTTCGTAAATCATGGACAGGTCAGTCGATATGAGGTAAGGATGCGATGCTTCTGGATCAGACTAAAACCGAGTTCCTTGGCTTTCTTACAAGCGAGAGCGAAATCGACGCCGGTGTCATCGTACTCCGCTGCAAAGACAGGTTTGCCTGCTTCGATGAACGGCAGCATTTTTTCTTGCCAGCCATAGAAGAAATAATCTTCAGTGATCGCAAAATCGAAATGCTCGATCAAATCTTTCACCTGATCAGCAGCATTCTTAATACCGATCGCCAGTCCGCGCTGATGCGCTTCCTCTGCCAGCCATAACGCGTACTTCAACTGATCCTCATATGTGATGGAAAAGCCAGTGCCATTGCTATGGATTTCCATATTGTCTGGTTCCACCGCATCGAACCCTTTGGCTTTGCATAAATCAAGTCTGGCGCGCATGATGGGTGCAAGCAAATCCAAGCGGCGAATATCCAGCCACTTTTCCCTTGGCCAACCTTCGTAGACCTTCCCCAATACTTCAGGCGGGAACTGATCTTTATCAGGTCGCCAATCCTCCCAAGAGCCAACATTGATGTAGCCAATGACTTTGCGTCCTTTTGCATGCAAGTCAGCAACGACAGAGGCATCGTTATCGAAGACCTCGATGTCGTAGACATCGGCAGCGACGGAGGTATCCACAGGTGGCTCGGAAAGCTGCCATTGCCAGGTGAGTCCAATCGTGGGGTGCCACCAGGTCTTGGAAGGAGAAACAAGAGAAGGCATGAAGGTTCACATCCAATCAGGAATTCTAAACAACGTAATGCTTGAATTGCGGCAGATAATCCTTGTGTTGCGCGAAGAGTTCATTTGTCATCTGGCGGATCTCGGCGAGCGATAACACGGCTGAGGTTAGCGGATCATGTGCAATGGCGCGATAGACCATGGTCGGATCGCCTACGATGGAGGCTGTGATCGCCATCTCTTCGATGCCGCTGGAAAGCTGCGTGAGCAAGGCACATTCTGCAGGGAGCGCACCAACATGGATCGGATGGAAGCCGGCTTTATCCACCAGGACAGGAACTTCAACGCACGCGCCTTCGGGCAGATTCGTGATGAGATGAGTATTGCGGACGTTGCCATTGAATTTGAACATCTCGCCGCCCATGAGCGCATTGATAATGTACGCGGCATATTCATATTCGCGTTGCAAATCCTGTTCAGTGATTGGTTGAGCGAGTCGATCCTTGACTTGATCCTGCCAAGTGGATTCGTTATGTTGATACTCCTTTAGAATGTACGCGTACTCACCGGGGTTCCATCCGGTGCCATGCGTGCAATATTTTTCGATCAGATCAGGGCGTTTACGAAACCACGGGTTGTATTCAGAGTTATGACCACTCGACTCGGTGACATATTTTCCGATGGCAAGATACATCTCATTGCGCACTGGCTCAGTGTTGTATATCTCTGGTCGCTCAGTAATGGCCTTATGAATCAGCGGATACGCATCCGCGCCGTTCCATTTGTATTCGATGTACCACGCTTGATGATTGATGCCCGCACAGAGATAATCAATTTCGTTGTAGGGTGCGCCAATCCATTCCGCGAGCATCATGGCCGTCCCCTGCACAGAATGACAAAGTCCAGTGACTGGAATAAACGTCTGTCGTTGTAACGCTGCGCACAACATTGCCATTGGATTGGTGTAATTCAAGAGCACGGCATTCGGACAATATTTTTCCATATCACGGACAATTTCTAGCATCGGATTGATCGTGCGCAGAAAGCGGAAAATACCACTCGGGCCGCGCGTATCACCGACATTGATATCAACACCATATTTCTTGGGGATCTCAATATCATGCCGCCAGATTTCCGTTGAGCCAGCGAGAATCGTAGTCAGAACAACATCTGCATCTTTGAGCGCTTCCGCCCGATTCAGCGTTGCTTCCACCTTTGCAGGACGGTTGCCCACCGCGATCAATTTTTCGACTCCCTTTTTAGCCCATTCGAGTCTTTCAGCGTTGATGTCCATCAGTGAAAGAGTCGCGTCCTCCAAAAGCGGAAAGGTGAGGATGTCGCGCACGAGTTCGCTTGTGAAACCCAAACTGCCTGCGCCGATGAATGCGATTTTGGTCATGTTATATTTTCCTCTTCGTTTTTTCGATGGTCGAGTAGTGTTTTGTTATCACGAAACACGTATCGAGACCACATGCAAGAAATTTTTGGTTCACTTATAGTTGTTGGTCTCGATACGCCCTTCAATTCGTTCTGGGCTACTCGACCAACGGTGTTTTATCGTTTTACTCCACTCAAAGCAATTCCTTCGATAAACAGCTTTTGAGCAAAGAAGAAAACAATCAAGAGCGGAAGGATGCTGATCAGCGCGCCTGCCATCAGGACTGTGAACTTGCCTCCATGAGTCATTTGCTGTTGGAAGAAAGCGAGTCCCACCGTCAGCATGGTATTCGGAACAGACGGCATGTAGACCAACGGATGAAGCAAGTCATTCCATGCGCCTTGAAAGGTAAAGATCGCTAGCGCGGCTAAGGCAGGTTTGCCAAGCGGCATGTAAATTTTCCAGAAGATTTGGATGAGCGATGCACCGTCCACACGCGCGGCATCGACCAGGTCGCGCGGAATCGTGAGGAAATATTGTCGGAGGAGAAATGTTCCGAAAGCGCCTCCCCAGAACGCCGGGAGCCAGAGCGGAACACTTGTCCCAATTAAATGCAAGTACTTGAAAATAATGAAGTCAGGAATAAGAGTGACTTGCGGAGGAATCAACAGTGTTAGAAGCAAGAGAGTGAAGAGCAGGTCGCGCCCTTTGAATTTGACCACTGCGAAACAAAAGGCAGCCATCGCGCAAGTAAGCAATTGACCTACCGTAGTGAGAATTGAAATATATGCGCTGTTCCAAAATAGTAATGGAAAGTTGATGTCAACTGAAAAGAGTTCGCGAAAGTTGTTGAGTGTGAAGATGGGTGGGATCAGGGTTTTAGTAAATTGGTCGCCTGGTAATTTGAAGGAAGTCGAAACCATCCACAAAAATGGACCGACCATCAAGACGGTGCCCAACAGAAGAAGAGTATAGGAAATAATATCAAGGATGAGTTTTTGATTTGGTCTTGTCATGATGAAATCCTATTCATAAACCACATAGCGACGTTCGAGCCAGAAGTAAAATGCCATTAATGCCGCAACGATGACAGTGAGTTCGATGGCTTGCGCACTTGCTCCCCCATAGTTGAAAAAATTCCAGGCGTTGCGATAGATCGAGAAGACCACCACAGGCACGGAACTATCACCCTGGTCGCGCCGCGTGAGCATATAAATATAGTCATAGGCTTGAAAGGCATTGATGGTGGAGATTAGTGTTTGAAAGAAAATACTTGGCGTAATGAGCGGAACGGTGATGCGAAAGAATTGATGAAACCCATTGGCACCGTCCATTTCCGCAGCTTCATAGTATTCACGTGGAATTGCGGTCAGACCCGCCAGGAATATGATCATTCCTTCGCCGATGGCGCCCCAAATATTGACGATAACCACAGAAACCATCGCGTTTCCTGTGCAGAGCCAGCAAACAGGCTGCACTCCCAATCGTTCAAGGATAAAGTTCAGGATGCCTGTATCATTGCCGTAAATCATTTTCCATACAAGCGCGGTGGCGACCGCGGAGGTCACTGCAGGTAGAAAGTACGCGGTACGGAACAACCCCACGCCGCGCACCTTTCGATTCATCAATACGGCGACAAACAAGGAGACGATAACTACACCAGGCACATACATCGCAGTGAACTTGACCGTGTTGGTAAGCGAAATGAGATACTTCTCATCATTGAACAGGTTGGCGTAATTGACCGTTCCCGCCCAGGCGGGAGGCGTGAGCAGATCCCATTTAGCAAAACTCAAAAGAACTGTCGCGGCGACAGATCCAAGCGCGCCAAAAATCAAACCGATAAAGGTCGGCATCAGTAATGCCCACAGCCAGAATTTCTCGCGGCCAAGCGGTTTGAGGCCGTAATCCATAGAAGCTCCAGACCTACCCCCCGTCCCCCTTCCCTCTCGCGCTGAGTGCTACGCAATCGAAGCGGGGCAGGGGGCGAGGGGGATGGGTCAACTACTTCTTCTTCGCCAACACATCATCCGCTGCTTTGATAACATCGTTCAGTGTCGGATCCAATTCCGCGTCACCCAACCAAATGGATGCCATGCCATCCCCGATGGCGCTCGACCATTCATCATAGCCCTTGAAGACTGGCTTCATGTGCGCAAAGGCAAGCGAATCAAGAAAGACCTTGTGATCAATAGGGGTGCTTTGCTTCAAGAAGGCATCGCTCTCAGCCACAGCTTTGAGCACGGGGCAGGCAAATCCGAGCTCAGCCAATCGCTTTTGGGCTGGTTCACTCAGGACATATTTGAGGAACTCAAACGCGGCATCCGGGCTTTTGGAATCTTTTGCCACCACAAAGCCCGCGCTGTTCACGCTGGTCGCCTGCCCTGCGGGACCTTTCGGCATTGGCGCGACATCCCACTTGAATTTGACTTCCGCATAACCTGGCACAACCCAATGACCAATCGTCGTCATCGCGGCAACGCCTGCAAGGAAGGGGTCGCCGCCGTATTCATCTGACGTCGTGGAATTGGGCCATGATTTGTCTTCGAACATCATGTCATGGAACAACTGCCACGCTTCGTGTGCCTTCGGTTCACCAACTAACGTCTTGGTGTGGTCGGCGTTGATGACATCTCCACCGTAAGCCCAAATGGCTTCGCTCCAGATCAATTCCATATCCCACAAGTCGTCAGTGAACCCAAATTGAGTCACTTTCCCATCGCTTCCAATTTTGGTCAGCGACTTGGCCGCGCTACGCAAATCATCATAGGTCCAATCTGCGGTCGGATAAGCCACGCCTGCCGCATCGAACATATCCTTGTTATAAGCAAGCGCGATGGTTTGGAAATCACGCGGCAAGCCAAACATGCCATCGGGCGTCTTGTATGCCTCCAATGTTTGCGGATACACACCCTTCAAGAGATCGGGATTCTTATCGAGATATGGCTGAAGATTCAACAACACACCGCGGCTTTGATAATCGAGATACAAAGGCGCGTCCATCGCGAACACATCGGGCGGCGTCCCAGCCGAAAGCAAGGTCTTCAATTTCGTCCAGTAAGACTCCCAATCTGAAACATCCACTTTAACGGTGATGTTCGGGTTGGCAGCATGGAAATCTGCCACAATCTTATTCCAAACTTCCAGCTCAGCAGGTTCGCCCCACATCATCATTGTGATGTCGGCTTTCTGACTGGCTGCGGTCCCTCCACAGGCGGTCAGTAACAAACTGAGGATTACGGCGAGAACGAGCAAACGATGTTTCATAGTCTCTTCTCCTTTTGTAAGGTGGGATGGCATCCCACCTTACATATCTAGTTGAACCACTGCCGTCAAATTTTTTGGACGGTCCGGGTTAAGGCCCTTCGCCAGAGAACGATAGAACGCCATCAACTGCAATACAGGAAGATACAAAACTCCGCGCACACTTTCAGGGATTCGACTTTCAAACGAGACATCTGCATCCAATTCAGCCAGCGCGACGGTCTTTCCCCCGAGGGCATGCATCTCATTTAATACAGCCTGCTCATGGCTGAAGTTTGATTCTGATAACAGCCCCACAACAACAGCTTTCTCATTCACCATACTCATGGGCCCGTGACGAAATTCCAAGAAGTGAAATGGCTCGCTGTGAGTTAAGGTCATCTCTTTCATCTTGAGATTCGCTTCGCAGGCCAGGCCATATCGAATGCCAGAACCAAGAAAATAAAACCTGTCGGAATCTAAACTTTCTCCAATCTCTTTTGCAAACGCTTCATAATGACTAATCAACCAATCTCCAGTCTCTGGGAGCTTATTCATCGCGTCAAGCAAATCCCTGCGTCCGGCCAATCGCGCACAAAACGCATTGGCAGCGACATACATCGAAGCGAAAGAACGCGTCTGCGCAACGGATTCTTCCTGTCCACCAGTAATGACAAGACTTACATCACCCAAATTTGCGAGGGTTGTATCGTAGTTCGTAATCACCAGCACATCGGCATGACGTTCTGCTTTAAATTTTTCACCGGCTTTCACTGTTTCCGTCGTTGTTCCTGAACGACTGATGGCAACAAGTAGGGATGGCAAGTTGTCCCCCTTCGGGGATGCTGCGCGACCAACTTGCACTACGGTTTGTGGATTTAAAAGCAACTCACTCGCTGGCACAGCACATGCCGCGCAGCCCGTGAGTTCCTGATACAACGCCGCCGCCGCAAGTGAAAGATAATAGGTTGAACCACATCCTGTAAAAATAATCTGCTCATACCGAGTAGCATCCGGTAACAATGCACCATTCACTACCGCCAGCGCGTTGCGCCAGGCTTCTGTCTGTGATTTGATTTCGCGATAGGTGGCGTAGTTTTCAGGAGGCATGATCGGCTCAGCTCTTTAGCACTGCAGAAAGTTTCTCTTCATAGGCAATGATCATTTGTTCAGTAGTCTCAGCAGCAGGAACAGTGGGTTGTCTGAGCACAACATTTCCAATATCCAACAACATGTCTTCCAGGAATGCTTCGATGCGCCGCCACAATCGGACTGGTGGATGTGGACGGCCTGTTTTCAGAATCTTTTGCATGGTTTCGGTGGATGAATCAAGTGAGAATTCGATTTGCGGATATGCGTCGAGGCGGGCAGGCAACACATTGCCTGACTTGAAAAATTGCACCTGCGTATCGCAAGCAGCCAGATACTGGACTAAGTCCAGCGCGACTCTTTCCAATTCCGCGTCAGCATGTACATTCTTCCAGATGACGAGATGATCACCACCAATCCATGGAACCCCAGGGAGCGTGGTCACTGCCAGATTTTCACGCAATTCCTGTGAGGTATAAGGGCTGGTTAGCAATTCATCAGCGATTTCAATTCCCCCAATGAGTGTCGCCGTTTCACCGCGTGCAAAAGCCTGTGTGCAAGCCTCAATGGAAAGCCCGCGTAAAGATGGAGGAAGATACGGAAACAATTCGAAGAAACTCATCAGCCCCTGGCGAGCTTCTGGTTTTCCAAAGACCGGGTCATACCCGTTGCGAGCAAGGAATTCCCCACCATTTGCGCGCACCCACGAAGACGCGATATGTACCAAATCCTGATAAGGATGAAGTGTGGGGAAAGCCCAGGGTAAGATCCCGTTTTTGCTTAGTTTTGCAAAGGTCTCACACATGGCTTCAGGTGTGACAAAAGCCACGTCAGGATGAATGCCTGCACTTTTCAATATGTCCTGGCGATAGAAGAGGACAAATGTATAAACGGTCCATGGGATAGACCAAACATCGGGGCGACCCGCGAGTTTAACGGTTTCCCAAGCTGAGGGTAGAAATTGAGGTGCGCCTCCCATCTGGTCTACTTCATCACTGCTGAAAGTGCGCAATGCGTCGAACATTGCCATCGTCGCGCCCCAAGTCGAACCAATCTGCGAAACGTGCGGGCCCTTGCCTTCGATGGCATCCATCAACAGTGTTTGCCAGGCGCGATCCCAGCCAATCCGTTTGATACGAATCTGTACAGCGTCATCGCGCTCGAAGGGTCTTAACACATCGTGTACGGGATTCAAATCTTCGGCCGTATCAGTAATGGCGAGGAAATTCAGTTCAGTCATAATTCACTCCAATTTCAAAACACGGCGGGCATTTTCAGCATAGACTTTCTTCAATACATCGTCTGGCAAATACAAACCACCCACATACCAGCGCCCCTGAGCAGGAACTTCGCTGGTGTTGTAATTGAAATATTCATCGTCCGTTTCAAGGAAGCGATAGTACAAACGATACGCATCCAAATCAGGACCCATATCCGAGCCAAACAAAATACGGTCTTGATATTGGATGAAAAATTTACGCGCCGTGTAAGGCTGTCTTCCCAATTCACCAAGCCGTGCGGAAATATCAATATAATAGTTTGGGCAATCCTCGAGCATCTGTCCCACCCAGGCAAGATTCTCGCCGTAACACCCCATATGCGCACCGATAAAAACGGTTGACGAATGACGCGTGACGAGATTTTTAAACGCGTTCAAAATTTCCATGAAGGATGGAAAGGGAGGGCTGGTAAACGCCCAATCAGGATGTTCTCCAAGTTCTTCCCAGCGTTCGTTCGTTTCATCAATTGGATCAAAAAAAGCAACGGGATCTGCAATATGAATTAATACAGGGATACCAAGTTCAGCTGCTGTTTCCCAAATGGGACTTAAACGTGCATCATCCACTTTGACGAGTTGGTCCTGATCATCCTTGACCTGCAAGCCAAACGGCTTCCAGATTTTCAATCCCTGCGCGCCCGCCTCTTTTTGCACCTTTAGCCTGCCTGCCGCCCATTCAGGGAATCGGTTTCCCAGCTCCTGCCATTGACTCCAATCCACACCTCCAAAGATTTGGAATCGCTCAGGCGCTTGAGCCTTGAAATAATCAAGATGCCGATAGAGAATCTCTTCACCCCACCCTCCATCCAAATCAACGTAGTGTGTTACGCATGCTTCATCGAGCAGATCAAGCAATTCGTTCAAAGGCCTTTTATCCCAGCCCCCACCGAATGGATCTGTGAGATGATTATGCGCGTCAACAACTGGAAATTTTGGCTGATTGACCAATGTCGTTTTGGTCACTAGCTGGGATTTGGGTTTGAAGTCAGTAAGCTTCATAATCTCTCTCGGTGGTCGAGTAGTCCCTAATGCTTTTAGAGGGGCGTACACTTGCGCCGCACTGCGTTCGGTGCAGTGCAGGTGTCGAGACCACCATGTAATGAAAATACTTCCTGTTATTTGTTGGTCTCGATATGACAGCGGAAAATCACCGCTGTCTACTCGACCAACGCAATTGCTTAAGCGATCACGACCTGAATCCGTTGCTGCTTCAATGCTTGAACAAACTTCTTATCCACTGCTGAATCTGTCACAAATGTATTCACGCTAGTCAATGGAGCAAGCAAGACCGTGGAAACACGATTCACTTTTGTATGGTCAGCAACAATAATGACTTCGCGTCCACTCTTCAAGATCGCGCGATCTGTGAGAGTCTCCTGCAAATAATCATTCGTGAGTCCATGCTCAAGGCTCACGCCGCGCGTTCCCATGATCACTTTATCCACACGGATTTCTGTTAATGCCTGCTCTGTAATATGTCCAATAAAGGAGAGTTCACTTTCACGTAACATGCCGCCCAAAGAAATAACGGTGATCTCTTTTATCCCAGCCAAGATATTTAACACAGGCAGCGAATTTGTGATCACGGTCAGGTTTTTGCGATCCCTCAGATTACGCGCCACTTCGAGTACCGTCGTACCTGAACCGAGGAAAACGGTTTCTCCCGAGACAACCAGTTCCGCCGCGGCGCTGCCTATACGGGTCTTTTCGCCAGACTGTTGTGATTCGCGTTCGAGGATTGGCAATTCAGGTGGAGCTTGTTCGACTGCAATGACGCCGCCATGCACGCGTTGAGCCTTGCCTTGCGAGGTGAGCGACTCCAAATCTCGCCGCGCCGTTGCCGCGCTAATCGAAAACTGCTCTACTATCTCGGCCACACTCAAACGTCTCTGCCGCGTGAGAAGGGAAAGGATTTGTTTCTGTCGTTCTGGAGTAGGAACAAAATCGCTCACAATCGCTCACAATCAGTCATAAACAATCATAGCACTTTTTATTCAAATTTCAAGAGGCATTTTGGGAATATGCGTCATATCCCTCCAACTGTAAAAGACAACTCATCAGATGCTTGGATGAGCGTTGCAAGCTCTAATCCCGTCGGAGCCGCAGAGCGATATCATTTTTTAATCACTAGCAATCTTTCTTCCAACGATGAGGTGAAATTTAGCGGGTTCACGCCTGCGCAACAACGTGGCAATCAAAGGCCGAAATATCCATTGCAGACCATAGAAAGGGGTTATGATTTTCCAGGCGACGTTTAACTCGTGCGCTAAATCCTTCAGCCGCGTGTAAGTAAGATAGTTCTCGCTTTGCAAATTGTCCGATGCAAAACCATATTCTTTTTTGAACTGCTCTTCACGCTCCTGTACCATCTTTTGTCCTGAAGCGCCACGGCGATATACAGGTGAATCCATAATCACAATCAAGCCGCCGGTAGAAAGTACACGCAGCGCCTCCTTGAGCGTCTTTGCATAATCTTCGGAGTAGTGAAAAGAGGCATTGAAGATCACCGTGTCAGCAAAGCGATCCATCACCGGCAAATGATTGAATTCTGCCTGTACAGGGATAAAACTATTTTCATAATACTTACATGCCCCCAACCCATCCTGTTCATTGACGGACAAATCCACAGCAATGACTCGGTCACCTTGTGCTGCCAACCGATTGGAGAGCCAGCCATTCCCTGCGCCCAGGTCGAGAACCTTCAACGAACGCTCGAGAGGGTTTTGAAACTTGGTAAGCACATTTTTCACGAGAACGCTGAAACTGCGCGCACGGATGGCCCAATCAGTTCGGTAGTGACCGCTCAAATCCTTAAACGGTAGGGCGCGGTAATATTTCTCAGAGGAGCTGCCGCGGCCTTCGGAACGGCGAACAGCCTCATAGTCGGTTATGAACCGGGCGTAGTGTGCCTCACTTTCGGGCAGGAGGAATCGCCAGATGCCATCTACTTGCCAGAACTCGAGCCCATCCTGCGGACAAATGACTCTGTCGGGTGCGCGACGTTCGAGTGCAGTCAGACAGCGCGGACAGACGAAGAGATCTTGTCTCATGCCTGGCTCAACACCTCAATCGCAGCCGCGTAGACGATTTCGAGGGAGTGCATAATGTTGTCAAGGCGCTCAGGCGTTTGCCATTGAAGAGTCGCGAGACTGTCCATGCCGATCACTACCGAAGCAGTTTGTACCCCACGGACTTGACCCACTGTAAACAATCCGGCTGATTCCATCTCAACAGTCTTTACGCCTTCAGACTGATATTGCATTACTTCTTCACGCGTCTCACGATAGGGCGCGTCGGTGGTCCAGGTTGTGCCAACAACACATTGTGCACTACGCGTTTGAATCGCATCAACCAACGCATTCACCAATGACTCGTTTGCTTCCACATATTTTGCAGGAGGCAGATAATGATGTGACGCGCCCTCATCGCGGATAGCTCGATTACATACGACAATATCACCGGGCTGGATATCCGTTTGAAGTGTCCCACCCCACGTCATCAAAATCATTTTTCTTGCACCCATTACTGCAAGTTCTTCCGCCAACTCCATGACCATTGGCGAGCCACCGCCGAAACTCGTTAATACAGCTACCTTACCCTTTGTTTTCTTCACCGAATATACATCTGCATTCATCGCGCCTGCGCGCTCTACAGGAATTCGCCAACGCATGCGATGTGGCAATCCACGCTCCAGACAAAACAACACACCTTCCGGTTTCACCTTTGGCATTCGTCCAAGACGCGCCCGATACGCGACAAGTTCATCCGCAGTGAACAACGATGTAAGTTCATGTTTGTCTGGATAATTGGGGAAACTCAAAATTTTCTCCTGTACTAACGACCTCAGTCGTTTGATAAGACGACTACGCCTGACCTAGCGGGCGGCGCCAGGGAAGGCGGCACTACTTATAATGCATCGTCAAAATATAAAAATCTCCCCAACCATACCAGGGCCAGCGCAGTGACAATTTATCATCCAGCCAACT
>Ga0137367_10002864_pt1 | contig 13934 bp, 13 predicted proteins | sample SagtaG_14_FD_104939 | JGI IMG/M metagenome (GOLD analysis project Ga0137367, IMG submission 104939) | Vadose zone soil microbial communities from Sagehorn Ranch, Mendocino, California, USA - Sage1_L_80_16 metaG | ecosystem: Environmental > Terrestrial > Soil > Vadose zone | place: USA... | reverse complement strand
CTCGAATTATCCCGGTGGTTATCAAGCGATCTCGCTGCGCGATCAACTGCAACAACACCCTGATCGTGTATTGCGCGCCGCGGTGTGGGGCATGTTGCCGCACAATCGCATGGGACGTGCATTGCTCAAGCGATTGAAGATTTATGCCGGGCCTAATCACCCGCATACGACGAACCACCCCGAGCCGTTGATTACTGGCGAGAAGTGAAGAAGAGGTTAAGGAATTATGGCACAGTATTATGAAGCAATTGGTCGCCGCAAAGAAAGTACAGCCCGCGTCCGCGTGATGGACGGCTCTGGTACCTTCACCGTGAATGATAAGGAAGCCTCTGTATATTTCCCGCGCATCGGTGATTTGCAGGATGTCTTGCGCGCGTTTGCAACTGTGGGTCAGGACGCAAATAAATATGATATCACTGTCAAGGTGAATGGTGGCGGTGTGACAGGCCAAACCGAAGCAGTCCGTTTGGGAGTTGCCCGCGCTCTCGTTCTGATCAATGGCGATTGGATATCTGCCTTGCGCAAGCGTGGTTTACTCACCCGTGATGCCCGCGTCAAGGAACGTAAGAAACCAGGCCTCAAAAAAGCCCGTAAGGCTCCGACCTACACTAAGCGTTAATTCTCAAATATAAATCTAAAGTGAAATACGTAATTCGTAAGATACAATTTACGAGTTGCGTATTTTGTTTTAATTGGAGACTTTTATGGACTTTATGCTTGTTGCCAAAACTTTTGATGTACTTCGAATATCTCCGCCGCCGAAGTTAATCCTCCTCGAAGCGCAGACTCTTGCCTCTGCGCATGTCCCACCTTATCCGCCCGATATGCCTGCTCTGTTAATAAATGTAGATTTACATGAATTAGCTTTACATTTGAAGAATGTTTTGCTGACGACATATCCGAAAGAGCATACGATTTATATTGTAAGGGGAGAGGGGAAGAAAGAAGAAAGATTAAGTGAATTTGGTGACGATCAATTTTCTGAAGAATTTTCTTTATATATTCCTGCATTAGGTGAGGGGACATCCTTTGAGTCCTTTGCAGAGATCGTCGCCCATTTGCGCGCGCCGAATGGATGCCCCTGGGACCGCGAACAGACTCATGAGTCTTTGCGAAAACATCTGCTCGAAGAATCCTATGAAGCTATTTCTGCCATTGATTCCGGTGACTTTATAGATATGCGCGAAGAATTTGGTGATTTATTGTTACAAGTTGTTTTGCAGTCTCAGATCGCAAACGAAGAAGGCCAATTCAATATCCATCAAGCAATTCAGGGGATTTATACAAAGCTTGTCAGGCGGCATCCGCATGTGTTCGGCGATTTGAAATTGGAAGGGGTTCAAGGAGTCTTGGCGAATTGGGAAAGGTTGAAAGAAGCCGAGCGCAAAGATAAGGGCCAGAAGGAAAAGGGATTGCTGGATGGGGTTCCTCAAGTTTTACCCGCTTTGAGTCAGGCGCAGGAATATCAGGATCGCGCCGCGCGCGTTGGTTTCGATTGGCCCGAGATTGAAGGCGTTCTTGAGAAAGTCAAGGAAGAGATCGAAGAAATCAAAAACGCCGAGACGAATTTTGAGCTTGCCTCTGAAATTGGGGATTTGTTTTTTGCTTTGGTCAACGTAGCGCGCTGGAAACATGTAGATGCTGAATCTGCCTTGCGCGGGACGAATATGAAATTCAAAAAACGCTTTGCTTATGTAGAACAGGGTGCAAAAAGACAGGAACGCGATCTTTCGAGTTTGTCTTTGGATGAGATGGAGTCGCTATGGCAGGAGGCGAAGAGGCTAAATTAGAAATTACTTATTCTCTGACTTGATTTTGTCAATCTCATTTAACACAATTTGGGCTGCAAACTGTAAATGCTCTTCATGAAGTGATTCATCGAGACCTTTAAGATCGTTAAGTCTTGACTGGATATCGCCTATCTGGTCGGGATGAGCACGCGCTTCTTTCATTAAATCGCCAATAGTGATCATCTCCAAAGTCTGTGAAGCGGCGGCCCGCAAATAGGGCTGAGGGCTTTTGACGAGTTTTTCCAATTCATCGTCGATAAAATCCTTTTGGCTAGTATCTTTGAGAGCGGCTACAAAAAGTCCCTCGGATGCGCCATTTCGGCCATTGCTATCCCTGCCATTCCTAAGAAGAATAAACAGAGTTTGAACGATCTCGGGCTTTTTCTGCGCGAGTCCTCCGAGAGCTGAGGCTGCACCAGAGCGCGCCACAAAGTCTTCATTCGTGAGCAGAGCAGTCAAGGATTGAATGATCTCACGTGTGAAGGCCCCGGGATACCTTTGTGCCAGCTCCCCCAAGGCGGATGCCACATTGGAGCGTATACCAGAGTCTTCGTCAGTGAGCCGAGCGGTCAAGGATCGAACTATCTCTGGTGTGAAGAACTCGGGCCTGGTTTGTGCCAGTTGGCTTAAGGCAAACGCCGCGCTGCAAGGTACAAAGGATCCTTGATCCGTCAGTAGAGCAGTTAGGGATTGAACGATCTCAGAAGTGAAAAACTCGGGCCGGGTCTGTGCGAGTTGTCCTAAGGCAAGCGCTCCGCTGGAGCGCACTAAGGACTCTCGATCAGCAAGCAAAGCAGTCAAAGACTGAATGATCTCGGATGTGAAAAGTTCGGGCCTGGTTTGTGACAGTTGGCCCAGGGCAGATACTGCGCTGGCACGCACATGGTATTCTTCGTCAGCGAGTAAGGTAATCAAAGACTGAATGATCTCGGATGTGAAAAGTTCGGGCCGGGTCTGTGCGAGTTGTCCTAAAGCGGATGCCGCGTTGGCGCGCACGTTGCTGTCTTTATCAATGAGCAGAGCAGACAAGGATTGGAAGATCTCAGGTGTGAAAGACTCAGCCTTGGTCTTTGCGAGTTGCTCTGAGGCGTACGCTGCTCTAAAGCGCACATCACGATCTTTATCAGTGAGCAAAGCAATCAAGGATCGACCTACCTCCGGCTTCGTCTGTATCAATTGTCCGAGAACTAGCACTGCCCCATCGGAGCGTATCATATAGTTTTTATCAATGAGTAGAGCAGAAAGAGATTGAACAACCTCCGGTGTAAAGAGTTCAGGCGTAGACCTTGCAAGTTCTACTAAGACGGATGCCATACTGGAACGCGCACTGTATGCTTCATCAGCGAGCCAAGGCATCAAGGATTGAACGATCTTCGGGGTGAAGAACTCGGGATGTGTCTTTGCGAGTTGTTCTAAGCCGGATACTCCGTTAGAGTCCACAATCGAGTCCTTGGGACCGACAATGGTTCGCGAAAGGTTCTCGATGCTATATTTCGTTTGTCCCAGCAATCTAAGCCATTTCGCTTGAGTCACTGGTTCGAGGCAATCATCCAATTGTTCGCCCCACAATTCACATCCTTCTTTGGAATGAAGAAACCAAAAGCCTTTCACTTTTCCTTGGTCAACGTTATCGCGTACTTTATCGCTTACCAAATCCTCTCTTTTGAAATCTGTTTGAATCACAACTCTGCCGAAGCCTGGCAAAAATTTGAATTGAGGAGAACCTGCCCGCAGAACGATATAGGAATGATCGGTGCTAAAGTAATAAGCTTGTGTCAAATAGAAGAAATAAAGACCCAAAATAATAATCAAAGGAAAGACAAGCGTGGCGACGCGGCTGAAAGGAATACACATTCTTGAATCCTCTCTTCTAATCCCTTGGTGGTCCTTGTATGATTCTCTGGCGCATCGCTTCCACTGGCCAATTACCTTGCCATTCACCTCCAAAATGCTGTGGATAGATTTGTTCTAACCACCAGGTGACACCAATCTCTGCATATTGCGCGACCCGTTCAGCTAATTTGATAGGATTATTAGGAGAAGCAGTGCTATAAACCACATCAACGGTAACCTGTAGTGGTGGGCTGTTCTGAAACTGTTTCGGTTGGAACTTCTGTTGGAATTTCTGTGGAGACTTCGACTCCTGCGGCAGTAGTATTAGCAGTTTTCTCAAATTGCACAGTCGTCCCATCGGAAGAAAGGCTAAGCATGTTGCCAGAGATGTTCACATCGAAAATTTGCGAAGTGCCAAGAATGTCAATGCGGAGTGTATTGTTGTCTAGGAACTCATAATTTCCTACGATTGTTACCCCAAAGTCTACTGTTGTTATCGTCCCATCCTTGTGAAAACTAATGATTTCTCCTATTTCTCCGACCTGTTCCCACGTCCCAATGATGGTATTTTGCGGGCGATTCAGATATGTGAAAACCCCTAATGTAGCCGCAACCAGGAGAAAAATACCGCCGCAGGCCAGGATGATGACTCTCCCTAGGCTCCGTAAACTGGAAACTTTGTCCTTAGGCTCGTTAGGCGAGGGAATAGGCTGGTTTCCTATGCCTTGCAAATTCGGCTCTGTTGGCGGTGCCTCCGCTGATAGCTCATTCGTACTCTCGATCTTAGGAATGCTCTCGCGAGGATAGCCACATTGCCAACACTGATCTCTTCTCGGATGATTCGGAGAAGTACATTTTGGGCAGGTCCAGTTCTCAATCATAAAATGCCTCCCAACGCCACGCCTCGCTCACAAACCTTGTCTGGGCCCGATTTATTGCGAGTGCTTGATACACATTTATGCGGTCTGCCCGATCACTTATGAGTGGTCGAAAAATAGAACGCTATGGAGAGCATAGCATCCTTCATATAAGATTAGACTTACGAATTCATTGCAGTTAGTTATTGTTGCAGTACTCCTTCGGTCCCCAGAAGCTTTATACCAAACTCCATGGGAAGCAAATAGTTTTTGCAGGCCGCGGTGTTCTAGTTTGGCGTCTGCTTTCACCATCCATGTCGAGTGCTTTCAGGTAAATTAAAGGCTTGAGTCCACTCGCCCAACGGTCTGCGTTACCCGCTGGTGGGTGGGACGAGAGAACGTCACTTTGACGGAACCAGCTCCAAGCCACGCAAACTGCCTGAAAACGCGCAGACTCCCACCAGTCGGGTGCACGCGGTGTTGGGCAACCTTGATGAACGCAAGACTTGCTGATTGAAACGGATAACCTTAATCCAGTGTCAGATTTCTCACTGTGTTGTACATTTTGTCGAATATTGCGAGTATTTCTTGGTCATCACCAATCTCTGACAAATAACCATCAACATCATCGTAGCTGATATGCAAAAACCGATCAAACAACTGAGAACCGCGCATTATGTTTTCGCTTGGGATGTAAATTGGTCCGTATCGTTTTCTGGGATTGAAGTAATACAAAACCGGAAGCAACTCATCTGGCGATTTAATCTTATAACGTACAGCTAATCCAGCCCATGTTTTAATGAATTTTCTGTTTATATCAACAAACTTACCTGTATCATGATCGTCGTTATACTTTAACTCAGTGTAAACGATCAAGCCATCGTCTGTTTGAAATAGACCATCCACATCTTTGATAATACCTTGTCTTTGTTCGTCGGTTGCCGCGCTCTCGATTTCCAAAATTCTGCGAAGCAAGTTTGAAAATACCTCAGAACAATCATCCGGGCTGTCAGGCAGCTGGCGTCCAGTTATATAGCTGTCAATTAAAGCGTCCGTCTGCGGTGTGAAAAATAACTTTATTTTCTTACCAGAATCTTCCAAAACCTTCACGCCCGTATCTGATTCAACTATGTTTTTTAATAGTTGCTCAATGAAATTCCCAGACTTAATATTCAATCCTTGTAGTATTGCACCCACAATTCGGTATCGGATGGGTACAAAATGAATCTTGTCAGTATGCTTTTTCGCCATCCTACTAATATTTCCAGCAGATATACTGCCGTCTAGCATTTCAAGAACTGTTTCACGAATGGTTTGTTTAACGTGGTTGCTCATCGTAAAGCCCATTTTCTATTCGGTATCGTTCGCGTAATTCTCCAAGACTTATTAGGTGACCATTCTCTTGTAAATACCAATGTTCCCATCCATTACAGGGAGCGTTATTCATGTAGTGACTTCCTGCTTTATGAATGCTGCCCTCAAATCCATCTGCTGTAAGGAGCCTTGCATCAGGCTTAATAGTCGCAAAGCGAGTTTTGTCTTTTGAGAAAAATAATTTTTGCCCTGCCTGTAAAAAGCCGTTTTCAACTAGAACAGAGAACTCTACCTTTGGTGCAGATTTTGCTTTGCTTTTGACATTGAAGGTTTCGGAGTCAAACATTTCTGGCTGAATAGCATCTATTCGCTTTTTAGCAACTTCAATATATTTTTTCTCTCTTTCAATGCCAATCCAATTTCTATGTAGGCGCTTTGCTACTGCACCTGTCGTGCCGCTTCCAAAAAACGGGTCAAGAACTACATCACTTGGATTACTGGAAGATAAAATCACGCGATATAACAAGGATTCGGGCTTTTGTGTTGAGTGGGCTTTATCTCCATTCTCATCCTTAACTCTTTCCGAACCTGTTGCTAACGACAAAAGCCACCAATCAGAGCGCATTTGTGTTTCATCATTCAAGCCTTTCATAGCTTGATGATTGAAAGTGTATCTTGCACCTTTTCCTGTGCTTGCCCAAATCAAGGTTTCATGTGCGTTTGTAAATCGAACTCCACGAAAATTAGGCATGGGATTAGTCTTTATCCAAATCACATCGTTTAGCACCCAAAAGCCCAAATCTTGCATAATTGCTCCCACCCGAAATATATTGTGGTAAGAACCAATAACCCAAATAGTGCCTGTCGGTTTTAAGACACGCTTACATGCGGTTAACCAGTTGCGAGTAAATTCATCGTAGACTTGCATTGAGTCAAACTTGTCCCAATGGTCATCTACTGCGTCCACTTTGGTCATGTTCGGACGGTGTAATTCGTTCTGTAACTGTAAATTGTATGGTGGGTCTGCAAAAATCAGGTCTATTGACCTTTCAGGTAACGAATTTAGACTTTCCACGCAATCGCCTTCAACAATCTGGTTCAGGGGTAGTGTCATAGTTTCATCTCCAAACCATGATTATAAGGCTATTTCATTTCCCTAAAACTGAAATTAGCGCAGAGGGGTTGCCCAACGGCTTGCGTTACCCGCTGGTGGGCGGGACGAGAGAACGCCGCTTTGACGGAATCAACTTCAAGCCACACAAACTGCTTAAAAACGCGGTGACTCCCACCCGTCGGGTGCACGCTGTGTTAGGCGCACTCTGCGTAGCTTTACGGCAGTCCCCAGAATTGTATCGTTCCATTGTCACAACCGATCTCCAAAATATTACCCTTATTCCAAAAAATCAAATCTAGTAGGCTGCACTTTTCTGGATTTATTGTCTGTAATTCTTGATTAGCAAGGATTTCCCAGAATGTGATACCGTTATCACCATTGCCTGTGGCAATCATCTTGCTGTCTGGAGAAAAAGCAAGAGCGCCCTCACTGGTTCCAAGAAAAGTACTTTGCCCAACAAATGTGCCGAGTTTTTCCCCAGAGGAGATGCTCTATATCATAGCTATATTATTAGCATCAGCTGCGGCTATCATTTTTCCATCTGGGGAAAAGAATACTTTCCTAATTCCAAACCCTTCTTTTACTTGTAAGTCGAAATCAACAGTTCGAATCAGCCGTTTAGAAATGACGTCCCATAAGATTATTTTAGAGTCTGTTGCAGTAGCAAGTACTTTGCCATCCGAGGAGAAAGCAATACTACTGATAGAGCCATTAGGGTCTACCAAATTATTTACTTCTTTACCTGTGTGGGTGTCCCAAAAAGTTATATTTCCGTCAAAATTACCAGATGCCAACATCTCACTATCAGGTGAGAAAACTAAACTCCAAATGGTAATCCAAGCATCGTTATGAGCAAGAGTATATATTTCTTCTCCGGTTTGCATATCCCAAAGCTTTAATAAACCATCATCATCGAATGAAGCCACCATTTTGCCGTTTGGCGAGAACGCTATATTCCATAGAGAAATAGATTGGTCAAATGTGACAACGGATTGACCTGTAAGAGCATCCCAAACATGGATCTCGGCTTTATTAGTCGCCGCAACTATGTGACCATTGGACGTAAAACCCAAGCTCCAGGAAAAAAAAGCCTTCAGGCTTCCCTGCCAACTCTCTAACATCAAGTTGCTCGATTTGGTCAATATTCTTGCTTGATATAACTTCTGTTGGAAACACGATTGTAGGTAACAGTATTAAGGTCGGTGACGGCTCGGGAGCTACAGTATTAGTGGCTGATGGAACAGGTATTTTTGTTGCTACAAATGTGTTCGTTTCGATTGCAGTTGGTGTAGGGACAAATGTGACTGCTGAGCATGCTACGAGAGCGCCAACACTCAAGAACATTATCATGAACAAAAAGATCTTATGTGAGAACTTCGATGCCATTTTGTTTTGTCTTCATCTAAACTGTGCGCCTAACGGTGTGCGTTACCCGCTGGTGGGTGGGACGAGATAACACCGCTTTGACGGAACCCACCTCAAGCCACGCAAAGTGCCTGAAAACGCGCCGACTCCCACCAGTCGGGTGCACGCTGGGTTAGGCGCAGTTTTTTCAAAACATTTTATTTGGCCGATTCTGCCATACGAATTAAATCAAGTAGCTCGTTTTTTGAAATAACCTTGCGAAAAATAATCATCTTGAACCTCAAGCAGGGAGATTAAGTCAGACTTGTTTTCTATCTTGCCTACAAACACTCTCAAACGATCAATCAGTCTTTGAGGACTCTGCCAACAAGATTGATTATATTTCTTTGATTTTTCGAATGCCTTTCTGTTGTTTCCGAATTCTTCATGTGCGCAGGAATTTGGGTTGTAACGCGTGCAAAGTTTTCATCGTTTAATTAGTTGTAGGAATACTTTGACAGGGACGGCATTATTCTTAGCCGTCTAACATCGAAAGGCTAAGTTTAACATAACTGAAAGGAGATTATTATGGCAGAGAATCCCTGGGATCGCGTGACTGTCTGGCACGAGTTGATGTCCTTGGATCCAAAGCAAGCCAAGAAGTTCTATGAAGAAGTGATTGGATTGACAGCAACTCCACTGGAAGGGGCGCCTGTCCCATACACGCTCTGGCTGCAAGATGGGGAGCCTGTTGGTGGATTGGTTCCGCCTCAGGGCAAGAAAAAAAGCTGGCCATCGGGTCGAAAGCCACATTGGGTGAGTTCTTTTGCCACCGCCAATGTTGATGAGGCGGTCAAGAAGGCAAAGAAACTTGGCGGCGCGGTGCTGGTCCCGCCCACTGATATACCCCAATTTGGTCGAGCAGCAGTACTGAAAGATCCGGAGGGCGCCGTCTTCGGGGTTTTTCAAAAGCGCAAGTAAATAGATCGCGAGAAGTAAGTACTATGGGAACTAAAAGAAAGACGACAGGGAAAAGTGTTTGGAAAACGTGCAGTCGTGGACACAAGTATCGCGGCAGCCACTGCCCATACTGCTGGAAGCGGGATCACCCAAGTGGCTCAACGAAGAGCGGCCATACATAAAGAAGTAACAGTTAACCTATGACGGCTAGCGCCAAGCTTAGACGAAAATCATAACACTGGGCACAATCCACTCGCCAACCAGAAATTTTCGTTTTGACTTCTGTATGATATTGTCGACGCGCCTAACGGCTGGCGTTACCCGCTGGTGGGTGGGACGAGGTAACGCCGCTTTGCCGGAACCAACTTGAAGCCACGCAAACTGCCTGAAAACGCGCCGACTCCCACCAGTCGGGTGCACGCTGTGTTGGGTGGCATTTTTGCCTCAGAACTAAAAGTTGATATATTTAGATCGATCAACTCTTCAACTATTTTTATTATTAACAATTGAATTAGGCTGTGATTCATACCAAAGCTAAGTTTTGTTAAGGAAGAAAGGTGAATTTCATCTCAATCGTTTCCCCTGCTCTAACTAGAAATATTTTCTCTTGGGCAGGCTGATCTTTATACTTAACCAAAATTGTGTATTCCAAATCAGCATGTAACACCTCATTAAATTCGTCCCGCATTTGCCAAGATTCAATTTCATTTCCATTTGCGTCAAGTATAGACACAGTTGCATCCTCAGGCAAAGAATCGTTTCTAGAGCGAAGGACTATGTTCACATTACCTTCGTCGTAAGGTAACCAAAACTTCACTTCATCAACCATTCCATCCTGAAGAATAATGGATTTTTTCTTTAGCTCCTCACCATCATACTGGATAGTTACATCATAGGAAACGTCGGCTCTCAAAATAAATCTTGTTGGATCAGATGCTCCTGTGTACCCTTCTGCAATATCTTGCCCATCAGAAGTAATAAAGGTTTCATAATATTTTTGGGCTAGGGCGCCATTCTTAGTGTATACAACAGCCGCTAAATAACTTTCAGTAGGGATAGTAAACGTAATTGTATTGGATATACCACCTACAATGGCGACATCTTTTCTTAGATTTCCTGTTAAAGGAGGAAACTTAATATGGTAATAGTAATTAGAGTACTCATTTTCTGGATATACAATCCCAATATCGTAATAACCGCTGGTGAGATATACACTATACTCTCCTCGATATGTACTTCCTAGATCCACCAGCCGACCATTGGAATATACTAACACAGTTGCTTCTCCTGTGGGTTGTTTGCCTGTTTCAGTAACTACTTCTACAACAAGATTGGCGACCCCTTGGGTAACAATCATAGAAGGCGTGATTGTCGGTAGAGGCGGAAGAGCAGGAGTAGATGTTACTCTTGATAAGAAGGGTGTTTCTGTGAGAAAAGCAATGGAAGGGGTGACTGTTGGAGGAGGGGGAAGGGGAAGAGGAACGCATCGCACTAATATTAGTGCCACCAATACTAGAATGAGCAGCTGTTGTAGAAATTTCCCGCGATGCATGCTAATGTATTCTCCGCATTGTTCCGCATTGTCATGAACGATGGTTTACACGATCTTTCTCGTTGGTTATTTTCCTGTTATCTCTAGACCGTTAATGCTTGCCGAGAGAGTACTGTCAGCAGGAAGATTGTAGCCTATCCAAAAAGCTTGCCTTGGGGATGCTATCTCCGTTGGTCCTACAACTCTGGTGCCATCAATGTAAATTTCTAAAGCGGTACCTTGGATAGAAAAATCTATTTGCTGGTTAATCCCATAAACATAATTCTGTATAAATTTAGCATTTCGCAATTCCCACTCTCCAAACGAAATAGACGCTACTAAGTCGGAACTTGTAACATGGTAAAAAAGATACCGGTCAGGGCTTTGAGCATTGATGCTTGTGGGATCTACAATGCCAAGCATTATTTGTGCGTGACCTGCTTGGGTCGTTTTAAGCTGCTCAATTCTAATCTGGATCTGAATATATGCGTTTGGTGGAAGAAGGGCAAATATTCCATGCCACTGTTCACTTTGGTTCTTATCAATGAATAGTTGCAGTTCATCGTTTTGGCTAGAAAATCCCCAATCTGATAATTGCCAACATCCATTCAAATCTTTAGGATGTGTCTCACCTACATAAGGTATCCAGACCTGTGAATCAATACAACCGTCTTGAAATTCCTTTGTGTCAGGCGAAGTTTTTGTTTCCCCTACTATAGTGCTTACTATAAAAGTGGAGGTTAGTGAAGGAATGAACGTAGATGTTGGGACAACCAAGGAATTGATTGGAAGCATAGTTGGTGTGGACGTGTTGTTTTTGTTCTGCAAAATATTTGGAATTATCCCTATGATAGCCGCAAGAATTACTCCAGTTAAGCCAATTATTGCAACAATTATTGGCGTCCGGCTTTCTGCATCTTTAGCTTTGTTGGTTATGTTCTTAAACTTGCCAATATTTTGTGTCCCTCTGTTGTTGTCGCCCACATCATATTTGTCACCTGTAATTAAATCGCCATTTATGTGGATTGCCTGCGGGATAAAAACTGAGTTTCCCTTTTCATTAGAATTTAGTGCCTGTTCATGAATTTTGAAGGTTAATTGTGAGCCTCCATCTGCTAATTCCAGGGTATCCATAACTAGAACAGTCAAATATACGGGGTCAACAGAAGGAAAAGGTGATTCGTACCAGAACCCGAAATCATCTTGCTTTGTCAGTAGCCAGTCACATGCTTGTGAGACTGCTAATTTCCATCCCGTGGGTTTGTTGATAGCTAGGGCGTGAACCACAATGCATGTGCCCATAATTGATGGTTCATCCAATATTGTCGAAATTTTCCATGCACCATTTTCTTCTTGGTTTTCTAATAACCATTTCAGAGCTTGATTAACTAACTCTTGGTTTGGCTTGTGGTGAGGAAGTCTTTTGCTTGCAAAGGCAATACTGGCGGCATACGCATAAATTGAATTACCTTCGATTCCTGCTGACCGACTCAAATCATCTCGATTCCAACGGTGCCACGGAATGGTTAGTTGAAAATCTGGCATCTCTATAATATCTAGAAGTTTAACAAGATTATCACCCATTAGCTCAATAGCAAAATCAGACCGACAGATATGGAATAAGGTTTGACTTGCCAACTCGTGTTCTATTTCCCCGCCTCTATTTACATCTTCATTTAGCCGGTTAGCGATCTCTTTCCAAAATTCATCATAACCTCCAATTTCACACCACGCAATTGTCCTGATCATAGATGCAACTTGGTATGATTCGTCGTCATTTGCTAATGAGAAAGACTTTCTCTGCATGAACTCATAATACGATGCATCCTTGTCTATTTTTCTAGGACGTGATTTTTTCTTTTGCAACCCAAGGAAATTTAATTCCTTATCCGACCAAGTAGCTAGGAATTTATAAAATGCCTCTGATTTCTTCTTATGTTCTTTCAGCCTTGCAGCCATATCCTTGATGTTGTTGCTAAAATCACCTCCTCTGCTTATGAAATATATGAGAGCTTCTTGGTCTGCAAACTCATTAACTGTGAATTGTGAAATCCAATCATCAGGATGAAATATTGATTTGCCTTTTATCATCACTTGCCTAAGCCAAGCTTCAGCCTTCTCTATTGGCGGCAAACCATCAATTAGTTCGAATTCGTGTACAAAGGTTCTCCATACACCCTTGTCCTCTTCAGCTCGTTCAAATTCGGCTTTTTTTAGGGCTTTCAGATATTTCTGGTAAGATGTTTTTGACACTTTTTTCATGTGTGGAGAAATTATACGCCTGCATTTTCTGAAATAGCACAGAATATTGCTTATGATACTTATATGAACAGCCACCCAACGGCTGGCGTTACCCGCTGGTGGGCGGGACAAGATAACGCCATTTTGCCGGAACCAACTCCAAGCCCAGGAAACTGCCTGAAAACGCGCCGACTCCCACCAGTCGGGTGCACGCTTTGTTGGGTGCGTGTTTGTGAAGTAGTCACTTTCCAAATTGCTCACAATACCCTATCTGTATAATGCTCGCTGGCTAATCCTGGCGCAATTATTTTTGCACTTCCCGTGCAAAGACATAAGTATTGAATAAACCAACTTCTGAAAACATCCGGGTCTGCCATAGATGATAGCCCGGAGGCTGGAGATGGAGGCGCGTCAGGAAGTCGGAAACTCTGTACCCAATAGGCTCACGCTTTCAACGTAGCGTGACAGATGGAGTTCATTCATAGCCTGCGAGTATTGTTGGACAGCTTCGATATTCGGGAACACTTCGACGCCGAATACTTGCCATTGATCTGAAGACCAGTAAGAGTTGCACCAGACCAGTCTTTTGCCGCCAACTTTTTGAAAGGCTGCGTCCAATTTGCCTAGAATCTCGTTTCGCTCCTCCTCAGAAGCCTGATAGTAAGCCTCGGTATTTCTGAACATGAACATTTTGTAAATGGGCTGTGACATGGGAATTCTCCTGTGGCAATTGTTGGAATTATGGAATAAACGCATCATTCGAAGATTTAATAAGTGATTGTTATTTCGTCAGTCCTCGCTTTTCTATGCTTCATTAATCGTGAGCACCCAACGGGTTGCGTTACCCGCTGGTGGGCGGGACGAGATAACGCCGCTTTGCCGGAACTAATTCCAAGCCACGAAAACTGCTTGAAAACGCGCAGACTCCCACCAGTCGGGTGCACGCTGTG
>Ga0137367_10002860_pt1 | contig 13944 bp, 11 predicted proteins | sample SagtaG_14_FD_104939 | JGI IMG/M metagenome (GOLD analysis project Ga0137367, IMG submission 104939) | Vadose zone soil microbial communities from Sagehorn Ranch, Mendocino, California, USA - Sage1_L_80_16 metaG | ecosystem: Environmental > Terrestrial > Soil > Vadose zone | place: USA... | reverse complement strand
GTCATCGACTCGCTCGAATTGGGTGGTGAGGTCACATACAGGAAAGAGTAAAGATAAACCCTAAAGGTCTTTAAGACCTTTAGAAAGTGTTTTGAAAATGGACAGGTAAACTTGTTGGTGTGAACAGACAAGCCTACCCGACCGATCTGAATGATACTCAATGGGCGCTGATTGCGCCACTGTTGCCGAAAAGGCAAAGCACTCGTGGACGACCACGGACATGGACGGATCGCGATATTGTAGATGCGATTTTGTACATTGTACGTGGCGGATGTGGATGGCGATGGATGCCTCATGATCTACCGCGATGGCAAACTGCATATGGCTATTACTGGCAATGGCGTGACAATGGTTTGTGGGAGCAGATCAATACAGTACTGGTGCAAAAGGTTCGCGTGCAGCAAGGCAGAGAGCCGCAACCCAGCGCAGGCATGATTGACAGCCAAAGTGTCAAAACATCCGAAGGTGGTGAAGAACGTGGTAGGGATGTCTATAAACAGGTCTCAGGACGCAAACGCCACGTCATTGTAGATCCTTTGGGCTTGCTCTTGCTGGTGTTTGTTCATCGGGCGAGTATTCCAGATGGCAACGGAGGCAAGCTGGTGTTGGCAAAATTGTTCGAGCGGATCAAACACAGTATTTACAATCGTTGGTGTCGCTTCAAATTGATCTGGGCCGATGGCGCTTACGAAGACATTGCCGATTGGGTCAAACACCAGTTGGGTTGGCGATTGGAAGTTGTCCGTCGTCCGCCCGACGCAAAAGGATTTCAGATCTTACCTCGCCGCTGGGTCGTGGAACGCACTTTCGCCTGGCTCGGAAGATACCGACGCTTAGCCCGAGATTATGAGCACCAAACTCTTTCCAGTGAGTCCATGGTTTATATCGCCAGTATCCATCGCATGTTGAGGTTGTTAACCTGTCAAACTTGAATTTCAAAACGCTCTCTTAACGATCTCCAGTTACGGCACTGGTGTTCCAGGTGGAATATTTGCTCCGCTACTGGTGCTGGGCGCGTTGATCGGTCTCGCAGTAGGAAAAGTGGCTATCATGGCTGTCCCAACTGCTAATGTTGGGCCCGCTGTTTTTGCGGTCGTTGGAATGGCGGCGTACTTTACAGCGATTGTTCGAGCACCCTTGACAGCTGTTGTCCTAATTCTTGAAATGACAGGCAACTATGAGCAAATGTTGCCCCTGCTGATCAGCTGCTTCTTTGCCTACGCTGTGGCTGAATTTCTAAAAGACTTACCGATCTACGAAGTTCTCTTGGAGCGTGACCTGCTCAGCGGCGGAGAGCATACGGATCTCACACAGCCCATCGTAATGGATTTTACGATTCAGGAAGGCGCTCCTTTCGAGGGGCAACTTGTACGCTCGCTTGGGTTACCATCGGGATGCATATTGGTACGTTGCTCAAACGGAAGGCGAGAGTGGGTTCCCAAGGCAAATACGCGCTTGGAGGCAAACATGCGGATCACTGCCGTCATCGAACCGGATGCTTCAACAGGGCTTGCTATCCTGCGCTATGGGTGTGAAGCGAGCCATAAAAAGAAAAACGCGGGCAAGCCAAAATCTCAGGATACTGGCTAGCACAAATTAAGCCTAGATACACCGCGATTTTTTGCCATCATAATTGTCGCCTGTGACTATTGCCCTGATTCCTTTGACTTCGCCTGATTCACTATATGATCGATTTGGTTGCACAGGCAAATCCGTTCGCCTCGTTTATAGCGCACGCACAGTGTGGTAAACGCACCTTTTAGATCGTATACTTGGCACTAAAAATGACTGATAAAAATAGCATGAAGGATACTGGCAACTGCACAAGCGATGAGCATGATAGGCAGATTGCACTTGTTCCAAACCTCTGAAGTGGGGTGTGTGCATATTTGGGAAAGGTATACCTTTAGCATCCCTTACACAATAAGACACACTGTAAAGAATAGACAGAATGGACTCGAAAGCGGCAAATTTCGTTTTTTTAGATGTAATAGGATGTAAAATACGCATTGGACCCTAAACCCAACTTCTCATAATGGTTTAGGCGTAGTTCGAATCCTACTGGGTCCACTGATTTACTCAAGGGTTCTGAAACGTTCACCGGATAGGAATCTCAAAGGAAATCAATCCTAAAATCGTTCAAGAGCAGTTAGGACACGCAAGCATACATCTAACCCTCAACACGTACTCGCACGTTATTAAGTCTATGAGGGGCATTGCTGCGAACGCTTTAGAGCAGGTTGTAGGGTCTGATTAGGTATGCCAAAAGTATGCCAAACGTGTTAGCAGATGTAGGACAGATTGGACAAGATGTAATTTAGAGCCTAAAGAATCGCCAAAATACAGGAAAAAAAGGCCAGAAAAGACAATAAATACAGGTTGGACTCAAAGTAAGACCAAAAATCATTCTCTAAGCTTTCTTTTAAGCCCATGTTGTTATGTGCATAGCGTTTACAAGTCTGTCACACTTACCACTTTGAGATTTCACCAAATCTGGTTCAACTCCTGTCAAAGCCGAGGCCAAATCGTGGAAAATAACCTGAACCTTCGGAATACCATCTACCTAGTCTCCATGCCTACTCGCTTGCGGCGCCATCCGTCAAATTCATCGTAGAAAATCTGCTCCCATGGACCGAAATCCAGTTCACCATTGGTCACTGCAACCACAACTTCGCGCCCCATCACCTGACGTTTCATATGGACGTCAGCGTTATCTTCTCCGGTATCATTGTGGCGATATTGATTGATCGGTTCATGGGGCGCCAGCTTTTCTAGCCATTTCTCATAATCTTGGTGCAAGCCAGATTCATCATCATTAATGAAGACGGAAGCCGTTATATGCATTGCCGAAACCAAAGTAAGACCCTCTTGGATTCCGCCTTCGCGCAAGGCGACCTCAACATCGGGGGTAATGTTTCTGAAGCCGCGCCGGCTGGGTATATTAAACCAAAGTTCTTTACGGTATGATTTCATAACCTGCTCTCAATATTTTATTCGGCACTGTAGATAATTTTACACTGACTACAGCATATTCAGGTGAATGCCTTTCAATAGTACGGGTGGCATTTATTGCCGAGCATTAATGATATAGAAACCCCTGGCTGTACTCGTAATATCCTGACCAAATACCCAAAACTGATTCTAGGTTCGCTTCTCAGCAGAAGTGATATTAATATCGAAGTATCGTGCGTACCACTCACTGTATGTGAAACTTGCCTGCAGGAGTGCAGATACGGCTATGATGTCTGCCGCTGAAATAGTGATATTAGTCATTTGTCCCCCTAGGTCACCGGAAGTAAAATTGCTTGAGATAAATTTCACAAATTAGATAAAGATTTCCTTACTCTCAAAGATAGGTCTGGCAAGTGATACTGCTCTATTTCTTTTATGGATTGGCATTTGAAGGGTTGGGCCTGGCCGCCTATTTACAATTGAGGAGAGAAGGAGATTTTCCTTTAAAGAAGGAACTTCCCTGGTTGGCGGCCTTTGGTTTTGTAGGTGGTGCAGCTGGTTGGGTGGAAATGTTTCTTGCCAGCGGTTCATTAAATGAAGTACAAAACATTCTCAGTGCCCTGCGGGTTATTCTCCATCTTTTGACAGGTTTATTGTTGCTGCGCTTTGGCTGGGGGATGCTCAATAATGTAAATCCATTACCAGCCTGGAGCATCTTTATTCCAGGGATTCTGATCGTTCCGATTGCGTTTGTAATCACCTACGCAGCAACAACTTTTATCACTCCCTCTCCGATTCAAATCCCGATCGAAATCTGGACCAGGTACCTGCTCTATCTGCCCGGCAGTTTGCTGTCTGGAGTTGGATTTTTACGCCAATGGTACGCGCAGCGAAACCTGGGTTTGTATGATGTATCCAATTTGATGCTTGGCGCAGGCTTGGCATTCCTCTTTGAAGCCGTAGTAATGGGGTTAATTGTACCTGCCGCACCTTATGGGCCTGCTTCCTACTACAACTATGATCGTGTGATCCACAATGCATTTATTGGGGAAACTCTTGATATCAGCAAGTCTTATGGGCTGACTGCGTGGCTTGATTATCAAAGCGTTCTTCATACAACTGGCTTGCCCATTGAGATCTGGCGCATGTTTTCGGCAGTCATTGTTATGTTTTTTGTCGTGAAGGCTCTCGATGTATTTGAAGCGATACGGAAACGTCAGGTGTTGGCACTTCAAGCAGACCGTAACCGCGCCCAACACGAAGCCATCGAGGCACAGATCCAGGCACGCAAAACTGCCGAAAATTGGACGAACGCGCTGGTCAATATCAGTCGCAGGATAGCAGAGTTGGAAAATGTGGATGATACCCTTGTCTATATTGTGAAAAATATCCAGGAATTATTGCCAACAAATTTTGTGGGTGTGGCAATCTTAAATCAGGAACGTACGATCCTTGAACTGAAATGCTATGCAAGTGATGGGATTGTCAGACTGCTGGCAAACGACTCGATAGCAGTGACTAACCCAATAGTCCAGGATGCAATGTGTACTTCCAATTCCTATCGCTCGCAAGGGAATGAATCTGTGGAACGGTTCGAAGGTATTTGCTTCTTTACCGACGTGGCGGCGCGAGCGGTTGTCATTGTCCCATTGAAGCTTGAAAACACCATAATCGGAGCCTTGTGGATCACTCATGTTGAAGAGCAGCAATTTACGGAAACAGATCTGATCTGGCTGGAAAGCATGGCAGATCAGGTGGCGATTGCCATCCAACATGGATTGATGACTTCGCAGTTGCAATCGTTATCCATCATTCAGGAACGCGGACGCATCGCGCGCGAGATGCACGACGGAGTAGCACAGGTGCTGGGATACTTAAACCTGCAAGTCCAAACACTTGGATCTTTATTGAATCAGGGCAGGACCGAAAAGCTGCAGTCTGAACTTCTACAAATGCGTCAGGCAATCCAGACGGCAAATGCAGATGTACGTGAGAATATTTTGAGTTTACGGACAACATTAGCGCAGGAAAAAGGGTTGCAAGCGGCTGTAGATGAGTATCTCACTGAATTTGGAATTCAGACGGGCATCAAGACAAAGTTCTTGTATCAAATTGATGATGATCTGGATCTTTCCTCTGTGGCAGAAGTTCAGTTGGTCTGCATACTGCAGGAGGCGCTAACAAATGTAAGAAAGCATTCACGGGCTGAGTGCGTGGATGTAATTATTGCAAAGGATATACATCAGAAGATGGCGCAAATCCATATGCAGATTCTGGATAATGGGGTTGGTTTCACCATGGTGGGTTCAAAACGCAATTTTGGTTTACAGACCATGCGTGAACGAGCAGAGAGTGTCAATGGAAATCTGGTAATCAGATCTGCCGCGGGAACGTGTATTGAGTGCTGGCTGCCATGTTTACAACAGGAAAGATTACAGAAACAAAGTGTAGTGATTCATTAGGATCCTGAAAAGCCTGGAGTGAATACGAATCAATGAACGTCCGCGAATGGGCTTTACCTGTTTATACGATATTGATGCAACTTGCAGTTGGATCGCTATTTGTTTTATGGTTGATCCGTTCTCTGGCAGTTTCTAAATTCAGTCACCAGGAAATTGACCGCATCATCCGCAACCCAATCCTCGTGATCGCATTTACTGCTGTGGTAGCAATGGGCGGCGCGCACTTCCACTTGAGCCGACCTTTTCATTCTTACCTGGCAGTCCTTAACTTTAAGTCATCCTGGTTAAGCAGGGAAATTGTTTTTTCTATTTCATTTTTTCTTGCGACGATGAGTCTACTATATTTAACATATTTCCAAACTCGATACAGAAAATTAATCTCGTGTATCGGCTGGCTGGCCGTCATCTTGGGATCGATTCTGATCTATTGCATGGCGCGCATTTATTTGATCCCGACACAGGTCGCTTGGAATTCAACAACCGTGATTTTCTCCTTTTATACAACTGCTCTAATGCTCGGCTTTATGACTATCGCTTGCCTGCTGGTATTGGATCTGAAGTTTGCTGAGATAAAAAAGACAGATGACGTGGAATTACGAGTGGATGTTCTCAGATATTCCTTTATTGCATTGACCATCCTAACCATGTTACTGGTCATTCTAAGCATCGTCATCATTTATATCCAAATGCGTCTCCTCGCTCAGGGAGATTGGATCGCCCGGACGAGTTTGAGTCTGTTCCTAGAACTGTATCTTCCCTTGTTCGTGATGCGGATGACGTTTCTCCTGTTTGCATCCTGTTATTTGGGAATTACAGTCTACCGAATCTATCGATTGAAAATAACGCCGCAGGATTTAATGTTGCCTGTATATCTATCGTGTTTGATGATCCTTGTTGGAGAGATCGTAGGGCGCTTTCTATTCTATGCCACGCATATTCGCGTGGGAATCTAAACACAGGTGAAAAATGACAATCAAAGTACTTATCGCAGATGATCATAAACTGTTTCGCCAGGGATTGATCGGCTTAATGAAGACGCGCGAGGATCTGGTCGAAGTGATCGGCGAGGCGGAAACGGGAGAAGAAGCTGTTCGACTCGCTGAAGATCTGCGTCCAGATGTCATTCTAATGGATATTTACATGCCACAAATGGATGGATTACAGGCGGCAAAGGAAATCCATATACGCTTTCCGGGAATTGCGATCGTAATGCTTACCTCCTCCGAGCGAGATGGACATCTTTATGAGGCTGTACAAGTAGGTGTTTCTGGTTATCTATTGAAAAGTCTGGATGCAAGTGAGCTATTCGATTTGTTAAACGGTGTAATGAACGGCGAAACGGCGATGACGCGAGCCATGGCGGGCAAACTACTGAAAGTAGTTGCAAACCGCATGGCAGATGGGGAAAAGGGGGAGCAGGCATTGACAGAGCGTGAACTGTTTGTGCTACGTCTCGTGGCGAGCGGTGCAAGCAATCAGGAGCTTGCCCAGAAACTGTCGATCTCGGTGAATACCGTCAAAAGCCATTTGAAAAATATTCTCGAAAAACTGCAACTTGAAAACAGGACCCAAGCTGCTACATATGCACTCAAGCATGGTTTGATATCACCTCGCGAGGCTTGAAGTGAGTAACGTGAATCGTCTTTATTTGGAGTGTATGGATTGCGGATAAAACATTTTCTTTTCATGATGGTCGTGACAACTTTATTTTTATGTGGATGCCAAAACCAGGATATTCCGCTGGAAATCAAGCGTATTGAGACAGCAACTCCCACTCTTTTGCCGACTACTCCAACAGCAACCCAGCAGCCGGAAGAATTATCGCTGTGGGGTACAAGCGCTCACGCTCATACTAATCAGACCGATGCAAGTTCCAATACATACTGCGCGAGATGCCATTCTCCTCTAAATTGGAATCCCGGCGCGGATAGTATTCATGCTTCCTCTGTCTCAGCAGGACAATGGAGAAATATTGGCTGCGAGATTTGCCATGAAACAAGTGCAGGAACCACTTCGCCAGTCATTTCATGGTGGAATCCAGACACAAACCAATACCAAGCCGTTTCAAGTAGCACAGAATTATGCATTCAATGTCATCGCGATACAGGAGAATTCCATTATCAAATAAATCTTGGAAATTCGATTCACTCCGAGTTTGAGTGCACAGATTGCCATGACCCTCACAGCGCGGAAGCCTCATGTTCGAACTCGGGTTGCCACGAGAACATCCGACCCAAGAGCAGTATCCCTCCCTCGACACCCACAGGTGGCCAGCACCCGAATAATACTTCCTTTTGTGGAGGAGCAAACTGTCATCCTGTCGCGACCCAAGCAGCACTTTCCAATTACTCCATTCATGGAGCTACCCATGTATCTGTATCTTGTGTTGCCTGCCATGATGCCAGCGGATTCGAAGTTGGTCCTTCCAAAGAACTTGGATACTGGATCACATTCCAGACCACAGAAGTTAACAGAGACAAAACACAAATCCCTTATCAATCACATGATATCCAGACCAAAGTGGATTGTAACCGTTGCCATTTTGAGGGCAATACCTGGGGGTTGACCACTGTGACCGGGAATGAATTCAGACCGTAGGCGGAGTTTGTTTTTTTCGTTTTGTGGAACAAAGATGTCCATTTGATCTCATCCTTTTGGGTGAGGCAAAATTGCTCAGAGGTAGGATGTGCTGGATAACCATAAATAGTATCCTGATGAAAAATGCAAGAATTCGGCGAAAAAGCCGTTATCCCATCATCAGGAGAACACTTATTGACAAAGCGAATCAATGTAAAGGTTGTTTAGAGCCAATTGGCTTTGCTCAAGGATGAGCTGTAATGAATTTCAAATTTTCCCTGGAGGAAAGTACATGAATGAAAAGAATTTCCTCACGAAAGCCCTGAACGATACTGTACTTACTCGTCGCAGTTTCCTCAAATGGAGCGCTGCACTCGGCGGGACAGCCGCGTTGGCTGGTGGTCTGAACTTTGGACTCAAAACCGTTGAGAAGGTTGCGGCTGCTGGTGACGAATATGTGACGACCGTTGGTTGTTACCACAACTGCGGTGGTCGCTGCATTATCGGGGCTGTTGTGAAAGACGGTACTGTTACCCGTCTGGTACCGGATCCAACCATTGAAGAAGATCCGATCAAGAACCCACGCGCCATTCCTTGTCTGCGTGGGCGTTCTCAAACGCGCCGTGTTTATGCCCCTGAACGCTTGAAATACCCGATGAAGCGCGTTAGCAAACGCGGTGAGGGCAAATGGGAACGCATCAGCTGGGATGAAGCACTCAATACCATTGCTAGCGAAATGAAGCGCATCAAGGAAAAGTATGGCAACGAGTCCTTCTATAACAATTACGCCTGGGGCGTCAACTGGACCGGTCCAGATAGCCAGGGCGCCATCCAGCGTACGCTCCGCCTGTTTGGTGGCTACGTTGATTACTATGGAAGCTACAGCGAAGGTGCCTATGGACAGGTCATCGGACAGATCACCGGCGGATATACCGGAAATTCAGCCGATGATGTTCTCAATTCCAAGCTGGTCGTCCTCATTGGCGATAACTCGGTCGTGACCCGCGCCGGTGGCGACAACGGTGGTTACTGGTTAATGAAGGCTGCCGAAAAAGGCGCCAAGATCATCAGCATTGATCCGATTATGACCGACACTGTTATCGGTACACAGGCTGAATGGGTACCCATCAATCCTGGTACGGACGTAGCACTGATCGCTGCCATGGCATATGTCATGATCAAGGAAGATCTGTATGATAAAGAGTTCATGGCCACCCATTCGGTCGGCTTTGATGAAGATACACTTCCTAAAGGCGCACCAGCCAATAGTTCATGGATGTCTTATGTCATGGGCAAGGGCTCGGATAAAACGGCAAAGACACCCAAATGGGCTGCTGCAATCACCGGCATCCCAGCCGAGCGCATTGAGAATCTAGCGCGGGAAATTGCGTCGGTAAAGCCTTGCGCGATCATCCAGTCCTGGGGTGTACAGCGCCGTGCCTACGGTGAACAGGTCGTTCGTGCTGTCCCGATTCTCGCTGCTATGACTGGTAACTTTGGCGTCCCTGGTGGAAATACGGGCCAGGTCGTTGGCGGTGCCGGCTTCCCAATCTCTGGTCTGCCAGTTCCCCCGAACCCTGTCAAGCTTTCCATTCCGTGCTTTGTATGGACTGATTTTGTGTTCCGCGGTACTGAAATGACAGCTGAGAAGGACGGTGTTCGCGGCGAAAGTGTGGCTTGGAGTGCAAATGCTGGGAGCTCCGCCAGCAACGATGTTGCATCCAAGAGTCTCCCGGTAAATATGAAGTTCATGTGGAACGATGGTGGTAACACCATTATCAATCAACATGGTGACATTAATAAGACGAAGAAAATCCTAGAAGACGACACCATGCTTGAGTTCATTGTGGCGACGGAAGTTGCCATGACGCCCAGCGCCATGTTCGCTGATATCGTCCTGCCAGAAACATCTGGCTTTGAAGCGGATAATATCATTACCGGTGAAGGTCATGGCATGAAGGGCAATCACTCTTGGGTGCTGTTTAACCACAAAGTCATCGAGCCCATGTACGAGGCTAAGGAAAACCTGTGGGTAGCCGAGCAGCTTGCAAACAGACTTGGAGTTGGCGACCAATTCCGCGATGGGCATAACACTCGCGAAGACTGGATCAAAGAAATGGTTGCATCCGCTCAGGCGAATGTCCCTGATTTCCCATCCTACGAGGAATTCAAGAAGATAGGTGTCTTCAAGATCGCCAATGGTGATCCGTTTGTAGCTGGTGCCGAATTTCGCGCTGACCCGGTTGCCAATCCTCTGGGAACACCATCAGGCAAGATCGAAGTCTACTCAGCATTTCTGGCTGGATTGAACAACGATACAGAAGTTCCTGCCATTCCGAAGTACGTGCCGGAATGGGAGGGTGTTGGCGATCCTCTGCGCGAGAAATATCCGTTGATGATGATGACCACGCACTTTGTGGCGCGCGCCCACTCGACCTTCGATAATGTCGATATGCTGCGCGAAGCGCATCCGCAATCCATCTGGATCAATACGGTTGATGCTAAACAGCGCGGCATTAAGAACGGTGACATGGTCAAGGTGTTCAATGAACGCGGTGAAGTACATTTACCTGCGTATGTGACCACCCGTATCCGCCCGGGCGTTACCAATATGCCGCAGGGCGCCTGGTACACACCGGATGCCAATGGTGTTGATAAACGTGGCTGTGGGAACACCCTGACCAGCCAACGGCCGACGCCGTATGCAAAAGGGTTCACCGCTCATACGAACCTGGTTCAGGTCGAGAAGTTATAGGAGATGAACCATGGCTAAGCAATATGCTTTCTCAGTAAATATTGGCAAATGCACTGGCTGTAAAGCCTGTCAGATTGCCTGTAAAGATAAGAATAACCTGCCTGAGGGTATCCGCTGGCGTCGTGTTTTCCAGTACGAAGGCGGCGAGTGGATTAACCAAAATGGCCAGATGATACCCAGTAATGTGTATGCGTACTCAGTTTCGGCTGCTTGCATGCATTGCCAAAATCCGGTCTGTACGCAGGTTTGCCCGGCAGCCGCCATGACCAAACGTGACGATGGTATCGTATTGATCGATCAGGATAAATGCATTGGCTGTCGTTACTGTTCGTGGGCATGTCCTTACGGCGCTCCACAGTTCAATGAGGACCTGGGTGTAATGACCAAGTGCAATATGTGTGCTGACCTTGTCGATATGGGCGAGCGCCCTGCGTGTGTGGAAGCCTGTCCCTATCGCGCCTTGGACTTTGGACCCATCGAAGATGTACAAAAGAAATATGGCAAATTTGCCGCTCCTGCTCCATTGCCTGATCCAAATATTACCCACCCATCAGTGGTCTATGTCGCGAATAAATCGACCAAGACCAGCGGCGATACAAGCGGGCAGCTAAAGAATCTTGAGGAGCTTTAATATGAACACTCGTGAATGGGCTCTGTTGATTTTCTCAATCCTGGCTCAGCTTGCTGTGGGCATGATGCTGGTGCTGATGATTGTTCGCACCTACGCTGTCAGGAAACTTGGTGAAGAAAAAGCTGCCGAGTTAACCGAAATGCCGTTTTATATCGTTGTGCCGATCATGGTAGTAGCCATGGTAGCATCCCTTTTCCACCTGGGAAAAGTAATGCACGTCATTGGCGCTGTGCCGAATCTTGGTACCTCATGGATGAGTCGTGAAGTCGTCTTTGCTGTGATCTTCATGATCCTCACCGCTGTATTCGCTTTCCTCCAATGGCGCAAGATTGGTTCTGCCAGTCTCTTGGTAATTATTGGCTGGATTACAGCTGTGGTGGGACTCGTGTTGGTTTATTGCATGGGTATGACTTATATGCTCCCTGCACAGCCTGCATGGAATTCACTTGCCACACCGGTCAATTTCTATCTTGCGGCTTTACTGCTTGGTGTTGTGGGAACGGCTGCCGCGTTGGTAGCGGTTTACGCACGAATTCAGAAGAATGCTGCGTTGGATGAATTTGTCAAGCTTACCCTCCAGAATCTTGCCATCACAGGCATTGTTCTGCTTGGATTGGAATTTCTCGTGTTGCCTCTCTACCTGGTTTTCCTAAGCACGCAGGGTACAGCGGCAATCCACTCTCTAGGCTCGATGTTCAACGTTTATAGTGTCGTGCTGGCATTCCGACTGATCCTGGTGTTCGTTGGTGCCGGCTTGCTTGCAGCTTATCTTTTCAGAAAGGCTTCTGCTTCTGGCAATGAGAAGATGCTTGCCAATCTTGCTTACAGTGCTTTTGCCTTGGTGTTGCTGGGTGAAGTTCTTGCGCGCTTTCTGTTCTATGCAACCCATTATCGGATCGGAATTTAGTAAAGCGAATCATAACGACTTATTCGGGGGTGGGCACAAATCCACCCCCGAACTTTTGGTTTCAATAGCAAAAACATGATGATGCGATTCCGAATATTTCCTTTTCTGCTGGCATTCTTTGTATTTGGATTGGCTTTTCCCTTCTCCAGCCACGTCTCAGCCCAGATTGATGAAACCGTGCGCGTGGTTAACCTATCAGGCAGCGGTTTTGAACAGGCTCACGCAGTATCATTTTCATCGGACGGAAAGTTGCTTGCGGTGGGGGGCAATTCAGGTGTTTATCTTATTGATGCTAAGTCATTATCTACCATTGAGTTTATTGAAACAAATGCATGGGCACGTAGCGTTTCATTTGTGCCCGGTACTAATTTACTGGCAGCCGGGCTATTTGATAACACGATCAGGTTGTGGAATGTTCCGGGAGGGCAGACGACCAGAACCATTGAAGATCCCAAAGGCTGGGTCAGAAGCATTTCACTCTCAGCCGATGGATCCTTGATTGCATCCGCTTCAGACGACAACACTGTTCGCGTCTGGCGAATGGATGATAGTTTTCCCATGCTTGTGCTGGATAACAATACGGTCGGTGTCAGAGCAGTAGCACTTTCTCCTGATGGAACGCTTGTAGCTGGAGCGCTTGGTGATAAGACTGTGCGCGTGTGGAATGTTCGTTCCGGTGAATTGTTATACACGTTAAGTGGGCATCAAGCTTGGGTACGTTGTCTATCATTTTCACCTGACGGGCAGTTGCTCGCGTCCGGTTCCTTTGACAAAACCATCCATATATGGAATATGTTAAATGGTGAGCTGAAGCAGACGCTCAAGGGACATTCCTCCAGTGTTTTGGGGGTGACATTCTCTCCCGACGGAAAAATGTTGGCTTCCGGTTCTGTGGATCAGACTGTCCGCTTGTGGAATGTCAGTGATGGTTCTCCCCTCCGCGTCCTGCAGGGACATACGAACTTCGTTTATTCGGTCGCGTTTTCTCCGGATGGGCAAACACTTGCCTCCGGCGGTGGCGATAATACGGTTCGTCTTTGGGATATGAATATCCTTGGTCAAGCCAACGCAAATACCGTACTCCCAACGATTCCCACTCCATCTGACTGCCGCGCCTGCCATCATCGCCGCGGACAGGTTGAGCCTGCGCCTGTGATTGAACTCAATTGCGAGAACTGCCACGCAGGTGGGATCAGTCTCTCTTGGTGTAATGGATTCCCACGTTCCAGTTTGATCGCAAAGACACCTATCGCATACAACGCGGTGAAAGGTGTTTCAAGTGTTCCTATCAGCAACCGCGATCTGGGTGTGGTGATTGCCTCACCTGGTAATGGTGAGACATTGTATATTCGCGGCAATTTCATGGCTCCGGAATTCATTAGCGGTAAGATCTTTTATGCAGACCCTCAATCGCTCTCGAACGTGGAAGTGCATCTCGATATTATTTCTGATGGGAAAACCACTGCATCGCTGGTAACACATCCGACAGAGACCGGAACTTTCAACTTCAATGTTGCCATCAACCCTGGCTCTCCACCTCCTCATTTATCCCGCCCAGGGACACGTCAATGCCTGGTTTGTCACGGCGACTTTGTGGCGGATGCTGGACTGTCGAAAGGCGATGTACATCTGGTAGTCAGGGCGACAGCGCCCGATGGGC
>Ga0137367_10002858_pt1 | contig 13947 bp, 8 predicted proteins | sample SagtaG_14_FD_104939 | JGI IMG/M metagenome (GOLD analysis project Ga0137367, IMG submission 104939) | Vadose zone soil microbial communities from Sagehorn Ranch, Mendocino, California, USA - Sage1_L_80_16 metaG | ecosystem: Environmental > Terrestrial > Soil > Vadose zone | place: USA... | reverse complement strand
TCGACAAGAGGCGTTAACGATGCCTGCAAAGCGCTGGTCCAGCTGGCCAGAGAACGTGGTGGGCCCGATAACATCACGCTGCAAATTCTCCGCGTTTCTTGATCGCACTCCAGTGCCTTGCCAGCTTGCTTGCACCTTCTCACGTCCGCCGCGGAAATGCTGCAAACTGCGTCTATGCCACCCCTTCCCGTCTGTGTTTTAATTGCCCTTCAATTGCCAATGTTTCGTCCTCTACTCACGCGCGTGTTGTACACGTTGCCTGTTTTGTGGCTGGTGGTATCGGTCGTCTTCTTGCTGATTCACCTCGTGCCGGGCGATCCCATTCTGCAGATGCTGGGCGAGGGTGCTCCGGCTGCTGATATTGCGGCGACGCGTCACATGTACGGGCTCGACGTTCCGCTCGGTCAGCAGTATTTGCGCTACTGGAAAGGTGTTCTGCACGGCGATCTGGGGCTTTCACTGCGTTACAACCAGAATGTCAGCCGGGTGATCGTGCATAGCTATCCTGCCACGCTGCAACTCACGATTGCCGCAATGTTCGTCGCAGTTTTGATCTCGATTCCTGCGGGCGTGCGCTCAGCGCAGCGGCGCGGACGCTGGGACGACAAACTGCTCAGTGTGGTCAGTTTGTTGGGGTTGTCGTTTCCCAACTTCGCGCTTGGGCCAATGCTGATTCTCTTTTTCGCGATCAAGCTTGGGTGGCTGCCGGTTTCAGGCTCGGGAACCGTGGCGCACCTGGTATTGCCGGCGATCACCATGGGCGGCGCACTGGCGGCGATCCTTACTCGCATGGTGCGCACTTCCATGCTCGAAGAACTTGGCCAGGACTACATTCGCACCGCGCGCGCCAAAGGCCTCTCGGAGAGAGCCGTCGTTTATCGCCATGCTCTACGAAATGCCATGCTGCCCGTGCTCACCGTGCTGGGTCTGCAGTTTGGAGCGCTCCTAGCGGGCGCGATTGTGACCGAGACGATCTTCTCCTGGCCTGGTATCGGAAGGCTGACCATTCAGGCGATCGGAAGCCGCGACTACTACCTCGTGCAGGGATGCATTCTGGCGATCGGGCTTACCTACGTTCTGGTGAACTTCCTTACGGATCTCTTGTACTCGGTGGCCAATCCGCGGATCCGGCAGTAAGGAATCCTAGTCTGCCACTGAACCGCCGAAAGCAAGGCGATCACCTTCCCGAAGCGCCTCGAGATTTCGTTCCAACCTCCGGCTCGCGCAGCCCCTCCCACATCCCCACCACGCTTTGCTTCAGGTCCGCCGTGAACTTCGCATACGTCTCTTCCGAAGCTTGTGACTCTGGCGGGGGCTGAAGGGGGCTCCCGATCTTCACTTTCAGATGAGTGAATCTCTGGAACGATTTTTGTCGCGGCCAAGCCTCATAAAAACCCTCGATCGCGATAGGGACAATCGGAACCTGTAAATGAATGGAGAGAATCGCCGCGCCCTTCTTGAAGATTCGCGGCTTGCCGTCAATGCTGCGCTCGCCCTCCGGATACAAAAGCAACGCCATTCCCTGCCGCAGACCGTAAGCTCCGGCGCGCATCGCGGAGATGAGATTCGAATCCGGATCGACGACAACGGTTTTCATCAGTTTTGCAACCTGCTGCATGAAGCCTGACCCGAAAATTTCGCTGGTGCCCACAGCGAACGCATTACTGAGCGATCGATATGGCAGCGCAGAAGCGAGCATCACCGGATCAAGAAAGCTCTGATGATTGGAGCACAGCAGGTACGCTCCATCGCGCGGCAAGTTCTCGATTCCTTCGACGTCGATCTTTGAAACCGCTTTCCAGGACCATCTCACCAGATGTGTAACCAGGAAAACCAGTCGATCGAGCACGATTCGAGGTTTGGTGATGGCGAGCGCGCTCGGGACCACCGGGTCTTCGCGCAGGACCGCGCTCCATCCAGCGAATGTGGGGCGGGCCTCGCCCGCCGTCTTTGTTCCCGACGCCGCGCTCTCCCGAACCGCATCGACGAGTTCGCGGATTGTGTAGATGCCCGCCAGTTGCGACTCCGGCACATCGCCGCCGAGCTGCTGTTCGAGCGCGACCAGCAGTTCCACCCGCCGCATGGAATCGAGTCCAAGATCGAGTTCGAGATTGTCCGCCGGACGAATCTGTTCCGGACTCGTGGTGGAATATTCACGAATGATCTTCAGCGCACGTTGAGTATCTGCCTGATCGAGCCATGCCGTCTCTTCGGGAGTGAGGGGCGTTGTTGCAGGCAACTCGCCCCCGCCTTCCGTACCTTTGCCGGACTGCACGCGTTTCTGAATCTCGAAGCGCTTCAGCTTTCGGGTGGTCGTGCGCGGCAGGTCTTCCTGCCAGATTGTGTACCCGCTGACGCGCTTGGTGGACGAGAGCTTCGCGGACAGGCCTTCCACATCGAAGCGAATAACTTCTTTCGCATTCACGACTTTTCTCTGACGCAGCACGTCGAAGTTGGGCACGACCACGGCATAAAGCTTGTCCGAACCAGCGGTACCTTCCATTCCCATCACGCATATTTCTTTGATGTACGGCGACTGCAAGTAGTGGGCCTCGATCTCCTCCGGATAGACATTCTTTCCGTTCGAAAGAATGATGACGTCCTTCTTGCGCCCGGTGATGAACAGGTTGCCCTCAGAGTCGAAATAACCCAGGTCGCCGGTGTACAGCCAGCCATCTTTCAAAACTTCTGCGGTCGCATCAGGGCGGTTCCAATAACCCTTCATTACAATCGGCCCGCGCATAACGATCTCGCCGCTCGGCGGGGCATCATCGTCGGAAGGCTGAGCGTCAACGATCTTTGCCTCCACTCCCTTGAGCGGCTTGCCTACGGAGCCAATTGCGAGCCGACCGTGCGAGTTCACAAATGCTCCGCCGGACGTCTCCGTGAGTCCGTAGGCCTGAAGAACATCAATGCCGAGCGAATAGAAGTTACGGCCGATCTTGGGATCGAATCGCGAGCCTCCCGTCACCAGAAACCGCATCTGCTCGCCAAACAGATCGTGAACGCGGCGGAAGAGCGTACGTCCGGGATTCACGCCGAGCTTGCGGCAGAGTACGGTGAGGCGCGTCATTTGCTTGAACGCGAACCGTGCTAAGGCTCCGCGTTGCGCCACTTCTTTGAAGATGCGGTCGTGGATCAGATAAAAAAATTGCGGCACGACCGCGAACGCGGTGATCTTCCTTTCGCGCAGCGCGCGCAGGAGTTCTGTTGTGTTCAGCGTCGAAAGAAACACGGCTCGGGCTCCAGCGGCCAGCGGCAGCAGCAAATTCGCCATCTGCGACAGCACATGAAACAGCGGGAGCACGCCAAGGATGGCATCGTTGGGACCAAGGTCCGCCCAGGCGTACACCGCCTCCGCTTCGCCAAGTAGGTTCGCGTGCGTCAGCATGACGCCCTTGGGATCGGCCGTTGTGCCCGAGGTATAGAGCAGGGAGGCGAGATCTTCGGGGCCACGCGGGACGGGTTTGAAGTCGCTGCGGGCTGCGGTGAAGATGTTGTCGAAGTCCGTAACAGGCTGCGTGGGGACAGGCGTCCCCGCCCATCCGTCGGGGCGAAGCCCCGAAGACTCAGTCAATACAATTTCCACATCCGTCCCCGCCACCGCCTCGTGCGCAATTTCCAGATGCTTGGCATCGCAGACCAACAAGGCAGCGCCGCTATCCTTCAACAGCTTTGCCACCTGATCTGCGTGGTATGCCGTATCTAGCGGGACGGCGACGCCGCCAGCGGCAATGATTCCGAGATACGCGGCGACCCAGCGGGGATGGTTATCGGCGAGGATAGCTACTGGTGACCCTGGCGGCATTCCCCTAGTCAAAAGCCACGCGCCGAAGGATTCCGCCATGCGGCGCAGTTCGGTGTAGGTGTGGCTTTCCAGTCCGTCGGGCCGCTGGATTTCAACAGCTGTGTTCTGCGGCCAGCGCTCAGAGCAGGCAACAAACTTGTCGTAGAAGGTTGGCATCCGTGCGGAAATATACAGTAAGCAGCCGCCCCCATGCCATAATTCAGGCATGCCGATCAGGAAGGCAGCCCTGAGAAGGGCATCTGTACGCAAAGTGGCACAAACCTTACTACGATCCATTGCAGGTGGAGAAATAGACCCGTATCTTGGTTATCGTCGGTTGCATGTTCTCTGGTGTTCGGCGGTTCAGGAACTCCGACCCATGTTTCAAATCCCAGATATTTCTCCCGACGGGCAGTTGAGCGTCACCGACGAGTTTCGCGAACAGATCATTCGACTCGCAGAAGAGGCGCTAGCAAAGCTTGAAGACGAACGGGTTGTCTCCTGAGCGACTTAGCGGTTCCTCCAGCATCTAATATGCTAGGCTTCTAAAAGGGAATCACTGCGCATTGGCGGGCTTGATTTTCTGGCCACTGACCACCAGCCACTCGTCACTGGTTTCCGAAGGATTTCGATTTGATCAACACCCTATTAGGCAAGGTTTTCGGCACCAAGAACGAGCGCGAGGTCAAGCGCGTGATGCCGCGCGTGCTGGCGATCAACGCGCTCGAGCCGCAGATGCAGCAGCTATCCGACGACCAGCTGCGCGCCAAGACCGAGGAGTTCCGCAAGAAAGTCCAAGACCGCATTGCCCAGATCCCCGACGAGCCTGATGCCGACCTCGATCGCCAAAAAGAACTCGACAAGCAGCGCCTTGAGTTGACCAAAGTAGTGCTGGACGAAATCCTGGAAGAAGCCTTTGCTGTAGTGCGCGAGGCCGGACGCCGAGTGCTGAACATGCGTCACTTCGACGTGCAATTAATCGGTGGCATGGTCCTGCATAGCGGTGCCATTTCCGAAATGAAGACCGGCGAAGGAAAAACCCTGGTTGCCACGCTCCCCGTTTATCTCAATGCGCTCAGCGGGCGCGGGGTTCATGTCGTTACCGTGAACGACTACCTCGCCAAGCGCGACTCCGAATGGATGGGCCAGCTCTACCGATTCCTCGGCTTGACGGTCGGCGTAATTGTGCACGACCTCGACGATCAGGAACGCCGTGATGCTTACGCCGCCGACGTCACCTACGGTACCAACAACGAGTTCGGCTTCGACTACCTGCGCGACAACATGAAGTTCGATCTCAAGGAGTGCGTGCAGCGTGGGCACAACTTCGCCATCGTGGACGAAGTGGACTCGATCCTGATTGACGAAGCGCGTACACCGCTGATCATTTCAGGCGCCAGCGAAGAATCCACTGACAAATACGTGCGTGTGGATCGGATTATTCCGAAGCTGGAAAAGGGCGAGGAGATGACCCCGCAAGAACTACGTCGCCTGCTGGAATCAGGAAAGGTTCCGCCGCAAGAAGAGGAGGCGCTTGCAGGAAAACTCGCCGAAGTTGGCGACGACCCCAAGAGGGTAATCCTTACCGGTGACTATGCGGTCGATGAAAAGCATCGTGGAATCACTGTCACCGACGAGGGTTGGGAAAAGGTGGAAGGGCTCCTCGGCATCGGCAACATCGCCGATCCGGAGAACTGGTCGCTGAAACATCACGTTGAGACTGCCATCAAGGCGCACGCGATTTACCGGCGCGACGTTGACTATGTTGTAAAGGACGGCGAAGTCCTCATCGTAGATGAATTCACCGGACGCCTGATGCCGGGTCGGCGCTGGTCCGACGGCTTGCACCAAGCGGTTGAAGCGAAGGAAGGCGTGAAGGTCGAGCGCGAGAACCAGACGCTCGCCACCGTGACTTTCCAGAACTATTTCCGCATGTACAAGAAGCTGGCGGGCATGACGGGCACGGCGGAAACCGAGGCCACGGAATTCGGCAAGATATACAGCCTCGAAGTGATCGTCATCCCGACCAACAAGCCGCTGCTCCGCGTCGAGAATGCCGACCTCGTTTATCGCACGGAAAAAGAAAAGTACTTCGCGTCCGCTGATGAGATTCAGAAGCTGAATGAAAAGGGTCAACCGGTGCTGGTCGGCACCACTTCGATCGAAAAATCTGAGCGCCTGTCCGACCTGCTGAAGAAGAAGGGCATCAAGCACTACGTATTGAATGCCAAGCAGCACGAGAAGGAAGCGGAGATCGTGGCGCAGGCGGGCCGCAAAGGCATGGTCACCATCGCCACGAACATGGCTGGCCGCGGAACCGACATTCTTCTCGGCGGGAACCCTGAGTTCACTGCGAAACAGGAATGCGTGAAGAAGGGAACTGCGCAGCCGGTAGGCGCTGCCCAGGGCCAAATTCAGACCAAGGTGGACGAGTCCAGGAACACCGTCTGGTATTACGCCGGAAATGAATACGTGGTTCCGACCGACCAGTGGCACGAAGTGTTAACGCGACACAAGTCGCAGACTGACGCAGAACACGAACAAGTAGTCGCCGCTGGTGGCTTGTTCATTCTCGGCACCGAGCGTCACGAGGCGCGACGCATCGACAACCAGCTTCGTGGCCGCGCCGGCCGCCAGGGTGATCCCGGCGCCTCGCGTTTTTATCTTTCTCTCGAAGATGACTTGATGCGCATCTTCGCTAAGGAGTGGGTATCGACCCTGCTGCAGCGTTTGGGTATGGAAGAGGGCATGCCGATCGAGTCGAAGCTCATCAGCCGGCGAATCGAAAAAGCGCAGGAAGCGGTTGAAGCGCAGCACTTCGAGTCTCGTAAACACTTGCTCGAGTACGACGATGTAATGAACAAGCAGCGTGAGGCAGTGTACGGTCTGCGCCGCCGCTTGCTCGAAGGGGTCGATCAGAAAGACCTCATCGTCGAAGACTACGTCGCCGGAATTTTGAGCGACCTGCTCGAACAGCACGCGCCGGTAAAAGCGCACCCCGCGGACTGGGACATCAAAGGCCTGAAGGACGCGATTTTCACCCGCTTCGGCGTGGACATTCTCGCTGAAGGCGTGAAGCCGGAGACGCTGAACCGCCAGGAACTTGGAGATGCGATTTTTGGCACGCTGAAAGAGCGTTACGACGCGAAGGAAAAGCTCATCGGCCCGGATGCCATGCGCTACCACGAACGCATGATCATGCTGAGCGTGGTTGATCAGTTGTGGAAAGACCACCTGCTCAATATGGACCACCTCAAAGAGGGCATCGGTCTGCGTGGCTACGGGCAGAAAGATCCTCTGGTTGAGTACAAGCGCGAGTCGTTCGACATGTTCGAAGACATGATGCGGCGCTTCCAGGAAGACACCGTCCGTTATCTCTACCTGATGCAAATCATCACCCGGGGTGAGGCGGGTGGAGTTGGTCCCGCCGGCGAAGGTCCCGAAGGCGGTGCGCCGGGCGTGACCGCTCCTCGCTCCGGCGGTGGAACTGATGGCAACGGCCATCGCCCGCCACGAGGCGTTACAACCTCTGTGGACGACCTCGAAGAATCTTTCCAACGCCGCAAGCGCCGCGAACTGGAGCAGGCCCGTATGGCTGGCGCTGGTGATCGCCAAGTTCAGCAGGTCGTGCGCAGTGGCGCAAAAGTTGGCCGCAACGATCCCTGCCCATGTGGTTCTGGCAAGAAATACAAGAAGTGCTGCGGCGCCAACGGGTAAACTCCGCGGCGGGCGTGGCTATGCCCGATCCGCTCGCTACGTTTCTAGACAGTTCAATACAAAAGGTTTCTTGACCGCGTTTCGGCTCGAGAGCACAATCCAGAATGAAGGCTCGTGTCGCCTGATCAGCTCGACGCGTTGCCTGCTTTCTTGACGGCAGTGGCGTTGTGTTGGAGGTGCGTTATGCGGCCTGCGGCGCTTGCTGTTCTACTCTCGCTTTGCGTTCCTGCTCACTTATTAGGACAACACCGTGAGGGCGGATCGTCCTCAGGCAGCAGCTCTTCTAGTTCAAGCTCTTCTTCAAGCTCAAGCGGGAATTCCTCCGGCGGGTCTAGCGGCTGGAGTTCCCATTCATCGGGATCATCAAGCTCCGGCAGCTCCGGGAGCTACTCTGGAGGTAGCTCTGGAGGTTCTCATTCAGGGGGCTACTCTGGCAGTGGCTCTGCAAGCTCTCACGCCGGCGGAAATTCAGGTGGCGGCTCCGGGAGTATTCATTCCTCGGGGTCAGCTGGTTCCGGCCATTCTGGCGGGAATTCCGGCGAAAGGTCATCGGGAGCGCACCAGAGTGGAAGTTTCTCTCCGTCGCATTCTGGTTCAGGCAGCGCGCCCTCGGGTGCGACGCAAGGCTCGGCACAGTCCAATGTGAGAAACAGCAACGCAGGCTTTGAGCGTTCGAACACTAGCCCCGGTTCGAGTCTCCAAAACGGTGGGGTACTTTTATCTCGTCCGACTTCGCACGTAGTACCGATTCAAACCGAGGTATGGATGCAGCAAGCTCTCCGGCTTCATACCAGTGACAGCAATCCGAAGTCGGATCTGCGGAATGGCAAGTTTAACGCCGCCCCCGGCGAAGCCGGCCTTGCCCCAAGTAAAGCGGCGTATCGCCAGCAAGTCGCATCCTTTGGCGGTCCCGACATTACACAGAAGCAGCCGAACTGGTTCGCCAAGCACTTCCTTGGAAAACAGGAGAAACAACAATCGCCATCGGCGCAGCTGATTAGGCCGTGCGCCGGCAAGGATTGCAAACCAATTCCTGTACCACCGAAGCCCTGTGTTGGGAAAAGGTGTCCACCTCCACCTTCTCGTCCTCCTGCGCCCCTACCTCCGCCTGTCCGCGGAGTCTGTCAGTCAGGCTATTTTTACTTTGGGGTTTGCTATCCCTGGGGGTATCTCGAGAATTGCGATAACGGAATCCCCAGCTTGGGTAGGACTTGCTACGCGCATTTCGCCAGGGTGAAACCGGCGTACTGTGACGACATTCTTAGGCGACTGCAGCAAGAGGAGATGTCCGCTAAAGCGCTGACCAAGCAGCACGATGCTGTCTGTTCTTCAGACCCGCAGAGCCCGGGATGCGCCAGCATCAGTCAGGATCTGCAAGTTGTACGTTTGAGAATTAATCAACTTCGAACGCAATACCAGATGTGCCGCATGTCGGCAGGTCCGTAGTCTGTCGCGCGCCGTAAATGGTTGACGCTATTTCGGGGCGGGCAGCAGGAACGACTTCACCACGATATTGTTCGGCTGCACGCCTGCCGGCACCATCGTCAATAGACCGTACTCTCCTGGTTCCAGCTTTCGCGGTTTGCGCTTCTGAATCACGGTGACATCGCCGGATTGTGAATCCAGAACCAGCAGGAATGTCTGACTTTGCGAGAGCGCAAGTCCATCCGGTTGACTGCCCACTGGCAGCGTGGCAACCACCTTCCCCATATCAATGTCGTACACCGCGACCGAATTCGAGCCGAAATTACTCACGTAGAGACGCGAATTGTCGTTCGTGACCAATCCACGCGTCGGGTGTGTCCCCACCAGGTAACTGCCGCTCACTTCATCGGTCGAGGTTTCGATGATTGACACGTTATCGGAATCGAAGTTGCACACGATCAGTTCGCCGCCATCGGGCTTCAACGCCAGATCCACCGGAGTCTTTCCCACGTCGAGCAGGGTCAGCAGTTTGTCATTGCGTAGATCGATTGAAGCCACTTGCGCCGATCCCGAGCATGCGATGAATGCCTTGCTGCTGTCCGGCAGGATCGCGATGTCAGTCGGTTCGTGACACAGCGGAATCGTGCTGCGCACCGACAGCGTCTTGGCGTCCAGGATTGACACCGAATCGCTAGTTCGATTACTCACGACCACCGTTTTTCCATCCAGAGAAACTCTCGCCAGGCCGGGAGAATTTCCCACACGCACGGTTGCGATCACAATGCGCTTCTCCAGATCGATAACGGAGACGTTTGCGGATGCTGAATTCGCCACGAACGCCCGAGCTCCGTCATCGGAAACATCAATCGAATATGGGGCACCGTGTACCCCAATCGTCGCGACCACTTCGTTGCGCTCGGCATCAATGACGCTCACATTTGCCGATCCGCTGTTCGCAACGTAAATCTCGTTCTTCCTGGAATTGGCCGCTATGCCGGTAGGGGCGCTGCCCACCTTCAACGTCCGGGCCAAGCGGAAACTCCTCAGGTCGATGACGGAAACGGTATTACTCTTGCCATTGGTGACGTAAGCGTACTCGTGATAAGCAGGATCAAAGCTGGCAAGCTGCCGCAGATGGAAGTACCACCAGCCAAGTCCGGCCAACACCGGCAGGGCAACCAGGATGAGCAAGATTTTTCGCAAAGGGATCTCGTGGGTGGCAGCAGGAATCCGGACGACAATGGAAAGATATCAGAAGTTGTCGCGGTGCAGAGTGTGTGCAGGTAATATGTGAGTCTCTGCGCTATTGCAGGTTCACCTGCAACTTGCGTTTGTCACAATTTACATAGAGAACGTGTTCGGTTCCGGCGGTAAGGTTTGCCTCGACAGTCTCCGATTTGTCGTACATGCTGAGCGGGGAAGTAACCCGTACCTGCAATTTGTGCTTGCCGGTGGCGAACTGCAGACTCGTCCGTTCATTCATTACGACAGAGCGAAACAGTCCGTGGTGTTGCGTGTTTCCCCTCAGATCCTGGTCCATCACGAGTTGATCGTCGACCCAGACTGACGCTTTGCCGGAAGCGAACTGGTGCAGAATCTCGACTCTGAGCTTCGCTGTTTCCGGCGAGGTGATGCTCTTACTGCGGTGAGCTATCTTTCTCAGGCGAATCTCGGTGACACTTTTTTGAACCGCCGGCGGGTGCGGGACCTCAGGCACTGACGCCGCTGGAGCCACAACAGAGATCGCTTCCCGGTAGCGTTTCGATAGCTCCATGCCCGTGAGCAGAGACGCGATTGCTACCGCCGCCACCGCGATCTGCCAGACAGCGCGCCGGGAGAGAGTTGCGCGGGAGGACTCCGATCGCTTTGCAGATCGGTCCTGCTCCAAGACGCGAGCGAAGAATCGGGTGGCTTCTGCGAAAGAATTGTCATTGGAGGCGAAGGCGCGGATGTCGGCGGCCAATTCTGCCCCACTCTGATATCGGTCCCGGGTGTCTTTGGCAATCGCTCGCAGCACGATTCGATCCAGTTCAGGCGGTAGATCAGGCTGAAAACTGGACACCGGGACCGGTTCCACATTCATGACCTTGAAGGAGACCGTCTGTGCGCTGTTGCCTTGAAATGGCCGGAAACCAGTGAGCATGCTATAGAGCATCACTCCGAGCGAAAACAGGTCAGAACGGGCATCCGGTTCTCCGCCGCTTAATTGCTCCGGCGCCATATAGGCCGGACTTCCAAATATCTTCCCGGCATGGGTGGCAACCGATTGGTTGAGACGGGCCACACCGAAATCCGCGATCTTGGCGTGCCCATCCGTGGTGACCAGAATATTTGCGGGTTTAATGTCGCTATGGATTACGCCGTGCGCGTGAGCGTACTGGAGCGCATCGGCAACTTCGCAAGCTAAGTGGAGCGCTTTGGGTAGAGGGAGCCTGCCGCCTGCCGCTGAAATCTCGTCGCTCAAGGCCCTGCCGGCTACGTACTCCATAACGAAAAACGGTTCGTGAGTTTCCGGATCTTCGCCGGCATCGAACACCGTCACGATTCCTGGGTGCGCCAGTTTCCCCGCCGCCCGCGCTTCCCGGACGAAGCGTTCTCGGTATTCGTGTTCTTCCGCTTCCTCTTTTCCAACCAGGGAGATCGTTTTGATTGCGACCAGGCGGTCAATCTTGGGATCGCGCGCACGATACACTACTCCCATCGCGCCACGTCCTAGCTCAGCCTCGACGTGATACCGGCCCAGGGAGTCGCGGATGGCAATTTTCACAATCATGTCCATGGTAGGTTTTCCTGATGCGCGCGTCAGTAGTAAATGAACTTCGCCGCGGTTACTGTGGTAATCAGGGTTACACAGATAGCCGTGCCCCAAGCGGCTTCGGGAATTAACGCCGCTATGGGCATTTATTGGTACCGCTTGTTAAAAGAAATTGCGCTCAGATCTCGACCGGTCTCGTTATAAACTCTTTCGAGACCACGATACCGCTGGTGAAAGGCTTTCGCCCCATGCCTGCAGAAACGATCTCCCCAGAAGAGGCTGCGAGCCTCGTCAAATCCGGCATGTGGCTGGACTACGGCGCGACACATTGTCAGCCCGATGTTTTCGATAAGGCGCTGGCTGCACGCAAGGACGAACTGGAGAATGTCAAGATCCGCGGCTGCCTTACGATGCGTCCGCGCGCTGTGATCGAGAACGATCCGGAAGGCAAACATTTCCACCTGTTCAGCTGGCATTTTTCGGGCTATGACCGCAGGAAGCACGACGCCGGTCTGTGCAACTACATGCCCCTAAATCTAGGGGAAGTCCCGGACTATTACCGGCGCTTTCTCGATCCGGTGGACATCGCGATCCTGAAGACTTGCCCGATGGACGATGGCGGTTACTTCAACTTTGGCCCTGCCAATCTCTGGCAGCGGGCTGTGATTGAGCGCGCGAAGTTGGTAATCGTCGAGGTCAATCGTGAGGTGCCGTACGTCTTCGGCAAAGACAACGGTGTGCATGTGAGCGAGGTCGATTTCATTATTGAGGGCGATGATCAGCCGTGCCCGGAGTTGCCCAATCCGGAGCCGTGCGATGTTGACCGCACGGTGGCGCGGCGCATTGTCGCGGAAGTCGAGGATGGCTCCTGCCTTCAGATCGGAATCGGCGGCATGCCGAACGCCGTCTGCTGTTTGTTGATGGAAAGCGGAGTGAAGGATCTGGGCATCCACACCGAGATGCTTACAGACGGCCTCGGCCTGCTTTACCGTTCAGGCCGGGTGACTGGATCGCGGAAGTCGTTGGATCCAGGCAAAGTGATTTATACCTTTGCACTCGGCTCGCTCGCGCTTTACGCCACAGCCAACCGCAACCCCGATTGGTACTGCCACCAGGTGGACTACACCAACTCGCCGCATATCATTATGCAGAATGACAAAGTGGTGTCGATCAACAACACCACGCAGATTGATTTGCAGGGCCAAGTGGCTTCTGAATCTGACGGCTGCCGCCACATCAGCGGTACGGGAGGGCAACTCCAGTTTGTGCGCGGTGCGTACGCATCGAAGGGAGGCAAGTCGTTCATCTGTCTTTCCTCAACCTACGAGAAGAACGGAAAGCGTCGCAGCCGCATCGTATTTACTCTGACGCCTGGCAACATCGTGACAACACCGCGCTCGGACGTAATGTACCTGGTTACGGAGTACGGCATGGCTAATTTGAAAGGAAAGTCTGTCGCCGAGCGTGCGAAGGCGATCATTTCGCTCGCGCATCCCGATTTCCGCGACGATTTGGAACGGCAGGCGTACGAAAAGCGGTGCATACCACGAGGCGTGTCATTTTGTTCTTGAGGAGACAGTCCGACGATTTGCACAAGGCCGAGACTTTGTCGTGAAATCCTCTCGACTTGAAGCGTGAAAAGGTTTAGACGAGTATGGGGAATATGCGCGTTGACACTACTTTGGGGGCAACACAGCCGTTTGTCCTCTCAACGGTAGCGAACGGAGTCGCAACCCTCACCCTGAACCGTCCGGAGCGATTTAATCCGCTGTCGTACCCGATGATCTCCGCGATTCACGCAGAGCTCGATGCCATTGCAAGCGACCTCTCGGTACGGGTTGTGATCCTCGCCGCCGAGGGAAAGGGCTTCTGCGCGGGCCATGACCTCAAGGAGATGCGCGCTCACACAGAGGATAAGAGCTGGCAGCAGGACCTGTTCGACGCCTGCAGCCGGATGATGATCGCCCTTACAGAGATCCCCCAACCGGTGATTGCCCGCGTCCATGGCATCGCTACAGCCGCAGGTTCCCAGCTCGTATCGATGTGCGATCTTGCGGTAGCCGCCGACACGGCGACGTTCGCAATGCCGGGAGTCAACATCGGCGTGTTCTGCTCAACGCCGGCGGTGGGTGTGGTACGAAACATCGGCCGGAAGCGCGCTATGGAAATGCTGCTGACAGGCGAACTGATTGATGCCGCAACGGCATGGTCGTGGGGGCTCGTCAAACGTGTTGTTCCCGAAAGAAGACTGGACGCCGAAATC
>Ga0137367_10002852_pt1 | contig 13955 bp, 7 predicted proteins | sample SagtaG_14_FD_104939 | JGI IMG/M metagenome (GOLD analysis project Ga0137367, IMG submission 104939) | Vadose zone soil microbial communities from Sagehorn Ranch, Mendocino, California, USA - Sage1_L_80_16 metaG | ecosystem: Environmental > Terrestrial > Soil > Vadose zone | place: USA... | reverse complement strand
CGTCTCCATAAAGCACGGCGCCCGGGTTGCCGTCCGCCTGATAAAGAGTGAGCTGGCCCGCGCCGTACGTATTGTTGCCGTCCAATGACGCGCCGGCGCCCGAACCATCGCCCTGATAGAGCGTGACAGCACCGCCTGCGTTTTCGCCGCTGACGAGCGCGCGGGTCAGGCCGTTGGAATTGTAGAGATAAAGTCTGCCGCCGGCGTTGGCATTGGCGGTGAGGCGTGCGGCGGTTTCATGGCCGACGCTGTCCTGGAGATACACTTCGCCCCAATTGATGCCCCACATGCGGCTCAACTCGGATCCGTCATTACCGAAAACCGAGATGGTGTTTCCCGCGCCGTTGAGCGAGATGGAGGGAGTGCCCGCGGCCGTGTGGAAAACGTCGAGCCGGCCGTTCACGGCGGCGGAGCCGAGGTCGAGGTCATCGGCCAATTGTGTGCTGCCCACGGCGCCCGCGGCGAGCTTCGCGGCGGTGACGGAATTGTCCGCCAGATTCGCAGTGCCGATCGTCAGGTTGGCGATGTCGGTTCCGAGGATCGAGCCATCCGCGATGTCCGAACTGTTGACCGCGCCGGGCGCGATCTGAACAGCACCGATGGCGTTGGCGGCAATTTTGCCGGAAGTCACCGCGCCGTTGGCAAGTTTGCTTTCGGTAATCGCGCCGTCGCGCACTCCGCGGCCATCATCGCGTATCCAACCGAAGCGATGAGTTGATCCGGAGTAAGCTGTTGAAACCCGTTATTCCCGTCGTTGAACCAGATGCGCAGGTGCACGTCTGAATTGCCAAACGCCGTGTAGGGTATGGAGGTCATGTTCGACAAGTTGGTGTCGCCTAAGAGCACCGAGTAAAAACCCTTATCCACCGTGACGGCCACAGCGTTCGTGGGCTCGCTGCCGCCAGCGCTGGTCCCGTCGTTGCTCCAAAACGTGGTGCCGCCGTTGGCGCTCACGAGGGCGAACTTGAATTGGCCGGGACCGTTGAAACCGTTTCCATTCACGGCCAGTTGTCCCTGGTAACTGAGCGTGTGCGGCACCTGAGCATGCAACGCGGTGGTCAAAGTGAGGCCGGCGAGGAGGATTGAGACGAGGGTTGCTTTCATGACGAGTGAGTTCCTGTAACTGGTTGGACTGTGTCGTTTATTTCTTGTCTGTCTGTTGCGTCGGTAGTTTGTTTCCTGGCGGGGCGGGCGGCCTGCAATCACACGGAAATTTTTTGCAGACCGATCACCCGCGCCATCGCCAGGTTGTCCCGCACTCGCGGGAGGCATTTCTGCCGTCACTCTGAAATGAAGAAATGGGCGGGCGGGGATTACAGCAGGCGGGAAGAATTTTTGGAGCGACATCTAACATCCAATGGAACGGACGGGCGCTGGGATGGATCGGATGTTGGACGTGTGATGTTCTTTTGTGGGGGAATCCTCGCGGCGCGGAAGTCGTTCGCGGAGGTTTCAACCCCAACGGGGTTGTGTCGCGTTTCCACCGCCGAGCCGCAACCCCGATGGGTTGTTTTCCTTCCCCAACGTTTCCACGTTTCCAGGCAGCTCGTTCCTCGCAACCTTGGGCTTTGAGCCGGAATCCCTTTGGGATTCACGTCCGGAATCTCTGGAAAGGAATAGGGTTAGCCCCCAAGCCAGCGTCGAGATTGTACTCCACTTGCCTCATTTCCCGATCACCGCAGTTCCATCATACGACCGCACGGTCATGTATCGGTTGAAGAAGACCGTTTCGTTGTAGGAGCCGGTGCGGATGAAGAGACTGTCACCATCGCACACCACTCCGAGTGCCGAACCCACCGTGTTGAAAGGGCCGCCGAAGATTGAACAGTCCTTGTTGCCGTTTTGGAACAGGCAAATGGACGACTTGTCCAGGTAGAGGTCCCGCGGATTTGCCAGGCCCACTGGCGGATCGCCGGCGGGAATGTCGCACGGGAACAAATCGAGATTCGGCCACGCGTTGGCCGCGTCCAGCGTGTTGATGATTCCGTTAATGACCGAGCGCAGATTCCAGCAGCAACCGTCGCCCGCAGGCGCTGTGTTGCACGTCACAGCGAAGGCCAGGCCGTCAGTGCGATACACCAGAAAGGAAATCGTTCCATCCATGCAGCCGTTGTGGCCCCACCACGAACCGTTCAGCAACAAGCCCAGGCCGTAGCCTGCGTTGGTCGCCGACCCGGTTTGCATTTGCATGATGCTGTTGGCCGACAAGAGGTCTGCCTTCGAGGAATCGCCGTCAATGCGGCGGAGGAACAGGAGCAAGTCAATGGGCCGCGCAATCCAGCCGCCGTTGGCATCCATGCGCTCGGGATTGAGGCCGTAGGGAGTGCCGCCGTAATAAACCACTTCGTTGGATTTGCGTTCCGCGAGCGTACTGCCGCCGATCTCCATGTCGGTGATGCAGGACGGAGCCAGCAGTTCATCCTGGACGAACTGTTCGTAGGTTCGCCCGCTACGCCGCTCGATGACGCGGCCAGCAGTGACGTAGTCCGCATTCATGTATTGATACGATGTGCCCGGCGGGCTGGCCGGCTCGGTGTTATCGAGTTGCCAGTCCACCACGTCGTTGGGGTCCGAGCCGCCAACCTGCCAGACGCCATCGGTGGTCCACCCGGTCACGTGGTGCAACAGATGGCGGGTCGTGATGGCCTTTTCGCGGTTGCTGTAAGGCGGCGTGCCGAAACTGTTTCCCAAAATGCCGCCCGAACCAAAGACCGCTTGATCAAGATTCAACCCGCAACAATCCGCCAGCTTCAAAGCCGCCGCCGCTGTGAAGGTTTTGGAAACGCTCGCAATGCGGAAGCGATGGTTTGGATGAACCCATTCGTTGGCGCCTTGATCGGCGAGACCGAATCCTTTGGCGTACACCAACCGGCCTTGGCGCGAAATCGCCAGGGACAATCCGGGGACGCCGTTGTCCTGCATGTAAGTGTTGATGGCGCTGTTGATCGTCTGCAACCTGGTGGGACTCAATCCGCCGTTGCGGCAGAAGATCACGTTAAAACGGTCACCACCGCCGATGTCGAAGACGCTCGCGAACACGGGCCGGTAACCCTGGTAATACCAGTTCCACGACTCACCCTGGTAATTCATTTTGGAGAGGTCGTTGAAGCTGTACCAGGCGCTGCCGTTGCCCGGGTTTTTCCAAACGCTGCTGTAGCGCGCCGCCCCCGTGATGTTCGCGACGCTCACGCAGACGAGTTGATAGCCCTGGCCGCTGAGGTCGTTGAAATCCTGCTGATACTCGTTGGACGTGCGCCGGACGCGAACGGTGTAATTCTCCGCAACGCCTTTGCGCCAGATTGCGGCGAAATATTCGGTCGAGCCGGCATTGAACGTCCAAAGAAAAACCAGCTTGTAGCCCTGGCGCGCTCGATTGGAATTCTCAGCCACATAGCTCGAATAGGAAAGACCCGCTTCTGTGACAACATCCTCGCCCGGAAGAAATTCCCAGATGGCGTTGTAATACGGTTGGCCGCCGACGCCAAATCCGCTGATGAACACGGGAAAATAGTTCTGCCCGGCGTAGGTCGCGCTGAGCGAATCAAATTGCGCCTTCGTCATGCCGGGATGCGTGATCCAGCCGGGGCCGGATTGTTGCGCCCAGATCGCGGCGTAGCGCGCCTGGCCGCTTTGCTCATATCCGCAAACGGAGAGCAGCCGATAGTTGTATGGCGAGCCGGTCCAGGTGTTGAACTCTGTCTGATAATCCGCGGCGGTCAAATCATGCCGGGAAACCCAGGGAGCGGCGATTGCGGAAGCGGTCGCGAACAACGCGGCAGCGATGGTTGCTGTAACGAGAGTCAGTTTCATAATGAGAAAGTGGTAAAAGTGCCGAGTATCACTTCAGCGGTCGAACGAGGCTGTTCCGAGTATTGTTGAATCGTCATTTTGTTTTCGTGCGGCGCGGACCGCCGCCAAGCGGGCGGTAATCCTCGCGTTGATCAGCGGCGGCCGCGCCAGGTTTTCCCGCACTCGCGGGAGCGTAATTGCCTTCACTCGTAATGAAGAAATCCGGGCGAGGAGATTACACGCCGCGGCGAAAAAGTCATCGCGCCCGGAACTCACGCAGAATGCCGCGACAATGCCAGCGCGCGTGACTGGGCCGCCGAAGCAGGCAGAACGCGTGCAGTGCCACGCGTCCTGCACGAGAGGCTGCCAACGCGACTTGCATCGGCAGCTCCGGGCGCAGGCCAAGGGTGCGAAAAATCGCCGCACGAAAACGGCTGATCTGATCGCTTGCTCGCTGGTTATCCGGGGAACGCTGCCACAACTCCTGCCAGGTCCGCCCGATTGTTGGTGCTGAGAAATGGGTTGTCACAAAACATTCGCGCTTTGGCTTCGTTCCATACTGAAGCAGCGAGGTGCGGACGATTACGAGCCGGCGCGGAAGAACACCTGTAATCGCGGAAGGCGGATTTCTTCATTACTCGATGAAGACAAGAACTGATCTGCCGCGAGTGCGGAGGATCAATTGATACGAATCATCGGGCGCCGGGCGGTGAGCAAAGCATGTGGGGAGTCGCCGCCCGGCTCCGCCCGGAACAACAACAATCCGGCAGGCTGGCGGCTCGTCTTCACCGGCATGTCCCTGCTGAACGTAACCAGGCGAAACCAAATTGTATGAAGACCTTTTTGAATTCCGTGAGTTGCAGCGCAGTGATGGTATTGATTTTGTCCGCGAACACTCTGTCGGCCGCGCTGGGCGGCGGCGGTCCGTTAAACCCTCCCGGCCCGCCGGCAGTGATGATGAAAACGCTCCAGGAAATCGAACCGCGGCATCTCATCGTCTCGTTGCCGCACACGGTTACCGCGCCCGGTTCTTACTACATCGCCACCGACCTCACGGGTGTTGCTGGCCAAAACGGAATCACGATAGCCGCTGATAATGTGACCCTTGATCTCGGTGGCTGGTCGCTAATCGGCGTGGCGGGTTCGCTCGACGGGATTTTCAGCACCAATCATCATTACCTCGTCGTTCGCCACGGAAACGTGCGCGGCTGGGGCGGCGACGGCATTGATTTCACGCAGGCCGGCGCTTGCCGCATCGAAGACGTGACCCTCCACAGCAACGCCGGAATCGGACTGATCGTCAACACGGACAGCCACGTCAATCACTGCATCGCCCAGGCAAACGGCCAGGAGGGCATCGTCACCAGCAACGGGGTGGAGGTAAACGACTGCGTCGCCGGAATAAACGGCGGGCACGGGATTGCGTGCGGCACCAGTTCGCTCATTCGCGGCTGCTACTCCGCCGGGAATATCGGCGCCGGAATCATCGGCGGCCTGGTCGAATCCCTGACCGTGCTCGACTGCGTTGTGAACGACAACAAAGCGGGTGGAATTGTCGCCCCGCGCCGTTCGCTGGTGCGGAATTGCCAGGCGTGGCGAAATCAATTCAGCGGCATTTTCGCGGATGAAGGCAGCACGATCATCGGTTGCACCTCGGGCACGAACGCACTTCATGGAATTTCGACCGGCCCGGGTTCCACCGTCACCAGTTCGAGCGCGAGCCGGAATGTCGGGAGCGGATTCAGTTTGGGCGCACACAGCAGCATCACAGGCTGCACTGCGCTCAGCAACGCCGGGGACGGAATCATTGTCAGCAACAAGTGCGTGGTGACGGCGAATACCGTTTCCGGACACCTGACCGGCGCTGGGATTCACGCGATCGAGCATCGCAACCGGATTGAAGGCAACGCCGCCGATGAAAACCGCCGCGGCTATCACATCGAAGGCCGAAACAACCTTGTCGTCAAGAACAGCGCCGCTGACAACCTCGTGGATTACGACATCGCGCCCGGAAACAAGGATGCCTTGGTGATCAGTCCCGGCTCGGCGTTCGTGAACAACGAACCGTGGGCCAACTTCAGGCACTGACGATCCTCGTCAGTCCCGAAAACAATTCTCACTACGAAGGGATATTATGAAAACGATTCTCTCCGCCGTGCTCCTGGCCGGTTTCGCGTTCACTGCCTGGAGCGCCACAACGATTGACCCGGCCAACAAGTCCGCCTACGGCGCGAACATCGCGTGGCTTAACTGGCAAGGCGACATCGCCAACGGCGCCGTGGTCACCGACGACATCTGTTCCGGCTCCATCTGGAGCGCGAATTGCGGTTGGATTCACCTGGGTAACGGCGCACCGCCCGACGGCCCGCAATATCAGAACGACGCCGACAACGATTATGGCGTGAACCTTGATGCGGCGGGCAACCTTAGTGGCTTCGCGTATGGCGCCAACATCGGCTGGCTGAATTTCCATCCCTTCGGCCAGCCGAAGATTGACTTGCTCACGGGCAACTTTAGCGGCGACGTGTGGAGTGCCAACTGCGGTTGGATGAACCTGAGCAACATGTTCGCGCACGTGAAAACGTTGGTGGTCCTGCCGGCAATGGACTCCGACAAGGATGGCTTGCCCGACTCGTGGGAACTCCGTTTCGCGCGCTCGCTCGACGCGTTGACCGGCAACGACGACTCCGATGGAGATGGCGTGTCGAACCACGACGAAGCCCTCGCCGATACCAATCCGCTCGACGCGAACGACGCGTTGCGGATCACGGGGTTGGCCTTTAAGGATGGCGAATGCACGATCCAGTGGCAAAGCCGGCCCACGCGATTGTATCGCGTGTTGAAGCAGGCGGACCTCGATCTCAAGTTGCCCTGGAAGGACGTGGGTGCGGGGATGATTCTGCCGCGCATGACTTGGGAAACTGACGTGAAGTTCAAGGAACCAGGCCCGCAAGGGTTCTTCCGCATCGAAGCCGTGAAGCCGCTTGCGCCGTAAATCTGCCTAAACCATTCAGCACACTTCGGAAAGTGTGGCTCGATTCAGCGGACAACTATCCGGTCGCCAAGCGCGCCAATTCGCACCCGAAGGCGTCGGTGCGCTTGACTACACTGTAGATGCCCAGCCGGCAGACAATAAAGCCGCGCGACTCCAGTTTGCTCAGATGGCGTTGAAGGGCCCGACCTGGAATGCCAGTGGCAGCGTGAATTTGTGCCAAGGTCTGCGGTTTGGTCTGGATCACACGAAAGATTTCGATCCGGCGCGGATGAGTAAAGGCCGTAGCAAGTTTGAAGACGATCTCGACCGGCTGCGATTCCCGTTGGAAGACAAACCGAAGTGCCGCGGTCAGGCCTGTGCTTGAATCTCCTGTGCTACGGGCGAGCTGGTAAGTGACACGGCGCCCAGTGCGGCTGACAGTCAACAGCCCGCGCGCCTCCAGCATCCGCAGCGATTCGCTCGCCACTGACAATGGCTGACTCAGCCGTGTTGCCGCCCAGGAAACGCTCTGGCCCGGTTCCTGAACCAGGAGCCCGAAGAATTGCAGCCGAGTGCGACTGGCGACAACTCGGCAGGTGCGCCAAAGCGTGGGCTGAAGAGGAGTTGCGGAGGCCATGGACACACTTTCCGAAGTGTGCTGGATTGAGTCAAGAACGATGCGCGCCTGATTGAACGGTCACTCTTCCATAACCGCAAAGAACCGATGCAACTCCTCCCCGATCTCGGAAGGATCAGCGACCGTGCGAACAACTTCTTCACGCACGAGCTTCTTGTAACGCTCGCGCAGCCGATGCACGGTCACTGCCACGGCGTTGGGTGTCACATTCATGCGTGCGGCGGCGGCGCTGTAATCGCCAGCTTCGGCATCCTCAATGACGAACTGCTTCAACTGGTCGAACACTTCAATCCGCCCGGCAACCTTCTGCTCCTCCCGTAGGCGGGCGAGCGCTTCGTCGAACAGCGCCAGAAACCAGTTTCGCTCGAAGATTTTTTCCGGGGACAGCTCCAACGCCGGCTCCTTCATAAAACGGGTTTCGGTGTCGGTGTCGTCCAGCGAAAGAAAGGTCACTCGGCCTCCACGCTTGACGGCGCGCTCGTAGTCCCGCTGGTTTGACACGAAATGATTCAGCGCGGCCAGGAGAAAGGAACGGAACTTGCCGCGCTGCCGGTCCGCCGCGCCCAGGTAGTTTTCCTTGATCAGGCGGTATAGGAATTCCTGGGTGAGGTCCTGGGCCTTGTGTGGATCATGACCTCTACGCCGCAGATACGCGTAGAGCGGATACCAGTAGGCGCGGCACAATTTTTCGAGCGCGGCGGCGGCTCCCGGCGAACCGGCATGCTGCGCGGCCAGCACGTTCGTCCACGACGTCGCGGCGAACTGGGCGCCCAACGCGGTGCCAGGCGCTGGGTTTTGTTCGGGCAAGCTCATGCCGCCATCTTACACTTTCTCACCGAGGTCGGCCACATCTGTCGCGAATCACTTTAGGGCTGAACCGTGGCAGCGAAGTCCCGTCTTCCGTATAGGGCGAGTTCCTGCCGTTGGGATCAGCGCACGGAATCGCCACATTGGGACTTCTGGGCGTGCAGCTTCAACAGCGCCGCGTGGAGTTCCTTCGCCGATTCGTATCGCTCGTGCACGTTCGTCTCACATGCCTTGCAGATTACGTCGTTGAGCTGCCGCAGCAATGCATCGTTCGGTTGTTCCAGGACGGCGGTGGGCACTTCAGGAAATAATTGCCGGTCCCGTCCCATGCTGGCTTCGTAGAGCACTTTGCCCAGCGCATATATATCTGCCGCGGGTGTCCCCGGCCCTTCCGGCGGCACATAACCTTGCGTGCCGACGAGCGAGACTTCGCGCGATTCGCTGCGCTGCTCGGTGACCAAGCCGATGTCCGCAAACTTCAGCCCACCGTTCACGTAGATGATGTTGCCGGGCTTGATGTCGCGGTGAACGAGTTGTTGCTGATGCAGGTGTTCGAGCGCCAGCGCAAGTGACATCCCCAATTGCAGACATTCCTCCGGTTGAAGCTTTCCGCGCCAGGTCAACTCGCTGGCCAGTGTTTTCGGCGAGTAATGTTCCGGGTCAATCTGCTGGCCGGTTGTGCGGTCGTCCGCCGCCTCCATGATGTAGAAGAAAAATCCTGTCGCGTCGTTCCTTCCCACGTGGAGGACGTTCACGAACCCGGGATGTGTCCGGGAAATCGGCATGAACTTCTGGATGCCCCTGAACTCGCGCTCGTAAGGCGCATCGCTCGGAAAATCCCGTCGCCGCACAATCTTGACCGCGTGAAAAACGCCGATGGCATTGCGCGCGAGCCAGACATCACCATACGCGCCCTTGCCCACGCAACGCAACAGGGTGTGGTCGGGGATGGCCAACCCGGACTCCTGCGCCTTGGTTTTTGCCGCTTCGGCAAAGCGCGAAGTCTCAATCAGCGTCCGTTCGAGCACGTCCTTCTCGAACTTCAACCGATGGAAGTGGCATCGGAGCGACCAGGCGAGCGCAACGGGGATTTGCGCGAAGGCCACCACCGTCCAGGGAAACCAAACGTGGTGCCGAGCAGCCTGCAGAGCAACGACCAGTAGAATTAGCACTCCGAACGCTGTCAACGCACCAGCCGCCAGCGGGCGCATCAAACCCAGCGCGCTTCCAAACACGAGCCCCGTTACCAGCACGAGCAACACCTGCTTCGGCCACGCCAAAAGGGTCAGCCCATCGTTCCGCATGAGATTAAGGAAGGCGGTGGCGGCGAGTTCGACCCCCGGTGTAGATTGACGATTCCAAAGCGTGTACGGTGTGCGGAAGGCGTCGGCCTCGTCACTTGGTTTCAATGTCCTCGGTCGGGCGCCGATGAAGACAACCTTGTCCCGGAACGATTGCGAAGGTTGGCTGGAGACGTCGCAGTAGCTAACGTGCGGCAGTGTGAGCGCCGGTCCGTAGTAATTCAACCATGTTTCCGGCTGTAACCCCGCAGCCGTTCGGGCGATTTCGGCGCCGGCGAGTTCGGCCGCCCTCCAGGGCAGGCTCGGCTGCGTCTCGCTGCCGACAAAATACTGTCGCGCCACGGCTTTTTCGGGCGACATCATTTCTGTGACGCCCCAGCCGGCTGCCGCTCTCAGGAATTCGGGCAATGGCAGAACCGGGCTTCTCATCTGAATTTGCGGGCGCGCAAGCGACTCCAACGTTGCCGGCAGAACAACCCGACCATTCCGCTGAATTGCCCGCGCCAGGTTCGTGTTGGCTGATGGCGTTCCGGGGAAGTCCCACAGCACGTCAAAGACGACGAGTTTCGCATGATCCTCGGTCAACCGATCCAGCAGTTGAGCGTGGAGATCCCGATCCCAGACCGGTATGCTGGTTTGCTTCAACTCGTTAAACGACCGGTCATCCATGTAAACAAGGACGACCTCGTCCGGGGGGGGTGTGCTCGGGAACGCGAACAACAGATCGTAGCTTAGAAACACCAGGCCATGTCCCCACCGCAGCAACAGGAATCCGAGCGCTACGCTCAGAACGGCGCCCGCCAGCGCGCTGCGCCAGGACGCACCGAGTTTGTTCCGCAAGTTCGTCATCCTGCCGGGATACGAGAATAAGACAAGCGAGCGACGTTAGACAGAGATTCTTCGATCCTCCTTGGAGCGCGGACAGCCTTGTCCGCGTGTTTCTGTTGCAGCGATGCGTTCGCGCGGACATGGCTGTCCCCGCTCCTTCGGTTGCGGCTCTACAGCAAGGTGAACGGCGGCGTGAGCGGGCAGCTTTCAGAAATTGAACTGCAAGCTCACGGCCAGCGTTCGTTCACGCGGCAACTCCTGCGTCAGGTTCAGCGGGTTAAGCCGGTAATCCTGATCGGTGAGGTTCAGCAACCTCACTCGCACTTCGGCTCGACGTCGCGCGAAGCGATAGCCGGCTTCGAGGTTGAATTGCCAGAAGTTGTCGCCGGGACGGGCGGGCGTGTAGCCTTTGTTGTCTTGCGCCGTCCAGATCGCGCTCGCTCGCGCGAAGAAGCCGCAAGGGGTGTTGTAGATCGCAAAGAAATGCGCTTGGTGCAGGGTCGCTGCGAGGGCTTGCTCGCGCTCAAAACCGCCCAACATGACGGCAGAGGCGGGCACTTCGGGAAAAACGGAGTCGAATTCGGCGCGGCTGAGGCGGTAGCGCGCGCCCAATGACCATTCGTCGCCCAGCAATTGATTCAGCGTCACGGTCAACGTGCGTTCGCGGAAGTCGAGTTTCTGGCGCGTGGCACCAGCGGAGAATCCGGTTCCGGGGAACGGCGGAACCGTGAAATCCACCACGCCTATTGTGCGATCCACTTTCGATGAAAGAATGTCGCCGGACACGCCCAGGAACGTGCGTTGGCCGAGCTTTTGTTCCAGCGAAGCCGACCCGGCTTCGAATGTGGGAGCGGCGTTGGCCCCGGCAACCGAATCCGGAATCAGACTGCGAAAGGCCTGGTTGAAGTCGGCCACTTGCGAAGGTTCGAGACGCACGCTCTGATCCAAACTCGCCCCGCCCAGGCCGCGCGTGTAAGCCCCTCGGAGCGTGGTGTTCGGGGCGGGCGTCCAGATCAAACCTGCTTTCGGTGAAAACTGATCCCGCGTCTCCTCGCCCGCTGTGATGGGCGCGAAGCGATGGTTCACGGGAAAAGTCACCTGGTCGTAGGTGATTCCGCCTACCGCCAGCAGTGCCGGGCATATTTGCCATTGTTCGTAAGCATAACCACTGGCACGCAAGAAATCCGCCCGGACGTCCTGGTTGGGAGGAGTATCGAAGATAACGCTGCTCGTCAGCACACTGTGAATGTCGAAGTCCCCGGCTTGGAAACGTCCGCCGATCACAATGGTGTGGTCGCCGTGCTGCCAGAGCTGCTGCAACTCGGCCGAGTAAATCTCCAACTCGCTGCGATACTCCTGGTCGAAGGGCAACGTGGTCACCAGGAAGGGCGGCCCGCCGAAACCATGATTAAACAAAAGCGCCGCGTATAAGGGATTGTCCACAAAAAAAGTCCCTTGAAGCCGTCCCACGAGCGCCAGCGTGTGATTGCCCGGTCCCCATTCGTGATGGTAGCCTGCCAGAACAGATGGCTCGTATCGCTCGCGCATGCGCAAACCTGGATTGGCTTCTGATTCCAGGTAATGCGGATTAACATCGCCAGACTCTGCGTTGTAATAACTGGCCCGGAGATAAACGCTATCCTGCGGCGTGAGTTGCTGCTTCAGGTTCAGCACCGTGGCGAGTTGCTCCACGTCGTCGTTGGGCCGCTGCCCCTTGTCGGAGTGGTAAAACACCTCGGCAGCGTAACCGCTGTTGCCGTACGTGCCGTATTGCGCCGCGCGTTGAAACCACTCGCCCTGGCTGAAATACTCCGTGCTCGAGCTGAAGCCCAGGCGGTCGCGCTCGAACAGCTTCGAGTATTCCTGCTGCGATACGGCCTGCGACAGTGTTCCCGCGCCGACCGGCGCCAGCAGATTGGCCAGCAGGTATTCGCTGAACCAGGCGGTTTCGTAGCGCAGGTCAACTTGGTTTGGATCGCGGAGTTCGTTGAAGGAGTTTGCGAGAAAGAGGTGCGCCGAGTAGTTCGCGTAATCGGCGTTCACGGCGCGCACGGCTTCACGGACGCTCACGTCGGTGAGGCCCGCATCGCGATAGACCTTGGCCAGGTTCGCGCCGCGCACCGCGCGGTCCTGGTCGAGCAACAGGCGTGAACGATAGACGCGGCGGTTGTCGTTTAACTCCTGCGAGCGTTCCAAATCGCTGACGGCTTCGTTGATGCGATTCAGGTCGCGCAACAGCAAGGCGGAATACAGCCTGGGCGTGGGATCATTTGGATCGAGTTGTTCCGCGATTCGCAGTTCTTTCTCCGCGTGCCGCACGTCCCCGGCGTTGCTGAAGGCTTTGCCGAGATAACTCCGCAGCACCGAACGCTGCGGTTCGAGCGCGGCCGCTACCTGAAGGTCGAATCGTCCTTCGTCGGTGCGGCCCCGGCCAATCTGGCACAACCCGCGGCCCAGCCAAGCGTTGCCCAGCCCGCCGTCAATCGCGATGGCCTGCTCGAAAAAGCCGATGGCGTCGCGAATGCGATTCTGCGCGCTGAGCAGGAAACCCTTCAACGCGAGGGCCTGGGCGTTACGAGGAGACAGCGAGCGGCTTTTTTCGAGCGCAGCCAATGCAGGTTTGAGGTTGCCGTGGCTGAACTCCAATTCCGCCACGCGCGTCCAGCCGAAGGCGAAATCAGGCGATTGCTTCACGCACAGGCGCGCTGATTCGAGGGCTTCGGTGAGCAGAAACTGTGATTGTTGATGATAGGACTCGGCAAGCAATTCCGTGGCGAGGCGTTGTGCGGATTGAGCGTTGGGCGGTGAGGACCGGTCGCGAAGGTTGACGGTATCAACGACGAGGCGCAGCGCGTTGGCCAACCGTCGCACGCGCGACGATGCTTCGGTCTCGTTCAACGAATCCAGCAGAGTTTCGGATTGAGCCACCTGCCCGACGGACAGCAGTAACGCAGCGAAGTAAACTCTTTCAGGGTCTGTCGCCGGAACGCGGTCGGGCGGATACGCGGACAAAGCGCGCAACAAATCGCCGTCGCGATATTCCGCGAGTGATGCGCTGAGCGCAGCTGCTTCGTCGGCGCTCAGGGTGAGTTCTGTCAGGTCCAGCACACCAGGGTAGTAGAGACACCATTGCACGGTGCGCGTGGTTTCGATCACAGCGGTGTTGGTGGGAGCCTGTCCGAGGACTGCGATGCCTTGCTGGCCACTGCCCAACCGGACGGTGCCAAAGTCGTTGCTCAACTCCGCCTCGCCTTCGAAGACAGTGAGCAGAGTGCGGCCCGTTCCTTCCTCGACTTCCAAGACGAACTCCGTGCCGCGGGTGGCCGCAGTGGCCGTGGGCGTGACGAAGCGGTGTTTGCCGGGCCGGTCGCGATTCAGCAGACGCATCAGGCCGTGCAGCAGACTGAACTCCGCCTCAACTTGCGGCTTCGGAAGAGGCTGGATTTCAAACTCGCTGTGCCATCCAATGCGCAACACGCTGAGGTCGGACAGCCGGACCGAGGTGCGGCTGTCCGCGCCGGTGCGTCCGCGGTCCTTCACGCGCAGGATCTGGCTCGGATAAGCCGATTCCCAAAGGTTTGAGCGGAATCGTTGAACCCAAACATTCGTGCCTTCGACG